>Ga0302198_10000397_pt1 | contig 49057 bp, 57 predicted proteins | sample II_Bog_N2_2_FD_193521 | JGI IMG/M metagenome (GOLD analysis project Ga0302198, IMG submission 193521) | Peat permafrost microbial communities from Stordalen Mire near Abisko, Sweden - II_Bog_N2_2 | ecosystem: Environmental > Terrestrial > Soil > Wetlands > Peat | place: Sweden: Abisko...
TAGGCGCGCAGCTTGTTGACCTCGGCTTCGCTGAGGTCCTTCACGCGCGTGGACTCGTCAACGTCGGTGGCGGCGCAGATCTGCTCCGCGGTCGTGGGACCGACTCCAAAGATGTACGTAAGTGCAATCACCGTCCGCTTCTCGCGGGGGATGTCTACTCCGGCAATACGGGCCATGCTCTTCCTCTCCTAGCCCTGACGCTGCTTGTGACGCGGGTTCTCGCAGATCACGCGCACGTGACCTTGCCTTCGAATGACCTTGCACTTCTCGCACATCGTCTTGACGCTGGCGCGGACCTTCATGTTTTTATCTTTCTCGAACGAAACGGAACGTGAGTTATTTGTACCGGTAGGTGATGCGTCCACGGGTCATGTCATAGGGCGTGATCTCCACTTGGACCTTGTCGCCGGGAAGAATTCGGATGCGGTGCATGCGCATCTTTCCCGAACTGTGGGCGAGGACGGTGTAACCGTTCTCCAGCTCCACGCGGAACATGGCGTTAGGTAGAGGCTCGACGACGGTCCCTTCGACGGTGAACGCGTCTTCCTTTGGCTTACTCAGGTTCTTCTCCTTGTATGGGCACTGCGACGTCAAAGGGCAAAAAGCTCCTTGACGGAAAGACTTCTCGGGCTTCCAAGAGGTCGGCTGACCATTCTACCGGAAAACTACCGAAAAGCAAAACTGGGCCGCCCGATCGCGAGCGAACGTCCGACCACGGCCGAAAGGCTCCGATTTGTGACCAGAGTCCCTACTGGTTAGTCCAAAACTTCGACAATGCTTGGTTAATGACGGAACTATCCAGGACTCTGGTACCGGAGTCTATCCACCGCGACGAATGCGTGAGCCTCTTGGGCGCCGCCGCCCTCGCCCGGGTAGTCATCTCGGTCAAGTGCCTACCCGTCGCCCTGCCCGCGCGAATCACCCTGATCGAGCGCAGTTCGGTCCTGCTCGCCAGTTCGGACCCGGCGATCATCCTCGCGGCCGAACGGGGTGATGTCGTTTCTATACAAATTGACGGTTTAGAGTCCGACGGCCTCACCTGGTCGGTGATGGCCTCGGGCATCGCCAAGCTCGCCCATGGCCAGGCCCCGCCCAGCGAGATCATGCGCGAGGCGTTCGAGCGAGGCGCCACCTTCGTACTCTTACCGCTCTCGGTGGTGGTGGGTCAGCGGGGTTGAGCCCGAGCGGCCAATAACCAGCACTGAGTAGGAAAAACATGTGAAAGGCTACTCATGATGGCATTTCACCGTATCAAAGACCCCGAAAGGCTTCACGCTCTCATCGACGCGATCCTGCTCATCGAGGCGGACGCAAACCTCACGACGTTGCTCAAGAGCATCGTCGAGAGCGCCACGTCCCTGGTCGGTGCGCGCTACGGCGCGCTCGGGGTGCTCGCGAGTGACGGGACGTCCTTGGCGAGCTTCATCACCCACGGCATCGACGACCGCCAGCGCGCGCAGATCGGCGAACTGCCGCGCGGCGGGGGCGTGCTCGGCGAGACGATCCGCCTCGCCCATCCCCTTCGCGTCGAGGACCTCGCAACCCACCCCGGGCGTTCGGGCTTCCCCGCGAACCACCCGCCGATGAAACAGTTCCTCGGGGTGCCAGTTATCGTCGAGGACGGCACGGTCTTTGGGAACCTCTATCTCACCGACCACCTCTCGGGCGAGCCCTTCAGCGCCGAGGACGAGGACCTCGTGGCGGGATTCGGTCGCGCCGCCGGACTCGTGATCGACCAGGCCAAACTGCGCAGTCACGTACGCGACCTCTCCATCGCCGAAGAGCGCGAGCGCCTCGCGCGCGACCTGCACGACACGGTCATTCAACGTCTCTTCGGCGTGGGTCTCTCACTGCAGCTCGCCCTCTCGGGTTTTCTGGAGGACTCGGTGCGCGAGCGAATCAACACGTCCCTGGACGAGTTGAACGAGACCATCCACGACATCCGCACCACCATCTTCGAGATCGACCAGGAGCGCTCCGACGCCGATTCCCTGGAGGACCGCATCGAGTCGCTCACCATCGAAGTCGCCTCTCGCCTCGGGGTCCAGGTGCAACTCAAGATGCTCGCGGGCATCGACGACCTCGTGGCGGCGCGCTGCGCCCAGCACGTCGTCCAGGCGTTGCGCGAAATCCTGTCTAATATCGTGCGCCATTCCCAGGCCGGTCGGGTTGACGTCGACCTGAGCATCGACGAAAATATGCTCGTGCTGATGGTAAAGGACGACGGCGTGGGTTTCGCCTCGGCCGCGAGCGGCGGAAGGGGCCTACACAACCTCGCCTCACGGGCCCGTGACCTCGGGGGCGATTGTTACGTAGACTCAGAAATCGGCCACGGCACGCAAGTGCGCTGGACCGCGAACCGACTGGACTGACGTGATTCGATTGCTCCTTGTAGATGACCACGAAATAGTGCGTCGCGGCCTGCGTGAACTGCTCGAATCGAACGAGGACTTGAAAGTGGTCTCCGAGGCGGGCAACCTCGAAGAAGCCCTCAAGATCTCGCTCGATGACGTCGACGTCGCCGTGCTGGACGTGCGCCTGCCCGACGGCAGCGGCGTGGACCTCTGTCGCTCGCTGCACGAGCAGCGCCCCGACCTGGCGTGTCTCATGCTGACGTCCTTCGCCGACAACGAGGCGCTCAACGCCTCGATGCTCGCGGGCGCTCGAGGCTACGTGCTGAAGAACGTGCGCGGCGACGACCTCGTGAACTCCATTCGCCGGGTGGCGGCCGGTGAGACCCTCATGACCAGCGAGCAGCTCGATCGCGCCCGCGAGCGCTTGCGTCGCCAGATCGCCGAGGACGTGCGCCTCGAGAGTCTGAGCGGCCAAGAGCGCCGTATCCTCGAACTACTGAGCGAGGGCATGAGCAACCGTGAGATCGCCGACGTGATGTTCCTCGCGGAAAAGACGGTGAAGAACTACGTGTCGAACCTGCTCGCCAAACTCGGCTACCAGCGCCGCACCGAAGCCGCCCTCTTCGCCCAGCGCCAGTTCGACCGCACCCATCCGCGCGACTAGAGCAGCGTAAAAACCTCGGGTCCGTTGTCGGTCACCGCGATCGTGTGTTCGAAGTGCGCCGAGAGCTGACCGTCCTGGGTCATCACGCCCCACCCGTCTTCGAGCACGTAGGTGTCGTAGGTGCCGGCGTTGACCATCGGTTCGATCGCGAAGACCATGCCTTCTTTTAACGTCGGGCCGGGGGTACCGGGCCAGTAGTTGGGCACCTGGGGGCTTTCGTGCATGGCGGTACCGATGGCGTGCCCCACGTACTCGCGCACGACCGAAAAACCAGCCGCCTCGGCGACGTCCTGGACCGCTCGTCCGACCTCGTGGAGCCGGTTGCCCACGCGCAACTGGTCGATACCCGCCCACATCGATCGCTCGGTCACCTCGAGCAGTTTCTTCGCGAGGTCGCTGATCGCGCCCACGCCCGCGGTGTAGGCCGCGTCGCCGTGGTAGCCCTCGACGATCGCCCCGCAGTCGATCGAGATGATGTCGCCCTCGGCGAGGCGATAACTGCCCGGAATGCCGTGGACGATCATGTCGTTGGGGCTCGTGCAGATCACCGAGGGAAAGCCGTGATAGTTAAGGAAGTTCGATCGGGCCCCGCGTTTGTCGAGCACCGCGGCGGCGACCTCGTTCAAATACGAGGTGGTCACGCCCGGGCGGATCGCCGCCCTCGTGGCCTCGTGCATCTCGGCGACCACCTTGCCGGCCTTGCGCATCTTGTCCAGCTCTTCGCTTGAACGCCTCACGCGAGACCCTTGGCGGCGATGCTCGCCTTGATCGCGATGGTGACCTCGTCGGGACTCTGGTCGCCGTTAACCTCGACCAGCAGACCTCGCTCCTGGTAAAAGGCGAGCAGCGGCTCGGTGTCGCGTTCGTAAGCCTCGAGACGCTGGCGGATCGCGTCGGGCTGGTCGTCGCGACGCTGGACGACGTCGCCCCCGCAGTTCGAACACGTGCCCGAAATTGCCTCGATGTCGGTGTCCTTGTAGATGTTGCCGCACTCCTGGCAGACCCGACGCGACGAGAGGCGCTCGGTCACCAGCGCGATCGGTACCTCGAGATTGATGCAGAGTTTGATGCCGTCTTCGCCCAATAGGGCTTCGAGCGCCTCGGCCTGATGGATCGTGCGCGGGAAACCGTCTAAGAGCGCACCGCGTTGCGCGTCGGGCTCTTGGAAGCGCGCGTCGACCAGGCGGATCACCAGTTCGTCCGAGACCAAGTCGCCCGCGTCCATGATGGCGGCGACCTCGTGACCGAGCGGCGAGCCAGCCTTTACCGCGGCGCGAAGGATGTCGCCGGTCGAGACGTGGGGGATGGCGTAGATTTCGGCGAGACGCTTGCACTGCGTTCCCTTGCCCGCACCCTGCTTGCCGAGAACGACCAGGTTAAGACTTGGCATCGTTACCTCTTCAGGAATCCCTCGTAGTTACGCATCATGAGCTGCGAGTCGATCTGTCGCATGGTCTCTAACGCCACGCCCACCGCGATCAGCAGCGTCGTGCCGTAATAGGGGAACTTGTTGATGTTCCACAACGCCATGAGAATCGAGGGCACGACCGCCACCGAGGCGAGGAACAACGCGCCCACGACCGTCAGGCGACTCAGCATCTTGGCGAAGTACTTCTCGGTCGGCAGTCCCGGACGGATGCCCGGCACGAAACCACCCTGTTGGCGAAGCATCTCGGCCTGCTGGTGGGGCTCGAAGGCGATGTAGACGTAGAAGAAGGTGAAGGCGAGGATGAGCACGAAGTCCGAGAAGATGTAGAAGAAACTCGTCGGGTGCAGCGAGGAGTTCACGAAGTTCTGAAAGCTCGTCCAGGGCACGATGTTGCTCATCAGGACCGGGATGTAGAGCACCGAGGACGCGAAGATGATAGGGATAACCCCGGACTGGTTGACCTTTAAGGGGATGTAGGTGGAGTTACCACCCAACTCGCGTCGACCGACGACTCTTCGCGCGAAGGTGACCGGGATGCGCCGCTGGCCGTTGTCCATGAAGACAATGAGTACCAAGAGCGCGATCGAGACGAGCAGGATGATAAAGAACTTGGTCGGACCCCCCTCGCTCCAGACCGCCCGACCGCCCGAGGGCATGCCCGAGACGACGTTGGCGAAGATCAAGAGGCTCATGCCCTGGCCAATGCCGCGCTGGGTGATGAGTTCGGCGAGCCACATGACAAAGGCGGTTCCCGCGGTCATGATTGCGACCATGAACAGACCCAACCACAGGTTGAACTTGGGGATGAGGTCGATGTTAAAGCCAAGCAGCGCCTGGTCGTGGCCGTGAAAGGCGTAGATGAGGCCCGTGGACTGCAGTAGCGCGAGCCCGATGGTGAGATAACGAGTGGTCTGGGTGATCTTCTTCTGCCCCACCGCGCCCTGGTCGCGCCACTCGCCGAGCTTGGGAATGACGGTGGTGAGCAACTGGATGACGATCGAACTGGTGATGTAGGGCATGACGCCCAGACCGAAGACCGCCAGGCGCGTAAGGGCGCCGCCCGAGAAGAGGTTGAGGAATCCGAGCACGCCGCTCGCGCCGGCCTTGGACTGCAGCAGTTGCACCTGGGACCAGCTCACACCGGGGATCGGGATGTTGGCGCCCGCCTGGTAGAGACAGATGATCGCGATCGTAAAGACGACCTTGTTGCGAAGATCCGGTACGCGAAAGATGTTCGAGAGTCTGCGCAGCACAGTTCAGTCCTTAGCGGTTCTGGTGTTGGTTGCCCGACGCTGGTGGACGCACCGAGAAGGGCAGGTCGAGCACGGTCGTCGTGCCGCCGGCCGCTTCGATGGCGGCCTTGGCTGACGCGGAGAACGCGTGCGCCGAGACGTTGAGCGCCGCGCCGACCGATCCACGACCGAGGACCTTGACGAGGTCCTTCTTTCGTGCGAGGCCCCGCTCGACGAACACGTCGAGCGTGACGTCACTGACCCCGAGGGCGACGAGTGCGTCGAGGTTGACGGGGGTGTACTCCACGCGAAAGGGGTTGGTGAAGCCCTTCAGCTTGGGGATGCGCTGGAGCAGCGGCAACTGGCCGCCCTCGAAGCCCGCGGGGATCTGGCGGCGGGCCTTCTGACCCTTGGTACCGCGGCCCGCGGTCTTGCCGCCCTTGCCGCCAATACCACGCCCGACGATCTTCTTGCGGTGCGTCGAGCCTTCGGGTGACTTGAGATCGTGCAGCTTCATTCGTTGACCTCTTCTACTTTGATCAGGTGGGGTACGCGCGCGATCATCCCGCGGATCTCGGGACGGTCGGGCAAGACGTTACTCTGGCCAATGCCGCGAAGTCCGAGCGCGCGAAGGTTCCCGCGGTGCTTGGGCTTGGTCGCGATCGATGAGCGGATCTGGGTGACTTTCAATTGGGTCATGGACTACGCCTCCGTCTTGAACAAGTCGCCCTCGCGCTGACGCTCGCGGTAGGCACGAAGGGTCCCCGAGGGGATGACGTGCTCGGCCGTCTGGTCGCGCAGGGCCGCGATGTCCTCGGGACGACGCAGTTGCTTGAGTCCGTCGATCGTGGCGTGGGCGACGTTGATGCCGTTGGGCGAGCCGAGCGACTTGGCGATGATGTCCTTCACGCCAGCCATCTCGAGGATCGCGCGAGCGGCGCCACCGGCGATGACGCCGGTGCCCGGTGCCGCGGGCTTCATCAGCACCCGACCAGCACCCGAGGCGCCAATGACGGGATAGACAATGGTCGTGCCCGCAATGGGCACGTCAAAGAGGTTCTTGCGCGCCTCTTCGATACCCTTTTGCACGGCGAGTCCCGCCTCTTTTGCCTTGCCGTAGCCGAGACCGACCCGTCCGTTGCGGTCCCCGATGACCATGAGCGCGGTGAACGAGAAACGACGTCCACCCTTGACGACCTTGGACACGCGATTGACCTTGATGGTCCGCTCTTCGAACTGTTCTACGTCACTCATTAAAACTCCAGTCCATCGGCGCGAAGCTGTTCTGCGAATGCAGCCACGCGGCCGTGGTAGTCGAATCCGCCGCGGTCAAAAACCACGGTGGTGATGTTGGCGGCCTTCGCGCGCTCGGCGAGGAGCTTGGCGACGGCCTTGGCCCCGTCCACGTTGCCGTGGACGCTTGACTTCAACGAAGCCTCGACCGACGACGCGGCGGCCAGGGTGACGCCCTGGGTGTCGTCGATGATCTGGGCCGAGATGTGCTTGTTGGTGCGACTCACCGCGACGCGCGGACGCTCGGGCGTGCCCGACAAACGGTTACGGATGCGCTTGTGACGACGCTGACGCAGTTCTCTCGTTGTACGTGCCATTACTTCGCAGCCTTTCCAGCCTTGCGCGCCACTCGCTCACCGAGGTAGCGCACACCCTTGCCCTTGTAGGGCTCGGGCTTACGGATCTTGCGGATGGTCGCGGCGACCTGGCCCACGACCTCCTTGTCGGCGCCCTTGATGATCACGCGCGTGGGGACGGGCACCTCGAAGGTGATGCCCTCGGGCGCGGTGAACTTCACGGGGTGCGAGAAACCCAAGGCGAGGTCGAGCACGCCCGGGGCGCCCGCGGCGGCGCGGTAGCCCACGCCGATGATCTCGAGTTCTTTGGACCAACCCTCGGTGACGCCGGTGACCATGTTGGACACGAGGGTGCGGGTCAGTCCGTGCAGCGATCGGTACATCGTCTCGTCGTTGAGTCGTTCGACGTTCAACTGGTCGCCCTCTTGGTGCAGCGTGATGCCATCGGGCAGGATGCGCGTCATGGACCCGTTGGGTCCCTTGACGCTGACGATACTGTCGACGACCGAGACGCTTACCGAAGACGGCACCGTGATGGGGTTACGGCCAATACGTGACATCAGCGGTTCTCCTTGGAAGAAATCATCCGGTTACCAGACATAACAGAGCACCTCGCCGCCCAACTTGGCCTTTCGCGCCTCGCGGTCGGTCATGAGACCATGGCTCGTCGACACGACGGCCACGCCGACGCCACCGAGCACCTTAGGCATCTGATCGGACTTCTTGTAGATGCGAAGACCGGGCTTGGAGACGCGCTTGATGCCGACGATCGTCTTTCGACGGTCCTCTGAGTACTTGAGTGCGATCTCGAGGGTTGAACCGGGCTTGCCCTCGGCCTTGGTCACGGTGAAGCCCGAGATGAAGCCCTCTTTCTCCAGGACCTTGGCGAGGTTCTCCTTCAGCTTCGAGCTGGGCATCTTCACGCTGTCGAACATGGCGGAGTTCGCGTTACGGATCCGCGTGAGCATGTCGGCGATGGGGTCAGTCATTGTCATAGCTGTCCTCCTACCAACTTGCCTTCGTCACGCCCGGAACCTCACCGGCGTGCACCATCACACGCAGGCAGATCCGGCACAGACCGAACTTGCGATACACCGAGCGCGGACGACCACAACGTTCGCAGCGCGTGTAGGCACGCGTCGAGAACTTGGGAGTCTGCTTCTGCTTGATTCGTAGGGCTTTCTTAGCCATGTCTATCGATTCTCCTGCTTGAAGGGAAAGCCGTACGCGCGAAGAAAAGCGCGTCCCTGCTCATCGTTGGTGGCCGTGGTGACGATGGTGATGTCAAAGCCACGCGGCGCGTCGATCTTGTCGTAGTCGATCTCGGGAAAGATCAGCTGGTCGTTCACCCCGAAGGTGTAGTTGCCGTGACCGTCAAAGGACTTGGGCGACAGACCTCGGAAGTCACGAATACGCGGGATGGCGAGGCTGAGCAGGCGGTCAAAGAACTCCCAGGCTCGGTCCCCGCGCAGGGTGACCTTCACGCCAATGGGCTGCTCCTCGCGCAGCTTGAAACTCGCGATCGACTTCTTCGCGCGCGTCACCACGGGCTTTTGACCCGTGATCAGTTCGAGGTCGCGCTGGGCGCCCTCGAGCAGCGAAGCCTGTTGGGTCGCCTTGCCGACGCCCGAGTTGAGCACGATCTTGGTGAGGCGCGGGACCTGCATAATGTTGTCCAGACCCAGCTCGTCCTTAAGGGCCGGACGGATCTCCTGGTCGTAGCGGACCTTGAGGCGAGGGCGGGTAGCGGTACTCATAGTGTCTCTCCACACTTGCGACAGACGCGCACCTTGGTGTTTTCAACGATCTTGTAGCCGACCTTCGCCGGACCCTTGTGGCCGGTGCACCATAGGGCGACGTTGGACACGTGAACGGGCATCAGCTTGTCGATGATGCCGGCCTGCATGGTGGCGCCAGCCTGCTTGGTGTGGCGCTTGGCGATGTTGATTCCGTCAAGGATCACCTTGCTGCTCGAGGGCAGGGCCTCTTCGACCTGCGCGCGCTGACCACGGAACTTTCCCGACAGCACCAGCACGTCGTCACCTTTACGGATCTTCATTACAACACCTCCGGCGCCAGGGAAATAATGCGCATGAACTTCTTGTCGCGCAGCTCGCGACCGACGGGTCCGAAGATGCGGGTACCGCGTGGCTGGAGCTGGTCGTTGATCAAGACCGCCGCGTTCTCGTCGAACTTGATGTAGGAGCCGTCGGGACGACGGCGTTCCTTGGACGTTCGCACGACGACGCAACGCACGACGTCGCCCTTCTTCACGGCGGCGCCGGGGATGGCGTCCTTCACCGTGGCGATGAAGACGTCACCGATCGAGGCGTAGCGACGACGCGAACCTCCGAGCACGCGGATGCAGAGCACTTCCTTGGCTCCGCTGTTGTCAGCCACTTTGAGACGGGATTCCTGCTGGATCATCGTGCACGCTCCACTATCTCGGTCAGGCGCCAACGCTTCAGCTTGGAGAGCGGACGGGTCTCCTGGACCCGGACGCGGTCGCCCACCTTGGCCTCGTTCTTGTCGTCGTGCACGTAGAGCTTCTTCGTACGCTGGACGGTCTTGCCGTAGCGAGGGTGGCTGACGCGCTCGTTGACCGCGACGACCAGGGTCGAGGCCATCTTGTCCGACACCACAATGCCCTCGCGGACCTTGCGCGGATTCTCGCGCTGGGTTTCGTTCGTCGAATCAGTCATGACTACTCACCTTCCTGGGCCGCTTCAGCGGCGGCGATCTCGCGCTCACGCACGAAGGTCGACAGTCGTGCGATGTCCCTACGCACTTCGTGCAGACGCGCGGAGTTGTCCAACTGACCCGTCGCCAACTGGAAACGCATGTTGAACAACTCGCGACGCGAGTCACTCAGGCGCTCTAGTAATTCCTTGTCGCCGAGGAGACGAAGCTCCGCGACGCGCTCAGCGGTCTTTGCCATTAGATGGTCACCTCCGGTGTGCCGTGGGTCCCGGGGCGGATCACGAACTTGGCCTTGATGGGCAGCTTCTGAATGGCGCGCTCCATCGCCGCGCGCGCCAGCGTCTCGTCGACGCCACCGAGCTCGAACATGATGCGCCCGGGTTTCACGACCGCGACCCAGAACTCGGGGTTGCCCTTGCCCGAGCCCATGCGGGTCTCCGCGGGCTTTTGGGTGACGGGCTTGTCGGGAAAGACCCGGATCCAGACCTTGCCACCACGCTTGACGTGACGGGTCATGGCGATACGCGCGGCTTCGATCTGGCGAGCGCTGATCCAGCCCGCTTCGAGAGCCTGGATGCCGAAGTCACCGAAAGCCAGCTCCACGCCGCCCTTGGCCATACCGGCCATGCGACCGCGCTGCTGCTTGCGGTACTTCACTTTGCGGGGCATCAACATGATTACTCAGCGTCCTTTCGAAAATGCGGCGTGTCGGTGTGATCTTGGGCCGTGCGGCGCTCGATCTCCTCTTCCACGCTCAGGCGACGCTCGACCTCGTCGTTCGCGGCCAGCAGGTCCGCGGGGTTCACGTCGGTAACGGCCTCTTCGACCGGTGCCTCGTGCTCGACGCGACGGCGTCCACCACCGGCGCGTACGACGCCCTTGGGCACGGCGGGCGTCGCGCCCACCGGCACCGCGTCACCGGCCGCCATGGCCGCCTCGCGCACGATCTTCTCGTCGTTGGTCAACTGGTAGGGCAGGATGTCGCCCTTGTAGATCCACACCTTCACGCCAATGCGGCCCGTGTTGGTGCGAGCCTCGCGAAAGCCGTAGTCGATGTCGGCGCGAAGCGTGTGCAGCGGCACGCGACCTTCACGGTAGGACTCACGACGCGACATCTCAGCGCCACCGAGACGACCCGAGGCCTGAATCTTCACGCCCATGGCGCCAGCCTTCTGGACGGTTTGGATACCGCGCTTCATCGCGCGACGAAACGCCACGCGCCGAAGCAACTGGTCACAGATCCCCTGGGCGATCAGCGCGGCGTCGAGTTCGGGCTGCTTGATCTCTTGGATGTTGAGCGAAATCTTGTTCTTCTGACCGGTGATCTTCTCGAGGTCCTTCTTCAGACGCTCGGCCTCGGCGCCGCGACGCCCGATGACGATGCCCGGACGAGCCGTGTGGATGTCCACGCGGATGCGGTCAGAGTTGCGCTCGATCTCGATACGCGATACGGCCGCGCTCTCGAGTTGCTTGGTCAGGTAGTCGCGGATCTTCCAGTCCTCGATCACGAGGTCCTTGTAGCCGCGCTCCTTGAACCAGCGCGACTTCCAATCCGTCGTGATACCGAGACGGAAACCGTAGGGGTTTACCTTCTGACCCATTAGTTCGTCTCCTCTGTGGTGTCCTCAGACACCGTCTCGTCGCTTGACGCCTCGACGACCGGCTCTTGCTCGGTCATTGCGGTATCGGTCTTTTCGTTCTCGTGTGCGTCGCTCACGTCGCTCTCGGCTTCGGTCGCTTCAGTCGCGTCGATGGCGTCGGTCGCGTCGACGTCGTGCTCACTCGCCTCGACCGCGGTTGACTCGTTATCGAATGATTCGTTCTCACGAGCCTCGGCCTCACGGGCTTCGGCCTCGAGCGCCTCGTTCTCCGCGGCGACCGCGGCGGCGGTCTCGCGCTTGTTGAGGCTGGCGGTCTGGTCGGCGCGACGACGCGAGGTCGACACACGACGAGCTCGCGACGCGGTCGCCTGGGCCGAACGTGAGTTGCGCAGGGTCTCGAGGCGTTCCTCGTCCAGGCGAGACACGATCACCGTGATGCTGCAGGAGCGCTTGCGAATGGCCCCCGCACGTCCGCGCGCACGCGGCGTGAAGCGCTTCATGGTGATGCCTTCGTCGGCGTACGCGGCCGAGACGAAGAGCTCGTCGGCGATCATGGCGTCGTTGTTCACGGCGTTGGCGACGGCCGAGGCGAGGACCTTGCCCACGACGTCGGCGGCCTCGCGGGTCGTGCCCGCCAGGATCTCGCGCGCGGTCGTCACGTCCTCACCGCGGATGAGGTTCAAGACCACGCGGGCCTTGCTCGCGGACATGTGGTAGCCGCGCACCGAAGCGCGCGTCCCGGGGCGTTCGTTGGTCTTGGGACCGGTCATTAGCGCCTACCCGTCTTCTCTTGACCCGCGTGGAACCTGAAGGTCCGCGTGGGAGCGAACTCGCCGAGCTTGTGTCCGACCATCGATTCGTTGCAGAACACCGGTACGTGACGACGACCGTCGTGCACGGCGAAAGTGTGGCCGACCATGTCGGGGATGACTGTCGAACGACGACTCCAGGTCTTGATGACCTTCTTCTCGTTCGCGGCGTTCATCGCGTCGACCTTCTTCAAAAGGTGCGAGTCGATGAAGGGACCCTTCTTTAGGCTGCGTGACATTCTCTACCTACCTCCGCGAGCCGCGTCCACGGCGACGACGAATAATCAAAGCGTCTGATGTCTTTGGCAGACGCGTACGACCCTCTGGCTGACCCCACGGCGATACGGGGTGACGTCCACCGGAAGTCTTTCCTTCACCACCACCGAGTGGGTGGTCGACCGGGTTCATGGCCACACCGCGCGTCTGGGGGCGAATGCCCTTCCAGCGGCTGCGGCCGGCCTTACCGACCTTGATGAGTTCGTGCTCGGAATTGCCCACGATGCCGAGCGTCGCGCGGCAGTCGATCGGGACCCGGCGCATCTCGGTCGAGGGCAGACGAAGCGTGGCGTAGCCGCCGTCCTTGGCGACCAGCTGGACGCTCATGCCAGCGCTGCGGGCCATCTTGCCGCCGCCTCCGGGGCGCAGCTCGACGTTGTGCACCGTGGCACCCGTGGGGATGAAACGCATTGGTAGCGCGTTGCCGGTGCGGATGTCGGCCTTGGGACCGGACTCGACGACGTCGCTCACCTTGAGACCGTTGGGCGCGAGGATGTAGCGCTTCTCGCCGTCGGCGTAGTGCAGCAGGGCGATGCGGCACGTACGGTTCGGGTCGTACTCAATGGCCGCCACCTTGGCGGGCACGCCGTCCTTGTTGCGCTTGAAGTCGACGATGCGATACTGCTGCTTGTGACCGCCGCCGCGGTGGCGCGAGGTCTTGCGCCCGTAGTTGTTACGCCCACCCGTGCGAGGCTTGGGGTCGAGCAGCGACTTCTCCGGGGTCGACTTGGTGATGTCGGCGAAGTCCGAGACCGTCTGGAATCGACGACCGGGGCTGGTTGGTTTGCGGTGGCGCAGTGCCATGACAGTCCTTAGTTCTCGAAGAGATTGATCGTGTCGCCCTGCTTGAGGGTGACGATGGCCCGCTTCGTGGCGGGGCGCGAGCCCACGACACCGGTGCGACGGTTGCGCGTCGTCTTACCCTTGCGGTTGAGAGTGTTGACGTTGACGACCTTCACGTTAAAGGCCTGCTCGACGGCGTTACGCACGTCGACCTTGGTCGCGCGGGGGTCGACGACGAAGACGTAGGTGCCGTTGTCCATCAGGGCGTAGGTCTTTTCCGAGACGACCGGACGGATCAGGATGCTCATGGCGTCGCGCATTACTCGGCCTCTTTCGTGCTGGGCAGGGTGGCGTCGGTGAACAGGATCCAGTCGCAGTCCAAGACGTCGTAGGCGTTGATCTCGCCCGCGTCGATGGTCTTGACGTGGGTGAGGTTGCGAAAGGCGTGAAAGGCCGTCGAGTCGTCTCGCCCGAGTACGACGAGGACCTTGCCCTCGAGGCCCATGGCGGACAGGGCATTGAGCGCCTCTTTGGTCTTGGGGGTCTGCCACTTCTCGAAACTGTCGAGCACGGCGATACGCTCCATGCTCGCCCGGTCCGACAGCGCCGAATACAGGGCGAGGCGGATCATCTTCTTGGGCGTCTTCTGGTCGTACTTGCGCGGCTTGGGCCCTAGGGCGATGCCACCTCCTGGGTAGTGCGGGGCACGGATGGTGCCCTGGCGCGCGTTACCGGTGCCCTTCTGGTTAAAGGGCTTCTTGCCGCCACCGCGGACTTCCTTACGGGTCTTGGTGGACTGGGTGCCCTGGCGTTTCGCGGCGAGCTGGGCCTTTATGACCTGGTGCAGCACGGCCATGTTGGGCTCGATGCCAAAGATCGTCGGCTCGAGGTCGACGCTCGTGAGCGTGGTGCCGTCAAGGGACTTGCGCATGACCGAGTGGGTCTTGGGTTCGGGACGGTCCTTCTTGATCGGACCGCGCAGCGTAAACACGTCGCTCATCGCTTACCTCCGGCCTTCATGGGGTTCTTCACCGAGGTGCGCAGCACGACGACGCCGCCACGCGGGCCCGGGACGGCACCCTTGACGAGTACGAGGTGGCGCTCGACGTCAACGCCGACGACCTCGAGGTTGGTGGTGGTGACCTGACCGCCGCCGTAACGACCGGCCATCTTGGTGCCCTTAAAGACGCGACCGGGGGTCGCGCAGGCGCCGATGGATCCTGGAGCGCGGTGGTGCTTGTGGTTACCGTGGGCGGCACCCTGACCCGAGAAGTTGTGGCGCTTCATGCCACCGGCGAAGCCCTTACCCTTAGAGACTGCGGTGGCGTCGATCATCTCGCCCTTTTCGAGCGTGTCGGCGAGGATCTCCTGGCCGATCTCGTAGCCCGAGACGTCGTCGAGGCGAAGCTCGACGAGCTTCTTGCCCGGGGTGACGCCGGCCTTCTCGAAGTGTCCGAGTTCGGCCTTGGTCATGGTCGAGTTGCGACGCACGCCCCACGTGACCTGCACCGCGGCGTAACCCTCTTTTTCGGGAGTCTTTACCTGGACGACGCGAGCTGGGCTGACGCGTACCACCGTCACCGGTATGGCCCGGTTCTGGTCATCCCAGACCTGGGTCATGCCCACCTTCTCGCCGACGATCGCTTTGGTCGCCACGTGTGCCTCTCTTCATAAAACTGCGTATCGGTTCCTCCGACACACAGACGCTCCGCCGGGCCAATAAACCCGAACGGAGCGCTCGACTGGTTCGGTTCAGCGTTCCCATAAGGGCAACTGAACACATCTCTTGTGTTTCCCCCTCGTAAGGAGGGGCTTTTAACAGTACATCACCGGGCCCCGTGGACGCAAAGGCGCGCACGGGACCCGGCAATTACCGTCAGTTCTGGCGAATCTTGATCTCGATGTCCACGCCGGCGGGAAGGTCGAGACGCTGCAGCGAGTCAACGGTCTTGGCGGAGTGGTCCACGATGTCAAGCAGGCGCTTGTGCACCCTCATCTCGAAGTGCTCGCGGCTGTCCTTGTGCTTGTGCGGTCCACGAACCACCGTGTAGCGGTGCTTCTCGGTGGGCAGCGGCACGGGACCCTGCACGCGGGCGTTGGTGCGCTCGACGGTCTGGACGATCTTGGCCGTGGACTGGTCTAGGACGCCGTGGTCGAAGGCCTTGAGGCGGATTCTGATCATCTGACGGTTGTCGGCCATATCGACTACTTCAGGATCTTTACGACGCGGCCCGAGCCCACGGTGCGGCCACCTTCGCGGATGGAGAAGGTGAGACCCTCTTCCATGGCGATGGGCTTACCCAGGGTGACGGTCATCTCGGTGTTGTCACCAGGCATGACCATCTCGGTGCCGGCGGGCAACTCAATGGTGCCCGTGACGTCGGTGGTGCGGAAGTAGAACTGGGGACGGTAGTTCGCGAAGAACGGCTTGTGACGTCCACCCTCGTCCTTGGTCAACACGTAGACCGAGGCCTCAAAGACCGTGTGAGGGGTGATCGAACCGGGCTTGCACAGCACTTGACCACGCTCGACGTCTTCCTTCTTCGTACCGCGCAACAGTGCGCCCAGGTTGTCGCCCGCGCGGCCCTCGTCGAGGAGCTTGCGGAACATCTCGATGCCGGTGACGGTCGTCTTGGTCGTGTCACGAAGACCCACGATCTCGACTTCGTCGCCGACCTTCACGACACCTTGTTCGACCTTGCCGGTCACCACGGTGCCGCGCCCGGTGATGGACATGACGTCCTCGATGGACATCAGGAACGGCTTCTCGGTCGAACGCACGGGCTCGGGGATGTAGCTGTCGACAGCGTCCATGAGCTCGACGATCTTGTCGCCCCACTCCTTGTCGCCCTCGAGGGCCTTCAGGGCCGAGACGCGCACGATCGGGATGTCGTCGCCGGGGAAGTCGTAACTGGTGAGCAGTTCGCGTACTTCCATCTCGACGAGCTCGAGCAGTTCCTCGTCGTCGACCATGTCGACCTTGTTGAGGGCCACGACGATGTAGGGCACACCCACCTGGCGCGCGAGCAGCACGTGCTCGCGGGTCTGGGGCATGGGACCGTCGGTGGCGGACACGACCAGGATCGCGCCGTCGACCTGGGCGGCGCCAGTGATCATGTTCTTTACGTAGTCGGCGTGACCAGGCATGTCGACGTGGGCGTAGTGACGGTTCGCCGTCTCGTACTCCACGTGGGCGATCGAGATGGTGATGCCGCGCTGGCGCTCTTCAGGGGCCTTGTCGATCTGGTCGAAGGGCGTGAAGGCGGTGCCAGGGATGCGTTCTGAGAGGACCTTGGTGATCGCCGCGGTAAGAGTGGTCTTGCCGTGGTCGATGTGACCCATGGTGCCGATGTTGACGTGAGGCTTAGTGCGCTCGAACTTCTGCTTTGCCATTGTCGGGGACTTACTTTCTGTCTCGTGACAGGTTCGATGTGAACCGGTCTGGTTTGTTTCGGCCCTCCCCGACCACGGTTTGGACCTTGTTGGTGCCGGTTTCCCGGCTTCTTACGCGCCCGTCGCCTTGGCCACGATCTCCTTGGAGATCGCCTCGGGAACTTCTGCGTAGGAATGGAACTGCATGGTGTACGTCGCGCGCCCTTGGGTGCGAGAACGCAGGTCAGTAGCGTAGCCGAACATGTCAGCCAGTGGCACAAGTGCCCTAATTGCTTGACTATTGCCCTTCTGCTCCATGCCCTCGACGCGTCCGCGACGCGCCGACAAGTCACCAATCACGTCGCCCATGTAGTCCTCGGGCGTCACCACCTCGACTGACATCATGGGCTCTAAGAGCACCGGACTCGCCAAACGCGCGGCCTTCTTCACCGCGATGGAACCAGCGATCTTGAACGCCATTTCCGAGGAGTCGACGTCGTGGTAGCTACCGTAGGTGAGTCGCACGCGCACGTCCACGACCGGGTAGCCCGCGAGCACGCCCGAGGTCAGCGCCTCGGTGATGCCCTGGTTGACCGGGTTGATGTACTCCTTGGGAATGGCACCACCAGTGATCTCGTCGAGGAACTCATAGCCGCCACCGGGGCCCGTGGGCTCGAGGGTGATCACGACGTGGCCGTACTGACCCTTACCACCGGTCTGGCGCACGTACTTCTCTTCGACCTTCTCGACCTTCTTGCGAACGGTCTCGCGGTAGGCCACCTGGGGCTTACCAACGTTGGCGTCCACGCTGAACTCGCGCAGCATGCGGTCTACGAGCACCTCGAGGTGCAGTTCGCCCATGCCCGAGATGACGGTCTGGCCCGTCTCCTCGTCGGTACGCACCCGAAACGTCGGGTCCTCTTCGGAAAGGGCGTAGAGGGCCTTGCTCAACTTCTCCTGGTCGGCCTTGGTCTTGGGTTCGACCGCGACGTGGATGACCGGCTCGGGGAACGTGAGCGTCTCGAGCTGGATGGGCTGGTCGACCGCCGAGAGGGTGTCGCCGGTCGTGACCTGCTTGAGGCCCACGGCAGCGACGATGTCACCGGTGCGGATGGTGTCGAGGTCGGCGCGGTTGTTCGCGTGCATCAACAACAGGCGTCCGAGACGCTCCTTTTTCATACCCTTGGTGGTGTTCACCACCGTGTCGCCCTTTTCGAGGGTGCCCGAGTAGACGCGCAGGTAAGTCAACTTGCCCACGTAGGGGTCGGTCATGATTTTAAAGGCCAGCGCGGAGAAGGGCTCGTCGTCGCTGGGCTTGCGCTCGATGACCTCTTCCTTACCGGGCTTGGTGCCCTGGGTGGGCGGAAGGTCGACCGGCGAGGGCAGGTAGTCCACGACCGCGTCGAGCATGGGCTGGACGCCCTTGTTCTTAAAGGCGCTGCCGTTGAGGATCGGCACGCAGTGGTTCTCTAAGGTGCCGCGACGAAGGGCCGCGTGAATGTCGTCGGTGGTGGGGGTCTCGTCACCGAGCACCTTTTCCATCAACGCGTCGTCAAAGCGGGTCAGCACGTCGAGCAACTTGGCGTGGTACTCCTCGGCCTGAGCCAGGTACTTCTCGGGGACCGGGATGACCTCGAGCTGCTCGCCCTTGTCGTCGTGGTAGATCGTCGCGTTCATCGCGACGACGTCGATGATGCCCAGGTAGTCGCCCTCGGCGCCGATGGGCAGTTGGATCACGGCCGCCGTGCAGTCGAGGCGGTCCTCGATCATCTCCACGCAGCGAAAGAAGTCCGCGCCGACGCGGTCCATCTTGTTCACGAAGCAGATGCGCGGGACGTGGTACTTGTTCGCCTGGCGCCAGACCGTCTCGGTCTGGGGCTCGACGCCCGCCACCGCGTCGAACACCGCGACCGCGCCGTCGAGCACGCGCAGCGAGCGCTCCACTTCGACGGTGAAGTCGACGTGGCCCGGGGTGTCGATGATATTGATGCGGTTACCCTTCCAGTAACAGGTGGTCGCCGCCGAGGTGATGGTGATACCACGCTCTTGCTCTTGGACCATCCAGTCCATGGTGGCGGCGCCTTCGTGGACCTCACCGATCTTGTAGTTCTTTCCCGTGTAGAACAGGATGCGTTCGGTCGTCGTGGTCTTGCCGGCGTCGATGTGGGCCATGATGCCAATGTTGCGAACCTTGTCGAGGGGGTATTCGCGTGCGGTCATTTCTAAACTTTCTTTGATTACCAGCGGTAGTGCGCGAAGGCCTTGTTGGACTCGGCCATCTTGGCCATGTCCTCGCGGCGTTTCACGGCGGCGCCAACACCATTGCTGGCGTCGATGATCTCGTTGGCGAGGCGCTCGGCCATCGTCTTCTCACGACGCTTCTTGGCGAAGTCGGTGAGCCAACGGATGGCGAGGGTGGTCGCACGACGGGGACGGACTTCCATGGGGACCTGGTAAGTGGTGCCACCCACGCGGCGACTCTTTACTTCGAGTTCGGGCCGCACGTTCTCCAAGGCCCGCTTCAGGGTCGCCACGGGGTCACTGCTCGTCTTTTGCTCGACGAGCTCGAGCGCGGTGTAGACAATGCGCTCGGCGATGGTGCGCTTGCCGCGCTCGAGGATCTTGTTGGTCAACTGGGTCACCAGGACCGATTTGTAGATGGGGTCGGTCGGGACTTCACGACGGACGGCGGGACCTTTGCGGGGCATTAGCTTTCCTTCTTCGCGCCGTAGCGGCTACGGGCTTGTTTGCGGTCGCGCACGCCCGAGGTGTCCAGGGCGCCGCGGATGATCTTGTAACGAACACCGGGCAGGTCCTTCACACGTCCGCCACGCACGAGCACGATCGAGTGTTCCTGGAGGTTGTGACCGACGCCCGGGATGTAGGCCGTGATCTCCACGCCCGAGGTGAGACGCACGCGCGCCACCTTGCGAAGCGCCGAGTTCGGCTTCTTGGGCGTGACCGTGTGGACGCGGGTGCACACACCACGACGCTGCGGGGCCCCCTTCAGGGCCGGCGTCTTGGTCTTGGATACTTTGTCCTGTCGACCCTTTCGGACCAACTGTGCAATTGTGGGCACGCGGAACCTCTTCTAGTTGTACTTCGGCTGGAGCGTGCAAGAACTGCGCACGCGGACTTTCTATCCTAGGACACTTTTGCTTCCAACGGCAAGCCCGAGCGGGCCCGGGGTCAGGCTCTAAAGAGCCTGACCGCCGAGCTCGTCCTCGGGCCGTACGTCGTCGTTCTCGGGCAGGGCTGACTCGTCGTAGGTGGCGGTTCCGATGTTCTGGAAAGCCGACAGGTCAGCGCTGAAGGTGTCGTCGCCCGTGATCTCGCCCAAGAGGCTGGCGAGGTCGAGGTCGTCGTCGGACACCTGGGCCCAGGCGGGCAACAGCTCGGCGTCGGGCATGTCCAGGCGCAGTTCCTTCTTGTTGTAGTACTCAAGTCCGGAACCGGCCGGGATCAACTTGCCGATGATGATGTTCTCCTTCAGGCCCACCAGGTGGTCGCGCTTGCCCTCGATGGCGGCCTCGGTAAGCACACGGGTCGTCTCTTGGAACGACGCCGCGGACAACCACGAATCGGTCGCGAGCGACGCCTTGGTGATACCCATCAACTGGGCGCGGCCGTCAGCCGCCTCCTTAGAGATCGCCTCGAGCTGGTCGTTGGTGTCGTTGAACAGCTTGACGTCGACCATCGCACCGGGCAGCCACGGGGACTCTCCGGCGTCGACGATCTGGACGCGACGGGTCATCTGGCGAACGATCAACTCGATGTGCTTATCGTGGATCGACACGCCCTGGTCGCGATAGACGTTCTGGACCTCTTCGACCAGGTACTGCTGGGTCTCACGGGTTCCACGGAACTTCATCATCAACTTGGGGTCGAGCGGTCCGTCGTGCAGGGGCATGCCGACTTCGACCTCTTGGCCGTCCTCGACGAGCAGGTGGCGCGCGATCGAGATCGACTCCTCCTGGACCTCGCCCTCGTTGCTCACGACGGTGACTTTGCGCTCACGCCCGACCAGTTCGACGCGCACGACGCCCGAGTGCTCGGCGACCTTGGCGGCGCCCTTGGGGGTACGGGCTTCAAAGAGCTCGACCACGCGCGGCAGACCGTGGGTGATGTCGCTCTCGGTCACGCCACCGGAGTGGAACGTACGCATCGTGAGCTGGGTTCCCGGCTCGCCAATGGACTGGGCGGCGATCACGCCGACCGCCTCGCCCAACTCGACGAGCTTGTGGGTCGCGAGCGAGAGCCCGTAACACGCGGCGCACACGCCCTGGATGGCGTCACAGGTGAGCGTGGTGCGAACGCGCACGCGGTTCACCGCGGCGTCGTCGCGCAGACGGTCCACGTCGTCTTGGAGCAGCATCGTTCCCGCGGTGATCGTCGAACCATCTGACATGGCGACGTCCTCTGAAACAACGCGACCCCACAACTTGGTCTCGAGGTGCGCGCGAACCGCGCGGGTGTCCGCGGCGACGTGCTCGATCCACATGCCGCGCTGGGTGGCGCAGTCGAACTCCTTGACGATGAGCTCCTGGGCGACGTCGACGAGTCGACGGGTCAGGTAGCCCGAGTCCGCGGTGCGAAGCGCGGTGTCACCCAGGCCCTTACGGGTGCCGTGGGTCGAGATGAAGTACTCGAGCACCGACAGGCCCTCGCGGAACGAGGACTTGATCGGACGAGGGATCATCTCACCACGCGGGTTGGACACGAGGCCCTTCATCGCGGCGATCTGACGGATCTGCTGGCTGTTGCCGCGAGCACCCGAGTCCACCATCATGCGAATCGGGTTGTTGGCAATGGCGTTCATGGCGCGGTCGGTGGCGTCACCGACCTCCTTGTTCGCGTTGGTCCAGATCTCGATCTCCTGTTGGCGACGCTCGTCGTCGACGATGACACCTCGGCGGTAGTTGGTCTCGACCTTAGCGGCCTGCTCCTCGTACTTGTTGAGGATCTCCGCCTTCTCCGAGGTCGTGACAACGTCGTCGATCGAGATCGTCAGACCCGACTTGGTGGCGTAGCGAAAGCCCAGCGACTTGATGGCGTCGAGCGATTCGGCGACCTCTTGACGACTGAAGCCACCCGAGATCTCCTCGACGATGACCCCGATGGGCAGTGCGTTCTTGCCAATCAGTTCATTGACGTAGCGGAACCCGAAGGGCAGCGCCTCGTTGAAGAAGACGCGCCCGGGCGTCGTGAGCAGTGAACGGCTCGCGCCCTTTACCTCGATGCCCGAGGCCTCGAGGCGTGCGTCGAGCGACGATCCCTCGAGGGGCCGGATGTCGATCGTCGTGCGAAGACCAATGGTCTTGTCCTCGAGCGCGTTCTCGATCTCGTAGACGTGGCGGAACACGAAGGGGTGCTCCACCTGCTCGTCGGCGGGCAGGGTCAGGTAGTACGCACCAAAGACCATGTCCTGGGCGGGCTCGGTGATGGGTCGTCCGGTGGCGGGCGTGAAGATGTTGTTGGTCGACAGCATCAAGATGCGCGCTTCGGCCTGGGCCTCGGCGGACAACGGTACGTGCACGGCCATCTGGTCACCGTCGAAGTCGGCGTTGAACGCCTTGCAGACGAGCGGGTGGATCTGGATGGCCTTGCCGTCCACGAGCACCGGCTCGAAGGCCTGGATGCCCAAACGGTGCAAGGTCGGGGCGCGGTTAAGCAGCACGGGGTGCTCGCGAATGACCTCTTCGAGCACGTCCCAGACAATGGCCTTGCGACGTTCGACCATGCGCTTGGCGCTCTTGATGTTCTGGGCCATCTGGGTCTCGATGAGCCGCTTCATGACGAAGGGCTTGAAGAGCTCGAGGGCCATCATCTTGGGCAGACCGCACTGGTGCAACTTCAACTGGGGACCGACCACGATGACCGAACGGCCCGAGTAGTCGACGCGCTTGCCCAGCAGGTTCTGGCGGAATCGTCCCTGCTTGCCCTTTAACATGTCCGAGAGACTCTTGAGGGGACGACCACTCTGTCCGGCGACCGGTCGTCCACGGCGTCCGTTGTCGAACAGCGCGTCCACAGCCTCTTGGAGCATGCGCTTCTCGTTGTTGACAATGATGTCCGGCGCCCCGAGGTCGAGCAGACGCTTTAGACGGTTGTTGCGGTTGATGACGCGACGGTAGAGGTCGTTGAGGTCGCTCGTGGCGAAACGCCCACCGTCGAGCTGGACCATCGGACGAAGGTCCGGGGGAATGACGGGCACCGCTTCGAGGATCATGGCGCGCGGGTCGTTGAGACGCCGGCCCTGGTCGTCGCGACGGTTAAAGGACTGCACGATGGCGAGACGCTTCAAGAACTTCGCGTGACGCTGGGCGCTCAGGGGCTTACGGCCGTCCTTCGCGTCGATCATCTCGCGCATCATGCGCTCTTCCTCGTCGAGGTCCATGCGGTCGATCAGTTGCAGGATCGCGTCAGCGCCCATGCCACCTTCGAAGTACTCGCCGTAGCGGAACTCCATCTCGCGATAGAGCACCTCGTCTTCGATGATCTGACGTGAGTGCAGTCCCTCGAAGGTGTCAAAGGCCTGCTTGGCGAGGTCGCGCTCCTCGGCGAAGCGCGAACGCACGCCGTCGAGTTCTTTCTCGGTGCCACGCTGGAGCGCACGAAGTTCTGACTCCTTGGCCCCATCGGCCTCGAGCTTGACGGCGCGGGCCTCGATCTCTTTGAGCTTGTTCTCGAGCGCCTTGACCTCGCGCTCGCCGATCTCGACCTGCTCTTCGGCGAGGGCGACGCGTAGGTCACCCAGGTCCGCGTGACGCTTGTCCACGTCCACGAAGGTGACCATGTGAGCGGCGAAGTAGATGACCTTCTCCAACTGCTTGGCCTTTAGCTCCTCCTTGGGGGCGGTGCCCATGAGTAGGTAGGCCAGCCACGAACGCGTACCGCGCAGGTACCAGATGTGCACCACCGGCGCCGAAAGCGCGATGTGGCCCATTCGGTCACGGCGCACCTTGTCACTGGTGACCTCGACGCCACAGCGCTCACAGACAATTCCCTTGAAACGCACACGCTTGTACTTGCCGCACGCGCACTCCCAGGCCTTTTGAGGTCCGAAGATCTTCTCGCAGAAGAGCCCGTCCTTCTCGGGACGCAGGGTTCGGTAGTTGATCGTCTCGGGCTTCTTCACTTCTCCCGAGGACCAGCTGCGAATGTTCTGAGCGGTGGCGAGTCCAATGCTCAGCTCGTCGAACTGATTTACGTCGAGCGGGCTCATGACAACTTCCTTTCGGCGGCGCGTCGAGCGTCCTCTTCGTCACTGCCGCGCTCGGGTCGACTGATGTCGATACCGAGTTCGCGCGTGACCGAGAAGAAGTCCTCTTCGGTGTCCGCCAGGTCCACGTGGGCGCCGACCTTGTCGCGCACTTCCACGTTCAAACAGAGTGATTGCATTTCCTTGATGAGAACCTTGAACGATTCGGGAATTCCCGGCTCGGGCAGGTTCTGGCCCTTCACGATCGCCTCGTAGGCGCGCTCGCGGCCCTTCATGTCGTCGGACTTGACCGTCAACAGTTCCTGGAGCGCGTAGGCGGCGCCGTAGGCCTCGAGGGCCCAGACTTCCATCTCACCGAAACGCTGTCCACCGAACTGGGCCTTGCCGCCGAGCGGCTGGGCGGTGATCATCGAGTACGGACCGGTCGAACGGGCGTGGATCTTGTCGTCGACCATGTGGGCAAGTTTCAAAATGTAGGCGAAGCCCACCGAGATCGGGTTGTCGTAGGGCTCGCCTGTGCGACCGTTGTACAGGGTCACCTTGCCGTCGTTGTCCCCGGCGAGCAGTCGCTTGCCGTTCGCGCCGTCGACGTTGAGGGTCGCAAAGGTGTGCTGAATGGTCGGCTTGTCCTTGGCTCGCTCGGTCTCGTCCCAGTGCGCGCCGTCAAAGGACGGCGTGGCGACGTAGACCGCGGGTTCAGTGCGCGGTCGGGTCTTGCGGTACGGGCGCGTCGCGGCGTCCTGCTGGTCGAGGTGACCGGAGGTTCCCACCGCCGGGTTCACCGCGATGCCCTCCCAGCCGTAACGCGCCGCGTAGCCGAGGTGACTCTCGAGCACCTGGCCCACGTTCATTCGACTCGGCACGCCGAGGGGGCTCAAGATGATGTCGACGGGTGTTCCGTCGGCCATGAAGGGCATGTCCTCTTCGGGCAGGATCTTAGAGATGACGCCCTTGTTGCCGTGGCGTCCGGCGAGCTTGTCGCCCTCTGAGATCTTGCGCTTCTGGGCCACGTAGACCTTGACCAACTGGTTCACGCCGGGCTGCATCTCGTGGTCCTCGTCGCGGCTGTAGACCTTGACGTCAATGACCTTGCCGGACTCGCCGTGGGGGACCTTCAGTGAGGTGTCACGCACTTCGCGCGCCTTCTCACCGAAGATCGCGCGCAGTAGCCGCTCTTCGGGCGACTGCTCGGTCTCACCCTTGGGGGTGACCTTACCAACGAGGATGTCGCCGGGCTCGACCTCGGCGCCGATGCGCACGATGCCGCGGTCGTCCAGGTCCGCCAGGATGTCGTCGGGCAGGTTCGGGATGTCGCGGGTGATCTCTTCGGCACCGAGCTTGGTGTCACGAGCGTCGATCTCGTATTCCTTCACGTGGATCGACGTCAGAACGTCGTCTCGCACGAGACGCTCGTTCAAGATGATGGCGTCCTCGTAGTTGTAGCCCTCCCAGGGCATGTAGGCGACGAGCAAGTTCTTACCCAGCGCCAGTTCACCGTTGCTGGTGCTGGTGCCGTCGGCGAGCAGGTCACCCACCGTCACCGTCTCGCCACCAAAGACGAGGGGCTTCTGGTTGATCGACGTGTCCTGGTTCGAACGACGGAACTTGTTCAGGTTGTACTGCTTCTTGCCGAGCGTCTTGCCGTAGCGGTCGGTGACGTCCTTCTCGTACTCGACGACAATGCGGTCGCCCGAGACTGAACGCACGACCCCGTCGCCCTCGGCGATGAGCACGTCACCTGAGTCGAGCGCGGCGCGCGCTTCCATGCCGGTGCCCACGAAGGGAGCCTCGGGCATGATCAGCGGCACGGCCTGCTTCTGCATGTTCGCACCCATCAGGGCTCGCTGGGCGTCGTCGTGCTCGACGAAGGGGATGAGTGAGGTCGCGACCGAGATGATCTGCTTGGTCGAGACATCCATCAGTTCGACCTCGTCGGGCTTGACGAAGTCGATCTCAGAGGTCGTGGAGGACGACTTGTTCGACGCACCGACGCGAAGACCGGTACCGATCGGGCCACGGCGCACGAGGACGCGGTCGGCCTTGATGGTGCCGTTCTCGTCGACCTCGGTGTTCGCCTGGGCAATGACGTAACGCTCTTCCTCGTCGGCGGTGAAGTAACGGACCTCGCCGGTGACTTTGCCACCGGTCACGACGCGATAGGGCGTCTCGATGAAGCCGTACTCGTTGATGCGCGCGTAGTTCGCCAGGTAGCCAATGAGGCCCACGTTGGGACCTTCGGGGGTCTCGATCGGACACATGCGCCCGTAGTGCGAGGAGTGGACGTCACGAACCTCGAGGCCCGCGCGCTCGCGCGACAGACCACCAGGTCCCAGCGCCGAGAGACGGCGCTTGTGGGTCAGGCCCGACAGGGGGTTGTTCTGGTCCATGAACTGGCTGAGTTGGGAGGTCGCGAAGAACTCCTTGATCGCCGACATCACGGGACGGATGTTGATCAGGGTCTGGGGCGCGATTGCTTCCACGTCTTGGGTGTTCATGCGCTCGCGCACGACTCGTTCCATGCGCGACAAACCGGTACGCAGGGCGTTTTGGATCAGTTCGCCCACGCTGCGGATGCGGCGGTTGGCGAAGTGGTCCTGGTCGTCGATGTGGTAGGTGGTCTCCTTGGCGGTGCGGTCGCGCGCCAGGTTGAGCAGGTAGGTCGCGGTAGCTAAGACCTCAGCCTTGGAGAGCACGTGCAGGCTCGGGTTCGGACGCTCTAAGAGGTCGCCGAACAACTCGAGGTTCTTGGCGACTTCGCTGCCGAGCTTGCGGTCGAGCTTGTAACGGCCGACGCGGCTGAGGTCGTAGCGCTTCTCGGAAAAGAATGCACCCTCGAAGTACTGGCGAGCGGCCTCGACGGTCTGCACTTCACCGGGACGCGCGCGACGGTAGATCTCGAGCCACGCAGTCTCTTGGCTCGCGCGCAAGTAGTTCTCGGGGGTGTCCTCGAAGTTGTACTTATCCATGTGCTTGGTGATCTCGAGGTGGGCCTTCTTCCAGTCGGCGTGGAACTGGTCCTCGAGGAAGTCGAAGTGCGCGACGAACCTCTGGAAGAAGCCTTCGTCCATCGACGTGTCGAGCGCGCGCAGCAGCGTGAAGATCGAGATGCGACGTTTGCGCGCAATGCGCGCACCGGCGTTGGCGGCCTTGTTCTTCTTCTCTTCGAGGTCGACTTGGAGCCACTCACCACGACTCGGGTGGATGGTGCCCTCGAAGGCGACCTTCTCGTCCTTGCCGGGCTGGAACAGCACGCCGGGCGAACGCACGAGCTGGGACACCACGACACGCTCGGTGCCGTTGATGATGAAGGTCCCTTGTTCGGTCATGATCGGGAAGTCGCCCATGAAGACCGTCTGCTCTTTGATCTCGCCGGTCTCGGAGTTGAGGAATCGAGCGCGAACGAAGATCGGCTGGGAGTACGTGGTCGCTCGCTGGCGGCACTCTTCAACGGTGAACTTCGGCGGACTCTTTAAGTCCGCGTCATCGGGGTCGAACTCGAGTTCGAGCGAGAGACGACCGGTGAAGTCCGAGATGGGCGACAGGGCTTCAAAAGCCTCGCGCAGACCCTGCTTCATGAAGAGGTCGAAACTATCCCGCTGAATTTCGAGAAGGTTAGGCAGTGGGTAAGCTTCACCCAATGCCGAGAAGTTAAAGCGCTCCGGGCTAATGGACCGAGACGTCAACGGACAATCCTCCGTGTAAGTGGGTGGCTACTACAGGTTTTCCCATGACCAGCGGCAGGACGGCGTCAAGGGTTGACGAAGTAGAACACAGGAGCACGGTTATTCGATGTTAGTGGCTCCAACAGGCGATGCGCAACTGGCGCTCCCGATCGAGAGGCGCAGCCGCTACAGCGGTTGAAGTCACCCTAGGCAGTTTATGGGCCGAGGTCAAGTCTTTGTCACGAAAAGCAATACACCCCGACTGGCGGCCCAGTCGGGGTGTATTTCCTTGAAAAACCAGTACTACTTGACTTCCACCGTCGCGCCAGCGGCCTCGAGGGCAGCCTTGGCCTTGTCGGCGTCGGCCTTGGAAACCTTCTCCAGCACGGGCTTGGGGGCACCGTCGACGAGGTCCTTGGCTTCCTTCAGGCCCAGGTTGGTCAGTGCACGCACTTCCTTGATGACCTGGATCTTCTTGTCGCCGCCCGCCGTCAGGATGACGTCGAAGTCGCTCTTCTCTTCGGCCCCGGCGCCAGCGTCAGCGCCGCCGCCCGCGGCGGCCGGAGCCGCCACCGCGACGGGAGCCGCCGCGGTCACACCGAACTTCTCCTCGAACTCGCTGAGCAGTTGGCTCAGTTCGATCACTGAGAGTTCAGCGATGCCGTCGAGAATCTGTTCCTTGGTCAATGTTCCAGCCATGGTGATTCCTTTCTTTACTTCGTAGTGGTACTGCGTTGATGTGGCTATTCGGCCGGTTCGCTCGCGGCGTCGTCAACTGGCGCCTCGGTGGTTTCGGCGTCGACCTCGGCCACGGGGGCCTCGGTCTCTTCCGCGACCTCCGCGACAGGTGCCGCGGCGTCGTCGCTCGCTGCGGGTGCAGCTTCCTCGACCCCGGCCGGAGTCTCGGCGACCTCCTCGACCTTCTCGTCGGCGGGAAGGACGTGGCCACCCTTGCTCTCGAGAAGGGCCGAAAGGCCGTAGGCGAAGTTTTGCGGGACAGCCTTAAGCAGACCGGCCATGGTGCGAAGTGGCGAAGCGAGGAGGCCCGCGAGTTGGGCGAGCAGGACGTCACGACTCGGCAGGTCCGCGAGCGCGGTCAGTTCCTTAAAGGAGAGGACCTTCCCGTCGACGACGCCGCCCTTGACGACGAGCTTCGGGGACTCCTTGGCGAAGTCACGCAGCGCCTTGGCGACCGCCGAGACGTCACCTTCGACGAAGGCAATCGCGGTGGGACCCTGAAGGAACTGACCAATGGGCTCGAAGGTCGTACCGGTGATGGCACGAAGCACGAGGGTGTTCTTAAAGACCTTGTAGTCGGCCCCGAGTGTGCGCAGTTGCTTGCGCAACGTGGAGATCTCGGCGACGGTGAGGCCGCGGTACTCGGTCACGACGGCCGTAGAGGTGCCGTCGACCTTGGACTTGACCTCTTGGACGGTGGCGACCTTGTCGGGGCGAATCTTGCTCATGCTGCTCCTTCACCGGTTTGCCCGGATCTGGCCTCGGACAACCGAGCACACGAGCCGCTCGCGCGGACTCGAAATCCTCGTCAGGCTGACCTAGGTCACTTAAGTGGTTACCCACACCGGATGTCTTCGGCTTTCTGTTACATCTGTTGCACTGACTTCGTGCGAGGTTCCATCGTAGCGACCGCTCAGAGCCCGGTCAAAACGGCTTAAGCGCTGGCGAGCACGTCCTCTTCGTGACGAGTGCGCGCCGGGTCGATCTTGACCCCGGGTCCCATGGTCGAAGAGACCGTGATGCTCATGACGTAGCGGCCCTTCGCGCTGGCGGGCTTGACGCGAACGATCTCGTCGACGACCGCCTGGACGTTCTTTACGAGGTCCTCGCGGCTGAAGCTCACCTTGCCGACGCGCAACTGGACGTTGCCGACTTTGTCGGTTCGGTACTCGACGCGTCCACCCTTGAATTCGGTGACGGCCTTGGCGACGTCCATTGTCACGGTGCCGGTCTTGGGGTTGGGCATGAGTCCGCGCGGACCGAGCACTCGCCCGAGTCCACCGACCTGACCCATGAGGTCGGGGGTCGCGATGGCGATGTCAAAGTCAAGGAACCCACCGGCGACCTTGGCCACCAGGTCGTCCGCGCCCACGACGTCCGCGCCCGCGTCACGAGCGGCCTGCGCCGCTTCGCCCGCAGCGAAGACCGCGACGCGGTTGGTCTTGCCGGTGCCCGCGGGTAGCGAGATCGTGCCACGCACGATCTGCTCGGCCTTGCGAGGGTCGACCCCGAGACGGATCGCGAGCTCGACGGTCTCGTCGAACTTCGCGGTCGCGAGATTCTTCACCTTCTCGACGGCCTCGGCGATCGTGAGGAGTTCCTCGCGGTCCACCTGGGCCAGTGCGTTCACGTATTTCTTGCCGTGCTTCATGATTCTCTCCTAGCCCGCCACCGAGATGCCCATGGAACGGGCAGTGCCGGCGACTTGCAGTTTGGCCATCTCGAGGTCGTCAGTGTTGAGGTCCTTGAGCTTGGTTTTGGCGATCTCTTCGATCTGGTCCATCGACACCGTGGCGACGGTCTCGCGACCGGCGAGCTTGGCGCCCTTGGCAACGCCCGCCGCCTGGCGCAACAGCACCGGCGTCGGCGGGGTCTTCAAGACGAACGTGAACGAGCGGTCCTCGTAGATCGAGATGTCCACGGGGATGACCGTGCCCTTCATCGACTCGGTGGCGGCGTTGTACTGCTTGCAGAACTCCATGGTCTGGATGCCGTGCGGTCCAAGCGCAGTACCCACCGGCGGCGCAGGGGTCGCCCCGCCAGCCTCGAGCTGAATCTTTACGACTGCCACAATCTTCTTTGCCATTAGTTCTCTCCTTAAGCGTTCTCTAGAGCTTCGTGACCTGGGTGAAGTCCAGTTCGACGGGGGTCTCGCGACCGAAGATGTCGACCAGCACCTTCACCTTCAGCTGGTCCTCGTTAATCTCGGCGACGTGGCCCGAGAAGGTAGCGAACGGTCCGGTCTTGATCTGGACGGTGTCGTTGACCTCGAATTCATGGGTCGGCATGCGGCGCTTCGCGGTGGGCTGCTCGACGCCTTCGACCTGGGGGCGGATGATGTTGTCGATCTCGCGGCGCGTGAGTGCAGTGGGCTTGGTCTTCTCGGCGCCCACGAACCCGGTCACGCCTGGCGTTGAACCAATGACGTAGAACACTTCGGGGTCCGGCTCGCAACGAATAAGCAGGTAGCTCGGGAACATGCGCTTAGAGACGGTGACCTTCTTGCCGGACTTGAACTCGGTCACGTCTTCTTCGGGCAGGTAGATCTCGTAGATGCTGTCGGTCAATTCGCGGCTCTTGATGATGTTGTTGAGCGCGCCGATGACCTTTTGTTCGTGGCCCGCGAAGGTGTGCACGATGTACCAACGACCCGGACGGTCATAGGCGCTCTCGACCAAGGGCTCCTCGTCGAGCCCGTCTTCGAGGATGGTGACGTCCAGGATCTCCTCGGCGCCTTCGTCGTCGTGGACCTCGTGGTCGTGGTGGGTGGTTTCGATGTCGCTCATGGTCGTTCTTTACTTCTGGAAGAGGAAGGTGACGAACTTCGAGAAGCCGTAGCCCAGGCCGAAGATCAGGGATGTCATGAAGACGAGAACGAAGAACACGATGGTGGTGTAGTTGATCACCTCGGGTCGGGTCGGCCAGGAGACCTGACGCATCTCCTCGCGGATTTCGCGAATGAACTGAGCGGGCTTGGTTCGCTGACCACGACGACGCTGAACGTCCTGGGCCGATGTGCGTCGCGAGCCGGAGGTGCCGTCGGCACCTACTTGACCCTGTCGCTGCATCATGCGCTTTTGTTCGCGGTTCATGTCACTTCTCTCGTTGTTACCTCGGTACTGCGTGCTACGTCACCTCGAGCAGGGCAGGAGGGACTCGAACCCCCAACCCCCGGTTTTGGAGACCGGTGCTCTACCAATTGAGCCACTGCCCTAAGGACGGACCGCCTTTTCGGGCGGGTGGCCGTAGGGAAGATAAATCTTACCACCCCCTACGACGGACCTTCTAGCGAGTCTCCTTGTGCAGGGTGTGCTTGCGCTCCCACTGGCAGTACTTGGACATTTCGATGCGCTCGCGCTGATTGACCTTATTCTTCATGGTGATGTAGTTGCGGCGCTTGCAGTCCTCACAGGCCAAGGTGACCTGCACGCGCTTCTCGTTCTTTGCCATCGTTCTCCTTTTCGGTACTTCTCACTCGCGGGCCAAGGGCCCTGCCTGGTAGCGGCGGCGGGACTCGAACCCGCGACAACACGATTATGAGCCGTGTGCTCTAACCACCTGAGCTACGCCGCCTGGCGAGCCCTCTGTCGGGATTGAACCGACGACCCCTTCCTTACCATGGAAGTGCTCTACCACTGAGCTAAGAGGGCAATCGTGTCAAAGCGACACGGAGGCGAATTCTACTCGCCCTTTACGGTCCCGTTCCAACCCGACGAGAGTACCCTTGTCTCTCATGAGAACCCGCTTGGTCGAGGTCGACGACGCCGCCGCGCTCATGAACATCTACAACCCCGAAGTCGTTGAAACGACTGTAAGTTTCGACCTGGTGCCTCGCTCGCTCGAGGACCAGGAGGACTGGATCCTCAAGCATCTCAACACCCACCCCTGCATCGTCGCGCTCAACAACGAAGACGACCTGGGAGAACTCGGAGCGCGGGGCGAACGAATCCTCGGTTTCGCGCTCGTCTCGCCCTTTCGCGATCGCCCGGCCTACGCCACGACCGTCGAGAACTCGGTCTACGTGCACCGGCGCGCGCGCGGCCGCGGCGTGGGCGAGACGCTGCTGCGCGAACTCATGGCGACAGCGGGCGAGTCGGGTTTCCATTCCCTGATCGCGCGCATCGTGGGTGAGAACGAGGGCTCGATCCGCCTGCACGAGAAGTGTGGTTTCACCCTCGTGGGCACCGAGATCGAAGTCGGCCGCAAGCACGGTCGTTGGCTCGACGTGGTCGAGTACCAGTACGTCGTGCGCGCGAGACAGAACTAGGCCGAGACCTCGATCTCTTGTTCGGGCCACGACCACTGAGTCCAGCGACCCATGGGCAGCACGAGCACGCCCCCGAGCACCGCGACCGCCAGGGCGATGAGCAAGGGATTCGAGTGCACGAGGCCCGCGAGGAGCTGTCGCCCGCCCGGTAGTCCAATGAAGGGCCCGGTGATCGATAAAGCCAACAGCCAGAAGTGCTCGCGACCCTGGTAACTCGCCGCGAGCAGCACCAGTCCCCAGGCGAGGTACCAGGGCTGGACGACGGGACCGAGTTCGACGAAGAGCAACAACGCCACCGCGAGCGAGCGCACCCAGCCACGACGCTCGCCGTTGAACAAGAGCCAGAGTGCGCAGCACACCGCGACCATCAGGCCAAGGAACCTCGTGACCGAGAGCACCGAGGCGAGACCCAGCGAGTGCCATCCGAGCGCGTGCATCGTGTTACTGATCGCCATGCCCACACCCGTGGCGGGGGCGGCCCAGGAACGCACGGTGCCATTCGAGAGCAGGTTGCGCACCCAACCGAAGCCAAAGCCGGCGAGCAGCGTCCAAAAGCCGAGCGTCAGGCTCGCCACGATGACCGCGATACCAATGGGCTTTAGTCGTTCTCGCTCACTCGCGCGAGGACCGAGCCAGGTCCAGGCGACGAAGGCGATGCCCAGGGCCGCCGGCGCTTTGATGGCGGCGGCACACGAGCAAAAGACGAGGGCCCACACTGGATGTCGCTGCACGGCCAGGGCGATGCCCACGACGAGGAAACCAGCCATGATCGCGTCGTTGTGCGCGCCACCGATCAGGGTGAGCAGCACGAGCGGGTTCATCGCGCTCAGTACGAACGCCTCGCCCGGGTCACGACCCATGCCGCGCGCGAGCAACACGACCCCGTAACCAATCATCGCCACGGCCGCCACCTCGAGCAATCGCAGTCCGACGACGGTCGCGAGTTGGTCGTGTCGCGTGATCTTGTCGATCGTGCCGTCAAGGAACAAGAAGAATGGTCCGTAGGGGGCGGGCGTGTTACCCCAGAGCGGATCGACCGGAGCGACGTAGGGACCCGCACCCAAAGAGAACGGGCCATACAAGTAGGGACTGATGGCGTGACTGGTCATCTCGCCTTGGGCCGCGTAACTGAAGACGTCGCGAGAGAAGAGCGGCGGTGCGATGATCATCGGCGAGGCCCAGAGCAACAGCATCCACCAGAGCGACTTGAGTGACGCGCCGGGGTGCAACTTCATCACCTCGGCGAGACGAAGCCACACGCGCATGAGCAACAACAATCCCCCGTAGACGAGCACGATCGAGAGCAGGTACTTGGTCTCGCTCGTCACGCCCGCGACGGCCGACACGGGTTCGCCGAAGAACCAGGTGCCGGGGTAATTGAACTTGAAGGGTGAGTTGGTGAACGAGCTGCCCGAGAGGATCAAGACCATCGCGAGAAAACCGAGCGCGGCGGGCTGCCAGAGGAAGGACCACCCCTCAAAGGGCCCAGGCGTGAAGCGGCCGAGCGGGGTATAGCGATGCTCGAGCATCTGGACCCCGGTCTCGAAGCGACTGGCGACTCGTTCGTAGTTGCGCCGAACCGCACTCGCCAAGGACTTCAGTCGACCCACTGCACTCCTTTCGCCTTCGTCTGCAAAACCGTAGTCCTCGAGTGCGAATCGAGGCATGGCCAATCCAGCTGCGCGCTGAATTGACCATGGTGGGTCGGGAGGGATTTGAACCCCCGTAGGCAAAGCCGTCTGGTTTACAGCCAGATCCCATTGGCCGCTCGGGCACCGACCCGTCGGCAAGCCTACTGTCCACGCGCCGCCCACTTCCAATGAGGTAGGCCCTAGATTCGTAGCGTGCCAAGTTTCGACATCGTCTCTGAGATCGACCTGCAAGAGGTCCGCAACGCCGTGGACCAGACGAACCGCGAGGCCTCGACCCGTTTCGACTTCAAGGGGACCGACGCCAAGATCGAATTCAGCGAGAAGGAACTCGCCCTCTCGGCCTCGACCGAGGACCGGTTGCGCGCGTTGTACCAACTACTCGAAGAGAAGATGGTCAAACGTTCGGTGTCGCTCAAGACCCTGGACGCGGGAAAGGTCGAAGAGGCGAGTCACGGTGCCGCACGCCAGAAGGTGTCGCTCAAGGCGGGGATCTCCCAGGACATTGGCAAGCAGATCAACAAGATGGTCAAAGAACTCGGACTGAAGAACCTGAGTTCGTCGATCCAGGGTGATCAGGTGAGGGTCACGGGCAAGCAACGCGACGATCTTCAGCAGGCCATCGCCTTCTTCAAAGAGGCCGACCTCGCGGTCCCCTTGCAATTCACGAACTTCCGCGACTAGCGCGCGGAACCCTCCTCGACCGAGAGGCGCTCGTCGATGTCGTGCAGCTTGTCGGTATGGAAGATTCGGTTGAAGACCAACAACTTCAAGACCCAGAAGATGGCGAAACTGAGCACGTTGACGCCACCGACCAACGCTGTATTGGCGAGATGGCCCCAGTGGTGCGTGTGCACGAGATGCTTGGTGTAGGTGGCACCCAAGAGCGAGAATGCGATACCAAGGAAGGCCATGGCCCAGTAGGGCACGACTTCGTGGCGAAAGTGGCTCTTGCCGCGCTTGCCCCACGCCCAGGCGCGACTCAGGTAGTACGACGGGATGACTGCGACGACGTTACCGAACAACGTCGCTTCGATGATGCCGTGGATCCACTTGAATCCGTAGGTGATCAAGATAACCGAGAGCGAGACGCCGGTAGTGATGACCGAACTCAATGAGTAGCGGATGAGTTTCTTGCCCTGGTGCGTTCGTGACCATGCACTCAGGTCACGTAATCGTTTCGGCACGGTCACCACCCTAGTGGGCACCCTTGGAGGGCGTCGAAGGATGACACAATGGAGACATGTCCGAATCCTTAGAGTTCCTTGTGAATCTCCTTGATGTCGAGACCATCGAGGTCAATACTTTCCGGGGAAAGCATCCCGAAGAAGAGCGCCAGCGCACCTTCGGCGGCCAGGTCGCGGCCCAGGCGCTCATGTCGGCGGGACGCACGGTCGAACACGGCAAGGTTCACTCCCTGCATTCGTATTTCCTTCGTCCCGGCGATCCGCGCATCCCGATCCTCTACGAGGTCGACCGTATCCGTGACGGACGCAGTTTCACGACCCGACGCGTGGTCGCCATCCAGCACGGCAAGGCCATCTACAACATGCAGGCGAGCTTTCACACCGAGGAATCAAGCCTCGAACACCAGTTCGAGATGCCCGAAGTGCCCGATCCCGAGTCAATCAGACCCCTCGCCGAGCGCGTCGCCAGCGAATTCGGGGACATCGACGAATGGTTCAAGCGTCAACACCCCATCGACCAGCGTTTCATCGGCGAACTGCCCTGGAGCCCGCTGCGCTCTAAAGAACCACGTCAGCGGATCTGGATCAAGGCCGATGGCGTACTGCCCGACGATCCCCTGTTGCACGCATGCGTCGTCACCTACGCCAGTGACATGAGTCTCTTTGACGCCATCCTCGCCCCGCACTCGGTGCGCTGGGACGACGGTACGTTCATGGGCGCGAGTTTGGACCACTGCATGTGGTTCCATCGCGACTTTCGCGCCGACGAATGGCTGCTCTACGACACCGACTCACCCATTGCCCACGGCGGACGAGGCCTCGCTCGGGGTTTCCTCTTCAACCAAGCGGGCGAGTTGAAGGTCTCCATGGTCCAAGAGGGTCTCACCAGGGTGATCGAGGCCGTCACGAACTAGACGTTCGCCTAGCATCGCTCCATGAGCATCGACGCAATCGCGCGCGACTACGAGTCCGCGACCAACGAGTTCCTCGTCGCCGTGAAGAGCATCACGCCCGAACAGTTCGATCGTCGCGTTGAGGGAGGGTGGACTCCTCGCCAGGTGATCCATCACGTCGCCGACAGCGAGGCCCAGTCCTACGCGCGCTTGCGTCGCCTGCTCGCCGAACCCGCGGGCGTCGAGATCCAGGGCTACGACGAGGGACTCTGGGCGAGGTCGCCCCTGCTTGGCTACGAGGAGTTGCCCGTGGAGCACTCGCTCGCTGTCTTTAAGGCCGTTCGCCAGGCCTCACTCGACGTCGTTCGTCGAATGGACGAGAGCGACCTCGAGCGCGCGGGAACCCACAGCGAGTCCGGTCCCTACAGCGTGCAGACCTGGGTCGACACCTACGTGCGCCACCCGAGCGATCACGCGGCCCAACTTCTCGAAGCGGCGAACTCGGGCCTCTAGCGCTGAGCCATCGGCACGTAGTCGCGAACTTCGGCGCCCACGTAGAGCTGGCGCGGGCGAGCGATCTTCATGTCCTGGGCGAGCAGTTCTTGGAAGTGCGCGAGCCAGCCCGACGTGCGCGGAATCGCGAAGAGCACCGTGAACATCTCGGCCGGAAAGCCCATCGCCTGATAGATCAGACCCGAGTAGAAGTCCACGTTCGGGTAGAGCTTGCGCGAGATGAAGTAGTCGTCCTTCAGCGCGATCTCCTCGAGTTTGAGCGCGATGTCGAGCAGGGGATTCTTGCCGGTCACCTTGAACACCTCGTCGGCGGTCTTCTTGATGATCGTCGCACGCGGATCGAAGTTCTTGTAGACGCGGTGACCAAATCCCTCGAGTTTCGCCTTGCCTTCTTTCACCGTGGCGATGAACGAGGGGATGTTCTCGATGCTGCCGATCCTGGCGAGCATCTTCAAGACCGCCTCGTTGGCCCCGCCGTGACGTGGTCCGTAGAGTGCGGCGGTGGCGGCGGCGGTAGCGACGTAGGGGTCACCGTGCGACGAGCCCACGACGCGCATCGCGGTCGTGCCGCAGTTCTGCTCGTGGTCGGCGTGAAGGATGAAGAGTACGTCGAGCGCGCGCGCAAGGATCGGGTCAGGTTCGTAGCGCGGTTCGGCGACCTTCCACATCATCGACAAGAAGTTCTGGGTGTAGCCGAGCGAGTTGTCCGGGTACACGAAGGGCATGCCAACTGAGAAGCGATGGGCCGCGGCGGCGAGGGTTGGCATCTTGGCGATGAGGCGCACCACTTGCCTGTGCAAGATGTCCGGGTCATCGAGGATCTTGGCGTCCTTGTAGTACGTCGACAGCGCCGCGATCGCCGAGACGAGCATGCCCATCGGGTGGGCGTCGTAGTTGAAACCTTCGAGGAATCGTTTGCGCACGTTCTCGTGGATGTAGGTGTGATACGTGATCTCTCGTTCCCAGTCGGCGGCCTGGGTCGCGTTGGGCAACTCGCCGTGATTGAGCAGGTACGACACTTCGATGTAGGTCGACTTCTCCGCCAACTGCTCGATCGGGTACCCGCGATAACGCAGGATGCCGGCTTCGCCGTCGAGATAGGTGATAGCCGACTCGCAGGCGGCGGTCACCATGAACGCCGGGTCGTAGAACCACACACCCGGCACCACCTTGGAGAACTCCTTGGCGGCGACGCCACCATTTTGAATGGGAATCTCGAGTGTCTCCCCGGTACGGTTGTCGGTCACGGTAATGGACTCAGTCACGATTCCTCGATTCAGTTAGGGGCACGACCATCGTAGGCTAACTCTCCGGTAAGGCCCCAAAATTAACCGTTGCCCGATGGCGACACGATGACCAGATAGTGACGCGAGGTCGACATCTTCGCCCCGGCTGGTGCGCCGCTCGCGTCGATGGTGAGTTCGCCCCGTTCCCCGGACACGGCGGCGAGGAGTTTGGGCACGAACGCGTAGGACCCGAGTGGACCCAGCGTCGTGGTCATGGTCTGGGTTTGGCTGGTCCGAGCACCGTTGGTCTGGACGAAGGTATAACTGACAGCGATGTTCTGGCGCACGTAACTCGCGTTGGTCACCGTGATCCCCAGGCGGATCGACCGGCTCGGGGGTAGTAACAGTTCACCCGGCGCTGCGGGCAGCGGCGAGGGGCTGACCAAGATCGCCGTGATGCCAATTCCTCTCGTGACCCCGAGCGAGGGCGAAGTCGCCAGGGCAACGACGGCGCTCGATAAATCCATGGTGCCCACCGAGTCACTCGTAGCGGGCAGGGTGACCCGACCCGGTTCTCGCACCAGAGCCCAGCGGTCTCGGCCCCACGCGGCGTTCGACGACACCAGCGACGCCTGCGCGGCGCGGGCACTCAGGTCGAGGTTCACGGGGCCCGTCGCCGACCACGGTAACTGCAACGACGAGGCGACGTCGGTCAAGATGAGCTGGTAATCACCCACGCGCACGTTGGTGAGCGCGGCGAGCGAACTGTTCACGCGGTGCGCGAGCACGGGCGAAGCAACCAGAGACGCCTGGTTCAACCAGTTGGGCAGTTGCTGGTCGAGTTGTGCGAGCCGGGCTTCAAAGACGGGCCTCGAGAGCGTCTGTCCATTGGTCAACAGATAGTCGAGGTGCTGGTCGAACTGGTTCTCCTGGGTGATGAGCGTGCTCGCGAGGGCGGCGAAGTTCCGGTTCTCGGCGCGCCGGGGACTGACCGCACCGTGAGCCGAACGGTTCACGTCTCGAACGAAGAGCGATCCGAGGAGCAAAACCACCAGCGCCACGGTCCACAACACGTACCGGCGGCGGCGTTGGGCGCGAGTGGTGGGCACGAAATAAGAACTTACTCACTCGGGCCAAATGGGCACCTGGACCGTCGAGGGTCAATCCTCCTCGTCGTCGAACTCCTCGATGTCGATGATCTCGGACACGCCCTCGAGCAACGGCGTGTCCGGGTCATTACCCCATTTCGCCTCGTTCATCGCCACGGCGCCCTCGTTGACACTCTGAAGTTCGGGCACGGCTTTGGCGTGCTGGGCCCCCCCGAGTCGACGGATGTTGCGCGCGGACACGACGAGGCGCGATTCGACGGACTTGACCATCTGGTTGTAGTGCTCGACCGAGTTGTTGAGCGACTTGCCCAACTTGGTGATCGGCTCGGCGACTAGACGGATCTGGTTGACGATCTTCTCGGCGACGTCGAGGATCTCCTTGGCGTTCACCTGGGCCTCGTGGGTCTGGAGCACGAGCGCCACCGACCACAACAACGACAACAGGTTCGTCGGACCAACGACGAGGACCCGTTCCTTGCTCGCGTACGAGTGCAGGCTCGGATCCGCGTCAAAGGCCGCGGTGATCGCGGCGTCACTGGGAACGAAACAGACCGTGAACTCGGGAGCCGGGCTCAGCACCTCCCAGTAGGACTTGTCCTTCAGGGTCTTCACGTGTCCGCGCAACTTCTTGGCGAACTGCTCGAGGTGCACGCGCCGCTCGCCGACGTCCTCGCTCGCCAGGGCCTTTTCGAAGTCGTCGAAGGGGAACTTCGCGTCCACGGCGACGCTCACGCCATTGGGCATGCGAACAATGCAGTCCGGACGCAGGGTCTTTCCAAGGTCACTCACCCCCGAGACCTGCAGGTCGTAGTCAATGCCCTGGCGAAGCCCCGAGGCCTCCATGACATTGGCGAGTTGGATCTCGCCCCAGTGCCCGCGCTGATCACCGCGTCCGAGTAGCTGGTTGAGCCGTCTCGTCTCCTCTTGGGTCTTCTGTTGGGCTTCGAGCAGCTCGTTGGCCCGGCTCTTCACGTCCGACAACGCCCCCACGTGCTCCTTGTTGAAATCCGCGAGGTTCCGCTTGTACTCATCGAGCAGGTCCTCGAGTGGTTTGAGCGTGTGGGCCAGTTTCGAATCACGCTCCTTTACGACCTGCTCCTGGGACACGCCGAATTCCTGGACCGTGCGGGTCAGTACGCGATTCGACAGGTTCTCGAAGAGCACGCCCAATTTCTCGCCGTCCAACTCGTGCTCGAGGCGCTCACGTTCGAGGGTTTCGTTGGCGCTCGTCAGTTGCGCGTCGCGAACCGCCAGGTCTTGGAGTGCCTTGGTCCGCTCCTCACGAAGCGCCCGCGCGCGCGACGCGGCGATACCCGACACGACGAGTGCGCCCACGACGAGACCTATGACTCCCCCCAGAATGCCCACCATGGTCCGACCCTTTCTCTCGACGTGATCACCCTAGAGAAGCGGTGTCTCACCCCGGTAGCCTTACACCATGTACCGCCTCTTCGGCTCCAATTCTGCGACCAAGGAACCCGAGCGTCCCGAAGAGGGCATCACGCCCGAACTACGCCAAAAGGTCGTCCAGGTGTTCGCGCTCGTGGGCGAAGCAATCGTCGAAGCCACCCACGCACTGTTGGCCGGCGACCGCGAACTAGCCAAGCAGGTCGTCGACCAGGACGTGGTCATCGACAACCTGGTCAACGAGATGGTGATGGCCGCCGAGGAGCGACTCTTCACGGAGAACTCGCTCAGCGCCGAAGTGCGCCGCGAACTACTCACCTTGTTGCGTATCCTGCCCGAAGTGGAGCGCAACGGCGATCTCGCCGAGCACATCGCGCGACGCGCCGCGCGAGGCCTCGGCACCGAGATGTCCCCGCGAAGTCGTGGCCTCGTCGAACGCATGGGCGAAGTCGCCTCGACGATCTGGCGCGAGGCGACCGACGTCATCATCGACGGCAAGACCGAAGCGGTGGGGGCGATCGAGGACATCGACGACGAACTTGACGACCTGCACGTGTCGCTCACCGCGGAACTGACCTCGGGGTCAATGACGTTGCCCGTCGCGGTCGAGTTGGCGCTGCTCGCACGCTTCTACGAGCGATTCGGCGACCACTGCGTGAACCTGGCCCGTCGCCAGGTCGGTCGCGACGGCGCCGATTAGCGCAGCGCCATCCAGGCTTCGGCGATCTGGATCGCGTTCAGGGCGGCACCCTTTCGCAGGTTGTCACCCGTGAGGAACAACGACAAACCGTTCGTGACGGTCTGGGCGCGACGAATTCTTCCCACGTAGGTCGGGTCCTTTCCCGCCGCCAGACGAGGCGTCGGCAGGTCCTCAACAACCACACCCGGCGCCCGGGCCAGCAGCTGCGTCGCCTCTTCTGGCGAAAGCGGTCGCTCAAAGCTGGCCGTGATCGACAAGGAGTGTCCCGTGAACACCGGCACGCGCACGCAGGTCCCGTCGACCAAAAGACCAGGGATCTCGAGGATCTTGCGACTCTCGTCGCGCAGTTTCTGCTCCTCGCCCGTCTCGAGCGAGCCGTCCTCGACGATCGATCCGGCGAGCGGGACCACGTTGTGGGCAATGGTGGCGGGGAACTTCACGCCCAGATCGATGGGAAAGGCCGTGCCGTCAAAGGTCAGCACCCTTACGTCGACGTCGCGCAGCGCCTCGAGCTGAGAGGCGAGCTCATCGACTCCTTCGCGACCCGAGCCACTGACTGCCTGATACGTGGCCACGACCATTGAACGCAGACCCGCAGCGACGTGCAGCGGCTTGAGTACCGGCATCGCGGCCATCGTGGTGCAGTTGGGATTGGCGATGATCCCTTTTGGAATCGAGCGAAGCGCGTGCGCGTTGACTTCGGGTACCACGAGGGGTACGTCGGGGTCCATGCGCCAGGCCGAGGAGTTGTCAATCACCAGTGCGCCGGCGCTCGCCAGACGAGGTGAGAGGACTTTGGACGAGGTCGCGCCCGATGAGGCGAGGGCGATCTCGATGCCGCTGAAGTCCGCGGTCGCGGCGTCTTCAATTTCGATGGACTCGCCGTTCCAGTCAAGGGTGTGACCCGCTGAACGCGACGAGCCGAAGAAACGAATCTCGTCGACTGGGAACTGACGCTCGCGCAGGATTGCGCGCATCACCGTTCCCACTTGGCCCGAGGCCCCGACAATCGCTACGCGCATGGGTCGAGTCTAGGGCTAGGCCGCGTCAAGTCCGAAAGCGGTGTGTAGACAACGCACGGCGTCGCCCACCTTGTCGGCACGAATCACGCACGAAATTCGGATCGAACTCGTCGAGATCATCTCGATGTTGATGCCGTGCTCGGACAGCGTCTCGAACATGAGTGCCGTGACGCCAGGGTTGGACTTCATGCCCGCGCCCACGATCGACACTCGACCAATGCTGTCGTCGGTGGTGACTTCGGCGGCACCGATCTCGCGCTTGACTTCGTTGCAACACTCTCCCGCCGCGGCGAGGTCCGTCTTGGCGACCGTGAAGGAGATGTCAGTAAGACCGTTGGCGCCGGTGTTCTGGACGATCATGTCCACGTTGATTCCCGCGTTCGCCAACTCACGGAAGAGCTTGGCCGCAATGCCCGGCTTGTCGGGTACACCCCCGACGGTGACCTTGGCCTCTGACTTGTCGTCGGTGATAGCCGACACGACCGCTTCTTCCATAGTGGGGTCCTCCTCCACAATCCAGGTGCCTGGTTCCCAGGTGAAACTTGATCGGACGTGCAGGGGCACGCCGTGACGGCGAGCGAACTCGACCGAGCGGAGCATCAGAACCCGCCCGCCGGTAGCTGCCATCTCCATCATCTCGTCAAAGGAAACCTTCGCCAGTCGACGGGCCTTGGCGACGACCCGAGGGTCCGCCGAGAACACGCCGGTCACGTCGGTGTAGATCTCGCACACGTCCGCCTTCAAAGCCGCCGCCAAGGCGACCGCGGTGACGTCCGAACCACCTCGACCCAAGGTCGTGATGTCCTTCTCGGTCGAAACTCCCTGGAAACCGGCGACGACGGGAACGAGTCCCGAGTCCAGCGCCTCGCGGATGCGATCGGGTCGCATCTCGAGGATCTTCGCGCGAGTGTGGTCGGTGTCGGTGATGATCCCGGCCTGAGAACCAGTGAAAGACGCCGATTCGACGCCTCGGGCGCCGAGCGCCATGCTCACGAGCGCCATCGAGATCCGCTCGCCCGCCGTGAGCAACATGTCGAGTTCGCGCGGGGGGCGAGTTGGTGACACGTCGTCGGCGAGTCTGATCAGATCGTCGGTGAACTTGCCCATCGCCGAAACCACGACCACGACGTCGTTGCCCGCTTCGCGGGTGCGCGCGACGTGATCGGCGACGGCGCGAATGCGTTCGGCATCACCCACCGAAGTACCGCCGTACTTTTGGACCACGAGCGTCATGGTTACTAAGAATAGTTGAGCCAAACGAGGCACTTGCTATGGCCTACTAAAGTCGCACCCATGGCTACTACCAAACGTCAACGTCAGAAAGCGGCTCGCCGCGCCAAGATCGAGCAGATGCAGCGCTTAGAGAAGCGGCGCAAGAACCTGCGCCGCGGCGCCATTGTCGTGGTTGTCGCGGTCGTGGTTATCACCACTGGCGCCTTCCTCTTCACCGGCAAGTCACCGAGCACCACCACCACGACGACGACCGCTGCGGCGAGTGGCACGACGACGACCACGGTCGCTACGACGACCACGACCGCCGGCTCGGTCACCGGCGAGAGCGCCGTGCCCGGTCTCGCATCGATTCCCAATCCGTTATCCGCGGGAACGCCAGGAGTCGCACCCACCGTCGTCGTGCCCAGCACCACGCCTCCCACGGTCCTCGAGGCCGAAGACCTCTTCAAGGGCACCGGCGCCGAGGCAACCACCGGAAAGTCTCTCGAGGTCCAGTACGTGCTCGCGACCTATTCGACGCACAAGGTCGTCCAGTCCTCGTGGACCAGTTCACCCTTCACGTTCACGCTGGGCGCGGGCACGGTCATCCAGGGCTGGACCGAGGGTGTGGCCGGCATGCGCGCGGGCGGGCGTCGCGAACTCATCATCCCAGCGTCGCTCGGCTACGGCTCAACTGCGCGTGGCGGGGGCATCGCCGCTAATGACACGCTCGTCTTTGTGATCGACCTCTTAAAAGTCAGTTAACACGACCCGCGCCGCCGATCGCCCGTTGAAGAGGCTGCAACCATCGCAGTACGTCACGAAATGAGGAAGCCATGAGTAACCCAATCCCCAACCCCGACGGTTCAAGCGAGAAGCGCCAGAAGTTCGACGCCCCTCCGCCGATGATCATCGACCCCGCGAAGAACTACACGGCGACCATGGTCACCTCCCACGGCACCCTCGAGATCGTGCTGGACGCGCTCGCGGCCCCGGTGACGGTCAACAGCTTCGTGTATCTGGCACGCTTCCACTACTACGACGGCATTGTCTTTCACCGCATCATTCCGGGCTTCGTGCTCCAGGGCGGGGACCCCGGAGGTACCGGCGCTGGAGGACCGGGCTACCGCTTCGATGACGAGTTGCCCAAGGCCGGGCGCTACGAGGTTGGCAGTCTCGCCATGGCGAACGCCGGACCCCACACCAACGGCTCGCAGTTCTTCGTCATCTCGGGTCCTGACGGGGTACGTCTCCCGCCGCTCTACGCCCTGTTCGGCAAAGTGGTGAAGGGCCTCGACGTCGTGGCGACCGTGAACGACCTCGGCACCCCCTCGGGCAAACCGCGTGAACGTGTCGTCATCGAATCGGTCACCATCACCGAGTCCTAGAGCGTCGCGGGATCGCTGCCGCGGGTCACTATCACGTCCTCTGCTACGAGAATCCGCCACGTCTCGTCCTCGTAGGAGAGGACTCCACGCGTTCCAAGGACCACGAGCGCCGTCTTCTCGTCGAGCAGCGCTCTGGTGCGCGCGAGCTGCTCGTCACTCGCGGGCGCACAGAACGCCACGCCCGTACTGAATCCGAGACCCGTGGTCGGCGCGCCGCCCCTGGGATCGATCATCACCGCGCCGAACACCGACGCCACCGCGCCCACCGCCGCGACGCAACGCGCGCGATGAAGCGCTTCACCGACCGGGGAATCGCGCCACACTGATCTCGCGTGCAGGGCTGACCCGTCGCACAAGACCACCACGGCGGCTTCGAGCAGGCGCGAGACGAAGTGCGCTTCGCTCGCTGAGGTCCGATCGGTCATCATCAGCGCTTCGAGTTGTAGGTCCAAACCCTCGAGTGACTGGGCAACCGCGAGAGCGGCCTGCGCGGCGCCGGTGAAGGCCGCCGCCGTCGGTACCACGACCACATCGGCTCCAGGGCCCATAGCGGACAAGGCTTTCTCACCGAGGAAATCCGCCAGGGCGCCGAGAGAACCCACGGCAACTAGGGAACGCTCCACGTCACGAGTCTCGCACTCCGAGACGACATTTACTGGCCAGTAATGTTCGCACCATGACATTTCAAAAAGTTGGCGTTGTGGGTTCGGGCATCATGGGCAGCGGTATCGCCGAGGTCGCCGCGGCGGCGGGCGCCCAGGTCATCGTGCGCACTCGCTCCCAGGCGACCGCTGACGCACTGCTCGCGGGACTCGAGAAGTCCCTCGCCAAACAGGTCGAGAAGCAGAAGCGGACCCAACTCGAGGCTGACGAACTACGAGCACGGGTGAGCGCCACGACGTCGATCGCCGACCTGCACGACTGCGACCTGGTCATTGAATCCGTCGTCGAGGACCTCAACGTCAAGCGTGCGCTCTTTAACGAACTGGACCGCGCGGTCAACCACCTGGCCGTGCTCGCCACGAACACCTCCACCTTGTCGGTGGTCGAACTCGCGATGGAGACCTCGCGACCCGAACTGGTCTGTGGGTTGCACTTCTTTAACCCCGCTCCGGCGATGGTACTCGTCGAGATCGTGCGCCCGCTGTGCGCGAGTGACTCAACGATCCAATCGGTCATCGAGTTCGCCCAGGCCTGCGGCAAAGAACCCGTGGAGGTGAAGGACCAGGCGGGTTTCGTCGTGAACGCCCTGCTCTTTCCCTACCTCAACAACGCCGTGCGACTGCTCGAGCAGGGCGTCGCGAGCAAAGAGGGTATCGACGTCGCGATGAAGGGTGGCTGCGGGTTCCCGATGGGTCCCTTCGCCCTGCTCGACCTGGTCGGCCTCGACACCTCGCTCGCGATCCTCGAGGCGCTCTACGCCGAATTCGCTGACCCCAATTTCGCGCCCGTACCGCTGCTGCGCCGTATGGTGAGCGCAGGCCAGTTGGGCCGCAAATCGGGCACGGGCTTCTACGACTACCGTCGCTAAGTAGATCAACCGGAGGGGGACAATGACCGAGCGCTCGAAGCCCTGGGTGATGCGCACCTACTCGGGTCACTCGACGGCCGTGAAATCCAACGAGCTCTACCGCAGTAATCTCGAAAAGGGCCAGACCGGCTTGTCGATCGCCTTCGATCTGCCGACCCAGACGGGCTACGACCCCGACGCGCGCGAAGCCCAGGGCGAAGTGGGCAAGGTCGGAGTCAGCGTGGCGCACCTTGGTCATATGCGTCAACTCCTCGACGGTATTCCCCTCGCCGAGATGAACACGTCGATGACGATCAACGCCACCGCGGCCTGGCTGTGGGGTCTCTACCTGGCGCTCGCTGACGAGCAGGGCGTGGATTATGGCGAACTCTCGGGCACCGTGCAAAACGACATCGTCAAGGAATACCTCAGTCGAGGCACGTACATCTACGCGCCCGAACCTTCGAGACGGCTGATCGTGGACATGATCGCCTTTGCGATCAATCGCGTACCCAAGTGGAATCCCATCAACGTCTGCAGCTATCACCTCCAAGAGGCCGGGGCCACTCCGGTCCAGGAGATCGCCTACGCCCTCGCCACCGCCATCGACGTGCTCGACGCGGTGCGTGACTCGGGCAAGGTTCAAAAGAGCCAGATGCCGAGCGTCGTGGGCCGAATCTCGTTCTTCGTTAACGGCGGCGTGCGCTTCATCGAAGAGATCGCCAAGATGCGCACCTTCACCGCGATGTGGGACGAGATCTGTCGCACGCGTTACGGGGTCGAGGATCCGTCGCTTCGTCGCTTCCGCTACGGCGTGCAGGTCAATTCGCTCGGACTCACCGAACAGCAACCCGAGAACAACGTGCAGCGCATCGTGCTCGAGATGCTCGGTCTCACCCTGTCGGCCGACGCGCGAGCGCGAGCGATCCAACTACCCGCGTGGAATGAAGCGCTCGGACTGCCCCGGCCCTGGGACCAACAGTGGAGTCTTCGCATGCAGCAGGTCCTCGCCTACGAGAGCGACCTGCTCGAGTACCCCGACATCTTCGCCGGGTCTCAGGTCATGGACGCCAAGGTGCGCGAACTGACCCTGGCCGCCCAAGTCGAACTCGACGATGTACTGCGCCTCGGCGGCGCCTTCGCGGCGATCGAAGAACTCAAGAGTCGACTCGTGGCGAGCCAGGCCGAGCGGGTCGCACGCATTGAATCAGGAGAACAGATTGTCGTTGGCGTCAACCGGTTCACCGAGACCACCGAATCACCTCTCACGAGCGGCCCGTCCCTCGAGTCGATCATGACCGTCGATCCCGACGTCGAGCATGAACTGATCGAGGACGTAGCGAAGTGGCGCGCCAATCGCGACGACGCTGGCGTGCGCGCGGCCCTAGACGAACTCGCTCGCGTCGCCGCGGGTACCTCGAGCGAGGACAACATCATGGTGCCAACGATCGCACTCGCCAAGGCGGGGGGCACGACCGGTGAATGGGCGTCGGTGCTGCGCGAGATCTTCGGCGAGTACCGCGCACCGACGGGCGTGCGCGCCGGGGTCGGCGCACGGGGCGAGTTGTTCGCCAAACTCGTCGAGCGCTCTCGGGCGGTGCGCGAGAAGCGCGGTACCCCACCAAAGCTGCTCGTCGCCAAACCAGGTCTCGATGGACACTCCAACGGCGCCGAGCAAATCGCGGTCGCGGCGCGCGACGCGGGCTTCGAAGTGGTGTACCAGGGTATTCGCCTCTCGCCCGAGGAGATAGTCGCGGCCGCTCGCGACGAGGACGTCGATATCGTGGGGATCTCGATCCTGTCGGGCTCGCACCTGGCGCTCGTGCCGCGCGTGCTCGAGGGACTACGTGACGCGGGCGTGGACGCGAAGGTCGTCGTCGGGGGCATCGTGCCCGACCAGGACGCGGCGCACTTGAAGCAGATTGGTGTCGCGGCGGTCTATACGCCCAAGGACTTCTCGCTCAGCACGATCATGAGCGACATGTTGGCCCTCGTCGAGGACTAAGCCTCGACGACCCGATAGGGGCGACGCAGCGCGTACGGACCAGCGTTGAACCATCGCCCCGAGAACCGCCAACTCGGCAGTGGATCGGTGACGACTCGCACTTCGCTCTTGAGCAGTTCTTGGGCCGCGACCAACAGCGCCGCCATCTCGTCGGGCGCCAATTGCGGGCGCGGCGCGAGCCCGTAGCTCACAGCGGGACGTTCCCGTGCTTACGCTTGGGCAACTCCTCGCGCTTTCCGCGCAGGATGTCGAGTGACCTGGCGATGATGCGCCTGGTTTCGGCGGGGTCGATCACGTCGTCGATGAAGCCGCGCTCGGCCGCCAGGTACGGGTTCGAGTAGCGCTCCTCGTATTCTTCGGTCAATTCCTTGCGCAAGATATCGGGGGTTTCGGATTTCGCGAGGTCGCGACGGTGCACGATTTCTACCGCACCCGAAGCACCCATGACCGCGATCTCGGCGGTGGGCCACGCGAAGGCGAGGTCGGCGCCAATCGACTTGGAGTTCATGACCACGTACGCGCCACCGTAGGCCTTTCG
>Ga0302198_10000400_pt1 | contig 48793 bp, 34 predicted proteins | sample II_Bog_N2_2_FD_193521 | JGI IMG/M metagenome (GOLD analysis project Ga0302198, IMG submission 193521) | Peat permafrost microbial communities from Stordalen Mire near Abisko, Sweden - II_Bog_N2_2 | ecosystem: Environmental > Terrestrial > Soil > Wetlands > Peat | place: Sweden: Abisko...
GCGTAGAGGATCTCGGAGAGACCGTGCGGGCCATGGTTGGTCAGGGCGCTCAGGCCGAGGTTCGGCATCAGCACAGCGACCGCAGCAAAGCCGAGGATGATGAGCGGGAAGATGAGGAGATAGAGCATCGACATCTGCACGTCGTAGGCCTCAACCTTCTTGCCCAGGTACTCCGGCGTTCGACCGACCATGAGGCCGGCGATGAAGACGGAGACGACGACGAAGACCAACATGCCGTAGAGTCCCGCACCCACGCCGCCGAAGACGATCTCGCCGAGCAGGATGTTCACCATGGGGACCATGCCGCCGAGCGGAGTGAAGGAGTCGTGCATGGCGTTGACCGCGCCGCAGCTTGCGTCAGTGGTGACGGTGGCGAAGAGCGCGGAGTTGGCGATTCCGAAGCGAACCTCCTTGCCCTCCATGTTGCCGCCGGACTGATTGAGCGTGACGGCCTGGTCGACGTTATGGAACAGAGGATTCGGCTGTGACTCTGCCCAGAAGCAGGTGAGCACGCCGCCGAACCAGAGCACGGTCATGGCAGCGAGCACGGCCCAACCGTGTTTTGGAGAGCCGACCATCTGGCCGAGCGTGACCGTGAGTCCCGCAGGGATGAGGAAGATGGACAGCAGTTGCAGGAAGTTGGTGAGCGGCGTGGGGTTCTCGAACGGATGCGCGCTGTTGGCGTTGAAGAAGCCACCGCCGTTGGTGCCGAGCATCTTGATGGCCTCCTGCGAGGCGACCGGACCTTGCGCGATGGACTGCGTGGTCACGGTCGTGGTGACGGGCTTGCCGTCGGCGCCGGTGGTGGTGGAGGTCTGCGGCTGGACGAGGGTCGCGGTGTCATAGGCGCGGAAGTTCTGGATGACGCCCTGAGAGACGAGAGTGAGCGCGAAGATGGCCGAGATGGGCAGCAGAATCCACAGCGTGCTGCGGGTCATGTCCACCCAGAAGTTGCCGAGCGTCTTCTTCTCGCGACCGGCGATGCCGCGAATGAACGCGATCGCCATCGCCATGCCAGAGGCAGCCGACCAGAAGTTGTGCGTCGCCAGGCCGAGCATCTGGGTGAGATAGCTCATGGTGGACTCTGGCGTGTAGGACTGCCAGTTGGTGTTGGTGGAGAAGGAGATCGCGGTGTTCATGGCGAGGTCCGGAGCCACCGCCGTGAAGTGCTGGAGATTGAGCGGCAGAAAGTGCTGCATGCGCTGGATCGCGTAGGTGAGCAGTATCGTTGCGGCGGTGAAGATGAGCATGGCGACGGCGTATTCGGTCCACCGCATCTCGTGGTCCGGATCGATGCCGGTCACGCGATAGAGCAGGCGCTCGCAGGGGACCAGCACGGGGTCAAGCCAGGTGCGGCGGCGCTCGTAGACGCGCGTCATGTAGGCGCCCATCGGCTTGGCGAGGAGCAGGATGAGCGCGATGAACAGGGCGATTTGCAACCAACCGTTGAGTGTCATTAGAACTTCTCCGGACGCAGCAGGGCGTAGACCAGGTAGACAAGCAGAAGGGCCGAGATGGCCAGCAGGATGATGTTTTCAATCACGAGCGGCCTCTTTTCAGCCGGTCGCAGCCGGTGACGTAGAGCAGGCTCACCGGAAAGAGGATGGCAAGAGTAACGATTGCGAGAATGTCAGCCACAGGGGTACCTCACGAGATGTAGTACACCCCGAGTGGCTGTGAGAAGTCCGTGAGGAAGTCGTTAAGAATTCGTAAGTTCGGCTTTGAAGCGGTAGCCGATCCAGGGCTCGCTCTCGATGTAGCGAGAGCTTTCGCTGGGGTCGAGCTTCTTGCGCAACTGGGCGACCAGCACGCGCAGGTACTCGGGCTGGTCCTCCCCCCCGGGTCCCCAGATGCCGCGCAAGAGCTGTTTGTGCGGGAGGACTCGATTTGGGTTGGTGGCCAGCAGAAGGAGAAGCTCGAACTCCTTGGGAGTGAGGTGGACCTCCGCGCCGCGCACGCGCACCAGCCGGGATGGGGTGTGGATGTAGATGTCGCCGGCGGTGATCTCCAGCGGCGCCGGTTCGTCATGGACGTGCTTGCGCAGGTTGGCGCGGACGCGAGCCAGCAGTTCGGGCATGCTGAAGGGCTTGGTCATGTAGTCGTCGGCGCCTTCATCGAGGGCGGCGACCTTCATGGTCTCCTGTTCGCGGACGGAGAGCACGATGATGGGGGTCTCGGAGAGGCGGCGTATAGCGCGGGTGAGCTCGATGCCGTCCATCTCCGGCATGGCGAGGTCGGTGATGATGAGGTCGGGCGAGAGGGTCTTGAAGAGCTCAAAGGCTTCGAGCCCATTGGTGGCGACGCTGACCTCATAACCGCTGCTCTGCAGGGAGGTGCGCAATACGCGCGTAATCTGGCGCTCGTCGTCGACGATGAGAATGCGCATCAGCGGCCTTCCTGGGTGACGATGTGGAGGTCGACGTGCGGCGCCTCCGACATGAAGCGCTGAATCGCGAGATAGTAGAGGTACTTGCGCAGCCCGTGAAGCGCGGAGCGGCCGAAGATGGCCTGGGTGATGCGGTTTTCCTTGACGAAGGCCGCGGTGGTGGAGGGGATGTTCTTGCCGCTGAGATGCACGATCTTTGCGCCGAGGTTGGTGGCAAACTGCAGGCTCGCCTCCAGGGTACGGCGGCGTTCGGGGTCTTCGTCCTTTTCGCTCTGCACGTGGACGACGAAGAGTTCGCCGTCGAGGCCTTCCGCGAGCCGCGCGCCGCGGGCAATGAGGTCGCGGGCCTGGGAGCTGGCGCTGATGCAGACGGCGACTTTCTCCGTGACCGACCAGTGCGCGCCGAGCTGCTTGCTCTGCACGTAGTCGTTCAGGGTGCGGTCCACGGCGCGGGTGACGCGATGCAGCGCCATCTCGCGCAGAGCGATGAGATTGCCGCGGCGAAAGAAGTTCTGCAGGGCACGCTCAGAGCGCTCGAGCGGATAGATGTCGCCGCGTCTCATGCGGGTGGCCAGCGCCTCCGGCGTGAGGTCGCTGATGACGATCTCATCGGCGCGGTCCAGCACCCAGTCGGGGACGGTCTCGCGCACGGTGATGCCGGTGAGGCTCTGGATGCGCGGGGTGAGGCTCTCAATGTGCTGCACGTTGATGGTGCTGAGGACGTCGATCTTCGCGTCGAGGAGCAGCAGTACGTCCTCGTAACGTTTGGCGAAGCGGCTGCCTTCGATGTTGGTGTGCGCCAGCTCGTCGATAAGCGCCACCTGCGGCGCACGGGCGAGGATGGCATCGACGTCCATCTCGGAGAAGAGAGTGCCCTTGTAGTCCATCTGGCGAGGCGGGACATGCTCTAGCTTGGAGGCCAGCTCGGCGGTGGCTTTGCGGCCGTGGGTCTCGACGATGCCGATGACGACATCCTCGCCGCGCTGGCTGCGGCGGATGCCTTCACTCAACATGCTGAAGGTCTTGCCGACGCCGGGAGCGTAGCCCAGAAAGATCTTGAACCGGCCGCGGGTCTTCTCCGTATCGGCGGCGTTCAGCCAGTCTTCCGGACTCTTTCGTGGTGATTCGTTCTGCAAGGTCGTAGTATCTCCATGTGAACTCTCAGCGGCTGGTTTCGGTATTCCGGTGGTCGGCGGCGGCAGCCATGCTTGCCGGAATTGTAGCGGTATATCACCTATGGCTGCATGTGAACACCACAACTGTGGCGCTGACGCTGCTGATGCTGGTGCTCTTACTGGCCGCCAAGTGGGGTCTGCGGTATGCGGTGGTCACGTCGGTCGCGGCTACGGTGGCGTACAACTACTATTTTCTGCCGCCGATTGGTACGTTCATTATCAACGACCCGCAGAACTGGCTGGCGCTGTTTGCGTTCCTGGTGTCGTCGGTGGTGGGGAGCCGGCTCTCCGAGCGCGCGCGTGAGGAGGCCGAAGATGCGCGGCTGGGACAGCGTGAGCTGGAGGTACTCTACGGGTTGAGCCGTGAGCTGCTGCAGACAGAGAATGTCGCGGGATTGCTGAATACAATTGCGCCCGCGACCTTGCTGACAACGAATGCGGTCTCGGTGATGCTGTACCTGCTGGATGGCGACCGTCGCTATCTGGCCGGGGACCCCACTGCGATCCAGCAGGACGATATTGGCCTGCGCCAACTGGCGCTGACGCTGCCTGCTCCGGACACCGTGGGACCGGAGTCGCGCGTGCCGCTGCGTGTGGGGGTGAGGCCGCGGGGCATCCTGCTGCTGAATGGAGCGTCGCTCTCGACGCAGACGCTGCTGGCTATCGGCGGGCTGGTGAGCATCTCGATTGACCGCGCGCAGGCGCTGGAGGAGGTGACGCGCGGCGAGGCGTCGAAGGAGAGCGAGCGGCTGCGCTCGCTGATGATCGACTCCATCACCCATGAGCTGCGCACGCCGCTCACGGCGATCAAGGCTTCGGCATCGACGCTGCTGCTTCCGGGTGAGTTGAGCGAGGAGCAGCGCCACGACTTGCTGGAGGTGATTGATGAGGAGAGCGACCGGCTGAACCGGCTGGTCTCCGAGGCGGTGGAGATGGCGCAACTGGATGCGCAGGAGGTCCACATGGCCTTTCTGCCGACCTCGGTGAAGGAGTTGGTAGAGCGTGCGGTGGAGGCGGCGGGGAACATGCTGGCCGAGCATGAGCTGAAGCTGACCCTGCCCACGCTGCCGCCGGTACTGGCGGATATGGGGTTCATGGAGAAGGTGCTTGTGAATCTGCTGGAGAACGCGGGGAAGTACTCAGCAAAGGGCAGCCCTATCTTTGTGTCGGCTGAGCGGCGCGGGGACGAGGTTGCCATCAGCGTCGCCGACCGCGGGGTGGGGATTGATATCGCGGAGCAGTCGCTGATCTTTGAGCGGTTCTACCGGGCCGCGGTACACAGCCAGCAGACCTCCGGCACCGGAATGGGACTGGCGATCAGCCGCGCCATTATGGAGGCGCACCACGGAACGCTGGGAGTGACGAGCCAGGTTGGGGAGGGCTCCGTGTTTACGCTGACGCTGCCGATTGCGCGGCAGGCTGAGTGATGGAGTGTCTGCTCAGGGAAGTGCGCGGGCTGCGGAGACTCCGATGCCGACGGCCGCCAAGCCAACGACCAGGCTGACGGCGATATAGAGGATTCCTATCCAGAGTGCGCCGCCGGTGAAGCTGGACCACACTTCCCACTCAAAGGTGGAGTACGTGGAGAAGCCGCCGATGAATCCGATGGGGATGAGGAAGCGCCACGCGGGGCTGAAGGCCGCGTGGCGGCCGAGGTACTCCAGCGTGAAGCCGATGATCAGGCAGGCACAGAGATTGACGACCAGCGTGCCCCAGTAGAAGCGCGTGCCGAAGCGCTGCGCAACCGACGTCCCGAGGTAGAAGCGCAGCATGGAGCCAAGCGCTCCGCCGGCGGCGATCAGCAGGTATCGTTGCAAGTCTCAGGCTCCCTTCGCCCGCGAGCGGCTGCCGGTATTTTACTTCCGGCCGACGACAAGGATGGTGAAGCTGTCCGGTATGACCGCGGGACGAGGCCGAGGCATGGCTGGTGTGGGGTCGGGAGCGGGGCCGAACTGCGCCGTGACCAGGTAGACGCGGTCGGTGGCGGTGTCATAAGCCATGGTGCGGGCGCCCTTCAGCGTGGGCAGCGTCTCGATGGTCTTGAAGCCATGCGCGGTGTCTACGACGGAGAGGGTTCCCTCGCCGTTGGAGCTGAAGGCGAGCTGATGTTTGGGGCTGAAGGCAGCGAAGTCGGGGCCGGTGCCGATGTCGGCGGTGCCGATCTGTTTGCCGGTGTTTGCGTCCACCTCGGCCATCTTTTTACCGTCGCAGACGGCGAAGAGCAGATGGCGCTCCAGGTCGGCGGCCGCGCCGGAGGGCGAGTCGCAGTCGCTCAGCTTCCACTCCGCGATGACTGTGTGCGACTTCGCGTCGATCTTCACGATCGCGTTTTCGCTCTCGAGGTTGTCGAAGATGTTGCCCTTGCCATCGGTAGTGGCCTCCTCGGGCTTGCCGGGAAGCGGCACGGTGGCGACCACGGTGTTGGTGGCTGTGTCAATCACGGTCACGCTTTTGCTGCGACCGTTGAATGCCCAGATGGTGGCGGTGGTGGGCTCATAGAGGATTCCGTCCGGGTTGGTCTGGGCGGGGATGGTGGTGATCGTGGCGAAGGTCTGGCGGTCAAAGACGACGACGGCATTGCTGCCACCATCCGAGATGTAGCCGACCTTGCTGCCGGGGGGAAGCGCGACGCCGTGCGTCCCCTTCATACCGGTGATGGCACCGACCGGCTTGCCGGTGGTGGTGTCAATGACCTCCACGCGAGGGCCGTGGGTGACGTAGAGCAGGTGTGCTGCCGGGTCGGCGGTGAGGTAGTCCCAGCCTCCGGTGCCGCCGATCTTCCATTGGTCGAGAATCTTGTAAGGGGTCTGGCCGATGGCTGGAAGGGTCGCGAGAGCTCCAGCAATGATGACGCCGAGGCAACGGCGGGAGAATGATAGGGATGGCACAAAGGGCTCCTGGATCAGGTTGGCGATGCCCATCCAGCCTAAATGATGACGGACGCCTTGTGCGCGTGCCGGGCAATGTCCTTTGCTGTCACCTCGATGTCGAAGCCTGTGCAGAGTTCGGCGATCTGGTCGTAGCTGAAGCCGCGCTCGCGCAGCAATCCGATCGCACCGCCCAGAAGGGAGAGTGCCTGATCCTTGGTAAAGTGTCCCTCGCCCGCTCCAGCCGCCTCGCGAAGTTCTCGAGAAGCGGTGGCTACTTCGTCCGCTGTGTAGGTCCGTTCGTTTGTCATGCTCTGCCTCCGAAACGCACTGTAACCAGAGTAGTCCTCCGCTGACCACTGCGCACGTCGAAAGAGCCAGGTAGTACACTCGACCCGACCCTTACAAAGGAAGAGCCATGATCGTCATTGACACCGAGTACGTTGACCTCAGCACACCCACCGGTCCCATGCGCACGCATATTGCGCGGCCGGCCGCGCCGGGCAAGTATCCCGGAATCGTCTTCTATTCAGAGATTTTTCAAGTGACCGGGCCGATCCACCGGACGGCGGTGCAGCTCGCGGGCCACGGCTATGTGGTTGCCATTCCGGCGATCTACCACGAGTACGAACCCGCTGGAACGGTGCTGAAGTATGACCAGGAGGGCTCCGACCGTGGCAACGTGCTGAAGACTACCAAGCCCTTGCAGGCCTATGACGATGACGCGCGGGCGGTGCTGGCTCACCTGGTCTCGCGACCGGACTGTACAGGAAAGCTCGGAGCGATGGGTATCTGCGTAGGCGGCCACCTGGCCTTTCGCGCAGCGATGAACCCCGGGGTGCTGGGAGCGGTCTGCTTCTATGCGACCGATATCCACAAGGGCGGACTCGGCGAGGGCATGAAGGATGACTCCATCGCCCGCGCCGGAGAGATCAAGGGCGAGCTGCTGATGGTCTGGGGCCGACAGGACCCGCACATCCCCACTGAGGGACGCATGAAGGTGCTGGCGCGGTTGAACGAGGTGGGAACGCGGCTGAACTGGCACGAGGTGAACGGAGCCCATGCTTTCCTGCGTGACGAGGGGGTGCGTTACGATCCCGATCTGGCGCGGTCGATGTTTGGACTGGCGCTGGACCTTTTCCACCGGACGCTGGCTGTGGGCTCGGCAGAGGTGGCACAGAGCCCCGTGATAGCTAACCACTAAATGATTGTTGGATATACAAGAATTAGCTGATGTAATCTTTCAGCCATGGGTCGCTGGTGTGGGCCAGTTCCAAAGTGGCTCCATCGAAGACGACCTGGCCGTCGTTGAGCACCAGAAACCGGGTGTTGGGGTCGACGCCGCCGTTGGGGATCTTCTCCATGTGACCTAGCTGCTCGTTGTAGCGGTGAGTGGCCATGGTGAAGGCGTCCTGTAGGCGGTGGGTAATCAATAGCGAGGTGGTGCCGGAGACATCGCGCTGCTTCACGACCAGCTCGATGATGGTGTTCGAGGTGATGGGGTCGAGGCCGCCGGTGGGCGAGTCGTAGAGGATGAGGTCGGGCTTGCTGATGATGGCGCGGGCGATGGAGACGCGACGCCTCATGCCACCACTCAGCTCCGAGGGGAACTTGTCGATGGCCTTCTCGAGCTCGACGAAGTGGAGGGCCTCCACCACGCGAGTGTGTATCTCTGCGGGGTCGACGTGCTCCTCCTCGAGGCGGTAGGCGACGTTGTCCTCGACGTTGAGCGAGTCGAAGAGCGCGCTCTCCTGAAAGACCATGCCGACGTGGGCGCGCATCTGGAAGAGCTCGCGTTGCGTCATCTGCTGGAGCGACCAGCCCAGAATGCGAACATCGCCTGTATCCGGCAGCAGCAGGCCATTGGCCAGCTTCATCAGGACGCTCTTGCCGCCGCCGGAGGGACCGAGGATGATGCGGGTCTCTCCGTGCGCCACCTTGAAGCTGATGTCTTTGAGTACCTGATGCTCCTCGAAGCCGAGGCAGACGTGATCGAACTCGACGACGGGCACGCCCTTCGCGATGCGCTCGGCTGCCTGCTCATCGATCATGATCTCGGTCATAGGCTAGCGTCCAAAGATCCCGATCATGAGCTGCGTGACCAGGAAGTCCATGAGGATGATCAGCACGGAGGAGGCGACTACGGCCTGGGTGGTCGATTTGCCCACGCCGCGCGTGCCTCCGGTAGTCTTGAGGCCGTAGTAGCACCCGATGGTCGCGATGATGAATCCGGAGAAGAGCGGCTTGACCAGACCTTCGACGACGTCGCCCATCTTGAGGGTAAGGTAGGCCGTGGTGAAGAAGGTATGACCGTTCAGGTGGAGCATGCCGACGGCGACCACACCGCCGCCCGCGGTCCCGCAGGAGTCCGAGATGATGGTCAGGAAGAAGAGCATGACCACGGTGGCTACGATGCGTGGGGTCACCAGCTTGCGGATGGGGTCGGTGCCCAGGGCGCGCATAGCGTCAATCTGCTCAGAGACCTTCATGGAGCCGAGTTCGCTGGCCATGCCGGAGGCGTTGCGGCCGGAGACCATCAGCCCGGTCAGCACTGGCCCGAGCTCCTTGACCATGGAGAGCGCCACGAGCCGGCCGGTCATGTTGACGGCGCCAAACTCCTTCAGGGAGGTGGCCGATTGCAGCGCCAGGACGCAGCCTGTGAAGAAGCCGGTCAGGACGACGATCGGCAGCGAACCCACGCCGATGGAGTCCATCTGCGTGAACATATCGTTGATGTACCGCGGCTTGGAGAACAGATCGCCGATGGCATGGGCGCACAGCAGCGCATACTCCTGGACGGATGCGACGATGCTCTTGGCGTAGGCTTCTGGGGAGAAAAGTCTCATTTACTCGTGATGGGCTCAGGGTATCAGATGCAGGCGAGGGAGCCCGGCGTCGCATTCTGGGGGCCGGGGTGAGAAAATAGAGGGATGGCAGAGACCATGGCAGCCGCCGTGCTTCGCGGCAAGCAAGACCTGCGCATTGAACAGGTTCCAGTCCCGGTCCCGGGGCCGGGGGAGATGGTGCTGCGTGTGGGCGCGGCGCTGACCTGTGGGACGGACCTGAAGGTCTACCGGCGCGGCTACCACGCGAAGATGCTGACGCTGGACCGCCTGTTTGGGCATGAGATGGCCGGCACTGTGGTGTCGGTGGGCGCCGGGGTTACGGCGTTCGCTGCTGGAGACCGCGTGGTTCCGTTGAACTCTGCGCCCTGCGATGCCTGCTACTTTTGCGCCAACGGCCAGCAGAACCTGTGCGAGGACCTGATCTTCAATAACGGAGCGTATGCGGAATATCTTCTCATTCCAGAGCGCATCGTAAAGAAGAACACTCTCCGCGTCCCGGATGAGATGCCACTGGAACACGCTGCGCTGACCGAGCCGCTGGCGTGCGTGATGCGCGGGCTGGAGGAGTCCAACGCGCACGCCGGGCAGACGGCTATTGTGCTGGGGGCGGGGCCTATCGGTCTGCTCTTTATCCATGCCGCATCGCTGGCGGGGCTGAATGTGATCGCCGTCGTCAAACGCAAGGACCAGGTGGCGACGGCGAAGCACTTTGGGGCGCAGCAGGTGGTTCGGCTGGGCGACGTGGATGATGCCATCGCTGCGGCACGCGCGCTTACCCCCCAAGGGCGCGGCGCGGACATCGTGCTGGAGGCCGTGGCCACGCTGGAGGCATGGCAGTGGGCGGTGCAGATGGCACGCAAGGGTGGACTGGTGAACCTGTTTGGCGGGCCGCCGGCCGGTACTTCGGTGGCACTGGACACGAACCTGATTCACTACTCCGACCTGACGATCAAGGCCAGCTTCCATCACACGCCGGCGACGGCGCGGCGGGCGTTTGATCTGCTCTGCTCCGGCCGTTTTCTGTGCGACGACTTCCTGACTGGATCGGCCACGCTGGAGGAACTGCCCGAGGTCTACCGAAGGATGCTGACGCGTCCCGCCGAGGGGATGGCGCCGGAGATCAAGACGGCTATCTTTCCCCAGATGCATGCTGGCAAGAACGCGAGTCACATGGAGAAGGTTTCCGTATGAGCGTTGCTGCCTCGGCATACGGTGCATCCGTGGGGCTGGATGATGGCCTGCTTGGAGCCCCCGAGATCTATCTCACGCCCAGCGTGCGGCCTTCATTGGTGGAGGCGCAGGCCTGGTGCAAGCGGCTGACCACGACGCACTATGAGAACTTCCACGTGGCAACCTTCTTCTTACCCGCCGTTCTGCGGCCCCACTTCCACAGCGTGTACGCGTTCTGCCGAACGTCGGACGATCTGGGCGATGAGGTCGCAGATACGGCGACGGCGACGCGTCTGCTGAGCGAATGGCGCGTCATGCTGCATGAGTGTTTTACACAGCCGGAGCTCTCGCGACACCCGGTCTTCGTCGCGTTGCAGCCGACCATCGCACAGTGCCGCCTGCCCATCGCGCCCTTTGATGATCTGATCTCCGCCTTCGAGCAGGACCAGGTGTACACACATCACGAATCGCTGGCGACGCTGGAGCAGTACTCGCGCTACTCGGCGAATCCGGTAGGCCGGCTGGTGCTGCTGGTGAGCGGCTATCGCGAGGAAGAGTTGATGTTGTTGTCTGATGAGATCTGCACGGGTCTGCAACTGGCGAACTTCTACCAGGACGTGGCGGAGGATAGCGCGCGCGGCCGGCGCTATCTGCCTGCGGATGCGATGCAGCGCTTCGGCGTGACGGACGAGCAGATTCTTGCGCGGCGGTTCGATGCCAACTTTCGCGCCATGATGGAGTTTCTTGTCGCTGATGCGCGGGCGCGGCTCACCCGCGGACAGCGCATTGTGGAGCTGGTGGAACGCGACCTGGCGGCCACACTTTCGCTGTTCGTCAAGGGCGGCTTCGCGATCCTCGACGCCATCGCCGCACAGGATTATGACACGCTGCGCGCGCGGCCGGTAGTCAGCAAGGTTGTGAAGCTCCGCCTGTTAGGTGGAGTGCTGGCAGGGAAGCTGGGGGCTGTGTTGAGACCTGAGCCCGAGGGCCGCGCTGCATGAACTCCTCTCGTTCTGCCGAGGTGGATGCAGCGTACGCTGTCTGCCGGGCGATTGCCAGACGCGAAGCGAAGAACTTTTACTACGCTTTTGTCGTCCTGCCGGAGCACAAATCCGATGCCATGTGCGCGGTCTATGCCTTCATGCGCAAGGCGGATGACCTGGCCGATGATGAATCGCTCTCGCTCGATGCACGTCGCGACGCGATGGCGCAGTGGACCTCTGGATGGCGCGCCTCGCGCAGCTCGCCGACGGATGATCCGGTGTTTCTTGCGCTAAACGACACGCAACAGCGCTTCGGCATCTCCGATGAGCTGCTGGAGCAACTGGTTGCGGGAACGGCGATGGACCTGTCACAGACGCCGGAGGGCGTGACGGAGAGCACGCTGACCGGACCCGACGGCAAACCGCGCACCGTGCAGATCTACGATAGCGTCGCCGCGCTGCAACACTACTGCTATCTCGTCGCGTCGGTCGTGGGCCTGGTCTGCATTCGCATCTTCGGCTATACCGACCCCCGCGCCGAGCAGTTGGCTATCAACACGGGGACGGCTTTCCAGTTCACCAACATTCTGCGCGATGTCAAGGAAGACGCCGACCGCGGACGCATCTATCTCGCGGCGGACCAGCTCCGCAAGCAGCACGTTGCGCCGGAGCGGATTCTGGCACTTGCAGCCGGAGCGGAGATGGTGCCGAATGAGCTGGCCTTGCTGCGCGACTTCGGGATCCACGCACAGACGCTCTATCGCAGCGGCTACGAACTCATCCCGATGCTGGACGCCGATTCGCGGCCTTCGATGCGCGTGCTGGTGCGAATTTATCATCGGCTGCTGGATCGCATCGCCGCCGACCCGCCCGCCGTCTTTCGCGGGCGAGTGTCGGTGCCTACCTCGCAGAAGCTCGCGATTCTTGCCATGGGTTTCGTACAAACGCTCAAGGTACGGCTCTTCGGATGAACCATGCGAACGATTCCGATGTCTTGATTGTGGGCGCGGGGGTCGCGGGGCTGGCTGCGGCGGTCGCGCTCTCCGGCGCGGGGGCGAGTGTCGCGCTGCTGGATCGCAAGCCCTACGTGGGTGGGCGTGCGTATTCGTATCTGCATCCTGCGCTGGACGAAGTCATCGACTCGCAGCACGTGCTGCTCGGCTGCTGCACCAACCTGATTGATCTGTGCCGTCTGGCCGGAGCCGACCAGCACCTTCGCTGGTACGACCGCATCACGTTTCTTGAGCCCGAAACAACATCCCGCGCAACGCGGCGCAGCAGCATCGGCCCGGCGGCGCTGCCGTCTCCGGGGCATTCGTCGCTCAGCTTTCTGCGCGCGCCGATGCTGTCTCTCGCAGACAAATCGCGCATCGCACTCGGTCTGCTCGAGTTTCTGCGGGGTTATCCAGAGGACGATCATGAGGCCTTCTCCACCTGGCTGAAGCGCACCCGGCAGACCGACCGCGCCATTCGCCACTTCTGGGAGCCGGTGATCCTTGGAGCGCTGAACGACAGCTTCGACCGCTGCTCCACGCGATACGCCGGACAGGTCTTCCATGAGACGTTTCTGAAGTCTCCGCAGGGTGGGCGACTGGGCATTCCAACGCAGCCGCTCTCGGAGTTCTATGCCGGCGTTGCGCAACTCGCCGAGCAGCAGGGAACTGCGCTGCATCTGCGCAGCAGCGTTGACCGGATCGAACACCTGAGCAGCGGGTTGTGGCAGACGACTGACTCTGAGGGTACGCAACTGCGCGCGTCGAAGCTGCTGCTGGCGCTGCCGTTTGAGCAGACGCAACGTTTGTTAGAGACATTGCCGGAGGATTCGCCGCAGAGCAGGAGCCTTCTGCCGGCGATGCAGCAATTTACTCACGCGCCGATTACGACGATTCATCTGTGGTTTGACCGCGAGATCACGGAGCTGGATCATGCGGCGCTGCTCGATACGCGAATTCAGTGGGTCTTCAACAAGACCCGCATACGGCGCGACGAGCCGGGCGTCAGCGAGCCGGGACAGTACCTGGAGCTGGTCATCAGCGCTTCGTTTGCTGAGCTGCATGAGACGCGGGAGCAGATTCTCACTTCGGCGCTGGAGGAGCTGGCGAGGTTCTTTCCGAAGGTGCGCGAAGCGAAGGTGCTGAAGTCGGGAGCCCTGAAGGAGGCGCGAGCAACCTTCTCTGTGGTTCCCGATTTGGAACGTTATCGTCCCGCGCAGGATGCGCCGGGCGATGGACTGTATTTTGCGGGCGACTGGACGCGCACGGAGTGGCCTTCCACCATGGAAGGAGCCGCGCGCAGCGGACGGCTTGCCGCGGAGGCCATCGTGCCGGGATCGACGTTCCTCACGCCGGATCTGCCTGCGACCGGCCTGATGCGCTGGCTGATTTAGCTTTCAGTTGTCGAATGAGGTGCATGAGTCGCAACGCGATACGAATAAAGTTTCAAAAAAACACAACTAAGCGCAAGAATGAGGTTTACCTGACAGACATAGCCGCGCACGGTGGCGTATGGTTTCAGTGTCCGCGATAGCGTGGAGGATCGTCATCATGATGTTGCGTTCACGTGTGGTTTCTGCTGTATCGGCCCCGATATCATTTGTTTTGGTTGCTTCATGGCTTGCGGGATGCTCGTCAGGCACGGGCACTCCGGCGATGGTGGTGACGCCCCCGTCCGTCACCGTGTCTCCCACGGAGGCGGCACGCATTCTGGACCAGACCAGCTTCGGTCCCACCGCAGCGGGTATTCAGAACGTCGAGACGATCGGCATTAATGCCTATCTGAACCAACAGTTCGCCCAGCCCACGACACAACTGGCGGCTATCCCACTGAGCCCGCTGCCCGCCGTCTGTCTGGCTGCCAATAACTCCCGCGTCTGCGCCGAGTCCGAGTGGTGGCAGGCGGCTGTGACCGGCAATGATCAACTGCGGCAGCGCGTGGCCTTCGCGCTCTCCGAGATGTTCGTCGTCTCTACACAGTCGGTCAACGGCGCGGCTATCCCACAGTTTCATAACGCACTGGCGAATGATGCCTTCGGCAACTTCTATACCATCATGAATGATGTGGCGTTGTCGCCCGCGATGGGCGCCTATTTGAACATGCTGAACAGTGCCAAGCCGGCCACCGGGCAGATCGCGAATGAGAACTTTGCGCGCGAGAACATGCAACTCTTCACACTTGGCCTGTATGAGCTCAATCAGGATGGAACACAACAGCTCGACGGCTCCGGCAATCCCATTCCTTCGTATACCCAGGCGCAGGTGCAGGCCTTCGCCAAGGCATACACCGGGTGGACGTATGCCAGCGCGACCGGTGGCACTCCAACCAAGTTCCCTAACAGCACCGCGAACTATGCCTATCCGATGGCAGCGGTGGAGAGCTCCCACGACACCTCGGCGAAGACGCTGCTGAATGGCACAGTGCTCTCCGCGGGTGGCACAGCGGAGGCTGACCTGGCCGGAGCGCTGACCAACATCTTCAACAACTCGAATGTCGGCCCGTTCGTTTGCACTCAGCTCATCCAGCACCTGGTGACCAGCACGCCGAGCCCGGCTTATGTCTCGCGGGTTGCCGCGGTCTTTGCGAATGACGGCACCGGGGTGCGCGGCAACATGCAGGCCGTGATTACGGCCATCATCACCGACCAGGAGGCGCGCGCCGGAGATACGAACTCCAGCTATGACGGCGGCCATCTGCGCGAGCCGGTGCTGTTCATCACCGCGATGATGCGGGGGCTTGGCTTCAACAACACGGATGTGAACGGCTCCTACTTCACGCTCTCCAACTACTCCAGCCCGCTCAACGAGGAACCGTACTTCGCTAACTCGGTGTTCAACTTCTTCCCGCCGAACTATGTGATTCCCGGGACGACGATCAATGCTCCGGAGTTTGATATTGAGAACACGGCCACGGCGGTGCTGCGGCTCTCGCTGGCGGACTCCATTGTGAACAATAAGATCTCCGGGTTCAGCGTGGATCTTTCCAACACGAGTACGCTGGGCACGATGGCGGCGAACCCCGCCACGCTGGTGAGTTATCTCAACACGCTGCTCATGCACTCGCAGATGCCGGCCAACATGAACACGACGATCATCAACACCATCACGCCGCTCACATCGAACGCACAGCGCGTGCGCATTGCGGTGTTCCTCATCGTTACGTCCTCGCAGTACAAGGTGATCCACTAAGTAAGACAGGGAAGGCAGCCATGCAAATCCGTCGCCGCAGCTTTATTCGTTACGCTTCGCTCGCCGCCGCCGGCAATCTTGCCGGGATGCGTCCCTTCGGAGCGCTGAACGCGCTGGCCGCCACCACCACCGATTACAAGGCGCTGGTCTGCATCTTTCTCTATGGCGGCAACGACGCCAACAACATGGTCGTGCCGTATGACGCTAAGGGCTACAACAACTATGCCACCCTGCGGACGGCCGGAGGCAGCTCCATCGCGATTCCGCAGGCGTCGCTGCTGCCGCTTACGCCGCTGCCGAACTACTCCCTGCATCCCAGCCTGCCGGACGTGCAGACGCTGTTCAACAACGGCAATGCTGCGCTGGTGGTGAACGTGGGCACGCTCACTGCCCCGATCACTCGCGCGCAGTACCTTGCGGCCAACGCGAATGTCCCCACGAACCTCTTCTCGCACCCCGACCAGCAGGAGGAGTGGCAGAACGCGGCGGCCTCCGGCGCGACACCGACGGGGTGGGCCGGACGCATGTCGGATGTGATGACCGGCCCCTACAACGCCTCCGCGACTGTGCCGATGATCACGTCGGTCGCTGGCGATACGTTGTTCTGCAATGGCATCTCCACCACGCCGGTCTCGGTATCACCCGGCAACCTGGGCAACGCTAACTGCTCGGAGGGTTCGGAGTGCAGCGCGCGCCAGAGCGCCGCGCAGTCGCTGATTACGTTCAACAGCGGCGTCTCGCTGATTACGGCGGACGACAAGATTACGTCGAACGCCTACAACTATTCTTCGGTACTCACGGCGGCTACGGCGTCGGTCACGCCTTTCAAGACGGTCTTCCCGGCGGGGCCGCTGAGCTCGCAGCTCAAGCAGATTGCGCAGATTATCCAGGTACGCGCCGCGCTGGGCGTGCAGCGCCAGATCTTCTTCTGCGGCGTCGGCAACTTTGATACCCACTCCACGCAGTTGACTCTGCAGGCCTCGCTGCTCTCGGCGATGAGTCCGGCGCTGGCGGCCTTCTATGCGGCCACGCAGGAGCTGGGCGTCGCGCAGCAGGTCACCAGCTTCACGATGTCGGACTTCGCGCGGACGTTCCAGCCGAACTCCAACACGGGCACGGACCATGCCTGGGGCTCGCACCACATCGTCTTCGGCGGCGCGGTCAAGGGCGGCCAGATGTACGGGACTTTTCCCACGATTGCGCTTGGCGGCCCGGACGACTCCGGCAGCAACGGCCGCTGGGTGCCTTCGACCGGCAGCGTGCAGTATGCTGCGACGCTGGCGCAGTGGTTCGGTCTGCCCACGGCGCAACTGGCGACCGTCTTTCCAAACATCGCGGCGTTCCCGACGAACAATCTGGGATTTGTCTAGAGGCTAGCGCGTCAGCAGAAATACCCCTGCAGCTACAAACACGGTGGCCAGCCAGCGGCGCTTGTCTACGCGCTCGCGCAGAAAGAGCTTGGCCGCGAATGCGTTGCCAATATAGGTCAGCGCGGCAATCGCCGGCCCTGCCAGCGACAGGTTCGCGATGCTGAGGGCATAGAGCATAGCGAAGAAGTTCGCCGCCATGCAGAGCGAGCCAGCGACGAACCTCGCGTTCGTCAGCACCGCGACGATGGCCGCGCCCAGGCCGCCAACGGCGCGAATGTCGTCCAGGTCGCCGAGTTGGCGCATGCCGGCGGCGATCAGCACCTCACCCAGCACCGCGAGCGCGGCGACGAAGCCGATCGACACCCAGATATGCAGGATGGGCGAGAGTGTCATAACGGTCCCAGCCCCGCATCCATCTGGTCGAGCTTCGGATGTTCAGTCCGCGAGGGTCCACCCGCCACGAATCCCACTGCGCATACGATCAGTGCAATCCCAATGCAGCGCGTGATGGACAGGTGCTCATGCAGCCAGAAGCGACCGAGCAGCGCGATCACGACGTAGCCGAATGCCGTTGCCGGCATCACAAAGGTCAGGTCCGCCCAGCTCAGCGCCGTGGTGTAGGCGGCGAAGAAGCCGATGAGCAGGACGATCCCACCGGCCACAAACGGATTGAACGGCGCATGGAGCAGCAGCCGGCCCATGTGATGGATATCCATCGGCCCCATTTGTGCCATGCCGCGAGCCAGCAGGGAATCGCCGACGGATGCGGTGAGCATGATGGCAATCAGGATGGCGTACTGAGACGGCCTCAAGGCGTGCTTCATTGGTACTTCTCCGGGCCTGCTGCAACAAAAGGAAAGGCGGAGCATAGGCTCCGCCCCCTGTGATGCAGAACTCGAGGCCTATGCGTTCATGCTCACGGATTCCTGGGCCTTGAGCGCGGTCTCTTCCTTTTTGGCGCGCGCTGCCTTGTTGCGCTTGGAGCGCAGCTTCATGAAGCTGACGGCCTCTGTGTAGAGGCGCGGCACGTCGCGGTTGACGACCGCCTTCCAGACCACGCGGAACGCGGCCTTGGGGCGGAAGTAGTACTCGTCGTAGAAGCGGTGCACCATCTCCATCACGTACTCGGTCGGAAGGCCGGGGTACTCGATGTGCGCCATCTGGTGCCCGCCGCCGTCCTCCATCTTCTCGTTGGTGATGAAGTCGTTGCGTTTGGCGTAGTCGTAGAACTCCGTGCCGGGATAGGCGTGCGCGACGGAGACCTGGATGGTTTCGCAGTCCAACTGCTTGGCGAAGTTAATGGTGTTGCGGATGGACTCGCGGGTCTCGCCGGGGAGGCCGAGGATGAAGTCGGCGTGGATGATGAGGCCGAGGTCGTGGCAGTCCTTGACGAAGTCGCGCGCGCGTTCGACGGTGGCGCCCTTCTTGATGTTCTTGAGGATCTGCGGGTCGCCGGACTCGAAGCCGACGATGAGCAGCCGGCAGCCGGCCTCCTTCATGGCCTTGAGCGTGTCGCGGTCGGTGGTGACGCGGCTGGTGCAGCTCCAGGTGATACCGAGTGGCTTGAGCTTCTCGCAGAGCTCGATGGTGCGGACCTTCTGGATGTTGAAGGTGTCGTCATCGAAGAAGAACTCCTTGACGTGGGGGAAGTTCTCCTTGGCCCACTTCATCTCCGCAGCAACGTCGTCTGTGGAGCGCTTGCGCCATGCGTGGCCGCTGAGCGTCTGCGGCCACAGGCAGAAGGTGCACTGCGCCGGGCAGCCGCGCGTGGAGTACAGCGCGATGTACGGGTGCAGCAGGAACGGGACGTTGTACTTGGTTACGTCCATGTCACGCTTGTAGATCTTGGTGGCCCAGGGCATCGCATCCAGGTCTTCCACCTGCGGACGGTCGGGGTTGTGCTGGATGGTGCCTGAGGCGTCCTTGTAGCTGATGCCGAGAATCTCGTTTAGCGGCTTGCCGTTGGCGAACTCCACCACGGAGTAATCGAACTCGCGGCGGCAGATAAAGTCGATGACCTCGCACTCGTTCAGAGCGCGGTCCGGATCGGTGGTGACCGGGGGGCCGACGAAGCAGATCTTGATGGTGGGATTGGCCGCCTTGATGGCGCGCGCCAGACCGTGGTCGCCGGACCACCCGACGGTCGAGGTGAAGAGCACCAGGAACTCGAAGCCCTTGGCAATTTCGATGGTTTCGTCCGCGCTGACGTGGTGGGGCGGGGCATCGAGCAGCTTGGAGCCCTCCAGCATGCCGGCAGGATAGGCCAGCCAGACTGGGTACCAGTAGGACTCGATCTCGCGGGTCGCGGGCCAACGGGAGCTGGCACCGCCGTCAAAGTTCGCAAAAGATGGGGGGTTCAAGAGCAGCGTTTTTAGGGGCATAAGAATACCTCCAGTTTAGCATTTTGGCGGGGTGTGCGCCGGGTGGGGTGGTGCCTGCCTGTGCACCTTCTCGAAGAGGGCTTGGGGCATATGAACTCCGCTCCTGAACGGGGCAGATTAGATCGATCAGGGAGTTGTCGGCGGAGCGGCCTGGACAGCGGGCGCGGCTGCAGGAGTGGCGAGAGAGCTCTTGAGCCAGCCGTCCAGCATGCCGGTCTGGCGCATCAGGTTCACCTGTGCCTGGCGCACCTCGTATTGTGCGTTGAGCAGGTCGATGGTCCGGGCACTTTGCTGGAGCCGGGCGTTTTGCTCGTCCTTGGGAGTCAACTGCGGTCCGGTGGCGTTGGCGTTCTCCGCCTGAAGTTGAACCAGCACGGCGTTGAGCTGCTCCTGTGCGAGATCTCGATCGATCTCAGCTAGGCCGCTGCGGGCGGAGAGCTCTTCGATGGAGTGGCGCAGCTTGGAGCGCTCTTCCAGAAACTGGTTGCGCTGGTCTTCGGCATCGAACAGCGAGTGAATGGCGTCGGCCTCGGCCGAGCGGGCGCGGTCCTGGTGGCCGCGGTCGAAGATCGGAATCTGAATCTGGATGCCAATGGACAGAGCGTTGTCGCTGAGGTGTTCTCCGCCCTGGAAGCCCGGATAGTAGAGCGGATAGTTGGTGTGGCTGGTGCTGATGCGGCTGTAGTTCGCCCCAAAGCTTAACTCCGGGCGAAAGCGGTAGCGCCCGGTACCGAAGGCTGTCTCCTGTTTGCTGCGCGCGCCAGCGAAGGCGGATTGAATGGCATAGCTGTCTGAGCTGTCAGTGGCCATCGAACTCAGCGGCGGCAGCTCCGGGATGGAGCCGGATATCGTCTGCAGCGCCGTACCCGGCAGGCCCAGCAGATGCCCGAGGTGGTCCTGGAGCGTGGCCACCTCGTCGTCAAGTTGAAGTTGCTGTACACGAATCTGCGCGGCGGTACGTTGAGCATGCAAGAGGTCGATCCGGGTGTCCTGACCGGCTGCCTGACGGTCCTGCACGATGGCCACCAGGCGGTTGGCGGCCGCGCTCTCATCGAGCATTGCCTCGTGCCGCTGCTGGGCGTTGTCCAAATTGAGGTAGGTGACCACCGCGTCTTCGGCCACCTTGTCGCGAGCTTCCTGATACGCGAGATCCGCCGCCTTTACCGCCGACCCGGCGGCGCGAACGTAGTCCTTCTGGGAGAAGTTGAACAGCAGCGACTGGCTGGCGATACTGAAGACCACGGGTACGCTGAGCGGGACACCGGTGGACCCCCCATATCCGCCGCTGATGCCGACGGTAGGGATGTAGGCGTCGTGCGTGCTGGCGAGATCGGCGTGCGCCTTGACGACCTCGGCCTGTGCCGACTTGACGCGGGGATCATTGCGCAGCGCAAGATCCACCGCGGAGCTCATGGAGATCTGCGCCGGAGCCGCGCCGGCGAGTGCTGCCAGCATCGCAAGACCCGTCGCTAATCTCGTCACAGCCTGCATGGTGTCTTTATCCTCAGTGGCGGCGTTTCAGGCTTAGGGAACGATGCGCACGTGCAGCCCGTCGCTCAGGTCGGTCTCTGTGGTGGCATTGAGCGCGACCCGGTCGCCTTCGTTCAGGCCGCCGGCAACCTCAAAGCGCGTCAGGTTAACCACGCCTCCCACCTGTACCGGCGTCTTGACCAGTTGCCCGTTGACAATCCGGTAGACAAAGTTGCTGGCGCCTTCTGTACGCAGGGCTTCACGGGGGAGGCTCAGCGCATTGGTACGGGATTGGGTGGTTACGGTCACAGTCACGTTGGTATTGGGTAGCAAGTCACCGTGCGCATCGTCGACGGCGATCAGGCACTCGCCCACGTTGCGCGTTCCGTAGGTGATGATGGTCGTCGGCGCCTCCAGAATGTGACCGTGCCATATCTGGTTGGGCTTGGCAGGCCATTCGATCTTTACTGACTGTCCGGCTGCGAGTTTGCCGATTTCGGGCTCATCGAAGTAGGCAAAGATCTGCAGCTTGTTCAAGTCCGCGACATCAACCAGAGCTTCACCGGCCTGCACATAGTCATACTGGGCAACGGGGAGTGCGTACACCGTGCCGGCGAAGGGTGCGTGGACATCAACGTTGGCGTAGTCCTTCTGCGCAGCGTCCAATGCGGCCCTGGCCTGCGTTACCTGCGCGCGCTGAGCCGCGAGATCGTCGGTGGCATAGCGGCCGGTGCGTCGAGCCTGCAACTGCGCAAGATGTGCTTTCGTCGCTGCCAGCCTTTGCTGAGCTGCGGCCACTTCATTGGGCGACGCTGCTCCCTGTGCCTGAAGTTTCTGTAGAGAGGCCAGCGATGCAATGTCCAACTGCTGCTGCGTCTGGGCCTGGGCGAGTTCGGTCTTCGAGGTCAGTAACTCATCCTGCGTGCCACCATGTTCCATGGCGTTCAACGTGGCCAGGCTGGAGTCCAGATTGGCCTGTGCCGTTGCCAGGTTCTTGCGTGCTTCGCTGTCGTCCATGCGCAGCAGCTCCTGGCCGGCGTGTACGGTTTGCCCGAGGTCCACATACAGGCCCTGGACCACTCCCGGTACCGGGGCGTGGGCCTGAAAGTCCTGCGTCGGCTCGACCTTTCCGTTGGTCGAGACGGTGCTGACGATGTCGCGGCGCTCCACCCGGTCGGCCCGCACGGGGACCTCGGTGTGACGCAGGCGCAGCAACAGAATCAGCGCGAAACACGCGGCCACAGCGACGACTGCCCACACCCACCCGCGGTTTCGTTCTGTTGCCTGCTGAGCCATAAGCAAAATGCCAGTATATAAGACGCGGATTGCAACCTATTCGGAGCAAATGATTTCCGGGGTGGAAATGAGGCCGCGGGTTATGCCGGGATGGGCGCCTGCGACGCTCGCAGCGCCACGACCTCCAGTTCCCATCCGCCAAAGTCCGGGTGCCAGTTGCGGCGCAGGCGGTAGGCCAGGTCGAGCACCTCGCCCTGCGTCCATTCCTCGGCTTTGGCCAGCGCGGCCCAGTTCGTGCGGCGGCTCCATGCCATTCCACTGATACGCTGGCCGTCGACGGGGTCCTCCACGTTGAGCCGCAGATGGCGCTCCTTGACCACCTTCAGCGAACTTGCCAGACGAACGCCGCGGGTCACAAAGAGCGGCTCGGCGTTGCCCATGCCGAAGGGACCCAGTTGTTCGAGGGCGGAGAGGAAGTCAGGCGTAATCTCAGCCAGCCGCAGCTCGGCGTCGCACTCTAGCTCGTCCGTCGGAGGCTGGCCGCCGGCATGCGAGGTTGCGTATAGCAGCATCCGTTCGCGCAGCTCCGGTACGCGTTCCGAGGGAAGCGAGAAACCGACGGCGTGCGCATGGCCTCCGAACCGGGTGAAGAGGGAATTGCCGCTTTCGGCTTGGACCGCACTGAGCGCGTCGAGAAGGGGGAAGTTCTTTACAGAACGTCCCGAGCCATAGGCCTGGCCATCCTCATGGGTGAGAATCAGTGCCGGCCGTCCGGTGCGGTCCACCACCCGCGATGCCAGAATGCCAATTACGCCGCGATGCCACGCGTTCGTCGATTCTGGTTCGGTGGAGGGCTGGGAGTCGTCCAGCACGAGACAGGCGGGCAGGCCGGCCGCGCTTGCGGCCAGCGCGGCGATCAGCGCTTCGATGGCACGCAGAGCGTCGGCTTCACTGGCGCGACGTTCATCGTTCAGGCGATGCAGCTTCGCGGCCAGCGTTGCGGCGACCGCCGCATCCCTGGTCAGAAACAGCTCTACAACGTCGTTGGCCACGTCCATACGCCCCGCAGCGTTGATGCGTGGCGCCAGGCGGAATCCGATGTCCATGGCCGAGATGGAGCGGCTGGTATCGATCTGCGCCAGATCCATCAGCGCGCGCAGACCAGCCTGCGAGGGGTGGCGCAACTCGCGCAGGCCAAGCGACGCGATGATGCGGTTCTCGCCGGTCAGCGGCACCGCGTCCGCAATGGTGGCGATGGCCAGCAGCTTGAGGAAGGAGGGAAGCGTCTTCTCGCGAAGAGCCTTTCGTTCGGCATCGTCTTTTGCCGTGCTCTCCAGCAGCGCCTGCGCGAGCTTGAAGGCCACTCCCGCGCCACAGAGGTGCTTGCAGGGATACTCGCAGCCCGGCTGGTTGGGATTGAGCACGGCCACGGCGTACGGCACGCCAGCGCCTTCGGGCAGATGATGGTCAGTGACGATCAGATCCAGCCCCACGCGCTGGGCTTCTTCAGCGGCGGCGAAGGCGCGAATCCCGTTGTCCACGCTGATGACGAGGCGAACTCCTTCCGCGGCCGCGGCTTCGATGCGCGACTCCTGCATCCCGTAGCCCTCGTGGATGCGGTGCGGGATGTGATAGCGGATATCCGCTGCCACGCCCATAGCGGCCGCGGCGCGTTCGGCTGCGGTCTTCAGCAGGACGGTCGCGATGGTGCCGTCGACGTCGTAATCGCCGTAGATCAGCACCGGCTCGCCGGCCGCCAGCGCTGCCCGCAGGCGAGCTACTGCAGCAGGCATGCCCAGCATAAGAAACGGATCGTGCAGTTGTTCGAGCGTGGGGTGCAGAAAGTCCCGTGCTGCCGCAGCGGTGGCATATCCACGGATCAGCAGCAGGCGTGCGATGGCCGCCGGAAGAGCAAGCTCCTGCGCCAGTTCGCGAGTTGCGGCCTCGTCGGGAGGTGCAGCCAAGCGCCACGCGTCTGCCGCAGCTAATGATGTTGTTTCGGGGCTCTCGCTCACGCGGACACCCTACTCGTCGTCGCGGTCGTCCAGCAAGAGGTGGCCCAGCTCCGAGACCGAGTCCATCAGCTCCTGAAACAGGTCGTACCACTCCGTGGCGGTCTCATACAGAAAGATCACGCCGCCCTGCGCGAAGCCCAGTTGCAGATATCCCACTTTGCCCACGTGCTGCATCAGGTCCTGGGCCTCTTCCACCTCGCCGCCGGAGTCGGGGAAGCTCTGGTCGCGGACCTGCTTGATGAGCGTGGATACGTCCTCCGGCTCCAGCAGCACCTCGCTCATAGTGAGAAAGGGCGCGCCCGCGGCCTTGGCGTGCTCGACGAAGTCCTTCCATCCGTCCACATCGTGCTCTTCAAAGAGCACAGTGGGTACGTCCTCGGGCACAAAGGCGTTCATGCGCCTGAGGCCATGCCCGGCGATGAATGCCACCATGTCGTCTTTTACCGCGGTCAGGTCGTCGAAGGCCATGAACTCCATTCTCGCAGATTTGGAGCCCGCCATGGGACGGGATGTTTCGCCCCGCGCAGCGGCCCGTGCCGGTTCGCGGTCTGCCAGCAGGTCCTCCATTTTTGCGTGCTAACCTAAGAGTGCCCATGATTTTTTCCAAGGATTACGTAGCCTACCTTGCCCGCCAGACCAGCAAACACCTGGTGGCCGCCAAGATGATCAAGACCGATAAACTGGCCGTGGTGGAACAACGGCTCTCTGCCGCCATGATTGAAGAACTGGCGCTGGAAGACCGCATCAATGATGAGGTCCGCGTGATCCTGGAAGCCTTTCAGGACGACATGCTGAAGACCGGCGCGAGCTATCCGGAGATGTTCAAGAAGGTGAAGACCGAGCTGGCCCGCAAGTACAAGGCGGTGCTGTGATGGCGATCCGGACCCCTGACATCAAGTCCTCCAACACGATGCGGCTCACCGACGACAAGGTGAACAAGCTGGCCCACACCATCGCCGACACGCTGGCCGAGATCGATGAGGTCGATTTTCTGGAGGACCGCAACACCATCCGGCAGGAGGCCCGCAAGGCGCTGACCAAGCTGCTGCTGGAAGAGGTGAAGATTGATGCCGCCGCGCGCAAGAAGATCGCCTCGCAGCAGCGCATTATCCCGGAGGGGTCACAGGAGTGGGACATTCTGTACCGCAAGTATTACAACGATGAAGTGAAGAAGCTGGGGCTCTAAATTCGGCCGGCAGATTTGTTATACTTGCAGAGTTGCAACGGACATCCCCGTCCGTGCCGTGGCGTTATGGTGTAACTGGTTAACACGTCGCCCTCTCAAGGCGAAGAGTCCGGGTTCGAGCCCCGGTAACGCTACCAACTTATTATCAATCACTTACATGGTGTTTCGAGAGTCGCAATTAGCCCCTCTTTTTCGGGTTCGGGACGCTGTTGGGACGCTAGCCCTCAAACTCGGGCAATTTCTTGCGGGTCTCTGACCTTTCGGGCCGAGAGTCCACAACCCGATTGGGATCTGCTGGCTTTGGGTCGTCGGCCAAATGGTCCTTGGATATCACTCCTTCAATGGTCCCGAGGCCTGCGCCAGAGGCCATCCCTTCGCCCGGTGATGGCTTGGGTGGCTTCGATGTCCGGGAGATTTACTGGGCGAGATCGACTCCGTAGTCGAGACCAGGCGCTCCACCTTGGCATTTTGGGCAGCGACGGAGGTGGATATCTGTTCCGTTGGCCCCATATACATGCCCGCAGTGAGAGCAGCCAAGCTGGTAGACATGCTGAAGATGGTCGCTTCCGGCTAATCCGGTATTGCGGATGACCACTTGACCGTTCGCGCTCACAAATCCTGTTGCAGTGGTACTTGGCTGACCCATCTCATCTCTCCGGCCCACGGTTAGCAAATTGCCAAGCTACCCAACATCAGGCTGCATCGACCGCCAATGCGTCCTCGAGCGTTCCAGGAAGATCGGCTTCCTCGCCGGGCTCTGCTGCAGATCCCTCGTAGACCAACTTACCGGTAGCCTCCTGGATGAGCAGAAGGAGCCTCCGCTGACGATCGGCCATGAACCCATCGAAATCGTCTTTTCGCAGAAATGACTCATCGATTAGATGCGAGAGGAGAACGAATGGCGTTCCACGAGGACCGGCGTAGTAACTCCTCATATGTCGGCTTGTGGCTAGCAATCCCTGCGGGCTCGATTGACGCATTCAGGCCATATCACGTTTCCAGGGCTGACCTCTCTCGAATCGCGCATTGGCGATTTGTCGTCAACTGAGAATACTGAGTGGCTCGCTGAGGAGATGCGCGTTTCCCAGTACAAACCTCAGGGGCGGAAGGCAGCAGTTCTTGGAGTCGCAGGGTTTAAGCTGCTTCTTCGGTTTATATGGTTGGCGAAGTCGACGATGCAGATCTTCCCGGTACCATCCGCTCTTGCTTTCGGGCGAGAACGCTGCCGCCAATCCTGCCTCAGTATGCCCTGGTGTACGATTCGGATACTCAGTCAGGCGAACCTTCGCGGACGTGACGAGGGGGAGGAAGTAGACGTTGAGAGACCACGCGACACTCCGGATCGGTTTATTGGGAGTGGGCCTGGCCGAGTATTGGCCACAGTTTGACGGCCTCTACGAGCGGCTGCTCGGGTACCTTGCAACCGTCGAGGGACGTCTCGGTGGGCATGGGCGCGAGGTGGTTTCGTTCGGTCTGGTGGACAACCCTGAACAAGCTTTGCAGACGGGGCATGAAGCGCGAGCGAAGGACATGGACATCCTTGTGATCCATGTGACAACGTATGCCCTATCGTCGCTCTTATTGCCGATTGTGCGGCGCGCGAAGGTTCCGGTGCTGTTGCTGGACCTGCAACCTGCGGCTGCTATTGATTACACAGCATTCAACGCGCTGGCTGATCGCACGGTGATGACAGGCAACTGGCTCGCCTATTGTTGCGCCTGCCCCATACCGGAGTTTGCCAATGTCTTTGCGCGATGCGGTGTGCCGCTCCACCAAATACATGGCGTGCTGGAGGACGATCCGGCTTGTTGGCGAGAGGTAGAAGAATGGCTTGAGGCAGCACGCACGGTTCATGTGCTAAGCCACACCACGCTGGGCCTGATGGGGCACTACTACAGTGGAATGCTGGACATCGCTACCGATCTGACCGCCGTGTGCCACATCTTCGGCGTGCATCTGGAACACCTTGAGGTCGACGAGTTGAGCCGGATGCGCCAGGCTGCCGGAGAGGCCGAAGTTGCGGCCCAACTTTCGGCCATCTGCAAAACCCTGGACGTGCACGAGGACTGTGCGACCGAAGAGCTGGAACGTGCGGCACGGACCTCCGCCGGGCTACACCAGTTTGCCCAAAAATATCGTCTGGGCGCGCTTGCCTACTACTACAAAGGCACAGGGGTTGCGGCGAATGAGGACACGATGAGTTCCATCATCCTGGGGACCTCGCTGCTGACTGCATCCGGTGTTCCCGTAGCGGGAGAGTACGAGATCAAGAATGTACTAGCGATGAAGATTCTCGACACGCTGGGAGCCGGTGGATCGTTCACCGAGTACTACGCCGTGGATTACGATGACGACGCTGTCTTGATGGGGCATGATGGACCTGGGCATCCCGGCATTGCACAGAGCAAGGTCCGCGTGCGTCCGCTGGAGGTTTATCACGGCAAGGTTGGAAAGGGGCTTTCTGTCGAGATGAGTGTCAAGAGCGGCCCGGTGACTCTGCTGTCGGTCGTGGAATCGAAGCAACACGGCTTCCATCTGTTGGTGGCGGAGGGCGAGGCGGTGCCGGGTCCGCACCTGGAGATCGGCAACACCAATAGCCGTTACCGATTCTCGCTGGGGGCACGTGGGTTTATGCACGCATGGAACTCCCACTCGCCAGCACACCACTGTGCGGTTGGAGTCGGCCACGTAGCATCGGTTCTGGAAAAGATCGGGGCACTGCTCGGTATTGCGGTGGTGCGTGTGTGTTGACGAATCGAGGTGTGGACTTGCTTCATCCTTTACCCAGTCGACAGCAACACAACCAGAGGCCTGGATTGCAAGACATGATGATCTCTTCCAAAGGAATCGAAATATTGGTACGAGGTGGGCTTCGGCATGTGGCTTGTCTCATCGCTCTGTCTCTGTTGCCGGTAATCGCGGTCGCACAAAACTTTGCTGTCGGGGATTTTGCTCTAAAGGACAGTCAGACTGTCGTCTTCTACGGAGACAGCATCACGGCGCAACGGCTGTATACCCGCTTTGCGGAGGAGTTCGTTCTTACTCGCTATCCGAACCTGCATATTCACTTTGTGAATGCAGGCGTTCCCGGCGACACCACCTACGGTGGCTATGCCGGAGCCATGAAGCAGCGGGTTCAGCGTGACGTGGCTCCATTCCATCCGGCGACGATCACGGTCATGCTGGGCATGAATGATGGCGGCTATGTTCCGGAGTCCGCGGAAATCGACGCCGTCTTCCGGGAGGGCTACAACGATCTACTGGATGAACTGGAGCAGGCCGACCCAAACGCCGAGCTTACCGTGATTCTCCCCACGCCCTATGACGAGATCTCGCATGGCACGGAGTTCCCGGGTTACTCGAAGGTGATCGACCAGAGCGCGAAGGACTTAGCGGCGATCGCGGCCGAGCGCAAGGTATTCAACGCCAAGCCCATCACCGTCGTCGACTTTCACGGAGCGCTGGTCGCGGCGCTGGAGCGCGCCAAGACAGCGTTTCCGGAGCTTGCGCCGCTGTTGATTCCCGATCGCATCCACCCAGCTGACGCCGGGCACTGGATCATGGCGTCTACTTTACTTGCGGCGTGGAATGTGAATCCGGTCGTCAGCACGGTGACGATCTCGGCAGAGAAGGCGAAGGTCATAGCCAGCCAGCGAACCAGCATTACAAAGCCGGAGAAGACAACGACGGGCGTGAAGTGGACTGAGCTGGACGAGGCGTTGCCACTTCCGCTCGACTTCAACAACGCAATGACAAAGGTGCTTCTTGGCGTCTCCAATATCGCGAAGCTGGATGAACAGATGCTAATTGTGTATGCACTCCAGCCGGGCCGCTATCAATTGTGGATCGATGGAAAGCCCATTGCGATCTTCTCTCGCGAAGAGTTGCAGCGAGGCGTTAATCTCGCGCTGCTCAAGACGCCGATGCTCGATCAGGCACGCGGCATCGACTGGTATGAAGACCGGCGCGCCACGCTCGATCAGGCACGCTTCATCCTCAGCGCCGAAACAACGCAGAAGCCCGATCCGGCCGCAGCGGAAGACAGGCTGCGCGCGGCAGAGGAAGAGCTCGCAGCGACGATTCGGACCAAACTTCCGCCCAAAGAGCACAGCTTTGAACTGCGCCGGCAGTAACGCGAAGTTAATCGGTGGCGCGGACGTTTTCAAAGGGAAGAAAGCTGAAGTTCGGACGCCCAACGTGTTGCCGCAGCGCCAGCCCAAGCTCTACAGGGCCCGGATAAGCTCTCCACTCGCGAACCACTGCGCCATTGGATGCGATCACCCTCACTGAAAAATCGTCTTTGGTGTTTGTGATGTCTAGCTTCGCAAGCACGCCGTCATTCGCCAGCGACCAGTCCCTTGCGAGTGATGCAAGCCCGGAGTCGCAGACAAGAGTGACCGTCAGTCCGGCGTGGCTGTATTGCAGCGCGGCGCTCTCCAACTCAACCAGCATGGCGCGCTGGAGGTCGTCAGCGTCCGAAGATCTCGATGGAACCGTCGCGACAAGCTGCCATGCGCCCGACCCGGCGCTGTGTTTCGAGTCTCCAGCGAGTCGCAGAGATGCTTCCTCTTCAACGCTCAGAGTCGAATCCTTCTCCGGCAAGAGCGCCATACGGCGGCGAGCTTCTTCCATGCCGAAAGATGCCTCCGTGCTATACCGGTTCCGTTCGCCGGTATATTTCAACTCCGGGTCTACGAAGCTGACGCCGGTCGACTCCACCACATTGTCATGGAGTGTGATCTTCGATGCGAGTACCTCTGACCCGCTCTGTATGGCAGGAGTATCTCCTGGCGGAGTCCAGTCGATACGATTTCCGCGAATCTCTACGCCATCGAGATAGCCGCCCTGCCACGTCATCAAGAGCAGTGCCCCCTGGCGTTGCGCAAGGTGCGGGCTCATTCCGTTGTGCAGGCAGAGGTTGTCAGCGACCACGCTGTCTGTCGTTGGCCCGAAGGCTCCGAAGACCGAGACGCAGTACCCCGCGGTGTCATGTCCGAAGTTGCGCTGGACTGTATTCCGCATATTGCCGAAGTCAATATCAAACGCTCCGCCGTCGATGCCCGGACTGTCAGTGAGAAAGGCTTCATTGTCTTCCACGGTGCAATCCGTGCAGCGCCACGTCCAGATGGCATTGGGAGTTCCGATCGTCTCCTGATGCTGCATCCCCGTGTGCCACGCGACAGATTGGGAGATGGTTGCGTTCTGCGAACGGAAGACGACGATGCCATCTCCCTGGACATCATGCACCACCGAACTGCGCACCTGTACATGGGTCGCTCCTGAGATGAAGATGCCCGACCACTGCGTGGTATTGAAAGCATGGACGCCATCGATGAGGACGCCATCAAAGCCTCCGTTCCCGTTGGTGGGATGGATGACGATTAGTCCCGACTCCTTGTGGCGCAGCAACCCACGCACATCATGCACACGGAGATCGCGGAGAACAAGATGATGCAGGGTGCCGCTGGAGGTCTCCACGAGGACACCATAGGTCGTGCCGCCGCTGAGGTCGAGAGATTGGATCTCCCAGAACTGTTGGTTGCTCAACCGCAGCGCGGCGGCATCTCGCGCGCCGGCGACTACGCGCGGCAGCGCGCCCTCACCGTAGGCTGCAACGCGGATCGGCGCAGCCTCCGTACCGGAGCCCTGCGGCTGCAACTCACCGGTACACGTGGAGCCACGCTTGAAGAGCACGGAATCGCCGGGAAGCAGCAGGAGTGAGTTCACTTCAGTGATGCTGCGCAACGGTGCCTGCATGGAGCCACTTCCAGCAGGCGCAGCGGCTCCGCAGTCGACGTAATACGTCATCGCCGCGCACCAGGATCTGGGTGCGAGTACGAGCGCAAGGGCCCCTGACAGCAGGCCGATGCAGCGCGTTAAGCTAGCGAGGTTCACGCAGGACCGCCACGCCGCTCACCGGCAGGTGAACCTCGCGCACACTGTGCCCATCGCCCATCTCGTCTATCATCACTGTCGGCAGAGGCACCGTCTGCTCCTTATCGGAGAAGTTTACGAGGATATGGACTGCCTTGTCTTTGCCGTAACGCACGCTGGCCTCCACGCCCTCAGGTACGGTGAGCGTGGCGGGTGAAAGGCTTGCCTTTTGGAGAAGCCATTTCGTGAGCGCCCGCATCGCCGCCTCATCCAAGACCGTGCCGACATACGTGATACTGCCCTGGCCCACGCGGCGCGTGATCATCGCCGGTTTGCCGTCGAGCCAGCCGTTAGCGTTGCCGTAACGCAGAAGCACTGTCGTATCCGGCGATGAGGTGCTGAGCAACTCAGCCCAGATCGTCGCCTGCGTGTGCATCAGGTCGCCTTCCACGGCGACCGGCTCAGCGAGTGCGTAGAACTGCTCCACGCGGCCGCCCAGCAAGGCCGCGAGCGGTCCAGGCTGGCGCTCGGTCTGCAGGGAACTGTCGCCGTCCTTCATGCCGGAGCGCGGCGTCAGTACAAGATTGCCACCGGCTTTGACGTAGGCAATCAGGTTGTCCGCTTCCTTCTCTGTGATGAGGTTCAGCGCCGGTGCAACCGCCAGCTTGTACTGGGAGAGATCGCCGTCAGGCGAGACGATATCGACCGACTGCATTTCTTGGCGCAGCGGAGCATAGTAGCGGGCCATTTCCTGCAACGGATCGAACTTGTCTGTCTGCGGCTGCCACTCCATCGCCCAGCGGCTCTCATACGAGTGCAGTAGCGCAACCTGCGAGATGACGTGTGTGTCCGCGAGCACGGGACCCAGGCGCTCCAGTTCCGTGCCGATCTGTTGCACCTCCGGGTAAAGCGGCAGCGGGGTTCCATCCGGACCGACCAGTGTGCCGTGATACTGCTCCTGGCCGTTGAGCGCGCTGCGCCACTGCCAGAAGTTCACGGCATCGGCGCCGTGGGCGATGTCGTGCCATACCAAGGCGCGCTCATCGCCCGGTTTGAGCGTGACATTCACGCTCGACCAGTTCACATAGCCGGGCTGCGTCTCCATCACCCAGAAGTTTTTCCGCTTGAATCCGCGCGTGAGGTCGTGCGCCATGCCGTTCCATACCGGATCGATCTTGCCGTCCGGCATGTAGTCGTCCCATGCCGCGAGGTCCAGCACAGCTTCGGTGTCGTAATGGTCGTAGTACTGGAAGAATCCCATCGTGTTGGTGGTAACAAACTGCCGCGAGTCGGCGAGCGGGCGGATGACGTCAATCTGATTGAGCAGGTAGCTGCGCCAGGTGTCCGAGATGAACAGCCGCCAGCAGAGCAGCAGCCCGGGGTTTCCGCTGTCGATGCCGCCATGCGTGGGAATCGGAATCTGCGACCAATCGCTATAGGTCTCGCTCCAGTAGGTAGTGGTCCAGCGTGTGTTCAGGGCATCGAGCGTTCCGTAGCGCGAACGGAGCCAGTCCTGAAACTGCTTGCGCGTGCCTTGGTCGGTGGAGGTCTGCGAGATCTCATTGTCGATCTGCCAGCCGATGACGTAAGTATTGTGTCCGAAGCGGGCAGCGAGTTTTTGAACGATGATCCGCGAGAGCTCGCGGTACTTCGGACTGGACCAGTTGTACTGCAGCCGATTGCCGTGCTCGGCGCGATGGCCGTTCTCATCGACGCGAAGCGTCTCTGGATATTTCGCAGTGAGCCACGCAGGCGGTGTTGCGGTGGGCGTTCCCAGCACCGTATAGATGCCGTGCTGCCCGGCTAAGTTGATCGCCCGCTCCAGCCAGTCCAGATCGAAGTGGCCTTCGCTGGGCTCCTCGCTGCTCCAGGCAAACTCGCCGACGCGCACTACGTGCAGGTGGGCCTGTTGCATCAGGTCCAGGTCGGCAGCCCAGCGCGACTCCGGCCATTGCTCGGGATACCAGGCGGAGCCAAGCAGCAGCGGCGGCGGAGATGGAGCAGCGGCGCGGCCCTGTACCGACATAAGCAGCGCGACGGCCACAAGCCCGATCCAGACAGGATTCTTCAATTCGTTTCTCCTCGAATGGATGGAGCTAGGTACTGTGAGCGGCGCGCTTCTGCGGGTCTCTCCGTGCCAGGACCTGGGATAGAGATTCCCCATCCTCGCTGCGCGGATATCCACTGGTCTGGCGCACGATGAGTCGCGTGGGTATCCGAGAAGGATCCTTCACCGATTTGTTTGTATACCCATTCATCGTCGATAGCAGAGCATCCAGGGCAGCGGTCGCTAGGTCCGATACTGCCATCCGGATGCTGGTCAGCGGAGGGACGGTGAACTGTGCCATGTGAATGTCGTCAAAGCCGATGATAGAGATGTTTTCCGGCACACGCATGCCTCGGTCGGATACTGCATGGAGAACGCCGATGGCCGTCATGTCATTGGAGCAGACGATAGCGGTGGGTATCTCTGCGCGTTGGAAGAGCTGCTCCGCGGCAGCGAATCCACCCTCCATGGTGTGATCGCCCTCGACAATGGAGTCAGCCGAGACCTTGACGCCAATTCGTTCCATAGCCGCAACGAACGCCCTCTCTCGCAGCTTCGCACTGCGCACCTTGAGTGGACCGGCGATAAACCAGATCTTGCGGTGACCCAGAACAGCGAGATGCTGCACAGCCTCTTCGATCCCCTGGCCGTAATCGACAACCAACGAGGTAGCGAGATCCAGATTCTGTGTCGCTCCAACAGATACCACGGGAATGCCGAGTTGCGACAGCTCCTGAAGCAGATCCTCATCCATGCCGAAGGTCATCACGGCGACGCCCTCCACCTTGCGCTCCAGCATGCGCCGGACGCACTGGGTCATACGCTCGGTGGAATAGTTGGTCGAGCCGATGAGAATCTCGTATCCTCGGCGGACGGCCGAATCCTCAAAGTTTTGAATCAACTCAGGAAAGAAAGGGTTCGTGATCTCGGATACGATCAGACCAATCATGCGGCTGCGGCCGGAGACCAGCCCCCGCGCCTGCGTGTTCGGCGTGTAGCGCAGTTCCAGGACCGCTCGTTTGACGCGCTCGGCGAGCTTCGGATCCACGGTGGAGACTTTGTTGATGACGCGCGAGACCGTGGCAATCGAGACACCCGCGCGGTGGGCGACTGCGCGTATATCGGCTGGACGCGGACGTTTGGGAGTCATGGACTTACAGTAAAGGTTTTCCCGCCACTGCTGTCAACCCGTGCATCCTATATTTGGAAAGAACACAGAGAATCAGGGGGGTTTCATCTATTTGCCGACTGAAGTTATTTCAATACAGATATTTTTGGACGGAAGTTGACATTGTCGAATCGCGGTGGCTATGATACGCGCGCTGTTAGAAAACGTTTCCCGCACGTCCGGGAAGTCTATAAACAAACTGATGCAGTCTATGAGGCCCCTGATGACGATGCTCTATCCCCGTTTCTCCGTCTTCTCCAAGACACTTTCCCTCTTCTTCCTCCTGTTGCTTCTATCGAGTGGGTATGCCTTCGGGCAGGCCACAACCGGTTCCATCTCCGGGCATGTCACCGATCCCAAAGGCAATGCCATTGTGGGTGCGACCGTCTCGGTTCAGAGCCTCGACAAGGGTCTGATTACCACAGCTGTTACTGACGGAGCCGGCGACTTCGCGCTATCGGCGATGCCGCCTGACCAGTACAAGGTGGTCGTTGAAGTGAGCGGCTTCGATGTGGCAACGGTGCCTCCGTTTAAGCTGGATATCGACCAGCGTGCGAACTTCAATGTCCGCATGAAGGTGGGCGAGGTCAGCACAACGGTGACGGTCACGGACTCCGCTCCCGTTCTGCAAACACAGGGCGCCGAGACCGGTGAAGTCATCGGATCCAGGGAGATATCGGACCTGCCAACCCTTGGCAGGGATTTTTCGACGCTATTGTTCCTCGTTCCGGGCGTGGTCAGCGGCACGGCCCACGCCAACACCAACCTGGATGTTTCCATCAACGGGCAGCGTGAGTACTCGAACTCCTATCAAATTAATGGCGTAGAGGTTTCGGGGCTGAACAATGACACCAATGTGCGTCCCAGCCCGGATGCCATACAGGAGTTTAAAGTCGTTACGTCCACCTATGCGCCGGAGTTCGGCCGCGCCGCGGGCGGCGCCATCCTCATCCAAACCAAATCAGGGTCAAACAACATCCACGGCTCAGGGTTCTTCTTCTATCGGCCCACGGCAACGGCGGCCAACAACAACTTCGCCCCGAAGGGGAGCGTCCCCACGACGGTGCAGAAGAACTATGGTGGCACCATCGGCGGGCCCATCAAGAAGGACAAGGCCTTCCTCTTCATCGGTTATGAGGGCTTCAAGAACACGTTCTCGAGCTCCTATCTCGGAGAGACGCTCGTCGGTCAGAATCAAGTGACTTTCGATGCGGCGGGAGATGCCAACCTATCGGGCCTGCTTGATCCCTATACGGGTACCCAGGTGCCTATCTTCAATCCTTATTTCTTTCAGGCGAACTACTATACGCAGCAGTTTCCCAACAACACGATTCCAGCCAATCTGGTAGACCCGGGTGGTCGCAAGATTGTGCAGAGTCTATTTCCTGCGCCGCGCGGCTTACAGGCCGGCAATCCTTATGAGAACTTCCAGACGACAGAGACCTACACCCTCACCAGCAATGTCGGGAACCTGCGCGCGGATTACACCTTCTCACAGAAGAACCGTCTCTATGTGACGTATGACGTGGAGCAGGGAACCTACAACACCTCGGACCCGTTTGCCGGGGCGATCCCGGTCAATGGTGGCGGCGGCGCTGATACAGGTGGGTTGGAGTCGTATGAAAATAACGTCATTTCAGTTGCGGACGACCATACATTCACTACGAATCTGCTCAATGAAGCGCGCGCGACGTACTTCATCTCGCCCGTGACGGAAAAGAGCCTGGTCGATGGAACCAACCTGGCCACGCAGTTCGGGATTAAAAATGCAAATATCCCTGGCTTTCCGCAGACCTATGGCTTCCCGCAGATCCAGGACGGAACGGGTGCCATCACCGGCGGCTCGACATTCAAGCCGTTCGATGCCCGCGAAAATGTGCTGGGTTTGATTGACTCAGTCAGCTACACGCGAGCGCATCACAACGCCAAGATCGGCTACGAGTACCGTAAGCTGAAGTCGCTCTCCAACTACTCGCTGTTCCCGGTTCCGTATGAGTATTTTGCCGGCCCCGGCTCGAACTTCACCAGCGACCCCTACTATGGCTACTACAACCCGAGCGCCTTTTACTACAACGGCGGCGCGGAGATTGCCGATATCCTGCTCGGGCTGCCTGAGGTGGTGTACCAGGGGCTGCAATATCAGACTCCGCAGACCAGCGCCAATGAGCACACGGTGTACCTCCAGGATTACTGGCAGCTAACGCCCCGGATCAACCTGACGTACGGAGTTCGCTACGAGTATCTGCAACCCTTCGTGGAGCAGAACAACAATCAGTCCAACTTCGACATAAACACATTGAATATCAATATCGCTGGGCGCGGCAACAACTCGCGCTCGCTGGTCTATTCCAACACCGGCGACCTGATGCCGCGCGTGGGTATTGCCTTTCAGTTGCGTCCGAAGACCGTCCTGCGTGGTGGCTACGGCGTCTTTTATACCCACGAGAACGACGGCAAGAACGTTATCCTCACCCAGAACTACCCGTTCTACACAGAGCAGCAAATTACCAGCGGTCAGTATTACATCGACTACAACCTGAGTACGGGCATGGCACGCCCAACGACGAACCCCGTGCCTGCTACCACCGCTTCGCTGAACCTTACCACGGTGGCAGGAGTCAGCACTCAAGTGGTGCAATCGGAGCCGCAGAACTTTCCCACGGCCTACACCAACGATTACAACATCACACTGCAACAACAGCTCGGCAGCGCGACTTCGCTGGAGATTGGTTATGTAGGTGCCGGCTCGCGCAATCTCTCGCAGAAAGTAGGAAATTACAACGTCAACAATCATCTCTCAGCGAAGCTGGGAACGGTGGACGTGACCCAGGCTAGCGGGCTAAGCAACTACGACTCCCTACAGGTGAAGATCAATCGCCCCATCACACAGGGCTACGGCGCGATCGTCTCTTACACGTGGTCGCACAACCGTGACAATGGCCCGGCGCCACCGGACCTCGGGCTGGGCGGCGATTATCCGCAGAGCCCCTTCAACGTAAACGCTGAGTATGGAAACGCCGACTTCGATGTGCGCAACAATATCACGGCCGCGCAATTGATCGAACTGCCCTTTGGCAGAGGCAGGCACTTCCTCTCGAATACGAACAGGGCCACGGACATCCTACTGGGCGGATGGCAATTGAACTCCATCACCACATTGCGTTCGGGCGTGCCGATTAATATCGTGTCGAACTCAGGCAATCCGCTCTATCCTGGCTTGCGTCCGAACCTTATCGGTAATCCGTACGTGTCGAAAGCGACGAAAGCGCAGTGGTTTAACCCCAAGGCATTCGCTATTCCGGCCGGCCAAGCCGCAAGTAGCAAGGCTGGCGCCACCGTGCCGCTGGTGTTGGGCAACTTCGGCCGCAATGTCATCTTTGGGCCTGGCTATACCAATGAGGACGTCTCCCTGTTCAAGGTGCTGTCCTTGCCGCACGAGATGAAGCTGCAGATCCGCATTGAGGCCTTCAATGTGCTGAATACGGCGCGGTATGGACAGCCCAACGGCAACTTCTCATCGGGCGGTTCGTTCGGCCAAATTACGGGCGGCGGCACCGGCAACCAGCGCATCATGCAGTTCGGCGGGCGCTTCCTGTTCTAGCATCGCAACCCATCGGGGAAATCATGAACCACTCGCTCCTTCGCGTTACGGCCACGGCAGCCGTACTCTTGTACGCTGCCGCGGCCCAAACGCAGACCGGGACAGCACCGGCTGCCGACTCCAAGATCGAAGCCCGCGCAGAGGCGATTCTGCACCAGATGACGCTCGACGAAAAGCTTGGCCAGCTCTCGCAGATCTTCTGGTACAAGGGCGTCCCCGATGACCGCATCCGCAAGGGCGAGCTCGGCTCATATCTCTTTCTCACTGACCCGCAGGAGATCAACCGCGTGCAGCACATCGCGGTCGAGCAGTCGCGGCTGCACATTCCGCTGCTCATCGGCTTCGACGTCATTCACGGCTTCCGCACCATCTTTCCCGTCCCACTGGCGCAGGCTGCATCCTGGGACCTCGATCTGAACCGCGAGATACAGTCGGCCGCAGCAGATGAGGCTGCCGCTGCCGGCATCAACTGGGCTTTCGCGCCAATGGCGGACATCGCCCGCGACGCCCGCTGGGGCCGCATGGTTGAGGGTGCCGGCGAAGACCCATACCTCGGCAGCAAGATGGCCATCGCGCGCGTGCAGGGGTTTCAGGGAGACCGCGTCGGCGATGCGCACCATATCCTGGCTTGCGCCAAACACTTTGCAGGCTATGGCGCAGCGGTTGGTGGGCGCGACTACGATGCGTCTTATTTATCTGAGACAGAACTCCACAACGTGTATTTGCCTCCGTTCCACGCAGCCGTAGATGCCGGAGTAGGGTGCATCATGAGCGCCTACATGGACCTGAACGATGTTCCTGCTAGTGGCAACCGCTGGCTGCTTCACGATGTGCTGCGAGACGACTGGCATTTCCATGGCTTTGTCGTCTCCGATGCGTGGGCCGTCTATAACCTGACCGCGCATGGATTCGCCCAGGGTCCAGCCGATGCCGCGGTGCGCGGCCTTACGGCGGGCGTCAACATGGATATGGGATCGGATACATACCTGCAGAATGTTCCGAAGCTGCTGGATGAGAAGAAGCTGACACTCCAGCAGGTGGATGATGCCGTGCTGCCACTGTTGCGTGCCAAGTTTCAACTTGGCCTCTTCGAGCATCCCTACATTGACGAGAGCAAGGTTGACGCCATTCTGCACGATCCTGCGCATCTGGCGCTTGCGCGCCGGGCCGCGACGCGTACCGCGGTGCTGCTGCGGAATGATGGCAAGCAGCTTCCGCTCTCGAAGCAGATTGGCTCCCTTGCGGTGATTGGCCCCCTGGCTGACGCACAGAAAGAACTGCAGGGCTCCTGGTCCTTCGCTGGCGAGCCTACAGATGTGGTCACCATCCTTGCGGGCATCCGCGCCAAGCTCGGGCCGAATGTCGCGATTCACTATGCCAAGGGAACTACGATTACACGCGAGAATCAGGACAACCTCAATCCAGACAAGCTGCCTGTGGGAGTCGGCTCGACGGAGACACAACAGTCGGACGCCGCCATTCAACAGGCCGTCGCCGCCGCAAAGGCCTCCGACCAGGTGATGATCGTCCTCGGCGAGAGCGACAACATGAGCGGCGAGTACGCCTCGCGTGCTTCGCTCACTCTGCCGGGTAGGCAGCAGCAACTGTTGGAAGAGGTGGTCGCAACCGGCAAGCCCGTCACCTTGGTGCTGGTGAACGGCCGCCCGCTCGATATCACGTGGGCCTCCACGCACGTCCCCGCAATTCTTGAGGTCTGGTACCCCGGCACCCAGGGCGGCAACGCGGTCGCCGACCTGCTCTTTGGCGACGCGAACCCCGCGGGCAAGCTGCCGGTCACGTGGCCGCGCAACGTTGGGCAGGAGCCGCTCTACTACAACCGCAATCTCACGCAGGTGCACGAGGATTCTCCGAAGTTCGCGTCCTACTACTGGGACGAGCCGCAGTTTCCTCTCTACCGCTTCGGCTATGGTCTCAGCTACTCGAGCTTTGCCTTCTCCAACCTCAAGCTCTCATCCACCACCATGGGCGCCGACGGCATCGATGTGTCCATCGACGTGAAGAACACCAGCGACCGCGCTGGTGATGAGGTCGTTCAGCTCTACACGCATCAAAGCTACGGCAGCGCATCGCGGCCATCGCGCGAGCTCAAGGGATTCCAGCGCATCAGTCTGAGCGCCGGCGAGACCAGGACTGTGCGGCTTCACCTCACGCCCGCCGACATCAGCTTCTGGTCGCCCGCAACTCATCAGCGCGCAACGGAGGCATCCACCTATGACGTGTGGGTGGGCGACAGCTCCGCCGCCACGGACCACGCCGAGTTCATCGTCCCCACGAGCATGGCTCAACCCGAATGAAGCGCCGCGCCTTTCTCGCGACGGGTCTCGCCGCAACAGGTCTTGCCGCAGCAGAGGCGGCAGGTATACTTCCGCAACTCTTCGCGCAGACACCAGCCGCGCAGGACGTACCTCCGCAACCGAGCAAGGCCGAGCTCACCACTCTGCTGCGTTCGCTGCTGGTCACCTCTTCGCTGCAGCTCCAGCACTTTGCCGTGGAGGTCTATGCGACCTGCGTGCTGGGCAAGATTCGTCCTGCTGATCCTCCGCTGGCGCATCCGTGGATCGTTCCGGGCGGAGGCTACTATGCGCAGTGGTTGTGGGACACCATGTTCGTCGCCGACCTGCTCTCGCTGCTGCCCAATCAGCAGACGCTGATTCGCGGCGTCTTCCAGAACTACTGGGACTTCCAGCAGCGCTGGAACGCCGCCAAACCGGAGTTCATGCACGGCATGGTCGCGAACTTCATGGCGCCCTTCGATGCTCCCGGCGCGCGCGATGGTAAACAGTGGCGCGACTTTCCTGCGTACTCGCAGGCTCCGCTGCTGGCGTGGGGCATGGAGCGTGTCTTCCGCCGCAACGGAGACAAGGAGCTGTTGCGCGCAGGTCTGGCCCCGCTCGAGAACTTCCACGAGTGGTACTGGCGCGAGCGCGATATCACCAACGTCGGGCTCATCGGCGTCGGCGCGTACAGCGGCGTCACGCAGGAGGCTCGTTACGAAACCTACGATCGCGAGGTCGATCTCGACGGCCTGAAGATGGTGCCGCATCCCAGACGTTCTGGTGGGACGGAGAACGGCCCGTGGTACGGCGATATCGCCATCCCGGCCAATATGGCCTACCTGCTGCTCTCGGAGCTGTCTCTCGCACGCATGGCAACCGTGATGGGCGATGTCGCCATGGCCTCCCGCCGCAGAGCCCGTTATGCAAGAGGCGCCGCGGCCATGCGCCAGTTCATGTGGGATGAGCCATCAGGATGCTTCCTGGCAGTTAACGTTCAGACAATGTCTACGATACCCGCCGCGACGGTCGGTGGCTTTATGCCGCTGCTGGCCCGGGTGCCCACGCCCCTGCAGGCACTGCGGATAGCCAGCACGCTGGCCGGGCCGGCGTGGGCGACGCCGCTTCCCATACCGACCGTGGCGCGCGACAACCCGCAGTTCTCCTCAGGAGAGTTCTGGCGCGGCGACGTCTGGCCGGCGCCCAACTACCAGGTGGCCAGCGGGCTCGCTGCCTACGGACATCATCAGGCCGCGGCACACATCGCCGATGCTACCGTCGCCAACGCGTTGAAGGTGGGCATCTCCGAGCGCTACGATTCCCTGAGCGGCGCGCCGCTCGGCGTGGCCGGCCTGGGAATGTCATCCACGACGCTAACGATGATGCTGGACGGGCTCACGAGCAGCGCCTACTCCATCCATGTGCGTGGAGCGCACGGCTGAGGAGAGAATTCATGAATCGGTCGCGCATTTGGCAACGCAACCTCCCGGCAAAGCTCGCCTCACGAGCGCCGCATCTGCTGCTCGCCGTCGCGATGACCTGCGATGCCGCGGCGCAAAGCGGTGCACCTCCCGTACTGACCGTCGACTGGAACAAGGCCTTAGCGACTACGCGCACCACGATCACGCTGCAGGTCGTGGAGAACCCGCCGCTGCGTCGCGACTCCTCGATTCATGATGCCGCCTGGGCCAACCTCGCCGCTCTGCATACGCAGATGACGCGGCTTGCGCTCTGGTATCCGTATCCTCGGCTAGCAGTTGCGGAACTCTCGCCACCTACCGCTGATCACACCTCGTGGGACTTCAGCGACATCGACCCCATCGTCGAAGACTTCTTCACCGCCACCGCGGGCCGCAGCAGCGTCTTCACCTTGAGCACCATTCCCACCTGGATGTTTCAGCAAGCCGATCCGGGGCCGCTCCCTGCGTCTCCCGATGACGCGATGTGGAACTACGAGGCCGGAGCCGCGCTGCGCAATCCCTCCGGGCAAGAGGTTGCGGACTACTTCGCTCGCGTCGCGGGCTGGTACACAGCCGGCGGCTTCACCGATGAGCTCGGTCAGCGCCACGCATCCGTGCATCACGATTCCATCGCCTGGTGGGAGGTATTGAACGAGCCGGAGTACGAGCACGCGCTCGACGTCCCCACCTACACGCGGCTCTACGATCGCGTCGTCGCCGCCGTTCATGCGGTCTCGCCATCCACGCGCTTCGTCGGCATGTCGCTGGCCGAGCCCATGAACTCGCCCGCGGCCTTTGAGTATTTCCTGAATCCTGCCAACCACGCGCCGGGCACCCCACTCGACGCGATCTCCTACCACTTCTATGCCGTCGCCGAACCCGGTGAGACCGATGCCACCGAGCCCTACACGTTCTTCGCGCGCACCGACGGCTTCCTGAACTCCGTTCGCTATATTGAAGCCATTCGCAAGCGGCTCTCTCCCCACACGCAGACCCAGATTAATGAGGCAGGCTGCATCGCCGCGGACGACATCGCACAGGGGGATGACCGTACTAGTGAGTTGCCTTCACCGCAGTACTGGAACCTCTGCGGCGCCGTCTTCGCCTATCTCTACACCGGCCTCGCGGAGCAGGGAATCGACGTGCTGGGCGACTCGCAGTTAGTTGGGTATCCCACGCAGTTTCCCTCCGTCAGCCTGCTCAACTGGCAGACCGGCTCGCCCAACGCCCGCTACCGGGTGCTCGAACTCCTGCACCAAAACTTCGCCCCTGGCGACGCCATCATGCGCACCGGCCTCCGATCACACGAGATCGCCGTTGCCGCCTACCTGCAACCCAACGGCGAGCGCACGCTGCTTCTGATCAATAAGACCAATCGGCCGATGAGGCTCAGTCTGATCGGAGCTCAAGGCGCGACGGAGCAACACGTTGACCTCTCCACGGGCGCCGGCCCGGCCCTCACCACACACCTGCCATCGGACACAATCTCCCTAGGCGGCCTGTCTGTGATGGTCGTGCACCTGACTGTTGTGAACAGGCCAATGCGCTCACTGAGTGAATAGGCGATTTACCACTGATCGAGAGGGGTCAGCGTCGAGAATGGAGAGTCACAATGGGATCGAATCGATCAACTCGGTCGGGCGCAAGCCACTCATCCAAGGGTCGGCTTCCGACTATATTGCTCGGTCTGGGGCTGTCGTCCTTGTTTATCTGAGCAGTCTGACGGTCATAGAACACATACAAACATTTGCCTTTCAGAACGAATCGAGGTAATCCGCCGAAAATCGGCCACAGCAACTCAGCCATCCAGAATGCCGCGGTGTTCCAGATGCTGCCGATGCATCAGGGCATCGGCTATGGATCGCTCTACTCTCCGTGCCATCTTGAGCGGTCACACGCGTATGCGGCTCTGGGCGGACCATCCTACAGCCCACGGAATATCAGAGCTTTCTGGCGGACTGGAACGATGCCGCCCGGAGATCCCTCTGCCAAGGACCGCTAGAGCTGAATTGACTCGCCTGCCTGAGTCAGCTACCCTCTTCAAACCTTCAGGCACTACCCCTTTCTAGAACTTTTCAGAAGATTTATGTCCGGTAGGGGTAGCTTATGTGTTCTAGTATCTCCAGTATTCAAATGAGACACTGACGGATGAGAATGTTTTCGCGACCCACGCGCGAACCACCAGCCAGTGTGAACTCTCCGGCTTACGCTCCAGCAGATGTGGCGTCGATCATCGCGCGCCGGATCGAGTCCACGGTGGATCGCGACAGGAGCGGGGCTGTTTTGGAGGTACAGGAAGACGCCGCGCCAATTGCACCAGACATCAATGCACAAGATGCAGAAAGAGCCCCTGACCGGGCATCCGGGAGGCTTCGGTGAGGGGTTTCGTGATGAAGGTATTCTGCGGCAACCAGATTCGCATCAAGTTCGCTGGCCTTCTTGGCCTCACCTGCATCATGGTTTTGTTGGCTGTGGCGGAATCGCCGCTGGCCGCACAGATGCCGAGGGCGGCCGCCCGTGCGGGCGTGCCGCAACTCCAGTTTGTCCCTGCTGAGATCAACCTCTTTGCCGGACAGGTGAACGGGGGCTGCTCGGAGAGCGGCATTCCGGGTCCGGTCAGCGCAGCCAATCTGTGCACGCCCGCGGCAGAGGCGGTCGACGCCTCCGGCAATACCTACATCGTCGACGATCAGTACAATACGGTGCTGAAGGTAGACACCAGCGGCAACATCAGCGTCTTCGCGGGGAAGCCCAACAACAGCGCTATCGGCACCTTCGGCGGCGACAACGGACAGGCGGCTTTGGCGGGACTGAACCAGCCGCTCGATGTGGCAGTCGATCCCAGCGGCAACGTCTACATCTCGGACTCCGGGAACGGGCGCATCCGAAAGGTCACCGTCAGCACCGGCGTCATCACCACCTTCGTCGGCGGCGGCGCCGGCTACTTTGTCAGCGGCAGCTCGGGCGCCAGTGTCTCCATTCAGCCGGAGGGCATCAACTTCGATCCTTCCGGCAATCTCTATATCGCCTATAGCAGCCAGGACATCGTCGTCAAGGTGAACTCCTCGGGCGTGGCCACCTTGTTCGCCGGATCCCAGAGCGTGTCTGGCGCGGGAATCCCGGGGTACACCGGCGACGGCCTCGCGGCCACCAGCGCCACGCTCGCCAACCCCAACGACATCGCGTCTGACCAGAGCGGCAACATCTATATCTCCGACTTCAGCAACTGCGCGGTTCGAGAGGTGACGGCGTCCAACGGCAACATCAACACCATCGCGGGCAACGGGACATGCACCGACACCGGGGATGGAGGTCCGGCCATCAACGCCACACTCGCCTCGCGCGGCGGCATTGGCACCGACCTAGCCGGGGACATCTATCTCTCCGCGGGCGGCATACGAAAGATCGATACCAGCGGCAACATCAACACCCTTACCGGCAACGGAACGCAACTAGGTGTGTATGGCATCCCCGCAGCCAGTGCGAGCTTTCCGCGCGGCAGCTACGTTCCTCGCGTGGATAACTACGGCAACCTGCTGTTTCCGGGGCAGATCAGCGCCACCAGCCTTCAGGTGGCCCAGATTGGCCCCAACGGTGATTTGCAGTTCGGCAATCAGAGCGTAAATGTCGCGACCTCGGCGCAGACCGTCACGCTACAAAACACCGGCGCCGCGACGCTCAACCTCACCGGAGCCATGACGATCGCGGGTACGAATCTCAGCGACTTCAGCGTTGTCTCCGATACCTGCGGTTCCACGCTGGCACCTGGCGTCACCTGCACGTTGGGCATCACCTTCACGCCCAGCGCCCTGGGGGCGCGCTCTGCGTCGATTGCCGTGCCCAGCAACGACGCCAGCAGTCCGCAGAGCATCATTCTCGGTGGTACCGGCGTGCAGCCGATTGTGACAGCATCGCCGACTTCACTGAACTTCGGCACCGAGCTATGGGACCACTCCACCTCCCCGCTGTATGTCACGCTGACCAACACCAGCAGCACCTATACGGCCACCCTGGGCAGCGTGGCATCGACGGATTCGGACTTCACCGTCTCCGCGTATAATTGCGGCAGCACGCTTGCCCCCGGCGCGACGTGCCAGTTATCGGCAACCTTCGAGCCGCAGACCTATGCCAACCAGAGCTACAGTGGAACGGCCAGCATCCTAGTCTCCTCCTCCGCTTCGGGTGGTAGCACCCCCGTGCCGGTGACCTTCAGCCTTGCGGGTAACGGCATCACCTATCCCGCGGGCGTTTCGGCCACGCCCACCTCCATCGCCTTTGGCAATCAGACCGAGTACACGCAGAGCAACCCGCAGACCGTCTACGTTCTGAATCAGTCCGGCGTGACGGTCAACTTCACTGGCACGACGGTCAGCGGACCTTTCAGGATCTACCAGGACGGATGCGGGTTCGGGCTGCAGACGAACTACCAGTGCACCTATCTGGTGGCCTATTACCCCACGTCCGTTGGCAACTCACAGACCGGCACACTCACCATTCCCTTCACCGGCGCGAGCGGCAGTCCGCTGACAGTCTCGCTCACCGGCAACGCGACGGCGGGCACACCGGTTGAGACGCTCTATCCCACGCAGGTCAACTTCGGAACTAGTACCGTCGGCGGAGCACCTGCGGGTACACCTGTTACCCAGACTGTGACCCTCAGTAACAACGGCACCGCGCCGATGAACAGCATAGCCATCTCTATCACCGGCACGAATTCAGCGGACTACAGCGAGACCGACAACTGCGCGGCCAACTCTCCGATTCTTCCCAACGGCATCAATAGCTGCACCATCACGGTCAGCTTCCTGCCTTCGGCGGCCGGTGCGCGCAATGCCAGCCTGAATATCAGCAGCAATGCCGGCAACTCACCGCTATCCGCCCCGCTCACGGGCGCCGGTGTCGCTTATCCGGCGGAGTTGCAATTCACCCCGGCGCAGCTCAACCTCATCGTCGGAACCGGCGGGACCTGCGGCGATACCACGGCCTCCACCACCGCGACCTCCGCCATGCTGTGCAACATCAATAACGCCGCACAGGACTACCTCGGCAACACCTATCTCGTGGACACCACCTACAATGTGGTCTACAAGGTGGACACGACCGGCAACCTCACCGTCTTCGCGGGCACGCCATCGCTCACCGGGGGCTTCAGCGGTGACAGTGGGCCCGCTGCCAGCGCCACGCTCAACGGACCCACAGCGGTCGCCGCGGACGCCTTCGGCAACATCTTCATCTCCGACGCCGGCAACGGGGCCGTCCGTGAGGTGAGCGGCGGAACGATCAACACGTACATCAACACGGCCATCTGCAATGGGGAAAAGCCCTCACCGGGACCGACGCCTTTCGTTGCGCCAGGCAGTCATGTGATCTCCACCTGCACATCAAAGTTCCATCCGCAAGGGCTGGTCTTCGACACGAGCGGCGACCTGTACGTCGCCGATACGCAAGATAGCGTGGTGTACGAGGTCCGGGCGGGCCAGAATTACTACCTGAAGACTGTTGCCGGACTCTACGGGCAGGCAGGCTACAACGGCGACGGCATCTCTGCCACGACCGCGCAGCTCAACGGGCCGCAGGACGTCGCCGTAGACATCGTCGGCAATCTGTACATCGCCGATACCCTCAACTATCGCGTCCGCAAGGTCGACCTCAGCGGCATCATCACCACCTACGCCGGCACAGGCACGCAGGGCAATACGCAGGATGGCTCTCCGGCCAACACCGCCGAGATCAACGCAGGCGGCGTGGCCGCCAACTCTGGCTTTGATGTGTACATCAGCGAGGGCGCGGGCGGCATCGTCCGCAAGGTGGACATCAGCGGCAACATCTCCACCATCGCCGGCCTGGGCACAGGGGCCGTCGGCGGTCCCGCGACGACCGCCGGCATCACCAACGCCTTCCTGCCGCGCGTGGACAACAGCGGCGACGTGCTGATTCCAACCGGTCTGCAACTGCTCGCGGCGGGGCCGGATGGCATCCTCCAGTTCGGCAGCCAGGCGGTGAGCGTCGCCAGCAACCCGTTGAATGTGCTGCTGGAAGATACCGGCAACGGCAATCTGCAATTCAATACCATCATCGCGACGGTCGGTGGCACCAACGCCAGCGACTTCAGCTTCGGCAGCTTCTGCGGCTATAGTCTTGCGGGCGGTTCGACCTGCAAGCTGGCTGTCACCTTCACTCCCGGCGGCTCAGGAGCGCGCAACGCTTACCTCTCCATCCCGACGAACACCGCCGGCACACCGCAGATCGTGCTTCTCCAGGGGAACGGCACCGGGGCCGTCGTGCCTACGGCGACCCTGAGCGGTATTACCTTCGGCAATCAGCCGGAGGGCACGACCAGCAGCGCCATGACGGCGACGCTGTCAAACACCAGTACCACGGCATCGCTCACGATCGGCGCGATCAGCATCACCGGCACCAATTTGGCCAACTTCGCTGTGGTCACCGGTGGCACCTGCAACAGCACGCTGGCGGCCAATACCAGTTGCACCATTGCCGTGACCTTCAGCCCGCCCGGCGTCCTCACGGGATATACTGCGACCCTCAACGTCGCCACCAACGCCACTGGTACACCGCAGACGAGCACCCTCACCGGCACCGGCACCTACGTCAAGCCGATGGTCACTCTGCTGCCCTCGCCTTATGACTTCGGCGGTATCGTCATGGGTCAGCAGAGCGCAGCCCAGGCGTTTACCCTGAGCAACATCGGAACATCTCCGTTCACCTTTACTGAGGGAATCTCCGATAGCACTGACTTCGCCATCACAGGGACCACCTGCGGCACAACTCTGACAGCCGGCAGCAGTTGCACTGTCTCCGTGGTCTTCCAGCCGCAATCGACGGGCCCGTTCAGCACGAATCTTCTACTCGCTGATTACGGCGACGGACTCAACGCAAACGCCACCCTCACTGGAACCGGCACCGCCGCGCCCGCGCCGGTCGCTGCACTCAGCTCCAGCATCAACTTCCCGAACACCACACAGGGCGTGACCTCGAGCAGCCTCACCGCCATGCTCTCCAACACCGGCAACGCCACGCTGAACATCAGCAGCATCGTTCTCGGAGGAGCCAACTCCGGAGACT
>Ga0302198_10000412_pt1 | contig 48014 bp, 41 predicted proteins | sample II_Bog_N2_2_FD_193521 | JGI IMG/M metagenome (GOLD analysis project Ga0302198, IMG submission 193521) | Peat permafrost microbial communities from Stordalen Mire near Abisko, Sweden - II_Bog_N2_2 | ecosystem: Environmental > Terrestrial > Soil > Wetlands > Peat | place: Sweden: Abisko...
GACGCAAGTCTAATGTCCTTTTATATGTACCCACAATTTTGCTAATACGGTGTTGCAATGCAGCAACGAATGGTGGCAAGTGAATTGTTGGCTTGGCTGAAACAATGAACCCTGATTGGCAGAATTTGCGCAATGAACCTGCGCCGCGCGCCGCCAGAAGGCCGTTCAAAGGCGGCGTTTTTGCGCGTGCAGGGACGTTTTTGGGGCGGCTGGTGCTGGCCTTTGTCGCGTTGAGCGTCGCCCAGGTGGTGATCTACAAGTTCGTGCCGGTGCCGTTCACCTATACCATGCTGTTTGATCGCAATGGTGCGACGCGAAGCTGGGTTCCGATCAGCCGAATCGGTCGCCCGATGGTCGATGCCGCGATCGCGGGCGAGGATGCCAAGTTCTGCCGCCATCTCGGCTTTGATCAGGACGCGATGTTTGCGGCCTGGCACCGCAACCACGAGGGCGGGCGGATTCGGGGCGGATCCACGATCAGCCAGCAGACCGCCAAGAATGCCTTTCTGTGGCAGGGCGGCGGTTATCCGCGCAAGGCGCTGGAGGCCTGGTACACCATTCTGATCGAAGCGATCTGGGGCAAGCGCCGGATCATGGAGGTCTATCTCAACGTCGCCGAAACCGGCATCGGCACGTATGGGGTCGAGGCCGGGGCGCAACGCTATTTCAGCACATCGGCCGAGGGGCTGTCCACGCTCGAAGCGGCGCGCATCGCCGCCGCCTTTCCTTTGCCCAAAGTCCGTGCGGTGGTCGGCGCGACCGGTCGGGTACGCCGCCATGGCAATGTAATCGCCGCGCGCGAAGGCGTTGTACGCGGCGATTACGATGCCTGCGTGTATCAATAGGCGAATTCAGGCGGCTTCGGCCTCGTCTGCGCCCTGGGCAACAACCAGCCAGCGATCGGCGCCCTCGAGCCCGATCGCAGTCAACCTCCCGCTGGCAAAGGCGCCGGTGTCGATGCCGATCCGATGGGGGTGAAGCTCTGGTTCGGCGGTGATGGTGTGGCCATGCACCACGGCAAAATCACGCGGTGTCGGATCATCCAGAAATTCGCCGCGAATCCAGCGCAAATCCGCAATGCTCTGGTCTTCGAGCGCGTTTCCGGCGCGGATTCCGGCATGGACAAAGACATAGTCGCCGATGCGGATGAGATCTTCCATGCCGCGAAGGAAGGCGATGTCATCGTCCGGGATGCGTTCGTGCATCAGCGCTTGCAACTCTTCGAGCGTGACCGGGCCGTATTCCTCGGGCGTGATCGGATAGCTGAGCAGCGTTTCTCGTCCGCCATGGCGCAGAAAATGGCGTAGCGTCGCTTCGTCGGTGAACGAGGCGAGGAACATCTCTTCGTGATTGCCGGCTAGAAAGCGCAACCGGCGGCGGCGCGCCCAGTCGCGCGCAGCCGCGATCACGCCTGCGCTGTCGGGCCCCCGGTCCACCAGATCGCCCAGCAGGATCACCGTGGTTTCCGCGGGCGCGCGCGCGGCGTCGTCTTCGTCGATCTTGGCGATGATCATGTCGAACAAGTCGAGCCGGCCATGGATGTCGCCGATCGCATAGACGCGCTGGTTTGCAGGCACGCTGGTTGGCGGCGCGCTGGTGGCTGGTTTGGGCGTCCCCTGCGGGGCAAAGAGATTCCGGATTCGTTTGAGCATGGGCTGGTGGGTCATATCGTTTGCCCGGCGTGCGGATGCAAGTTCCTTGCGCACCCTGCCATGTGCTTGCGGAGGTTTTGCCGTGCGGAATGTGCTGGAACATGGTAAGGAAAGATCGAATGCGCACCCTGGCAAGATCACGATCCGTTTCCGCGATAGGGTTTGCCATCCTGGCGCATGTCCCGTCGAGCGCATGCGCCGACAGCGATCCGACTGCGCCCCCCGGTGACTGGACTGTCACCGGCAGCGCTGCGGTGGCGAGCCAGTACCGGTTTCGCGGCATCGCGCTGTCGGACAACCACCCGGTGGCGCAGGGCGCGGTCACCGTTGCGCATGCCTCGGGCTTTTATGCTTCGGCATGGGGATCGAGCGCGCTGGCCAAGGACAGCCCGGTTACTGTCGGCGGGTCCGAAATCGATATTTCCGGCGGCTATACCCATGTCATCGGAACAAGCGGGATTTCCTTTGACGCAGGGCTCTATGGCTATGTCTATCCGGGTGCGTCGAACCGCAATTTTTTCGAGATCCACGGATCGCTGTCGGAAACGCTGGGCTCGATAACCGCAAAAGTCGGGACTGCGGTCGCCCCGGCGCAAAAGGAGTTCAGCTACGACTGGACATCGCCTTCGCGCACCAATGTCTATGTCTATGGCGATTTGTCCGGCGCGATCCCGCAAACCCCGATCAGCCTGCATTCGCACATCGCCCATTCCGGCGGCGGGTTCGACTATGCCCGCGCTTATGTCGATTACAGCGTCGGCGCGACCGTCAAATGGAAATCCCTCGCGCTCGATGCTTCGCTGGTCGGCACGACCATCAGCCATGCCGATTTCGCCACGGGCGGTGCCGCTGCCAATGGGGTCGGCGCTCCTGGCCCGCTCCGGCTCGAAGCCTTTTATCGCACGGGCAAGCCGGTCGGGGTGATTTCGCTGACGGCTTCGTTCTGAATCGCGCATCCGGGGGGTGCCAATCCGCACCGGCGCGCCTATCTTGGCTCCCACGCGGCCCGGTCGGGCCGTTCCCCTTTGCAGAGGACGTGCCGTGACCAAGTTCCTCCATTCCATGATCCGGATCACCGACCCGGATGCCACGATCGCCTTTTTCCGCCTGATCGGACTGGACGAAGTGCGCCGCTTTGACAGCGAAGCGGGCCGTTTTACGCTGATCTTTCTTGCCGCGCCGGGGCAGGAAGGCGTGGCCGAAGTCGAATTGACCTATAACTGGCCACCTGCGGACGGCAGCGCCGAAGTCTATGGCAGCGGTCGCAACTTTGGCCATCTCGCGTTTCAGGTCGACAATATCTACGAAACCTGCGCGCGCATCGCCGCCGCCGGCCACATCGTTCATCGCCCTCCGCGCGACGGGCATATGGCTTTCGTGAAATCACCCGACGGCATTTCGGTCGAACTGCTGCAGGACGGGCGGCTTGAACCCGCCGAGCCCTGGGCCAGCATGCCCAACACCGGCACCTGGTAATGTCTGATCGGCGGGGCGCAGAAGCGATTTTGCGCCCCGCTTGACAGCGCGCAATTCAAAAATATAGTCATCGCTATCGAATCTCGGTTTCGAGAGGAGAATGAGCGTTGCCGAACCATTTCGTGCCCGATTTCGAGCGCGCCTCGCCGCCGGTGCAGGATCGCGCGCATCGCACGCGCGAACGGTTGCTCGATGTCGCGGGCGAACTGCTTGGCGAAGTCGGGATCGAGCGGATCTCGACCAACATGGTCGCCGCGCGCGCCGGGATGACCCCGCCCGCGCTCTATCGCCATTTTCGCAACAAATACGATCTGCTCGGCGCGCTGTGCGAACGGTTGATGCGGCGGCAGGACGATGTCCTGATCGCCTGGCTCGATCGCTGGCGTCCGCTGGGGCAGGCGGGGCTTTCGGCCAACCTTGGCGAACTGTTTCGCCTGACCGCGCAAGTGACCGATGCCGAGCCTGGCGGGGTGTGGATCGAACGGGTGCTGCGCGCCGTGCCGCAACTGGCGCCGATCCGCATTGCCTCGCACCGCTATGTCACCGACCGGATCACGGATGTCTTTGTCGAGCTGGCGCCGGAACGCGATCGTGCCGTGCTGTGGCGCCGGGTCCGGCTGGCGGTCGAACTGGGCTATGCCGTCGACGAGATGGCGCACGAAGAAGACCGCATCGCGCCCGAAGACCTGTTTGCCGAAGCGGCGCGCGCGATCGAGGCGATCTTTGCGGAACGAGAGGGGGATGGCGATGCGTAAGGCGCCCGTGGTGATGGTCGTGCTGGCGCTGGCGGCATGTCATGGAGCCCCCCCGGCCCCGCCTCTGACCGAGGCGCAAAGCGCCGCGCGGCGTCCTGCCGATGCGCATCTGGCGGCGCTCTACGATGGATCGTGCCGCGCCTGTCATACCACGCGGGACAGCGGGGCGCCGCTGTCGGGCGATCATGCGCAATGGGATGCGCGCTGGGCCAAGGGCGCGCCTGCGCTGCTGCAAAGCGCGGTGGCGGGGTACAACAAGATGCCTGCGGGCGGGCAGTGCGCGACATGCACCGCCCATGACTACGAGGCGCTGATCCGCTTCATGGCCGACCAGCAAAACTAGAAAAAGTCACGGGAGAGCGACGATGGGAACGACACGAAGGGCGCTTTTGATCGGCGGCGGGGGACTTGTCGCGGGTGCCGCAGGCCTTGCCGGACGACGGATCTGGCTCGATCGCGAACCGGCGGCTTTGCCTGCGGTCGATGGCTCGGGCCGCCTCTTGTGGCAGAACTGGGCGGCGACCGAGCATTCCTATCCCGCGACCCGGCTTGCGCCGAAAAGTGCGGACGAAGCGGCGCATCTGTTGCGAAGCGCGCGCGGCCCGGTCCGCATGGTCGGCGCCAGCCACAGCTTTACCGGGCTCGTCACCACCGATGCCACTCTGGTCAGCCTCGACGGCATGACCGGCGTCCTGGGGCACGACGCCGCGACGTGCCAGGCCAGTGTGCTTGCCGGAACCCGGCTTTATGACCTTGGCCCCGCGCTGGCCGCGATCGGCCAGGAAATGCCCAATCTGCCCGACATCAACAAGCAATCGCTGGCCGGCGGCACCCAGACCGGGACGCATGGCACCGGCCGCGCGTTCAAGGCGGTGCACGGCGGGATCGTCGCGTTCGACATCGCCACGCCGCGGGGCGATGTGCTCGAATGCAGCGCGACGAGCAATCCCGACGTGTTCAATGCCGCGCGCGTCGGGCTTGGCGCGTTTGGCGTGATGACGCGCTATACTTTGCAGAACCATCCGTTGCAGCGGGTGAAGAAAGTGACCGGACTGCGCCATCGCGAGGAGCTGATGGAGGGGTGGGACGATCTCGTGCGGCGGCACCGCAATGTCGAATTCTATGTCATCCCGTTCAGCCATTACGGCCAGTTGATCACGCATGACGAAACCGACGAGCCGGTGCGCCCGCGCGGCCCCGATACCGATACCGACGGGCAGATGAAGCTGAAAATGGCGCGCGACCTGTTTGAATTCGCCGCGCCCTTGCGGTTCTGGACGCTCGACCGGGTGATCGCCGACATGCCCGACCAGATCGCGATCGACGAAGGCTGGAAGCTGTTGTCCAACGAGCGCTCGGTGCGCAATCGCGAGATCGAATACCATGTCCCGCGCGAAAACCAGATCGCGGCGCTGCGCGAAGTGGTTGCCGCGATCGAGCGCACTCGCAGCGATGTGTTCATCCCGGTCGAAGTGCGCAGCATTGCCCCCGACGATGCCTGGCTTTCGCCGTTTTACGGGCGCGAAAGCGGCTCGATCGCGGTGCACACGTATTACAAGGACGACTATGCGTTCTTTACGACGCTGATCGAGCCGATCTTGCGTCGCTATGGCGGACGGCCCCATTGGGGTAAGCTCAATAGCCTGAAATATGACGATTTTGCAGCGCTCTACCCGCGCTGGAAGGATGCTCTGGCCGTGCGGGAGGCGCTCGATCCCGAGGGCAAGCTGCTGAACCCCACTCTCGCCAAGGTGCTGCGTCGTGGTTAGGCTGTCACGCAGAAAAGCCATGGCGGGCGCCGCGCTGGCAGGAGGCATAGTGGTGTTGGGCGCGGGCGGGCTTCTGCTTCGCCGGGGCGATCATGGCGGGAATCATGATGCCTATTTCCGCGCGCTTCAGGCGGCTCTGGCGCAAGGCGGGCTGGCCCAGCCGACGCTGGTGATCGATGCGGCTCGGCTCGACGCCAATATCGCGCGGCTGCGCGATGCGGTGGGCCATGCGCATTTGCCGTTGCGCGTGGTGGTCAAGTCGCTGCCCTGTCCGACTCTGCTCGACCGCGTTGCCAAGGGGCTTTCGACCAACCGCTTCATGGTGTTCAACGGGGCGATGCTGACGGCGATGCTCGCGCTCCATCCCGATGGCGACTATCTGTTTGGCAAGCCGTTGCCGGCGGCTCTGGTGGCCGAGCTTTACACCCGGCAAGGCGCGGCGGCGCTGGCGAACGTGCAATGGCTGGTCGATACGCCCGAACGCATTGCCGCCTATGCCGCGATCGCCCGCGCCAATGCCACGCGGATGAAGCTGAGCCTTGAAATCGATGTCGGATTGCATCGCGGCGGCTTTGCCGATCCGGCTGCTTTGGCCGAAGGGGCGAAAGCGGCGCTCGCGGCGGATTGCTTCGAAATCGGCGGGCTGATGGGGTATGACGCGCATGTCGCCAAACTGGGCAATCCCGATGCCGCCTGGGCCGACGCGCAAAGGCGCTACGGCGCGGCGATTCGGGCCTTGGGCGACATCTTTCCCGGCGATCCCCGGCGGCTGACGCTCAATTCGGCGGGCAGCTATACCGTGATGCGCCACACCCGCGGCACCGTTGCCAACGAGGTCTCGGTCGGGTCGGCATTTGTGAAGCCCCATGATTTCGACATTGCCGAAAACGGTCGGCTCGATCCCGCGCTGTTCATCGCGACTCCGGTGATCAAGGCCGGGCACAAGCTCGACCTGCCGGGCCACGAATATCTCGACGGGCCGCTCGCGTTCATGGACCCCAACACCGCGCAGGCGATCTATATCTTCGGCGGGCACTGGATGGCCGACCCGGTCTCGCCGCCGGGGCTGCAATACAGCGATCTGATCGGCCATTCGAGCAATCAGGAGCTGCTCACCGCGTCATGGCACACGCACCTGAAGCCCGATGACAGCGTGTTTCTGCGGCCGCACCAGAGCGAGGCGCTGATGCTGCAGTTCGGCGATCTGGCGCTTTACGAAAAGGGCCGGATCACCGAACGCTGGCCGGTGTTCAGCGCTTCGGCATAGGCGGATGGGAGGGCTGGGGCGGTTGCCAGCCGCCGCCGAGCGCTTCGAACAGCGCGGCGGTGTCGGTCAGGCGGGCGACCTGGGCCTGGACCAGCGCCTGTTCGGCCTGGCGCAATGCGGTTTCGGCGGTGAGCACGCTGGCAAAGGGGGTCTGGCCCTGTTCGAACTGGCGCCGTGCAACGGTCAGGCTGGCCTTGGCGGTGTCGCGCGCCTTTGTCTCGGCGCGCAGCGCTTCGGCATCGGTGCGCAGCGCGGCGAGCGTGTCGGCGACATTCTGGAATGCGGCGAGCACGGTTGACCGGTATTGCGCATCGGCCTGTTCGTAAGCCGCGCGCGCCGCGCGTTGCTTGTGCAGCAGCGCGCCGCCGGCAAAGATCGGCTGGGTGATGCCCGCGCCGACCGACCAGAACGAATTGGCCGCCGACAGGATGTCGGACCATCCGCCCGAGCTGCCGCCTGCGCCCGCCGACAGCGTCAATTGCGGCAGGCGATTGGCAATCGCGATGCCCACGCCCGCGCTGGCGACATGCAGGTTGGCTTCCGCAGCGCGGATGTCGGGGCGTTGGCGCACCAGTTCCGAAGGCAGCGACAGCGGCAGGTCTTTGGGCAGCGTCACTGTGTCGAGATCGATCGTGTCGGGCAGCGCATTGGCGGCGCTGCGCCCGGTCAGATAGGCGATCAGATCGCGCGCCTGAGCATGGGCGCGGCGCAAGGGCGCCAGCCCCGCCTCGGTCTGCGCAAGCGCGGCTTCCTGCGCCAGCACGTCGGCACCGGCGGCCTGGCCCTGATCCTGCTGACGCTTGAGAATGTCGAGCGTTTCGCTGGCAATCGCGATCATGCGGTCTTGTGCGGCCAATTGGGTGCGCAGCGAGGCTTCGAGAAAGGCCGCCGCCGCGACATTGTTGATCAGCGAGATTCGCGCGGCCTCGGTCTGAAACGCCTGCATGTCGTATTGCGCATGCGCCTGTTCGACTGTGCGCCGGTTCAGCCCGAACACATCGAGCGAATAGCCGACCGAGACTTGCGCGGTCTGAAGACCGTAATTGAACGTCGTCGAATTGAGCACCGGCGAGAGGTATTGCGAGCTCTTGTTCCGGCTCGTGCCAAGCCCGGCATCGACCTGGGGCACCAGAATCCCGCGCGTCGCCAGCCATGATTCGCGCGCGATCTTGAGCGCGGCCTGCGCGGCGGCAAGATCGGTATTGGCCTTGAGCGCTTCGTCGATCAGCGTATCGAGCTGTGCCGAGCCATAGGCATGCCACCACATGTCTTGCGGTGCGCCTGCGACCCATTGCTGGGTGCCGCCGGGCGCGGCCATGGCGGCGGTGCCCTCGCGGTCATAGGCGGTTTGGGTCGGTGCCGCCGGGGCATGGAAATTCGGCCCGACCGCGCAGCCGCCCAGCAGCAGCGCGGTGGCGGCGCACAGGCGTGATCGCAGATGGATCGTCATGCCACGCCCTCCTCGTTCAGCTCTTCATGATTGTCGGGCCCCTTGCGCTTCGAAAACTGGTCGATCAGCACCGGAAGCACGATCAGGATCAGCACGGGCGCCAGCAGAATGCCGCCGACCACCACCAGCGCCAGCGGCTTTTGCACCTGGCTGCCGATGCCGGTCGCCACGGCTGCGGGCAAGAGCCCGACACAGGCGGCGATACAGGTCATCATGACCGGCCTGAACTGGGTTCGCGCCGCATGGACGATAGCCTGTTCGCGCGCCATGCCGGCGGCGATCATCTGGTTGAAATAGGACAACACGAGAATCCCGCCCATGACCGATATGCCGAACAGGCCGATGAACCCGATCGCCGCCGAGACCGAAAACGGTGTCCCGGTAAAATAGAGCGCGAAAATGCCGCCGACCAGCGCCATGGGCATCACGCTCGCGGCGAGCAAGGTATCGCGCAATGACCCGAAATTGGCGAACAGCAGCACGCCGATGGCCAGGAACGCGATCGGCACGACGATTTCGAGGCGCGCCAGCGCGGCCTGCAACTCGCCGAATTCACCGACCCATTCGATGTGGGTTCCCGCCGGCAGATGCACCTGCTTGTCGATCTTGGCCTGTGCTTCGAGAATGGCGCTGCCGAGATCGCGGCCGCGCACGGCAAACCCGATCGGGATGTAGCGGCTCTGATCCTCGCGATAGATGAACGAATACCCGGCGACGAGCTTGATGTCCGCCACAGTGCTCAGCGGAACTTGCGCCACCCCGCCGATGGCATTGGGCACCGCGACGGGAATGGCGCGGATGGCATCGAGGCTTTTGCGGTATTCCGGGGCAAGCCGGATGACGATCGGGAAATTGCGGTCGGAGCCATACTCATAGAGATTGCTGCCCACGGCTTGTCCGCCGATCGCGGCCTGAACAACCGCGTTCACATCGCCCGGGGCAAGCCCGTAACGTGCGGCCTTGAGCCGGTCGACCTTGATGTTGACCGTCGGTTGGCCAACCGCATCGAACACCGACAGATCGGTAATGCCCTGGACCCCGGCCATGATCGACTTGATCTGATAGGCCGCCTTCTGGATCGCTTCGAGATCGTTGCCATAGAGCTTGATCGAATTCTGCCCCTTCACGCCCGAAGCGGCTTCTTCGACGTTGTCTTCGATCGTCTGCGAAAATTCGAAGGCGACGCCGGGAAACGGTGCCGAAAGCTCGTCGCTGACTTGCTTTGTCAGCTGTTCCTTGGTCGGGTGTCCGGGCCATTCGCCGGCCGGTTTGAGCGGCACATAGAATTCGGCGTTGTAAAAGCCGGTGGTGTCGGTGCCGTCGTCCGGGCGTCCGAGCTGGCTGATCACCGTCTTCACCTCGGGATATTTCATCAGGATGTGGCGCATCCGGTTGGTATAGACTTGCGCTTCTTCGAGGCTGATCGAAGGCGGCAGAGTCGCGCGGATCCAGAAATTGCCCTCTTCCAGCTTGGGCATGAATTCGAGACCGAGGCTGGAGACGCAGATGATCGCCGCGAGCAGGAGCGCGCCCATGCCGCCCATCGTCAGCGTGCGGTTGGCCAGGGCAAAGCGCAGCGCCGGATCATAAAGCGTCCGAATCTTGCGCACGAGCCAGGTTTCGGTTTCCTCTTCCTTGTTTTTCAAAAGCATGGAAGCGAGAACCGGGGTGATCGTGAACGTGGCGACCAGCCCGCCGAGAATGCCGTAGGCATAAGTGCGGGCCATCGGGCCAAAGATGTGCCCTTCGACCCCGGTCAGCGTGAACAGCGGCAGGAACCCGGCGATGATGATCGCCGCGGCAAAGAAGATCGCCCGGTTCACTTCGCTGGCCGACAGCGCGATCGTGCCCAATTTGCCCGAGAACGGCTGGATGCCGCTCATCCGGTCGAGCACGCCCCGGGTAAATCGCTTTCTTGGATCCTGACTGAGATGTCGGAATATGTTTTCGACCATGATCACGGTCGCATCGACGATCAGGCCAAAGTCGATCGCGCCGATCGACAGCAGATTGGCGGATTCCCCCCTCGCCACCATGATCAGCACGGCAAAGGCGAGCGCAAAGGGGATCGTCATCGCGACGATCGCCGCCGAACGCCAACTGCCCAGGAAGATCCACTGCACCGCAAAGATCAGCACGATGCCGCTGATCATGTTTTCCAGCACGGTGTGGATGGTGACGTTGATCAGCTCGGTGCGGTCATAGATTTTTTCGAGATGCACGCCCGGCGGCAGGATGCCCTCGCTGTTGATACGATCGACTTCGGCTTCGACGCGTTGCAGCGTCGGCAGGCTTTCTTCGCCCCGCCGCATCAGGATGATGCCCTGAACGATGTCGTCGTCGTCGTCCTTGCCGACAATGCCGAGGCGCGGCTGATTGCCGACCTGGACGTTCGCGACATCGCTGACCAGGACCGGCTTGCCGTTGTTCGGCGCGATCATGGTGTTGCGAATGTCATCCATCGTGTGGATGAGGCCGACCCCGCGCACGACGGCCGACTGCGGGCCGATGTTGATGGTCTGCCCGCCGACATTGACATTGGCGTTGTTGATCGCGCCCAGAACCTGGGAAAGCGACAGGCCATAGGCGACCAGCTTGCGCTGATCGACGGTCACTTCATAGGTCTTGGACTTGCCCGCCCAGCCGTTGACGTCGATCACGCCCGGCACTGCCTTGAAGCGGCGTTGCAGGATCCAGTCCTGAATGGTCTTGAGATCGGTGACCGAATAGCCCTTGGGCCCGACGATCTGATAGCGATAGATTTCGCCGATCGGACTGGTCGGCGAAATGACCGGTTGCGCCCCGGTCGGCAGCCCCGACAGCTGCGAAAGCTGATTGAGAACCTTCTGCTGCGCTTCTTCGTAGGTATAGTCGTATGTGAACTGCACCCGCACGTCGGACAGCCCGAACAGCGAAATGGTTTCGACTTTCTTGACGTTCTTGATCCCGGCGAGCTGAATCTCGATGGGAATGGTGATCGTCCGCTCGATTTCCTGCGCGGACAGGCCCGAGCTTTGCGTAATGATTTCGACGCGCGGCGGGACCGGGTCGGGGTAGGCCTCGATATTCAGTTGCTTGTACGCGATCATGCCGCCGACCAGGAATACGGCCAGAATCGCAAGCACCATCATCCGCTGCCGCAGCGCGAAATTTACGATCGGGTTCATCTGTGCGGCCCCTCAGTCGGCTTTGGAGCCACGGTCGATAAACAGGCTGCCGGCGGTGACCACGGTTTCGCCCGCGTTCAGCCCGGCAGTGACTTCGACGGTGCCGTTGGTGACTTGCCCGGTGGAAATCTGGCGCAGCGCAAGGCGATGGTGCCTGGCATCGGCGACCCACACGCGCGCGGTCTGGCCTTCAAAGATCACCGCTTGTTCGGGCACGATCAGCGATGAACGATCCTTGCCGGTCAGCAGCGTAAAGCTGGCGAAAGTCTCCGGCTTGAGATGCCCGTCCGGGTTCGGCAGTTCGGCGCGGACGGTCAGGCGGCGGGTATTGGGATCGATCGACGGCGCGACATAGGTGATCCGCGCGTGAAGCACTTCGTTGCTGCCGATCGGGCGCACTTCGGCGCCCATCCCGACGCGGGCGCGCCCGGCGTCTTCTTCGCGCAGATTGCCGACCAGCCAGACCCGGTCAAACCCGGAAATCGCAAAGGCCTGCGTCGCGCTGCCGCCTGCGGCGCTCGATACATATTGGCCTGGCCCGATCAGGCGTTGCGTGACAATGCCCGAAACGGGCGAGCGCACCACGCCTTCGCCATGGTCCACCGCTCCGCCCAGCGCCTTGCGGCGGCCCGCGGCTGCGGACAGGCTCGCTTCGGCGGCGGCGAGGTCGGCCTGCGCCTGCTGCCAGTCCTTGAGCGCGGCGCCCTTGTGATCATAAAGATCGTGCTGGCGTGCTTCGGCAGCGCGCGCGACTTTGACTTGCGCGGCGGCCGTGGCGAGGTCGGCATCGCTTTGCGCGGCCTCGTTTGCGGCAACTGCGAACAGGACTTGCCCGGCAGAGACATGGTCCCCGGCCTTGGCCAGAATGCGCGTGACGCGGCCGGTGAACGGCGAAAACACCGCCGTCGTCAGATCATCATCGACCGCGATCTTGCCGTCGCTTGCGGCATTTTCGCCCATCGTCACAGCCTGAGCCTGGGCAAAGCGCAGCGTCTGCCATTCGCGGTCGGTCGCGGCGAAAGTGCCGTCAGCGGGCGCAGGCGGCGGCGGCGGCACCGGGGTCCAGGCGCTGATGACCTTGGGCACGAGCCAGAACAAGGCGATGACGATGACGAGGAGGACAGCGGCGATCCGCCATTGCGTGGCCGGCGTCAGCGTCGCGACCGGCGCATCCTGCCCCTCGGTTGGGCTGTGACTCATTTGCTTGCATGCCCCGCACAATTGGAATTTTCGACGCGTGTGATGGGTTGCTTGCCGTTCGCTTGCAATGTTTTTTTGCGCTGCGGTAGATTAAAGAATCGCAAAGGTTTCGCCATGGCGAGACAAGTGTCGCCCGCGCGCGCGGCTGGATTGACAAGATCCCCGGATTGGCGATGCTCGTGGTCAAGCTCGAAAGGCGTTGGGCTCGAAAGGCGTTGGCGGTTGCAGTCTGTTTCCGACACAGTGAATGACCTGGGGGATGATCCGGGCGTTGATCCGGCTGGGGGCCGGGGCAGCGGTCTTTCGCGCGAACAGCGGGCAAAGCTGCCGCCGTTTGCCGCCTTGCGGGCGTTCGAGGCGGTCGGTGCGCTTGGCGGCATCCGCCGCGCGGCGGTCGAACTGGCGGTCGATCATGCCGCGATCAGCCGCCATCTGCGCACATTGGAACAATGGACCGGCACCGCGCTGGTCGAACGCGGCGCGGGGCGCGGCGGGCGGCTGACGCCGCAGGGACTGATCTATTACCGTCATGTCATGCGCGCGCTGGCAGAACTGGCCAACGCGACATCCGATCTGCAGTTTCAGGGCAGCGATACGCATTTGCGCATCTGGTGCATGCCGGGCCTCGCCTCGCAATGGCTGGTCGGGCGCATCGGCGGGTTTCAGGCGAGCTATCCCGATCTCGGGCTCGAAGTGCAGCCAAGCGAAGTCCTGCCCGATTTCGATGCGCAACAGGCCGATGCCTGGGTGCATTACGTGATTGACGGCCAGGTGCCGACCCTGCCCGACCGGCTGCGCAGCGTGACAGTGGCGCGGCCTCGCATCCTCGCGGTGGCGGCGCCATCGTATCTGGCCGCCGCACCCGTTGTTGACCGGCCCGCCGATCTCTTGCGCCACACGTTGCTGCACGAGGCGAATGCCAACCAGTGGCGCCGCTGGCTGGGCTGTCTGGATGTCGAGGCGCCGACGGACTTGCGTGGCCCGCGTTTCTGGCAGGGACATCTGACGCTCGGCGCGGCGCGCCAGGGACAGGGGATCGCGCTCGCCAACCCGCTGCTCGTGCTGGATGACCTTGCCGAGGGACGGCTGGTCGAAGTGGGCGGCTGGGAACCGATCTTTCTCGGCAGTTACTGGTTTACCGCGCGCGCCGATGGCTGGCGGGGCCGGGCGATCGGCAATTTCCGCGATTGGCTGGTGCGCCATCTGGCCTCGGTCGCACCGGCCTGAAGTGTTGTCTTGAAGTCACCATGGGGCGGTGACGCAAGGCCTTTCGGCGGGGCGCGTGCCGGAGCATAGTCATGGCGCAGATCGGCAGCGCCAAGAGGGCGCTGTCGCGAACGGGAACCAGCCTTGTCACCAGCCGATCGATCGACCAGCCTGACGCGCCGCACGGCGGTTGCGGGGCTTGTGGCCGGCGGTTTGGGCGCGTCGTTGCTGGCGGGGTGCGGCAAAGCGGCCCGCGATCCGCGCACCGTTGTCATCGGCGCTTCGCCGAGCGGGGTGCCGTTCAGCTATGTCGATCCGTTCAGCAACCGGTTGACTGGCGCCATGGTCGATATTGCCGCGATGCTTGCCGCGCGGCTGGGCCTGGTGCCCGAATTTCGCGTCGTGCCGTTTGCCGCGCTGGTCCCTTCGCTGACCACCGGACGCATCGACCTGATCGCTGCGGCGATGTTGCGGACCCCGGCGCGCGAGGCGCTGGTCGGGTTTTCCCGGCCGGTGTTCGCCTATGCCGGGGGGCTGGTGCTGCGCGCCGATCATCCGGGGCGTTTTGCCGATCTTGCGGCCTTGCGCGGGATGCGCGTCGGGGCGCAGATCGGCACGCGCTTTGTCGATCAGGTGCATGAAGCGGGGGTGGAGCAGGTCATGACCTATCAGGGGCTGGGCGACATGCTGCGCGATTGTGTCCATGGCCGGATCGACGCGGTCTATGGCGATGAACCGATCCTGCGCACGATCTTGCGCGTCGGTCCGCGCTGGCCCTTGCGGCTGGTCGGCGAGTTCCGCTCTCCGGGCAAGGAGCCCTTGTGCCTGATCGGGCGCAGGGATGCCGCGCTGATCGCGCGGATCGATGGCGTGCTCGACGGGCCGGGGCGCCGGGATCTTGCGCCGATCCTGCATCATTGGCGGCTCGATGAAGGGGAGGGGCAGGCATGAGCGACTTTTGGGCCGATACCGTGCTGTTCCTGCCGGTCCTGCTGCGGGGGCTGGCGGTCACGCTGGAACTGACGCTTTGTGCGCTGTCGCTCAGTCTTGTGCTGGGCATGGTCTGGGTGGTGATGGGCCGGGCAAAGGCGGCGCCCTGGCGCTGGATCGCGCGCACGGTGATCACGGTGGTGCGCGGGATTCCGATCATCGTGCAACTGTTCTTCATCTATTTCGTGCTGCCCGACTGGGGGCTCGATCTGCCGCCCTTTGCCGCCGGGGTGATCGGGCTTGGCCTCGCCTATTCGGTCTATCAGGCGGAAAACATGCGCGGCGGGATCGGCGCGGTCGACAAAGGGCTGATCGAGGCGGGCGATGCGCTGGGGATGAATCGCTTTACGCTGTGGCGCCGGGTGATCGCGCCGCTGGGCTTGCGCCATGCCTTGCCCGCGATGGGCAATTCGATGGTCATGCTGTTGAAGGACACCTCGATCGCATCGACCATCACGATTGCCGAACTGACCCGCGAAGGCCAGCTTCTGGCGATTTCGACCTTCAAGAACGGATCGGTCTATGCGCTGATCGCGCTGCTTTATCTCGCCGCCAGCCTGCCGCTTTCGGCACTGGTGCGCATGCTCGAACGGAAAGGGCGGGTGGCATGATCGCGCTCGAAGGCGTCACCAAGCGGTTTGGCGACAGGCATGTGCTCAACGGCGTCGATCTGACCGTCGCACGCGGCGAAGTGTTGTGCCTGATCGGCCCGTCGGGATCGGGCAAATCGACCGTGCTGCGCTGTATCAACGGGCTCGAACGCCACGATGGCGGCACGATCCGCGTCGACGGGACAGTGGTGACCGACGCATCGCTGCCCGCGATCCGCCGCCGCGTCGCCATGGTGTTTCAGCGGTTCAATCTGTTTCCGCACCGCACCGTGCTCGAAAACGTGATCGAGGCGCCGGTCTATGTTCATGGCGAGCCCCGTGCCGAGGCAAAGGCGCGGGCGATGGACCTGCTCGCGCGCGTCGACATGGCCGATCATGCGCACAGCCTGCCCCACGCGCTGTCGGGCGGGCAGCAACAGCGCGTCGGCATTGCCCGCGCGCTCGCGCTGCGGCCCGAGGCGATCCTGTTTGACGAGCCGACGTCCGCGCTCGATCCCGAGCGTGTCGGCGAAGTTCTGGCGGTCATGCGCGAGCTGGCCGAGGAAGGCATGACCATGCTGATCGTTACGCACGAGATCGATTTCGCGCGCGGCGTCGCCGACCGCGTTGCCTTTGTCGATCAGGGCGTGATCGCCGAACAGGGCGTGGCGGCAGACGTATTGACGCACCCGAGCGAGGCACGCACCGCGCGCTTCCTCGCCCGCGTGCTGCACAGGACTTGACCCTTTGGGGCCTTGCACAACGGGAATGAGCATCATGAGCGAGACGGCAACGCGCTATGGCGCGATCTACTGGATGGAAAGCTGCGGCGATGACCTGACGCCGCGCGCGCCGCTGGTCGGCGACGCGACCGTCGATGTCGCGATTCTGGGCGGCGGGTTTTCCGGGCTGTGGACGGCCTATTTCCTGCTCAAGGCCAATCCCGATCTCAAAGTCGCCGTGTTTGAGCGGCATATCTGCGGCCATGGCGCTTCGGGTCGCAACGGCGGCTGGTGTTCCCCGCGGTTTCCGGTGCTGATCGACGAGCTGGAAAAGCAGTTTGGCGCCGATGTCGCGCGCAAGACGATCCGCGCGCAACATGCGATTGTCGAAGACATCGGCCGGATCTGCGACGAGGAACAGATTGACGCGCATTACACGCATGGGGGTCTGCTCGCGATCGCGCGGACCGAGCGGCAATTGGCTTCGTTGCAAGCGACTTATGCCGCCTATGACCGGCTCGGCCTTGCCGAAGACAGCGCCATGCTCGGCGCGGGCGAGGCGCAGGCGCGCGTGCGGGTCAGCCGGGTGCTGGGCGGGATGACCACGGCGTCGGGCGCTTCGGTGCATCCGGCGCGGCTGGTGCGGGGGCTTGCCCGCGCGGTCGAGGCACGCGGCGGCCGGATTTACGAAGGCACCGAAGTGACCGCCGTGCGCCCCGGACAACCCGCCATGCTGGAGACACGTGGCGGCATGGTGACCGCGCGGCGCGCCGTGGTTCTGGCGGGCGAGGCCTATCTGTCGGGCCTGCCCGGCTGGCATCGGCAATTGCTGCCTATCTCGTCGATGATCGTGGCGACCGCCCCGCTCGATGCGGCGACCTGGGATCAGATCGGCTGGGCGGGACACGAAAGCCTCAGCTCGCAGGCCTATACCAAGGACTATCTGACACGCACGCGCGACGGGCGCATCCTGTTCGGCAGCCGGGGCGCGCCCTATCTTGCCGGATCGCGCATGCCCGAAGCCGCGCTGGCCGACCCCGCGCTCTATCAACCGATCATCGCGACTTTGCGCGACTGGTTCCCGGTCTTGCGCGATGTGCCGATCGCCCATGCCTGGGGCGGCTATCTCGGGGTGCCGCGCGATGGCCTGCCTTCGGTGCATTTCGATCGTGCGCGCGGGCTTGCCAATGTGTTCGGCTATACCGGTCGCGGCGTGGCGACGAGCGCCTTGGCAGGGCGGACGCTGGCCGGGCTGATCGGCGAAACCCCGGCCTATGCCTGCGATCTGCCGATGGTCCGCGCGCCCGGGCGGCTGTGGGAAATCGAACCGCTGCGCTGGGTCGGCGTGCGCTATATCCAGAACGCCTTTGCCCGGATCGATGCCGCCGACTTCCGCGACGGCAGCGCGCCGGTCGATGCGAAGTTCGCCAAGGCGCTTGCGCCGATCTGATGGTGCGCGGGCCAAAAGCGGATGACAGCCTCGCGGCTCTGGCGTAAGTCGCCTTGGCAATGAACCGTTTGCGCGCCTTTTTCCTGCAGAATCGCGGCATGGCTGTGGCCGTGATCGCGCTCGCGTTGGCGATGAAGGCGCTGGTTCCCGCCGGATACATGATCGGCGGCGAGGCCCACGTGCTGACCGTGCGGATTTGCGACGGCTATGCCGACAGCGAACCCCATTTCGGCCAGGCCGTTGTGCTTGTCGCCAAAGGGCAGGTCGGCAAGCAGGGCGATGCGGGCAAGTCGCTGCACGATCAACAGGCCTGCCCGTTTTCCGCGCTGGGCCACGCCGGTCTGGCCGGGGCCGATCCGATCCAGCTTGCGCTGGCGCTGGCCTTTATTCTGGTGCTGGGCGTTGCGGGGCCTGCCTTCCCGGCGCCGCGACCGTTTTCGCGCCTTCGGCCGCCGCTGCGCGCGCCGCCTGCCCTGGTCTGACATTCTGATCCGTGCGACCGGCTGAATCCTTCATGGGTTGGCCGCGCTCGGGTCCGTTGCCAGACCGGGCCGGTCGTCGGCGAGCCTTCTCCCTTGCAGGCGCACCGGCCCTTCTCCTCATCCGAGGCGAGAGGATGCTTTACTTGATGTACGAAATTCTGCGCCCTGCGGCGCGTGGCGCGTTTGCCGCTTTCACCCCGATCCGTCGTTCGGCGCTGACCGGCCTTGCGCTGATGATCGGGTTTGCCCCGGCAAGCGCGATGGCCTGCGCCTGCGGCTGCGGGATCTTTGATGCGGGGGTGACGTCGATCACGCCGCAGGATTCCGACAGCGGCCTGTCGGTGTTTGCCCGCTTCAGCGCGATGGATCAGGACAAGAACCACGAACAGGGCCATTCCGCGAGCCCCGACGACAATTCCGACAAGCGCATCCAGACCGATTTCTACACGCTCGGCATCAACTATGTGATCCATCACAAGTGGATGATCATGGCCGAATTGCCGCTGGCGCATCGCAATTTCACGACCACCGGCGCCGATGCCAATGGCAACCCGATCACCGAAAAGGTGCCGCTGACCGACCTTGGCGATGCCATGCTGCGCGTGACCTACACCGGCTTTGCGGCGGATATGTCGACCGGGATCGGGATCGGGATCAAGCTGCCGACCGGGCGCTATACCAGTCCCACCGATCAATACGGCAACCAGCCTTATGACCGCGACACATTGCCCGGCACCGGCAGCACCGATCTGGAGATCAGCGGCTATCATGTCGGGCATATTGCCGGTGCGGCGCGTTGGTTTGTCCAGGCACAGTACAAATTTGCCGTGGCCACGCGCGACGGCTATCGCCCCGGCAACGAGTTCGACGGCGGACTGGGTGTGACTTATGATCTTCCGGCGGGCAAAGTGATCGTGTCGCCGACGCTGCAACTGCTCGGCTCGGTTCGCGCGCGGGACAGCGGCGACAATGCCGATCCGCTCAATTCCGGCTATCAACGCCTGATGATCGCGCCGGGCCTGCGCGTCCAGATCACGCGCAAGCTGTCGATCTACGGCGATGTCGAATTCCCGATCTCGCAATATGTCAACGCCGCCCGTCCGTCCGACAATGCGGATACGATGGGGCAGCTGGTTGCTCCGGCGTTGTTCAAGCTGCAGGTCAACTACGGCTTTTGACGCCTCCGTGACGGGATGAAAGCCGCGCGCGCGCCGGCATGTCATCGACTTGTCGCACGCGGCTGTCACACGCCCCCCATCGCGCCTCGCGGGTTCGGGTAGAACCCGCGAGGCTACCGTCATTCAGCTCGTGGGGGGCATATGTCTATCAAATCGCTGCATCTGGCGTCGATTTCGGTTTTGGGCCTGATCGCTTTCGCGCCGCAATCGGGCTTCGCCGCCGATGGTGCAAAGGCGGAGGACGAAGCGCAAATCGTCGTGAACGCGCGTCTGGAAAAGACCGCGCGCAGCGAGGAAAAGATCGCGCCCAATCTGCAGAACATCCAGGCCGCCGAAGCGATCGCCAAATATCCCGATTACAACGCTGCCGAAGCGCTCAGCCGTATTCCGGGCGTTTCGCTGTCGATCGACACCGGCGAAGGCCGTTTCGTCAATATTCGCGGGATCGACAGCAATCTCAACGGCGCCACCTTCGGCGGCGCCCCGCTGCTCAATACGCAGGCGGGCGGCACGGCCTTTTCGGGCAATGGCCGCGCGGTCGAATTCGACACGATTCCGGCGGGCTCGATCGACCGTCTCGTCGTCACCAAGACCGGCCTGCCCGATCATGAGGCCGAAGGGATCGGCGGCTCGGTCGAGCTGACTCCGCGTTCTGCGCTGACCCATTCGGGCTTCTTTTTCGAAGGCCAATTGGGCGAAGGCTATGAAACCCGGCGCAAGACCACCAATCTGACCGAGGAAGTCGCATTCGGCGACAGCTTTGGCGACAATGGCGACGGCGGCAAGCTGCTGCATATCGTCGTCGCCCAGAACGAACACAACGACGCGCGCGGCTTTGACGATATCGAGATCGGCAATTACGCCGACAGCTTCGACCTTCAGGGCGGGCCGATCACGTTTGGCACCAAGACCGCCGACAAGGTCGTCTCGTCCTACGAACTGCGCCGCTATCAATATCACCGTGAACGCTTCGGCTATTACAGCGAAGTCGACATCACGCCCAACGACGATCATCGGATCTATCTGCGCGGCTCGATGGCCGGGTATCAGGAACGGGTCAATCGCCAGCGTCTGATCATCAACGGGCTCGACGGCAGCCAGGGCACGATCGCGGTCGATCCGGCCAATCCCAACGGCTTTGCCGTGACCGGCGCCTCGGCGGACAACACGTTGCGCGATGAAAAGGAAACCCATCGCAACGTCGCGCTGCAAATCGGCGGCGAACACGAATTCGAAAAGCTCAAGCTCGATTGGTCGGCCAGCTATATCCAGGCGACCTATAACAAGCCCTATGACTACAACTCGACGTTCGTCGGTCCTGGCGATTACAATGCGGCGCAGGCTTTCAATGTCAATTACGACAATATCAGCAATTCCAGCCGTCCGCTGCTGAACGTCAACGGTGCAAACCTCACCGATCCGACTCAATATCACCTGGCCAGCATCTACAATAACAACGAATATGCCAAGGACGCCGAATACTCCTATCGCTTTAACGCCGCTTATGAGCCGGGTCTTACTCACGATGATGAAATCAAGATTGGCGGTGAACTGCGCTATCGCCACAAGTATGATCTCGTCGGCCAGAAAGTGACCTATAGCGCGACCGGCCAGACGCTTGCTTCGCTGACCGGCAACGGGCCGTTCACCAGTTTCTATGGTGCCTACAACATCGGCTATGCGGGCAATGCCGCAGCGCTTGAAAGCCTGTTCAACGCCAATGCGAGCCTCGCGCCGCTCGCCGCGGGAACTCCGATCCTGGGCAACAGCGCCTATCGCGGCGGCACGTTCGACGATGTCGAAGACATTACCGCAGGCTATGTCCAGTATCATGGCCATATCGGTGCGCTGGGGTTGCTCGCCGGGGTGCGGGTGGAGCATACCAAGTCGCTGCTCGGCGGCCTGCAGTATAACCAGTCGACAAGCTACACCAACTGGTTCCCCACCGTGCAGCTGCGTTATGAATTTACGCCCCGACTGGTCGCGCGGGCGACCTATTCGACCGGTATCGCCCGCCCCGGTTTCCTGCAGACCATTCAGGATGGATCGGTCGACGACGCCAACAAGAAAGTCACGCTGGGCAATCCCAACCTGAAGCCTGCGACCAGCAACAATTTCGATGTAAGCCTGGAATATTACCTGCCCGATGACGGGATTGTCTCGCTCGGCTTCTTCGACAAGGAAATCCAGAACTACATCGCCCCGCGCGTGTTCTACGCCTTGCCGCCCGCCGGGGGGGCTGCACTCTATCAGTGGACCTCGTTCCAGAACGCACAGAGCACCTATGTGCGCGGGGTCGAATTGCAATATGTCAATCGCTTCAAGCATCTCCCTGCGCCGTTCGACGGGCTGGGGATCGATGCCAACGGCACTTTTGCGGACAGTTCCGTTGTGCTGGCGAGCGGTGCGCCTTCGGTGCGCATGCCGGGCACCGGGCGGTTCACCGCCAACACCGCGCTGTTTTATGAAGCCCATCGCGTCGAATCGCGGCTGTCGCTCAAATATGACGACCGCACGATCTTTGGCATCGGCGGCGCGCCGACGAGCTTCGTCTATGCCTCGATCCCCACGGACGTCTATCTCGATCACCGCCTGACGCTCGACTACACCGGCAGCTATCAGGCGACCTCGATCGTGAAAGTCTACTGGTCGGTCAAGAACATCACCAACGCGCCGCTGCGCTATTACGAAGGCAATTCCGATCGTCCGATCCAGCGTGAATACTATGGCCAGACGTTCGAAGCGGGCGTCAAGGTCAAGTTCTGATCGGCTGCTGACGGGCCATCAGGGACGCCGCGTTCCCCTGCGGCGTCCCGCTTGCATTTTACTGTGACCGGTTTGCCTTGGACCGGGGGCCCGCCTCGATGGCAGTCGCTTCCCGGGCCTTGTTGTGCTAGGGTGGTGCAATCACGGTGGTTCACATGTATCGCGCGCCGCTTTGGGTGCGCGCCCGTGATCGCAGAAGGGTATCAGTACACACATATGGCAGGATACAAGGAACCGGGCTTTCAGGATCGGGTGGCGGCTGCTACTCAGGCCCGTGAGAGGGCGCTCGCCCGTTTGAAAGCAAAGCCTCCGATCGATCCGCAGGTCTTGGCCGATCGCGTCGCCAAGGCGCGCGAGCGCGAGGAAGCGCTGGCAAAACGCGCAGCGGAACGTGCCGAGGCGCGGGAAATCGCCAAAGCAAAGAAGGCCGAGGTGATCATCCCCGAGCCCGAACCGGAGCCCGTGCCCGAACCGACCGAGGCCGAACGCAAGGCGGCGCGCGACGCACGCTATGCCGCGCGCAAGGCTCGCAAGGCCTCTCGCTAGTGGATTGTTTTTGACATTTGCATCCCGCCATCCGGATAGCACGGTCGCAAATGTCAGAATCGGACCACTAGAGGCGGTTCGCTGTCACGCCGGGCGAAGTCGAGAAGTTGATTGATTTCAACACACATTCTCTCAGCCAGATCTGCGATGCATCCGAATCGTTGCTGGCGTGCCAGTAAAGACAGATGCTGATTTCGCCCGTTTCGACCGGGATGTCGAACAGCGTCAGGCCATTTTCAAGGCTGGCCGCGTCGATGAACGGCGAGGCCAGCGTCAGGACAAGATCGGTTTCGCGCACCAGTTGGAGCGCGGACCCGATCAACTGACACCGCGCGGCGATCCGTCGGGTTCTGGTCGTCGAACGGGCGATGAGGATGTCTTCGAACGTCGCGCCCTGTGGCCGGGTCGATACCGCGATGTGGCCGAGCGCCATGTAATCGTCGAGCGAAACGGGCGCTTTGCCGGTGACCACGGGATGGTCCCGCCGCGCGACGCCGACGATCCGGCCCGAAGCGAGGCGCCTGCTGTGGATCATCTCGCCGGGGTTGGCCATTTCGATGTCGATGACGGCGTTGAGTTGTGAACTGGCCAGCGCCATGGCCATGTCGGCCCGGTTATAGCGCACCGCTTCCACGCGGATGCCGGGCGCCTTTGGCAGGATTTCGCAGACGATGCGCGGGAACAGCGCGGCTTCCATCAAGGCACTGAAGCCGATGCGGAACTGCATTGCGGCAAGCGCCGGATCGAACGTCTCGATCGCTTTGACCGCTTGCTCGATTTCGCCCAGCGCCTTGCGCACCGGGCCGATCAGTTTGTGCGCGACGGGCGTCGGCACCATGCCCTGGCCAAGCCGGACGAACAGCGGATCGCCAAGCTGATCGCGCAACCGGGCCAGCGCATGGCTGACCGCGGGCTGAGTCAGATGCAGCACTTCGGCCGCCGCCGAGACGCCGCCATTGGTGTAGATCGCCGCAAAGACGCGGAACAAGTTGAAGTCGACGCGCATAGTTATGCACTTTACGCATGACTGGCCATGCGGGCAATTCATTTTACTAATTATGCCGCTGCCTGCAATCTTGCCCCGACAGATCAGGACGGCTCGCCAGTGGATCGGGCCGCCGAGCAGGGAAGGACAGGCGATGAAGGGCGGGAAACCGTTCGATACCGTGCGGCTTGCGGATTACCTCGCCGGGCATATCGACCTGCCGGGTCCGGGGCTTGATCTCGATGCGATCGGCCATGGGCATTCCAACCCGACATTTGCGCTTCGTTCGGGTGCGACGCTGCTGCCTTATGTTCTGCGCAAGCAGCCGCCGGGCGAGCTGCCCAAATCGGCCCATGCGATCGATCGCGAATACCGCATCATGAAAGCGCTGGCCGGAACTGCCGTTCCGGTGCCGGACATGCTGCATTTCTGCGAGGATCGCGCGGTGATCGGCACCCCGTTCTATGTCATGGAGCGCGTCGCGGGGCGGGTGTTCGAAGACAATGCGCTGCCTTCGGTTCCGCGCGAAGAACGGGCCGCTTTTTTCGAGGCGATGGCCGACACGCTGGCCGATCTCCATGCGCTCGATTGCGATGCGCTGGGTCTGCGCGATTTTGGCCGGGGCGGCGATTTCTTCGAGCGCCAGATCGGCACCTGGGGGCGCCAGCACGCGGCGTTGCGCCTGCCCGAATGCGCCGAACTGGATCGCCTGATCGACTGGTTGAATGCGCATCGCCCGCCGGCCGACGCAGCGACGACGATCGTTCACGGCGATTATCGGCTTGGCAATCTGATGTTTCACCCGACCGAGCCGCGCATCGTGGCCGTGCTCGACTGGGAACTGGCGACCACCGGACATCCGCTGGCCGATCTCGGCTACAATCTGATGGCCTGGGTCCAGCGCCATGACGAATACAATGGCCTCGGCGGTCTGGATCTGGCTGCGCTCGGCATTCCGGCGATGGCCGATTATGCCGCGCGCTATTGTCGGCGGCGCGGCCTGCCGACCGAGGTCGATCCGTTTTTCATCGCTTTTTCGTTCTTTCGCCTCGCGGTGATTTTTGAAGGGGTCGCCCGGCGCGAGGCCGCAGGAACCGGCACCGGCACCACCGCCAACCACAGCCCAGAGGATTTCGCGCGCATTTTCATGCGCCACGGCCTCGCCATCGCAGGGATCTGAAGCCCATGGACTTTGCCTTTTCGCCCCAGGTCGAAGCGCTGCAGGAAAAGCTGCGTGCATTTATGGATGATCATGTCATCCCGCGCCATCGCCAGTTTGTGCATGAGGCCGAACAGGGCCTCTATCCGCTGAGCTTTCTCGAAGATATCAAGGCTCTGGCGCGATCGGAAGGGTTGTGGAACATGTTCCTGCCCGCGCTGCGCGAGGATGAGCCGGGCACGCGGCTGAGCAATCTCGACTATGCGCCGCTCGCCGAAATCATGGGGCAATTGCCCTGGGCCTCCGAAGTGTTCAACTGTTCCGCGCCCGATACCGGCAACATGGAACTGCTCCATATGTTCGGCACGCCCGAACAGAAGCAGGAGTGGCTGGTGCCGCTGCTCGATGGCGCGATCCGGTCGTGCTTTGCGATGACCGAGCCCGATGTCGCCTCGTCCGATGCGACCAATGTGACGACTGCGATCCGTCGCGACGGCAACGGCTATGTCATCAACGGGCGCAAATGGTTCATTACCGGCGCCGCCAATCCGGCATGCAAGCTGGCGATCGTGATGGGCAAGACCGATTTCGACGCCGAAACCCATCGCCAGCAAAGCATGGTTCTGGTGCCGCTCGACACGCCCGGCGTCCGGGTCGTGCGCAACATTTCGGTGATGAACCACCATAGCCATGAAAGCCATTGCGAGATCGTTTTCGAAAACGTGCGCGTGCCCGCCGCGAACTTGCTGGGCGCCGAAGGCGATGGTTTTGCCATGGCGCAGGCGCGGCTGGGGCCGGGGCGCATTCACCATTGCATGCGCTCGATCGGGCAGGCCGAGCTTGCGCTCAAGCTGATGATCGACCGTTCGATCGAGCGCAAGGCGTTCGGATCGTATCTTGTCGATCAGGGCGTCGTGCAACAGGCGATCGCGCGGTCGCGCTGCGAAATCGAACAGGCGCGCCTGCTCGTGCTGCGCGCGGCGTGGACGATCGACAAGCTGGGGGTCAAGGCGGCGCGCAACGACATCGCCATGATCAAGGTGGTGATCCCCACCATGCAGGTCACCGTGATCGACCGGGCGATGCAGGTATTTGGCGCGATGGGCCTTTCGCCCGACACGCCCTTGCCCGAACTGTGGACGATGGGCCGCTCTTTGCGCATCGCCGACGGGCCCGACGATGTTCACTTGCGCTCGATCGCGCGTGCCGAAATCAAGCAGGGCCGGGCCAGGTTCGGCGACAGCCATCGCTTTCTGGTGACCCCCGATCGCGCCGCGGAAACCAATATCCGCAGCAAGTTCGAGGCATGACCCGATGACGGGGGCGGTGATGCCCGCAATAGCGATCGATGGGCCGTCGCATCTGGCGGCCGAGGAAGCGCGGTTGATCGCCGGGGCGCGCGCCGCGGTGGCACGGTTGGGGCGGCGCGATTGCCGCCTCGGCGTGGTCGGCGCGGGCACGATGGGGCGCACGATCGCGCTCGCCGGGCTCGAAGCCGGGCTCGATGTGGTGCTGGTCGATAACAATCCGGCGCAATTGCAGACGGCTCGGGCCGACCTTGCGCGCTGGGCGGCCAAGGCCGGGCTGGCCGCCGTGCCCGCCTGTTCCGACGATCTCGTGGCGCTCGCCGGGGCGTCGGTCGTGGTCGAATCGGTGTTTGAGGATGCCGCGATCAAGACCGGCGTGCTGCGCGCGATCGAGGCCGTCGTCGATGATCACGCGCTGATCACGACCAACAGTTCCTCGCTCGACATCGATCGGCTGGCTGCGGCGCTTGATCGGCCCGATCGCTTTATCGGCACGCATTTCTTTTTGCCCGCGCATCGTACCCCGGTCCTCGAAATTGTGGCGGGTCGGGCCAGCGCCCCTGCGACAAGCGACCGGGCGCAGGCGCTCGCGCTGACGCTGGGTAAATTGCCGATCCGCGCGGGCAATTGCGACGGCTATGTCGGCAATCGCCTGTTCGACAGTTTCTGGCAGGAAGCGGCCTTTCTGGTCGAGGAAGGCGCCATGCCCGAAGCGGTCGATGCTGCGCTGACCGGGTGGGGCATGGCGCTCGGCCCGCTGGCGACGCTCGATCGCATCGGCAACGATTTGCTTGCCGCAGTGCTGACGCGCCGCGCGGCGGAGCGGCCGGGGATTCGCCAACCGGCGATCGTGGCGCGGCTGGTTGCCGAAGGGCGCGTCGGCGTCCGTGCCGGGCGGGGGTGGTATGACTATCCCGACGGGGGGCGTCAGGGCGTTCCGTCCGCGCGGTTCGACACGACTGGTCGGGCTGTTGCGCCCGAGGCCATCGTGGCGCGCTGTGTCGGCGCGGTGATCCGTGAAGGCCGTGCGCTGCTGGCCGAAGGCATGGCGCAATCTGCGGGCGACATCGACGTGATGTTTGTCCGCGCTTATGGTTTTCCCATGGCGACGGGTGGTCCGATGTATCTTGCCGCAGAGTGACGGCCCGGATGGAGATCCCCGAAAAAGGGACGCGAGAGAGGAATGACGATGGCCATGTACGGTTTCGCGATTGGTGACATCGCGATCACGCAAATCGAGGAATTCGTCGATCCGGGCGTTCCGGTCCAATTCCTGCTGCCCGATTTGCCCGACGATGTCATTCCCGCCAATCTCGACTGGCTGGCGCCGCGCTTTCTCGATCCCGCGACCATGGGCGTCGACATCACGATGCAAAGCTGGCTGATCCGCACGCGGCATCACACCATCCTGGTCGATACCTGCGGCGGCAATCACAAGCCGCGCGAGCATTTTCCGGTGTTTCATCAGCGCCGGAGCAGCGCCTGGCTCGACAATCTGCGCGCGGCGGGGGTTTCGCCCGAAGACATCGACTATGTCTTTTGCACCCATCTGCATATCGATCATGTCGGTTGGAACACGCGGCTGGAAAACGGCGTGTGGGTGCCGACTTTTCCCAATGCCCGCTATTTGTGGTCGCAGGCCGAGTATGATCATGCCCGCCCGGCAGGCGATGGGGCCGATGACGGCGAACACGCGATCTTTGTCGACAGCGTCTTGCCGGTGGTCGAGGCGGGGCTGGCGCAGATGGTCGGGCCGAGCTTTGACCTCGATGACCAGATCGCGATCGAAACCGCCCCCGGCCATACGCCGGGGCACAGCCTGTTGCGCGCGAAGTCGGGCGGGCAGGTCGGCCTGTTTACCGGCGATGCGCTGCACCATCCGCTGCAGATCGCCGCGCCCGACTGCAACAGCTTTGCCTGTGCCGACGCGCATCAGGCGCGCGCGACGCGGCGGCGCATCCTGGGCGAATGCGCCGATCACGGCCATCTTCTGGTGCCCGCCCATTTCGCCGCCCCGCATGTCGGGCGGATCACCCGCGCGGGCGATGCCTTCCGGTTTCATCCGGGGCCATGATGCTCAGCGCGCCAGGAAAGCCAGCACCAGTTCGTTGAAGCTGTCGGCATGTTCCCATTGCGCCCAATGGCCGCAGCGCGAAAAGACATGCAGTTCGGACCGCGCAATGCCCGCGAGCAGCCGCAGCCCGACATCCATCGGCACGAAGCGGTCGTCGCGGCCCCAGACGATCAGCGTCGGCGCGGCGATTTCGTTGAGCCGCGCGTTCTGGTCGGGAAACTGGCGCGGGTTGACCGTCAGGCTCTTCACGAAATTTTCGAGGTGATCGCGCCGCGACAGCACGTTGGTCAGCCGCAACTGCATCTGCTCTTCGGTCAGCGCGCCCGCGTCGAACACGAAGACGTTCATCATCGCCTTGAGCTTTTCGATGGTCGGGTCGCGATAGAGCCCCTGAAGCAGCTTGATCCCTTCGGTCGGCATCGAGGCATAGAGGCTGGGCCCGCCGGTGCCACCGCCCATCAGCACCAGCTTGCCGATACGGTCGGGATGGGCGAGCGCAAAGGCGAGCGCGCTGTGTCCGCCCATCGAATTGCCGACGAGATGCGCCTTTGCCGCGCCCGCCGCGTCGAGCACGCCGAGCAAGGCCGCCGCGTTGAAGTCCGAGCGCGATCCGGTGCAGACCACGGGATCGCTCTGGCCCCAGCCGGGGCTGTCGACCAGCAGCACGCGGTATCCCGCCGCCACGAACGGATCGATATTGCGCACGAAATTGGCCCAGCTTGTCGCGCCGGGGCCCGATCCGTGCAGCATGGCGACGACTTTGTCGCCGGTGCCGATCTCGTTGTAATGGACGCGATAGGTGGTGCCGTCGATCACCGCTTCGGCAAAGCGGGTGGTCGAGGCTTCGGTATAAGCGGGCACTTGGGTCATGGTCGGCTTTCTGCTTGGATGGGATCAGGTATGCGGCAAATGGTGAAACGCGCCATTGCAATAAAGCAGCGCTGCGGAATCGTCAGGGCCATCGCCTGGGCCGCGTTCTCGCGTGGCGAGAATCTCGCACAGAAATGCGTGGTGCGTGCTTTCCTCGAACACCTTGATCACGCGGCAGTCGATCGCGACCAGCGCGCCGTCGAGCACCGGCGCGCCGGTGACCAGTTCGCCCCAGCGGCCATGATCGAAACGGGCCGGGCCGATCACGCCCGGAATCATCCCGGCAAAGGCGCGGGCGACCTCTTCCTGATCGCCGGCCAGCACGTTGACGCATACTGCGCCGGTGGCCATGATCGCGCTGTCGGCGAGCGTCTGCTTGTTGATGAAAACGACGATCCGGGGCGGATCGGCCGTGACAGAGCAGACGGCGGTCGCGGTCAGGCCGACCGGGTCACCGTCCTTGCGGCTGGTCACCACGGTCACGGGCGAGGCGAAATGGCGCATCGCGCCGCGATGGGTCTGCGGATCGACCGCTTCCAACGCGGCGAGATGGGCCGGGCTTTGCCAATCGCGCAACTGCCCGTCGCGCCACTGCCCGTCGCGCCACTGCCCGTCGCGCCACTGATTGATGGTGTTGGGCATGGTTGCTGCCCTCACTCAGACTTTTACGCCAAACGGATTGCCCGGCGCCAGCGGCACGCCGAGCAGGTGGCCGCCCAGCAATTCGCCGATATTGTCCTGATTCTGGGTAATGTGATTGGCGCCGACGAGAATGTCGCGCATCTGGCGCTGCATCGGGCTCGACAGCCAGATTCCGCGCGTCGAGGTTTTCTTGAAGATCATGTGCGCCGCATCGAAGCATTCGCCGCCGGTGAACTGGTTGGTGGCAAATTGGCGGATGCGCACTTCAAGGGGAACGAGTTCCCCGCGCGAGGCATAGGACCATGCTTCGTCGGTGTTGTAGAGCACGCGGGTCATTGCGCCCAGGATCCTGGCTTCGGCTTCGCCCAGTCGGCCCTTGATGAAGGGGTCTTTCACCGCCGCGCCGATCGCCTGATTGATATTCTGGCGCGGCACCATGTGTTCGATGTAAAGATCGACCATGCCGCGCGCCATGCCGATCACCACCGAGGAAATCGCCGCATAGAAGACCGAGAAGAACGGCATCTTGAAGAGATTGGCGACGTTGCCATGGGTTTCTTCGCCATAGGCGGCAATCACATGGGCGCGGTGTTCGGGCACGAACACGTTTTCGAGGAAGATCGACTTGCTGCCGGTGCCCGCCATGCCGACCACGAACCAGTCGTCGATGATGCGGAAATCCTTGGCCTGAATCCAGAACGAGCGGAATTCCACTTCCCCCGCAGCATTGGCCACGCGGCCGCCGACAAAGGCGCCGCCATTGGCATGATCGCAACCGCTCGACGTTTTCCATTCGCCATTGAGGATATAGCCGCCACTGGTGCGCTCGACCGTGCCGAACGGCGCATAAGATGACGAGATCAGCGCCGAATTGTCCTCGCCCCAGACTTCGTCACCGGCACGCGGATCGAGCAGGCCGAATTCGAACGGGTGAAGCCCCAGCACGGTCACCACCCAGGCGCTCGACGGGCAGCCGCGCGCCAGTTCCATCAGCACGCGATTGAACGTGTTGGGGCTCATTTCATAGCCGCCCCAGCGCTTGGGCTGAAGGATGCGGAAAAAACCGGCTTCCTTGAACAGCGCGATCGTTTCGACGGGCACGGAGCGCGCCTTTTCGCAAGCTTCGGCGCGTTCGCGCAGCAGCGGGATCAGTGCGTTTGCGCGCGCGACGATTTCGTCTTCGGTGGGAATGTCGCGGGACAGAACCGGGGCAACCTGGGTCATGCCTTTACTCCTTTGGATATGATGGGGGAAATTCGGGAAAATAGCGGATCAGGCCGCGTCGGGCTCGGCGCTGACAATGCCGTAACCGGCGATCCAGGCGTTGATCGGGCGATAATAATCGAGCCGCCCGGTATAGCTGCCAAAGGCCGACAGTGCGGCAAAGGCGGCGACCCAGGTGCGGATTTCATGCGACGACCGACCGGCTTCCTGCGAGGCTTTGGCAATGTCGAACCGGTCAAACGCGGCGAGATCGCCATCGAGCAGCAAGTCGATGATGCGCTGGTCCCATTCCGGGTTCAGCGGGGTCAGCGTGCTTTCGGGCGTACCGTAGATCGTGCCCGCCGCCAATGTGCGCGCCTGACGTGCGGCGCGCGCTTCGGGGGTGGGATTGCGCCCGGCGATCAGGAAATTGCGGATGTCGTCGGGCGCTGCGGCGATCAGCGGCACGGGCGGTTCGTGCGACAGACCGCCGCTGCCCAGGATCAGGATGCGCTTGTCCAGCCCGGCGAGGAACTGGCCAACGACTTCACCAAGGCGGCGAATTCGGCGATAGGGGGAAAAGGGCGGCGCCACACTGTTGATGATGATCGGGATCACCGGATAGCGGGTCAGGCTGCCGGTGGTTTCCTCAAGCGTCTGCGCGCAGCCGTGATCGACCTGGAGACGGTGCGAAATGGCCAGATCGACGTCATGATCAAGCACATGCACGGCCAGTTGCGCGGCGATGTCGCGCGCGGTGTTGAGCGGCCCGGGCGTGGTCATGTAATCGCCGACCGAGATCGCCTCTGTGGCCAGCACGAACGGCGGCATCAGGTCGTAGAACAGCCCGTTGTAATGATCGGGCGCAAAGATCACGATCAGCTCTGGATCGAACGCTTCGACTTCGGCTCTGGCGCGCGCCAAAGCCCGGTCGACTTCGGCGGTTACGTCGGCGCCGGGATCGTTGAGGCCACGCAAAGGCGTGTGGGACAGGCATTTGAGATGAACGGCCATGGCTTGCACTTCCTTGACAGAACGGCCCCGGCGAAAGCGCGCAGCCGTCCGCACGGCGCGGCACGCTGCGCGTCAGGGGACTGCGGTTCCCGGCCGGGGCCGGGGATGGCGACGAAATTCAGTCTGCGGTCGGGTCGGGTCGGCGCCTGATCAGGATCGTGTCGTAAAGCGAGAGCAGCGCGCGACCGTCTTCGCGCAGCAATTCGCAATAATGGCGAACAATGCCGACGCCGGGGCGCGAATCCGATAGCCGCTTGCTTTCCCAGCGCAGTTTGACCCGCACTTTGTCGCCCGGACGGGCGGGCGCGCGAAAGCGGATCTCGTCAAAGCCGAAGCTGGCGACGACGGTATGTTCAAACCCGAAATCGTACAGCAGCCGGTGCTTGATCGCGAGCAGGTGCGTGCCCGAGGCGGTAATGCCGTCAAACCCGGCCGCGCGCGCGGCATCGTCGTCGAGATGAACGGGCAGCGGATCCCATGCCGTGGCAAAGGCGATGATCGCCTCGCGCTCGATCACGACTTCGTGCGAAACAATTTCGGAACCCGGTTCGATGTCGTCAAAATAGACCGGCTCGACCTCATGGGTCTGTTGCGACAGCAAAGCGCCTCTCCCTCTCTTGTTGCAGCAATCCTGACGCGGACTTTACGCAGCGGCAATTGCACAATACGGTTTGTGCAACAGGTGAACACCATGACGGACACGGATCGCACATACCCCTCGGTCAGAGCGCTCGAACGCGGGCTTGCGCTGCTCGCCGCGCTCAATCAGGCGGGGCGTTCGGACCCGGCCAGCCTGGCGCGGCTGGCCGGAGTGGACCGCACGACCGCCTATCGCATGCTGCACACGCTGGCCGAGCTCGGCTATGTTGCGCGCAGCGAATCCGACGGGCAATTCGTCCTGACCCCGGCGGTGCGCGCGCTGAGCGAAGGCCTGACGGAGACCGATCTGACGGCGCGCATCGTCTGCGAGGAAATCTTCGACCTTGCGCCGCAGGTGATGTGGCCAACCGATTTTTCGACGTTTGACGAAGGCTGGATGGTGATCCGCGAGACGACCCATCGGTTCAGCCCTTATTCGGTGCACCGCGCGATGGTCGGGCGTCGGCGCCCTTTGCTCGAAACGGCGATGGGGCGCGCCGTGCTGGCGGGCGCAAGCGAGGCTCATCGCGAGGAAATGCTGGATATTGCGTTGCATCGCGGCACGGTCGGCGGCGATCGCGAGGACCTGCACCGACGCGTGGCACTGCTGCGCGAAGACTTTGCCGCGCGCGGCTATGCCTGGGCGGTCGGCGGCGCCGATCACCGGATCAGCGCGATCGCCTTGCCCGTCCGGGGCCCCTTGCCGGGGCCGGTGGCGGGGCCGACGCAAGTCCTGGGCAGCATCAATCTGCTGTTCTTTTCAACCGCGATGTCGGTTGAAACGGCGGCAGAGCGCTTTCTCGACCTGCTGGCCGCGCGTATCCGCCGGATCGAGGCCCGCCTGAGCAACCAGACGGGCCCCGATTTCGCCTAAGGGTCCGTCGTCACGCGATCACTTCGCTCACCTGACCCAGCACGCCTGCTTCGAACAGTTCGGCGCGCAGCCGGGGAATGCTCATGATCCGGGTTGCGGGCTGGAAGCCGGCCACGCTCTGGCGGCTTTGCAACAGCCAGTCGATCAGCGCCGCGCCCAGCGTCCCGGTAAAGACATAGCCGGTGGCGCCGAATGTCACGGTCGAACGGGCGACTTGCGTGCCCCGGCCATGGCAGCTGACGATCGTGCGGTGAACCTTGAGATCTTCGCGCGGCATGTCGCCTTCCGGGGCGATCTGCAGCGCCCAGCGATTGGTGGCCGCTTCCTGCTCGGCCTGCCCCAGATGCGCGTATTTTTCGGCGAATTCCTGCATCCAGGGGATCAGCATCTGCATCAGCGCCTGATTTCGAAAGGTGACCAGCGTCTGGCAGTTGCGCACGCGCGGGTCGTTTTCGTACCATACCGATTCGCCGCCGCCGCTCCACGGAAAGGCGATCATCGTCTGGTGAATCCCGGGCACATTCATCAGCATGTGCGTTGCGGCGGGCCATGCTTCCATCTTGCCGTGGACGAGCCGCAATTGCGGCTGGCAGCACATGCGCATGAAGCTGAGCGTCGATGCCGCCGAAGGAACGCCTTCGCCCGCATAGGCAATGTCGACGCTGTCGATGCCTGGCGTCGACAAGACGGATTCGGCCGCGAGCATCCCTCCGGTCCACATGAACGAGCACGATGGCGAGACGATCAGGCCCTTGTCGGCAAAGGCCTCGCCATAGCGATCGCGCACGGTGATCTGCCAATCCTGTTCGCCGGTCGCATCGAAATAGTGGCACCCCGCCGCCAGCGCGGCGCGGACCACCGGTTCGCCGAACTGGGCATAAGGGCCGACGAGATTGTGGACCACCTTGCGCCCGCGAAACAGCTCGGTCAGCGCGGCTTCGTCATGCGCGACTTCGACGACTTCATAACGCGCGCCTTTCAATTCGACCTGTTCGGCAATGCGGCGTTCGAGCCGCGCCTTGTTGCGCCCGGCGGCAATGAACGGGATGCCGCGTTCGGCCAGCTTCCACATCAGGTGTTCGCCGGTATAGCCGCTCGCGCCGTAGATCACGACTTCGATAGTGCTCATGCCTGTTCTCCTTGAAGCGTGTGAACCGAGGACGCGTCGTCCGCAAACATCTGCAGCAAAAAGCGTTCTTGCGGCTTTTCGGACGCGGTCTTCGGGATTTCGGTGACGATCTGGACGTAAGTCGGGGCCATGTTCGCTTCGAGCCGTTTGCGCGCCCAGCGCAGGATCGCCTGCGGATCGGGATCGCCTTTGGGCACGATTGCGGCGACGACATCCTTTTCCCCCGGCGCGCCGCCTGCGGCGGGCACGCCATAGACAAACACGTCATCGATCGCGGGGTGTTCGACGAGCGCGCGCTCGACAAAGGCGGGGTTGATGAAATCGCCGTTGCGGCGAATGCCGCCGCCCTTGCGATACTGGAAAAAGACCCAGCCATCGGCGTCCATCATCACGATGTCGCCCGAGTGCAGCCAGCCATCGACCACTTTGCGCGCCGAGGCGTCGGGCTGGTTGTGGTACTGCACGGGCGGCCAGGGCCCGTCGGCAAGGCGGAACACGATTTCGCCGGGGTTGCCGGGCGGGACTTCGTTGCCCTGTTCGTCGATGACTTTGGCGACTTGTCCGGGGGCGACGCGTCCGCAACTGCCGATCGGTCCTTCGCCGACCGGATGGGTGGTCATGCCGCCTTCCATCGCGCCGAAGAATTCAAAGATCTCGACGTCAAAGCGGCGGGCAAACTTTTCCCACAGCGCGGCGGGCATTCCGGCGGAAATGACCCGGCGCACCGGATTGTCGGCGTCGTCGGGGCGTTCGGGTTCGCTGTAGATCGCGGTGACCATCCCGCCGAGCAGGTTGAACACGGTGCACCCGTGCGCGCCCAGGATCGGCCAGAGCCGCGACTTGGTAAAGCGGCGGCTGATGACTGCCCGCAAGCCCATCCACAGCGACGTGCCCAGCGTGATGAACTGCGCATTGCCGTGCGTGAGCGACAGCCCGGTATAAGGGCGATCGTCGGCGCGAAAGCCGAAGATGGCGGCATTGCCCGCAATGACCGCCATGAACCGCGCATGGGGGATGACGATCCCTTTGGGATCGCCCGTGGTGCCCGAAGTATACATCAATTCCATCGCCTGCGCCGGATCGGTCACCGCGCTTTCGATCAGCGGATCGGGCAGCGGCGCGGCCAGCCAGTCGGCGAGGGCCCAGTCGGCGAGGGAAAAGCCTTTCAAACCGACAGGTGCCATGGCCGCGTCGACCATCGCCACCCAGCCGAGATCGGGGCATTCGTGCGCCGCCTCGGCCAATCCCTCGCTCGAATAAGCGGCGCAGACCGCGCCGCTGCACCCGCTGTCGCGCAGCATGAAGGCGAGCTTTTGCCCCCGCGTGCGTGGGTCGATCGGCACGAGCACCGCACCGACGAGCGCGGCGGCGACCATCATTTCGACGAATTCGGGGTGATTTTGCAGCAGGAGCGCGATGCGCATTCCCGGACGGACGCCGATCGCGCGCAGGCCGGCGGCGATTTTCTGGCCGTTTTCCCACAGCTGGCGATAAGTGCGGATTTCGTCGCCGCCGCCGCAATCGCCATTGCTTTCAAATGTCAGCACGTCGAGATCGGGATGGGTGCGCGCCTTTTGCGCGATCAGGTCGGCGATCGAAATCGGATTGGTGATGGTCATGTCAGAATGGTCCCGTCTCCGCCCGGATCAACGCTCGACAACGGTGATGCACAGCGCGCCGACATCGCCGCGCACATAGCCGCCGCCGTTTTCCGCGACGCCGATGCGCGCGCCTTCGACCTGACGCGGGCCCGAACGGCCCATCAGCTGTTCATGGATTTCGACCAGTTGGGCGATGCCCGTGGCCCCGATCGGATGCCCCTTGCGCAGCAATCCGCCCGAGGGATTGACCACCGTCCGCCCGCCGCCGCCAAGCGCGGTCGTGCCCGATTCGATCAGCCGCCCGCCTTCGCCGACCGGGCACAGGCCAAGGTATTCGCTGTGCAGGATTTCCGAGGACGCCGAGGCATCGTGCAATTCGACGACATCGATATCCGCAGGGTCGATCCCGGCCTGGGCATAGGCCGCACCGATCGCGGCGGGAAAGACCGGCGTGTCGAGGTCTTCGGGATAGTCCCAGCCGGATGTCAACTCGCTTGCCGTGATCCTGACCGGCCTGGTCAGCCCCAGTTCGCGCGCTTTCCGCTCGCTGACCAGCACGATTGCTGCGGCACCGTCGCCGATCGGCGAACACATCGGCAAAGTCAGCGGCCAGATGATGTCGCGCGCGGCCAGCACGCTTTCGACCGTTTCGACATTGCGGAACTGCGCGCGCGGGTTGAGCGCGCCGTGGCGGCTGTTTTTGGCAGTGACCCCGGCGAACTGTTCGCGGGTCGTGCCGTAGCGCTGCATATGTTCGATCGCTTCGGTGGCATAGATGTCCATGAACAGCGACCGGCTGGCCGCCGTGGCCGGGTCGACGTCCATGCCGATCGCGGCCATCTTGCGGTCGATCCGCGCGCGCAGGCCGACCATGTCCTCGACATCGACCGCGCCGAGAAACACGGCAAAGCTGCGCGATTTGTCGGCATGGACCAGCTTTTCGTAGCCGACGGCGAGCACGACGTCGTAAAGCCCCGCGCTGATCATCGCGGCGGCCTGGTTCATCGCCGTCGCTGCGGTGGCGCAGGCGTTTTCGACATTGATGACCGGAATGCCGCCAAGCCCGAGCGAGCGCAGCACGATTTCGCCCGGCACGCAGACTTGCCCGGTGATCGTCCCGGCGGCGGCATTGCCCATCCACGCGGCCTGAATATCACCGAGGCCAAGCCCCGCGTCGGCAAGTGCGGCGGTGATCGCCTCGCCCGCCAGATCCTTGAGGCTGCGGTCGGGGAATTTGCCGAACGCCGTCATGCCGGCGCCTGCAATGATTGCGTTCATTTTCACGATCGGTGGCTCCTGCCTGTCGGGCAAAGATGGTGGGAAAACCAGCGGGTCGCGGCGCCGGAGGCCGCGTCGAAGGCGGTGGTGTAGGCCGCGAAATGGCCGCCCTCGATCAGTTCGAGCGCTTTGGGCTGGCGTGCGAGCTCATAGGCGCAAAGCTGCCCGGCGGTGGGGGTTACCCAGTCGGCGCGGGCGACGATCATCAACAGCGGCGTCGGCGCGATGCGCGCGATATGCGCGACCGGTTCATAGCTGGCCGCGTTGTCGAGCGAGCGCAGCGTGATCGAATTGGACCAGCTCTGGGCTTCGGCGCCGAGCGTCTGGAAGCCGTCCCAGCTGTCGATCGTGGGCAGCGCGGCGGGCATGGCCGGGTCTGCGGATACCACCGGCAGCCGCATGGGCGCTGCGCCGCGCATGCGCGCCTGGCGATCGGCGGCAAAGCCCTTGTCGATTTCGGTTGCCAGAATGTCGGGGCGGATCGATCCTGCCACGGTCGCGCTGCCGCTGATGAACGGCACCTGGGCCACGGCGCATTTGACCCGCCGGTCGATCCCCGCAACGGTCAGCACGTGTCCGCCGGAAAAGCTGGTGCCCCACAGGCCGATACGCTCTGCGTCGATGCCGGGCAGGATCTGGGCGCACGTAATCGCATCGCGCATGTCGCACACTTGTGCCCAGGCGTCGATTTCGCCGCGAGGGAGCCCCTCGCTCGCGCCGAAATTGCGATGATCGTAAAGCAATACGGCAAAGCCCGCGGCGACAAAGGCCTGCGCGAAAGGATCGAGCCGCATTTCCTTCACGGCGGAAAATCCGTGGCTCATCACGAGCAAGGGGCAGGGCGCGGAATCGTCGGCAGGGTATGGGCGATAGAGCCAGCCGTGCAGGCGGGTTCCATCGCTCGCCGTAAAGGCGATGTCTTCACGCATCGAAGGGTGCCTTTTCTATTGCGCGGTCCAGCCTGCGTCGATCATCTGGATCGAGCCGGTGATCGCGCGCGCATCATCCGAAAGGAGAAAGCAGGTCAGCGCGGCGACTTCGTCGACCGAGGGCAGGCGCGGCAGCGGATGGCCCTGAAGCAGTTGCGCCCAAACCTCTTCGGGCACGTCGTCCATCAAGGCGGTGCGCAGAAACGTCGGCGCCACGGCATTGACCCGGATCGCGTGCGGCCCGCCGTCGATTGCGGCGACCCGGGTCAGGCCGACAAGGCCGTGTTTCGACGCGGTGTAATGCGCGATTCCCGCCATCCCGACCTGGCTCATGATCGAGCCCATGTTGACGATCGCCCCGCCGTGACCGAGCATGGCTTCCATCTGCGCGCGCAGGCCATAAAACACGCTGTCGAGATTGACGGCGATGGTCCGGTGCCACTGCTCATTGCCCATTTCCCACAACGGCATCATCGCCCCGCCGTTGATCCCGGCATTGTTGACGGCAAGGTCGAGCCTGCCGAAGCGGTCGACACAGGCCGCCACCGCCTCGGCAAAGGCGACCGGATCGGCGACATCGAGCGCGCGCGTCATCGTGCCATGCCCTTGCGCGCAAAGCGCCTCGGCCAGCGCGACAACGCCCGCCTCGTCGCAATCGAGCAGCATGAGCGAAGCACCTTCGGCGGCGAGGCGCTCTGCCACCGCGCGGCCGACACCTGCCGCAGCGCCGGTGACCAGCGCAATTTTGCCTGAAAAGCGCATGGTGTCCGTTCGCCCCGCGCTCAAAGCAGGTCGGGGTCCATCATGATGGTGCCCCCCTTGATGGCGAGGATCTCGTTGCAGCCGTCCTCGATCATCGCCGCACGCGCATCGCGAAAGATCTTTTCGACCGGGTATTCGCGCGTCACGCCGTTGCCGCCGAGCAACTGGATCGCGTCCGATGCGTTGTCGAAGGCGGCCTGGGTGCAGGTGACTTTGCAGGCCATCGCGCTTTGCAGCGCGGGCAGTTCGGCCAGGGTGTTGAATTCGGTCACCCGGCGGACCAGCGCCCGCGCGGCTTCGACGCGGCGATACATGTGAAACAGCCGGTGTGCGACCGACTGATGGCGATAGATCGGCACCCCGCCCTGCTTGCGGCTATGGGCATATTCCCAGGCGATGTCGAACGCCGACCGTGCGGTGCCGGTCCACACCGCGCCCATCGCCATATTGGCCTCGGTATGCACGGCATAGACCGCGCGCTGAAAATGGTCGGGCCCGACAAGCACGTGATCGAGCGGCAGTTCGACATTGTCGAAAAACAGTTCGCCCTGCGGCAGCCCGCGTTGACCGAGCTTGTCGAGCGGCTTGCCCTTGGCGACGCCTTTCAGATTGAGCGGAACCAGAATCACCGCGCCGCGCTGCGGATCGGGGCCGGCGCCGGTATCGGCCGAGCAATAGAGCACGCAGACTTCGGCGATCGGGCCATTCGACACCCAGGCCGATTTCTGGCCGTTGATCACCACTTTGTCGCCTTCGAAGCGGGCGACGCAGTTCGGCTTTCCATAGGCGCCGCCGGGGTGAAAGATCTGGCGCGAGGGATCGAGCGCGTCGGTGCCGTGGTCGGGCTCGGTGATCGCCCAGCATCCGACTTGGTCGACCGAAAACCGTTCGAGCAGATAAGCCTTGCCGAACATCAGCGACAACATCGCGGGCAACTGCCCCGACCCGAGCGAGACGGCAAGCCCGCCGTCGCCCCAGCCGAATTCCTCGTTGATGATCGGATTGATCCGCGCGATCTCTTTGGGGCTCAGCTCCGAGAGGGTCAGCGGATTGATCTGCAATTCGTTGTATTTGCTGCGCATCACCCAATAGGGCGAATCCGGCGCGATGACCTGTTCGGGCGTCATGCGATCGAGCTGGCGCCCGATCGGACGCAGCACATCGCGCGCAAAGCCATGCGCCATGTCCTGAAACTGTTGTTCGGTCTCGGACAATTCGGGCTCGGCGCCGGTCCGGCCGAGCTTTACGCGCGGCTGTTCGGGCCAGGAAAAAATTCCGTGAGTGGGCTGTTCGACAGCAATCGCCTCTTGAACCGGCACTTTCTCGTCCCCTCCATGTTGCGCAGCATTGCGGCGCTTCTATCGGGGGGCGCCTTCTGCTAGGCTGCCCCGTTGGAAGCGAAACTAGCAGAAGGCCGGCCATGGCGGTTTACGCCACGGGAAGGGATATTTTGCGGGGCGGGAGTGGATGTGATGCACGCAGAGCCCGGGGCGCGTCGACCATCGGTGGTCGAGATGCCCACTTACGCGCCGGAAACGATCAGCCGGCTGTTTATCAATCTGGAGGTGGACAGCGCCGAGCGGATCAACAGCCGCTTTCTGGTTTCGCCGATGGGCGAGCTGTCGCTGATCCGGTCGAGCCATATCTCGCGCAATTGCGTGTCGCGCCGGTTGCAGCGGCATATGACCGATGGCGATTCGTCCTATTTCTTCGCCTGCGCCCCGCTTCAGGGACAGCTCAGGATTCAGCATCTTGGCCGCAGCTGCCTGCTCAAATGCGGCGATCTCGGCTTTGTCACGACGGATGAGGAATATGTCATCGAGATGTCGGACACGCTCGATGCGCTGTGGTTGCGGATTCCCGCCGCGTTGCTGTTGTCGCATGTCGCGGGGATGAAAGATGTCGTCGGGCGGACGATCGATGTGTCGCGCGGGATCGGCGTTGCCGCGACCGAGTTGATGCTGGTGTCGTCGCGGACATCGGACGATCTTGGCGATCGCGCCGCGCGGCTGGTCGGGCAATCGATTCTGGGGTTTATCGGCGAACTGGTCAATTCCACCCAGCCCGGCGACCTTTCGCAATCGACCGCTTATCGTCGCAAGATTCTCGGGCGGGCGATGGATTTCGTCGAGCAGCACCTCGGCGACGAAGCGCTCAATCCCGAAGCGATCGCCCATGGCATCGGTATCGGTCGGCGCTATCTGTCGCAGATCTTTGCGGACGAAGGGCTGTCGGTCATGCGCTGGGTGCTGCAGCGGCGGCTGGAGCGCTGCCGGATGGAAATCGAGCGGTGCGGTCTTGGCTCGGTGCCGATTCACGAGATTGCCTATCGCTTCGGATTTTCCAACATTTCCAGCTTCAATCGGGCGTTCAAGGCGCATTTCGGATGCTCGCCGCGATTGCTGTTTTCCGGGGCTGATACGCTGCTGCACTGACAGCGTGTAACGGCCCGGCGCGAATATTCCATTCCCGCCCCGATTCCATTCCCGCCCCGCAAAGGATCGCTTCCCCCGGCGCAAACAGCGCCGGGAAGCGTCGTGCTATGATCGTGTTCGAGGGAGGTTGCGCCGTCTCGGGCTCGCCTTGACACGCACCATACGCATGCGTATCCATACGCCAGCGAATTGGAGAGATGCTTCGTCGGTTTGACGGGCGCGAACGATAGCGGATGATTCCCGGCCGGGCCTCGTCCGTTTCGCGCCCCTGCCAACGACGTCAAAAAATCCAGACGCATACAGGCAATTGGTCTCGGGAGGGGATTGTGGACGAAGCGGTTTGGCATCGGCATTACACCAAAAGCGCCAAGGCTCGGCTTGAAGGCGCTGATGGCACGATGCTTGACGTGTTTCGCAGCGCCGTTGCCCTTGCCGGTGATCGCCCTGCCATCCGGTATTTCGATACGACGCTCTCCTATGCCGATCTCGACCGGCTGAGCGACGGTCTGGCCGCTGCGCTGATCGCCGACGGCTTTGCGCCGGGCGATCGGCTTGCGCTCATGCTTCAGAACATGCCGCAATTCGTGATCGCCATGCTCGCCGCCTGGAAAGCCGGCGGCATGGCCGTGACGATCAACCCGATGAACCGCGAGCGCGAGGTGGAAGTCATTCTGGCCGATGCGACGCCGCATAGCGTCGTCGTGCTCGATGCGCTGGTGCCGATCGTCAGGGCTGCTGCGGATGCGTTGGATGCTGTCGCGCCGCGTCTGATCGTCGTCGGCGCCGATCGCATGCAGGCGCGCAACGATCGCCGCGTCATCCCGCAGTCTGCGCCCGATGTTTCTGCCGACACGTTCGATGCGCTGGCCGAAACGCCGGTCGGTCCTGGCGGTCTGCCCGGCGTGAGCGATGCGGATGCGGTTGCGCTGCTGGTCTATACCTCCGGCACTACGGGCAAGCCCAAGGGCGCGATGCTGACTCATCGCAACCTTGCGACGAATGCGCGCATCATCATGCATTGGTACGATCTCGACAAAGAGCCCGGCGCAGTGCTGGCCATGGCGCCGTTCTTTCATGTGACGGGGCTGGTCGGGCATATTGCGGTGGCGATTGCCGCGCGGTTGCCGCTGGTGCTGACCTGGCGGTTCGAACCGGGCGTCGTGCTCGATGCGATTGCCGAATATCGCCCCGGTTTTACCATCGGGGCGATGACCGCTTATGTCGCGCTGACCAATGTGCCGGGCGTGACGCGCGATCATTTCGCCTCGTTTCACACCATCGTTTCGGGCGGTGCGGCGGTCCCGCCCGCGCTGGTTGCCTCGTTCAAGGAACTGACCGGGCTCTATATGCACAATGGCTATGGTCTGACCGAGACCAGCGCCGGAGTCATTGCCGTGCCCGCCGGGCGCGAGGCGCCGGTCGATCCGGCCAGCGGCACATTGGCCGTCGGCGTGCCGGTCAGCGAGACGCATGCCTGGATCGCTGACGACGACGGGCATCCGGTCGCCATCGGCGAAATCGGCGAGATCGTCATTTCCGGCCCGACAGTCGCATCGGGCTATTGGCAGCGCCCCGAAGAAAGCGCTGACGCCATGCGCGCCGACGGCTTTCGCACCGGCGACATCGGTTTCGTCGATGCGCAAGGCTGGGTCTATGTCGTCGATCGCAAAAAGGACATGATCAATGCGGCGGGCTACAAAGTCTGGCCGCGCGAAGTCGAAGACGTGCTCTACGGCCATCCCGCGATCCGCGAGGCCGCCGTGGTCGGCGTGGTCGATGCCTATCGCGGCGAAACGGTGCGCGCGGTGGTTTCGCTGCGCGACGGGCAAGCCCTCGATGGCGCGGCGATGCAGGCCTGGTGTCGCGATCGGCTGGCCGCGTACAAGCTGCCGCGCGAAATGTTGATCGTTGGCGAATTGCCCAAGACACCCAGCGGCAAGATCCTGCGCAAGGATCTGCGGGGCGACATCGTCGGGGCGGTGCGGGCATGAAGGCAGGAATGGAATATTCGCGCCGGGCGCTGCGGGGGATGTACCATGCAGGTCTATGACCCCCCGTTGCGCGACATGCGCTTCGTGCTTCATGAATTGAGCCGTGACGATGGCTTTGGCGCGTTGGCGGGGCTTGAAGCGATCTCGCCCGATCTGGCCGATGCCGTGCTCGAAGAGGCGGCGCGGTTCAGCCGCGAGGTGCTGGTCCCGCTCAATCGGGTCGGCGATGAGGCAGGCTGCCGGATCGAGGCGGACGGGGTGCGCACGCCTGCCGGTTTTGCCGAAGCCTATCGCGCGTTTCGCGAAGGCGGCTGGGTCTCTCTGGCGGGCAATCCGGAATGGGGCGGGCAAGGGCTGCCCGATTCGATCGGCAAGCTGGTCGAGGAAATGACTACCGCCGCGAATCTGTCGTTTTCGTCCTATCCGGGGCTGACTTACGGCGCGATCGCGGTGGTCGATGCCCATGCCGGGGATGATCTGAAACGGGCATGGCTGCCCCGCATGATCAGCGGCGAATGGACCGGGACGATGTGCCTGACCGAGGCGCATTGCGGGACAGACCTTGGCCTTTTGCGCACAAGGGCAGTCCCGCGCGGAGACGGGGCCTATGCCATTGCCGGCGCGAAGATCTTCATTTCCGCCGGCGAACACGATCTGGCGGACAATATCGTTCACCTCGTGCTGGCACGGTTGCCCGATGCCCCCGTGGGGATCCGGGGCATCAGCCTGTTTCTCGTGCCCCGGTTCCTGCTCGATGCCGACGGCAATCCGGCCACGCGCAACGCGGTCACGTGTACCGCGATCGAACACAAGATGGGCCTCAAGGCTTCGGCGACCTGTCAGCTTGCGTTTGACGATGCGACGGGTTGGCTGATCGGCGAACCGCACAAGGGGATGGCGGCGATGTTCACGATGATGAACAGCGAACGGCTGTCGGTCGGCATCCAGGGGCTGGGGATCGGCGAGGCCGCCTATCAGGCGGCGGTGTGGTATGCGCGCGAACGGACGCAGGGCCGTTCGCCCGCCGGGGCAAGGCATCCCGACCAGGCCGCCGATCCGATCATCGTTCATCCCGATGTGCGCCGCATGTTGATGACGATGCGCGCAAACAATGATGGCTGCCGCGCATTGGGCGGCTGGGTCGCGCGTGCGCTCGATGCCGAACGTCATGCCGAGGATCCCGAAATCCGCGCAAAAGCGGGCGATTTCGTCGCGCTGATGACCCCGGTGGTCAAAGCGCTGTTTACCGATCTCGGCTTTGAAAGCGCCAGCCTTGCCGTGCAGGTCTACGGCGGTCACGGCTATATTCGCGAAAGCGGCGTCGAACAGTATTTGCGCGATGCCCGCATCGGCATGATCTACGAAGGCACCAACGGGGTGCAGGCGCTCGATCTGGTCGGGCGCAAACTTCCCGCCGCAGGGGGCCGCGCGTTTCGCGGCTTTCTCTCGGCCGCGCGCACCTTTGCCGAGGCGCAAAGTGCAAATCCGGCGCTGGCGGGGATTGTGCCGGCCTTTGCCGACGCGCTCGACGAGCTTGACCGGGCCAGCGTGCTGATTGCCGCGCAATCGCAGCGCGATGCCGAGGACGCGGCTGCCGGGGCGAGCGAATTTCTGCGCCTGTTCGGATTGGTCGCGCTGGGCTTTTGCCATGCCCGCGCGGCGCTGGTGGCGAGCGCTGCGTTGGCCGACGGGTCCGCCGAAACCGGGTTCTACGGGGCGCGGATCGCTTCGGCGGAGTTCTTTGCCCAGCGCATCCTGCCCCAGGTCACACCGCTGCGTGCCGCGATCGCGGCGGGCAAGGCGACGGTGATGGCGCTGTCCGAAGCGGATTTTTGAATCATGACCGAAGCCGTGATTGTCGCTGCCCCGCTGTCCGGAGCGAGTTGATCAAGGCTTCGCATAACCAGCTATAAACGTTCGAAAAAATAATCAGGAGAGGGCGCATGGTGGCGCGATCGAGATTCGATCTGCAGGGAAAGACCGCACTGGTCACAGGCGGTTCGCGCGGTCTTGGCTTGCAGATTGCCGAAGCGATTTGCGAATTCGGCGGCCAAGTCGTGCTGGTCGCGCGCAAGGAGGCAGAGCTCGCTTCGGCCTGCGCGTCGCTCGAAGCGACGGGCGGCACTGTCGCGACGATCGCGGCGGATTTGCAGGATCTTGGCGCGATCGACGATCTGGTGGCCGACGCTGCGGGCAAGTTCGGGTCGATCGATCTGCTGGTCAACAATGCGGGCATGAGCCGTTATGCGCCCGCCGAGGACTTTTCGCTCGAGGCCTGGACCGAAGTCATGTCGCTGAACATGACCGCGCCCTTTTTGCTGACGCGCGCCGTCGGCAAGGCTCACTTCATTCCGCGCCGGGCCGGCAAAGTGCTCAATATCGCCTCGATCGGCGGGCTTTACGGCAATCGTCCCGATCTTGGCATGAAGATCATTGCCTATAATGCCTCGAAAGGCGCGCTGGTCAACTATACGCGTGCGCTCGCTGCCGAATGGGGCGCCTGCAACATCAATGTCAACGCGCTGTGTCCGGGCTTTTTTCCATCGGAGATGGCGCAGGAATTCATCGACAAGGTCGGTGCCACATTGCTGCCCGGCATTCCGCTTGGTCGCGTCGGCGGCCCGGACGATCTCAAGGGACCGGCGGTTCTCCTGCTCAGCGAAGCGGGACGGCACATCACCGGCCATTGCCTGGTCGTCGATGGCGGCATGGTCGCGGTTTGAACCGGGTTTCACGCGTATTTTCGAAAAAATCGTGACGTACAGAGAGGGAAAATCATGAAAACAATCAGATCATTCCGCTTCAAGCCGGTTTCCGCAGCGTCGGTTCTGGCTTTGGCTGCGGCGGCCATGGTGCCGGGCCAGGCCTTTGCCGCCGATGCGCCGCAGAGCAGCGGCTCCGCCGCCACGGGCAGCGCCGACAATGGCAGCGTGCTGATCCAGGACATCGTCGTCACGGCCAACAAGCGGCAGGAAAAGCTGCAGAACGTCGGGATCGCGGCAACCGCGTTCAATGCGACGACGCTGGCTCAGTTGGGAATCAACACGACCAACGATCTGGCCAAGATGACGCCGGCGCTCAACATCAACTACGCCAATCCCTCGGTCGCCCAGATCAATATTCGCGGTGTGTCGCAGAACGACTTTGCCGACCATCTCGAAACGCCGATCGCGGTCTATTGGGATGAAGGCTATGTCGGCAGCAGCATGGCGATCGCCACGCCGACGTATGACATTCAGCGCGTCGAAGTTCTGCGCGGGCCGCAAGGGACGCTGTTCGGGCGCAACGCGACCGGCGGCCTGATCCACTACATCAGCGCCGCGCCGACCGACACACTGAGCGGTTACATGGAAGCCAGCTATGGCCGCTTCAACACGTACAATATTCAGGGCGCGCTCAGCGGGCCGCTGGCCGAAGGCATTCGCGCGCGCATCGCCTTTACCCGCAATTCGAGCGATGGCCCCTACTACAACATCGTCACCGGTCGCCACGATGTCGGCAATACCCGCAACTGGGCGGTTCGCGGCCAGATCGAGGCCGATCTCGGCCCCGATACGAAGCTCAATCTGATCGGGTCGTACAACAATGACGATCAGGCCGGTGCCGTGTGGCCGTTCGAGCCGGCAGTGACCGGGGCCAACGGGCTTGGCACATTGCTTGGATCGAACCAGATCGGTACGTGGTCGAACCTTGTTCTGGGCGGCACGATCTCATCGTGCGCCGGGTGCAATCTCGTCGGGTACAAGCCCGCCAGCAGCAATCCATGGGTCGTGGCTTCGAACGATCCCGGCTATTATCTGCGCGATATTTACAAAGGTCAGGCAAAGCTGACGCAGCAATTCGGCTCGACGTCGCTGACGGTGATTTCCGACTATCTCAAGGTCGATAATCAGAAAAAATACGACACCGATTCCAGCCCGCAAAACTTCTTCACCTATTCTGCGGACGGTCACTACAAGCAGTTCAGCCAGGAACTGCGCCTCAATGGGACCAATGGCGCGCTGAAATGGGTGGCCGGACTCTATTACCTCAATATGCGGGGCTATTATACGCAGCCGCTCGATCTCGATTTTGGCGTCTTTGTCGGCAACCCGCTGTGCAGCGGTTTGGCTTGCGGCGTTTCCACGTCGACCATTCCTGTCCATTTCGAGCCGCGCTACACGGTCGACGTCGACAGCTATGCCGAATTTGCCCAAGGCGAATATCAGTTCTCACCGGAACTGTCGTTCACCGGCGGTTTGCGCTATACCACTGATGTAAAGCGGTTTCATTATCAGTGGAGCGATACCGAGGCGTTCGTTCCGGTGGTGGATTATGCGGATCGCGAAGTCTTCCGCAACGTTGCCGCCAAGGCCCAGCTCGACTGGCGTCCGATCGACGGCACGCTGCTCTATCTGAGCTATACGCGCGGTCACAAGGGCGGCAACTGGGCGGCGCCCGCGTTCCCGCCGATCAC
>Ga0302198_10000421_pt1 | contig 47434 bp, 38 predicted proteins | sample II_Bog_N2_2_FD_193521 | JGI IMG/M metagenome (GOLD analysis project Ga0302198, IMG submission 193521) | Peat permafrost microbial communities from Stordalen Mire near Abisko, Sweden - II_Bog_N2_2 | ecosystem: Environmental > Terrestrial > Soil > Wetlands > Peat | place: Sweden: Abisko...
GCATAATGCAGGCTAGTAGCGAGCCGCGTCCGCTGTCAAAGCATAACGATTTCACTCTTTTGGTACTCGGTCTAATTCCTCCCTCCGACGTTGCACTTCACGTTCCGATATAGCGATTGCATTCTGATCTGGATTCGGTTGCGCCTTCTGGTAGGCAAGCTCCCGTTCCGCTGCATTTAGAAAACCGCCGAGTTGTTGTCTTTTGGTGAGAATGAAGGTAGTCATGTGCGACAGAGTAGCATACCCAATTTTTGAGCATACGCGGGCGGGGTGCCGGGGCCGAAGTGGGCGGCGGCTTGCTCCCTTAGAGACTCAAGCCAAAGTCTTCCCCTTGCTCCTGCTGCGGCGCAATCTCCCGCTGCGGCGTGATTGCCTGCTCCTGCTTCTGTTCTGGCTTCATCTCCGGCGCATGGGCGCTGCTGTGCGAAACATCGTGCCCCAGCGCCGCGCCCAGCTTCTCGCGGTCGTTGGTGAAGATTTGCGCGTCGTATGCGCCGCGCGAGACGGCAACGTAGGCCATGCGGTTATTGAGCAGGTCTTTGGCTCCCAGCTCGGTATCGGCGTGGATCAGTACCCGGTCGGCGGTCTGCCCCTGGCTGGAATGACTCGTCACGGCGTAGCCGTGGTCAAGGTGCGGATTCTTCACCGAATCAAGCTCAACCTCGCGGCCTCCGTCCATCTTCAAACTCATTCGCCCATCCTGGCCGATGCCTTCGACGGTCCCCAGCTCGCGGTTGGCCAGCTTCAAGTCGGGCGAGGGCGCGGTGAGCTGCACACGGTCTCCCACTGAAAAAGCCCGCTCCTGTTCGCGGTAGACGGAAACGCCCTGCTGGCGCCGTGGATCGTAGCTCACTTCCTCGCCGCTCTTCCGCTCGACAGTGAGCCGGTTGTTTGGAGCATCAACGCTTTTAACCCGCGCATACTCGGCGGGTGGCCCCGGTCCAGGTGCCCTTTCCAGACTACGATGAGGGTGCCCCCGGTCCCTCGCAGTTGGGGACCGGGGAGAGATGGATGCTTCAGCCAGAAAAAGATTACTCCTCGAAAACGCCCCAGGGTCCGGAATTGAGGTTGGGTTCGAGGGTGTCCCGCAATTGCGGCGTCCGCCAGTCCCACTCCTCCATTTGCAGAGAATTACCTTCCCTTCGCGCACAATAGCTCCATAATGCCTTTCGCAACCCATACATCTCCGAGCCGATTTTGCGGGGCAGGAGCTAAAGGCTAAAAGCCCCCAAAAACGCCCGTAACCCCTTTGTCATCAGGATTCTGCGGCGAACTCTATTAGAATCAGGAATTTGCCGCGCCACGCACCGGTCATTTCATTGAAAATAAGAAACTTCCATGCAGAATACCCCTGGGGGGGGGATCGAGATGTATCAGGAATGTCGTCATATTATGCCCAACGGCGTCAGGTGTCATTCGCCTGCCCTCCGCGGCACGGCGTATTGCTACTTCCACACCCGCCTCAACCGCTTTGCCGCTGAGCAAAGCAGCGGCCAGGATGAGCCACTCAAGCTCTCTGTCTTGGAGGACCGCAGCTCCATCCAGATCGCCCTTGCCCAGGTCCTCAACGCCCTTGCCTCCTCGAAACTCGATCCTCGTCGTGCCGGCCTCTTTCTCTACGGCCTCCAGATCGCCTCGCAGAATGTCCCGCACAACCTGAACATCCTCCAATCGAATGCGGTCCCCTTCCTCACCCGCGGCCCCGAGGGCGAAGAGCTCGCCCCTGAGAAAACCGTCTGCGATCCTCCGGATGACTGTTGTACCTGCGACCAGCGAGACAATTGCAAAGACTACGAGCCTGAAGAAGAAGACGAAGACTGAGACTGTCCCTGCTGTGGTTCCATTTCGATTCCCCACCGCGTCAATGCCATTTCGAGCAAGCGCTCCTGCATTACAGCGATTCCAGAATTGGTGTACCTCGAAACCCATCCACTCAAGTTGACGCGAGCCTCAGCGAGCGGCAACCTCGTAGGAAGTAAACGGGGCATACCTATTCTGGAATTGCTCTAGCGTCGCTTAAAATGGTCGCATGTGCGGAATCGTCGGGTACGTCGGTCCTAAGAAGGTAGTTCCTGTCATCATCGAGGGGCTGCGGCGCCTCGAATATCGCGGCTACGACTCGGCGGGCATCGCCGTGGGCAGCCCTTCCAGCACCACGTTTGAGGTGCGTCGCGCTCCGGGCAAACTGCACAACCTGGAAGAAGTCCTGCGCGAGCATCCCATCGAGGGCACCTACGGCATTGGCCACACCCGCTGGGCCACCCACGGCCGCCCCACGGAAGAGAACGCCCATCCCCACCGCGACTGCACCGGCCGCATCGTCGTGGTCCACAACGGCATTGTGGAAAATTATCTGGAGCTGAAGCGCGAACTCACCGCCCAGGGCCACAAGTTCGTCACCGAAACCGACACTGAAATCATTGCCCACCTGATCGAGCAAGTGAAGTTGGATGCGGATGCCGCTGGCGAGCCGATCCCGCTGGAAGTGGCTGTCCGCCGCGCCGTCAAGCGCCTCACCGGGGCCTTTGCCCTGGGCGTTCTGTGCGCCACCGAGCCGGACAAGATTGTGGTTGCCCGCTTCGGCCCGCCGGTGGTCGTCGGCGTGGGCGAGGGCGAATGCTTTGTCGCCTCCGACGTGCCCGGCATTCTGCAGCACACGCGCAACATGTATCTTCTGGCCGACGGCGATATGGCCATCCTGACCCTGGCCGGCGTCGAACTCACCGATTTTGACGGCAACCCCATTCAGCGCAACATCACCCACATTCAATGGGACCCCATCCAGGCGGAAAAGGGCGGCTACAAGCACTTCATGCTCAAGGAGATATGGGAGCAGGGGCAGGCCGTTCGCGACACCACCCTGGGCCGCGTCTCGCTGGATTCGGGCAAGGTCTTCCTGGCCGAGATGAAGATCGACGACGAAGAGCTGGCCATGGCTTCCAGCATCAACATCGCCGCCTGCGGCACCAGTTGGCACGCCGCGCTCACCGGCAAGTACATGATCGAGCGGCTGGCCCGCCTGCCCGTGGACGTGGACTACGCCAGCGAATACCGCTATCGCAATCCCATTCCCGACCGCAACGCCCTCGGCCTGCTCATCACCCAGTCTGGCGAAACCGCCGACACCCTGGCCGCGCAGCGCGAGATGATCGGCCTAGGCTCCAAGACGGTGGCCATCTGCAACGTGGTCGATGCCATGGTGGCCCGCGAGGCCCATGGCGCCATCTATACCCACGCCGGCCCGGAGATTGGCGTGGCCTCCACCAAGGCCTTCACCGCCCAGCTCACCGCCCTGTTCCTGCTGGCCCTCAAACTCGGCCAGCTCCGCGGCAGGCTTGACCAGGCGCAGTCGGTGGCCCTGATCGAGGAGTTGAGCCGCATCCCCGCCAAAATCGAGGAAGTGCTGCGTTCCCGCTCCGCCCAGTGCGAACAACTCGCCAAGGAGTTCTCCACCTCGAGGGATTTCCTTTACCTGGGCCGCGGCATCCATTTCCCCATCGCCCTCGAAGGCGCGCTCAAGCTCAAGGAAATCTCCTACATTCACGCCGAGGGCTACCCGGCCGGGGAGATGAAGCACGGGCCCAACGCGCTGATCGACGAGACCCTGCCGGTGGTGGTTCTGGCCACCCGCGACGAGTCCGACCCCGCCTCCAAGCTGCGCTATGAGAAGACGCTCTCCAACATTCAGGAAGTCACGGCCCGCAGCGGCCGGGTGATTGCCGTGGCCACCGAAGGGGACACCACCATCGGCGGCCTGGTGGAGCATGTGATTTACATTCCGCAGGCCACCGAACTGCTCTCCCCGCTCATTGAGATTGTGCCCCTGCAACTGCTGGCCTACTACATCGCCGTCCGCCGCGGCTGCGACGTGGATCAGCCCCGCAACCTGGCCAAGTCGGTCACCGTGGAGTAGGGCTTTAGGGCGCGGGCGGAGAAGTGGCCTCGCGTAGAACGGGAAGCCCCAAGCCGCGGCTGCATGCGCATGTCGGGCAGGAGTTTGGGTGAGAAGGGCGGCCTTTTGGGCTCAAAACGGGCTCAAAACTGGGTAAAAACGGGGGAAAAAGCACCGGTGTTGTTTACTGGAAAGGTAAAATGTTAGTTTTATAGGTTATTCATTCTACTATGCTTGTGCTCCGACATGGATCAAAAAAGACGCCCAAAAGGTGAGGGGGGGTGGGTACGGACCGGGCACATCCCTTACAGAACAGCCCGGGTAAATCCCTTCCTATCCACCAGTGTGCGCCAGGGGAAGGTAATTATCGGCAAGTGGGGTTCAACAAAGTGAATCGGTGATAACAACTGAAGGGGCATGAAGTGGAAGCACCCGCATTGCTGATTACGAACCAGCCGCTTCGTCATCCAAACATCCTAGCTCACAGGTCTCAAAAGCGAGATCCTTCGGCAAGCTCAGGACAGGCTCTGGGGCCCCCATTTTTCTCACTCTCCACACCTGGGGCTGCCGCTCGCGAACCAGGCTGGATGGCATGGAAACCAGCCTCACGCTCGTTGACACGCTCCGGTATGGATTGATATTAGTGCTATCTTGAGAGGTTTTGCCGCATGAAACCGCATATGAATACAGTTCTAGTTACGGGAATTAATGGCTTCATCGGCGCTCACATCGCATCTTATTTCGTGCAGTGCGGCTTTTATGTGGTTGGGATCGATCGACCAGCCGATTCCTCCGGGGTCTGCTCGGAATACCTTTCCATGACGCTGCCCTCCATCGATCTTGCTCCGCGAATCCGGTCTTGGCACCCCTCGCTCTGCATTCATTGCGCTGGACCATCCTCCGTTGGAAACTCGATGCTCGACCCGGCTGCCGATTTCGCCGGCAGCGCCGTCGCGACGTACAGCCTGTTGGATGCCATCCGGCGTGAGGCCCCTGCCTGCCGCTTCCTTTACCTTTCAAGTGCCGCGGTATATGGCAACCCGCTCACGCTGCCAATTGGCGAAGACGCAGCCGTTCAGCCCATTTCACCCTATGGGTTTCACAAACATATGTGTGAATTGCTGTGCCTTGAGTTCCATAGGGCCTTCGCTCTCTCCACAGTCGCCGTGCGGATCTTCTCTGCCTATGGGCCCGGTCTGCGCCGGCAGGTGGTTGCAGACATTTGCGCGAAGCTGGCCGGAGCAGGTAGCGACCCTATCCTGTTGCACGGCACCGGCTGCGAATCTCGCGACTTCATTCACGTCGCAGACATAGTTGCCGGCATCCAGGCTGTTGTCGATCATGCGCCTTTTGAAGCTGAGATCTACAACCTGGCCACCGGACTCAGTGTCAGCATCGCTGCGCTTGCTGAGATGCTGCGCGGCTTTGTCAGCCCGGCGCGCGAGATTTCCTTTTTGGGCGACCAGCGCTCCGGCGACCCGCTGCATTGGTCAGCCAATATCGAAAAACTCCGGGCTCTTGGATTTCGCCCCTCCAAGTCGATCGAGAGCGGCCTCAAGGAATACGCCAAATGGTTCAAAGAGACCCCAGAGGCACCATTGCCCTGACCGCTCGTCGTCCGGGCATCTCAAGGCCAGAAGGCCAGCATCGGCGTCTCATGGAACTGAAGCTTCCGCTCAGGCGGTTGGCTCCGCCTCTTCGTAAACGACGCCTGCTTCCCGGAGCATGGCCTGGGCAATTTCGCATTCCGCCTTCCAATGCGCCGGAGTCGCTCCCTCGATGGTGACAACCCTGACAATCCCCGCCTGAATCAGCAGCGCCGCGCACTGCGGGCAGGGACAGAAGGTAACGTAGGCTGTGGCGCCCTTCAGGGAGTGGCCGTTGCGGGCCGCGGCCGCGATGGCGTTGGCCTCGGCATGGACGATGAGCCGGTACTTGACCTCGCGCTCGTGAAGGCGCTGGTCATCGGCAATGCCGCGCGGAAATCCGTTGAACCCCTCGGAAAGCTGGGCGTGGTCAGAATCCGCTACCACGCACCCTACTTTGGTTGAGGGGTCTTTCGACCACGAGCTTACCAACACCGCCATTGCAATGAACTTGCGATCCCATCCGGTCATCATGTCCTCATGCGCTCCCGATCCGCCATCATCCAACGCCCCGATTCGAGCGGGCGACCCGCCCTCAGATCATGCGGAGATCTGTGCGGTTCCACCCTTGACGCGCCTGGATCGCGGCAAGGGTTGGATATCAGGATAACCCGGCGCAGCTGGGGTCCCGAAAGCGGGATAGGGGACCCGCGCCGCCGCCCGATGGGAAGGCAAGATGCTTGCGCTTCAACCTCACCCGCCATGGCGCTCGGGCCAGTCGTGACGGGGATAACGGCGCATCAGGTCGCGGCGCAGCTGCGGATAGAGCCTTTCCCAAAAGCCGGTCAAATCCGTGGTGGTTTGCACCGGCTGGCGGTTGGGCGCAAGCAGATGAAGCACCACGGGAGTCCGCTGCGGACCGAGCCGCGGCGTGTCGCGCATGCCGAAGAAATCCTGCAGGCGGGAGGCAATCCACGGAGCCTTGCCGCGCTGGTACTGGACCTTGACCTGGCGGCTGGCAGCCAGGCGCAGGGTGAGGGGCGCAAGCTCGCGCAGGCGATGCGCATCAAGCTTCTGTTCCAATCGGGAGAAGAAGCTCCCGGCCGCGCCTTTCAGGTCGGCAAAGCTGCGCAACCCGCGGCAGAAATCCTTGAAGGCATCGGGAATATCGGGCGCCGCAAAGCCGGCAAACTCGAGCCGGCCCAGCCAATGCTCGAGTGTTTCCGCATCGATGAAGCGATCGATGCCGGCTTCGAGCGCCTTCTCGGCCAGCAGGCTGGCAGCGGCCTCCGCTTCAGGCGCGACGTCGTTCGACTCCTGCAAAATCAATTCGTCATAGAGCAGCAGGCTCATCGAGTCCACGCGCTCCGCCTGGCGGTTCCAGGTCACCCTGGTTTCTTCCCGCACATGCTCGGGAAAGAGATCGATCAACCATTCCGGCTCCACGCGGGCCATCAAACGAATCAGCGGCAAGGGATTCTCGGTGCGATCTTCCACATCGAGAGCGACCATGAACGGATAGGACGGCGGCTCGCCGGCGATCTCTGCCGAGACCCCCGTGGCGAGCAGCACCTGATTGCCAGTCTTGCGCCGGGCCACGCGATCGGGAAACCCCGCCAGCACGGATTGGAGCAGCGCATCGTCGTTGTGCCCGGCCTGCCTGCCGGGATGAGCCAGCTTGCGCAACTGCCGCAGTTGCTGGTTGGTGCGCTCATCCAGCGGCTCCTCGATGGCCGCCAGAAGGTCGTTGTGCGCACTGCGCGCACCCGAGCCGAGCAGCGCCGCAGCCATGCATCCGGCTTCGCCCACGCCGCGCTCGATGGCCGCGACGATCATGCGCGAGAGGCGCGGAGGCAAGGGAAAGCCGGCCAGCTTTTGCGCCATCTCCTTTGTTGCGCACAGCCGGTCAAGCAGCAGCTCGGCATTCTCGACGGCGGCTCTGGGCGGAGCATCAAGCCACTCCAGCTCATCGGGATGAGAGATGCCCATGGCGCGCAAGGTCAGGCAGAGCTGCGCGAGATCGCTGCGCACAATCTCGGGAGTGTCGTAGTCGGGCCGCTGCTGATAGTCCATCTGCGAGTAGAGGCGCAGCACCCGGCCCGGCCCGGTGCGCCCCGCGCGACCGGCTCTCTGTTGGGCTGAAGCCTTGCTCACCCGGCCGATTTTGAGCGTGGGCAACCCTGTCCATGGAGAGTACGCCGCAATGCGCGCCAGGCCGCTGTCGATCACGGCCGTTACGCCATCGATGGTCACCGAGCTCTCCGCAACATTGGTGGCCAGGATGAGTTTGCTTTGCTCTGCTGGCGCAACCACGCGGTCCTGCTCGGCCGGCGACAGATCGCCATGCAGCGGCAATGCGAGCAGGTTGGCCCGGCGCGCCAGAGGCGCACAGAGGCGTAGGGCGCGATGAATCTCCGCGGTTCCCGGCAAGAAGACGAGAATGTCTCCGGCATGGCTTTCGCGGAGCAGCAACTCGAGTGCGCCTTTGACCTGGGCGTGAAGGGGCTCGGGCGAATAGGGAAGATGCTGGAGGAAAAGATCGAAGAGTCTTCCTTCCGAGCGCAACGCCGGGCAGTTGTTCAGAAAGCGCGCCACGGGCTCGGCATTGAGAGTGGCCGACATTACCACGAGGCGCAGCTCGGGCCGCGTGCGCTGAAGGCGTTTCAACAAGGCCAGGGCAAGATCGCTTTCCAGGTGGCGCTCATGAAACTCGTCGAGGACAACGGCATCCACGCCCTTCAGAAAGGGATCGGACAACATGCGGCGCGTGAGAACGCCCTCGGTGACAAAATGCAGCCGCGTGGCGGGACCAGCTACTTTTTCAAAGCGAACCTGATAGCCGACCGTTTCGCCAACCTGCTCGCCAAGCTCCCAGGCCACCCGGCGCGCGGCCAGGCGCGCGGCAATCCGGCGCGGCTCCAGAACCAGCACTTCGCCGGAAACGGCCGCCAGCAACGCCGCGGGCACGCGCGTGGTTTTGCCCGCACCCGGTTCCGCCTCCACAACCAGGTTCGGGTTCTGCTGGAGGGAAGCGAGGATCTGCGGGAGCAGGGCATCTACGGGAAGGGAAGTCTGGCGGCGCACATGTTCCATCAGACCCCAGTCCCGCGGGCAGAGTCAATCAACGGCCGGATGTGCAGCAGGGCGGAGAGAAGTGCGGAGGGCATCATCTCTGGGCCCCTCTGGCCAATTACGACGAAGCAGGCTCGCGGCACGGAATGCGGATTTCGACCACCAGGCCGGCGGGTGGCCCTGGTCTCATAGAGGATTTCATTGAGTTGAGGGTGCCCCCGGTCCCTCGCATTTGGGGACCGGGGAGGAGGAGCCGATCTGCCGGGATCGCATCCACTCGGGCAGTTGCCAGCCTCTGTCGCGGGCCGTCCACTCCGATTCGATCTCTACGGTTCCGCGCATGCCCGTCTGATAATGCCGAAAGCTCGACCACTTCCAACTTTCCGGAGTCGCAACCAGCCCTCGACGAACCGGGTTGCGATGGATGTAGCGCAGCTTCTCAACAAACTTCTCGTGCTCTGATACGTTGAAATCGTAATAGTGCGCCTGCCAGAAAGGCCGTTCCCGGCTTCGCATCGAGACCGACAGCTTGAGGGCCTGAATCGCCTTGGATAGAAGCCCACGCTGGGGCTCGCTGACCAGAAGATGCACATGCTCCGGCATCACGACGTAGCCGGCGACCACGATGAGATTGCGGCTGCGAACGCGCTCAAGAGCATCTTCAAAAAGCTCCATGGCTGCAACCGTCGACAGGTAGGATCGACGACGATAACAAGTAAAGGTGAGGAAATGGAACTCTCCGGTTTGCTGATAGCGAATCCGCTTGCCTTTCATGCACCGCAAGGGTACTCCAATCGTGAATCCGTCGACAGGGAAAAGTGAGCCTCCCCTCCCCCGGTCCCCAAATGCGAGGGACCGGGGCCACCCTCATCGTGGTTTTGAAAGGTCACCGTGACCGGGGCCACCCGCCGACTCTTGCTGAAAGAGTTCCTTGAACACCGGAACTACCGGTTCCATCAATCCTCGTTTCAGATGTGACATTTACGGCAGCTCCCAATTTCACCCCCCCGATGCTCACTGATCTTCCAAGACCGGCAGACAACTTAAGTCCGATAGAATCTCCAAGTTTACTCAGTGCCTGCTGTACTCCGGGATGGCTGCCCACATAGTTCCCGATAGCAATTGACACCGATCCGATCAGATCGCAAACCGGCCAACAGTGACCATCCGCATCAGCTTTTGCAAGCGGATTGTTCCCAACGCAGCTATAGAGATTCAGGCTCTGCGGATCGGTTAGTACGGCGTACGGTACGGGCTCTTCTTTGGCGCTCCAGTCGGGCGACATAAACCGGCCCATCGCACTGCTGTAGTAGCGCGCCTCGAAGTAGTCGTTGCCGGATTCGGCGTCGCGTTCTTTGCCGGTGAAATGATGCTCGGTGGCGTCGTCGCCGGTGCCGAGTTGGTTGCCGGGAACCACGCAGTTGCCGCCGGGCCAGTTGCCCACGTCGTTGCCGAAGGGCAGGCTGGTGCAGGTCTCGTCCACCTGGCCCTGTGCGTTGACCTGTACGCGCTTGGTGCCCAGCGGATCGGTCAGTTCAAAGTGGAGTCCCTTGGTGTCGTAGGTGGCCAGCAGCTTGCCGCCCGTCCACACGTTCGAGTGCTGCCACACGCCTGAGCCGTTCAGCTCCGTCACCTGGTCGCCGCCCAGGTCCACCAGGTAACGCGCCGTGAGCGTGAAACCCGAGCCCAGCGGCGGCGCGCAGGTGGCCGTGTACGAGGCGGGCGCCGAGGACAGCGTGCCCTTGGCGATGCGCGCCCCCTCGGCGTCGTAGACGTATTGGATGATGGCTCCGCCCTGCCAGCGCAGGTTTTGCACGGCGCAAAGCTGCCCCTCGGCGTCGTACCAGTAGCGGTTGTTGCCGTCGTAGAGCGTGTTGCCCGAGGCGTCGTAGCCGAACGACCCCGCCGCCAGCGTTACCGGCGAGACGGTCGAGGACGAAATCCGGTTGTTCGAGTAGTAGGAGGTGGTTACCTGCGGCGTGGGATTATTGTTGCAGGCCGCCGTCGAGAACGCCTCCAGCGTGCGGTTGCCGTAGGAGTCGTAGCTCCAACAGGCGAAGTAGCCTATGTACTGGGCGGGCGTGTTCGCGCCCGGCGTGGCCGTCACCAGCCGGTCCACCGCGTCGTAGCTGAAGCCCCACGTGCCCATCACCGAATCCACATGCGCCAGTATATTCCCGTTCGGCGCATAGCCGGCCTGGTTGCTCTCCCACCCATTTCGCAAAGAGCGCGAAATGGATAGGGCACCCACAGTGTTTTGGGGGTATAAGGACGAGGCACCCGCCGGAGGGCTTCATCTCTGGGCGGCTCTGGTTAATTACGACGAAGCAGGCTCGCGGCACGGAATGCGGATTTCCACCACCAGGCCGCCGCCGGGGCGGTTTGCCGCGCTCAAATGTCCCGCATGCAGGCGGATGGCGCGATCGGCAATCGCCAAACCAACGCCGGAGCCGCCTGTCGCCCGCTCCCGCGCGTGGTCCAGCCGGTAAAAAGGCAGGAAGATCGCCTTGAGCTTGTCTTCCGATACCCCTGCTCCCCGGTCCATGACCCGCACCACCGCTTCACTCCCGTTTTCCTTCTGTTCGCAGAGCAGCGCAACCTCCACGGTTGTCCCTTCGCCGGTATAAGTGATCGCATTGCGAACAATGTTTTCGAGAGCGCGGTAAAGCAGTTCGGAATTGCCGCTGACTTCGCACTCCTCCGCACGGGTCAGGACGACGGTGCAGTTGCGGCTCTGCGCTTCATAGCCGGCATCCTCCAGCAGGCGCGCGATCAGCGGCTTCATGGCGATCACCTCGGCATCGGGGATATGCTGTGCCGACTCCATCTGCGACAGGCTCAACAGTTGGCCGATGAGCTTGTTGAGGTGCTGCGCCTCCCGTTCGATGCGCGCAAGATGACCTTCCATCTCCGGTTGAGCCTCTTCGCGCGCCAGCTCCAGGGCGACACTCAAGCGCGCCAGAGGGGAGCGCAACTCATGCGAAACATCGCGCAGCAACAGGCGCTGCGCGCCAACCAGCGACTCCAGACGCTCGGCCATGTGGTTGAAGTCGTGAACCAGGCCGCCTAATTCATCCAGGCTCGGCGGCGTGTTTTTAGGCAAAATGCGTGCGCCTGCGCGGGCGCTCAGGTCGCCCCCTGCGAGTTTGCGGGCGGCCGCGCGCAACATGCTGATGGGGCGGGTGAGGAACAGGGCCAATGCGAACGTCACCAGTCCTGAAACGATCACGCTGATCAGCAGCCGGGGAAGAATCTCGGCCAGCGGCATGTGAGACTGCGCCGGATAGGAACCACTGATCACGAACACGCGGCTCTGGCCGGTGGGCGTCTTGACCGCGGTGGCCCACAGGTAGCGATTGCCAACCTGCATGCCGGCCAGCTGGCCCTGGTTCTCATGCACCTGGCGGAGCAGATCGTTCAGCGCAGGCTTTGCTGCCGGGGGGCACAGAAGCCGATCGTTCTCGTCAACCAGATAGGAGGGTTCCGGCGACATGGTCCAGAACTGGCGCAGCGCGGGGCATCCGCCGCTGGCGTATGCGGCGGCGGCGGCGTTGCCGCTCATGGTCATCGCTTGCAGCAGAGAGCGGTGCTGAACTTCGGGATTGTCAAAGTGATGGCGCAGCAGAAATGCGGTCGAAAAAAGGACGAGAATCTGGGCAATCCAGAAGGAAAGAAACATCTTGGCAAACATGCTGCGCATGGTGACTTATCGCTCCCAGCCGGAGACTTCATTGGAGCGGGCATGGTTGCCCGATGCGCACTCGGTAGCGGCGACGGCGAGCTGGTAGCCGACCGCGCGGATGGTCTTGATCCGGTCACCCACGCCGGCAGCTTCGTCGAGCTTGCGGCGCAGCCGGCTGACGTGCATATCCAGGCTGCGGTCAAAGGGATTGAAGCTGCGGCCCAGCACGGCTTCCACCAGGTGTTCGCGAGTAAGAACCTGCCCTGGCGATTGCATCAGGGCCTCAAGCAGTGAGAACTCCACATCGGTGAGAGCCAGGTCGAGACCGTTGCACTGCGCACGTCGCGAGCCGGTATCCAGTTCCAGGCCCGCGACAGAAAGCCGATGGGCGTGGACGGCTCCCTCCGGCATGGCTTCGGCGCTCGTGTTCCGCCGCATAATGGCCCGCATCCGGGCAAGCAGCTCCCGCGGGTTGAAGGGTTTGGGCAAATAATCGTCGGCGCCAATCTCCAGGCCCACAATCCGATCCACATCTTCTCCCCGCGCGGTGAGCAGCAGCACGCTCACCTGCGAGGTGGCGCGCAGACGCCGCAGGACCTCAAAGCCGTCCATCCCCGGAAGCATCACATCCAGCAGCACAATGGCGAATCTTCCGCTGAGTGCGCTCTGCAGGCCGGTCTCCCCGTGATGCTCCACCATGACCTGAAAGCCGTGGCGGCCCAGGTAATCGCTGAGCATCGCGCAAAGCTCGCGGTCGTCGTCAATCAGCAGTACCAAGGCCACAAATTATCCCCTTGAACACAGGCTCAGCTATGGTTGTACACCCGCCGCAGCGCGCCAACGTAACAAAGTGTCACGGCCTGGTGACACTTCTCTACATACCTTCACCCTTTGTGACGGCGCACGCTGGCGGCACTGCTCAGATGGATACAGAACGCAATCGCGCCGAACAGGTCATGCACAACGGCGGCACGATGCAGACCCAGGAGCAACCATGAACGCAACCCGCCAAAAGGCCTTCACCATTCTTCTCTTCGTGCTTGGCTTCCTGCTCACCCTCAATCTCTTTGGGCAGTCTGAAACCGCAACGCTGCGCGGCCAGGTCACGGACCCTTCCGGCGCTCTCGTCCCCGACGCAACCGTCAGCCTGACGGGAGGCGGCAGCAAGGCTTTCTCCACGCAGACGGGCGCGGGCGGCACGTACGAGCTGAAGGCAATACCCGCCGGCGGCTACACCCTGACGGTCATTGCCAGCGGGTTTGAAACATTGCAGCAATCCGATTTCGCAGTGGCCGCCGGGCGCACAGTTCAGCACAACATCGCCCTGTCCATCGCCGTCCAGAAGCAGGACGTCACGGTGAGCGATGAAGGCGCCAGCGTCAACACCTCGTCCGACAACAATGCGAGCCAGCTGGTTATCAAAGGGGCGGGGCTGGATGCTCTTTCCGACGATCCCGATGAGTTGCAGTCTGAATTGAGCGCTCTTGCCGGTCCCGCCGCCGGGCCCAACGGCGGACAGATCTACATCGATGGATTCAGCGGCGGGCAGCTTCCTCCCAAGTCGTCGATCCGCGAAATTCGCGTCAATCAGAATCCCTTTTCGGCGCAGTATGACAAGCTGGGCTATGGCCGCATCGAGATTCTCACCAAGCCCGGCACCGACAAGCTGCACGGGTCGCTGATGACCAACGGCAACGACTCGGCATTCAATTCGCTCAATCCGTTCGTGACCTCCGAGCCCGCCTACCACTCCACGTTCATGATGGGAAACCTGGGCGGCTCGCTGCGCAAGAACGCCTCTTCCTTTGTCAGCGTTTTTCGCCGCAGCCAGCAGGACAACGCGATTATCAACGCGGATACCTCGCTCGATGCGAACGGGAATCCGGTTGCCTTCACCGGCGCTTTCAGCAATCCGCAGACGCGCCTCGACATCAGCCCGCGAGTCGATTTGCAACTGACCGCCAACAACACGCTCACGCTCCGCTATTCGTACAGCAATGTGAGTGACACGGGCGATGGCGTGGGGCAGCTTGCGCTCCAGTCGCAGGCCTACAACAGCTCCAGCACCGGACACGATCTACAGCTCAGCGATACGCAGATTCTCGGCAACAACGCGGTCAATGAAACGCTGTTCGAGTACCGTCATGCCAGCAGCAGCCAGGTGGCGCAAAGCTCCGATCCTACCTTGATTGTGCAGGGCGCATTCACCGGAGGAGGCAATACCCTGGGCAAGCTGGCCGACAATCAGAATCGTTTTGAGTTGCAGAACAACACCAGCCTGGTGCACGGCGCGCACTCCATCAAGATCGGAACCCGCCTGCGCGCCACCCAGGACGCAAACAGCTCCACCAGCGGCTTCAATGGGACCTTCACGTTCAGCACGCTGGCGGATTACCTTGCCCTCCAGCCCAGTCAGTACAGCGTGATGAAAGGCTCTGCAACCTCGCGCATCACCGCCTTCGATGCCGCGATTTATGGCGACGATGAGTGGCGTGTGCGGCCCAACCTGACGCTCAGTTACGGCCTGCGCTACGAGGCGCAAACCCATCTCAGCGACTACGCGAGTGTTGCGCCACGCCTGTCGGTGGCGTGGGCCACCAACGCACAAAAGACGGTGGTGCGCGCCGGTTACGGATGGTTCTACGACCGCTTCGATTCCAGTTACATGCTTCAGGCCGAGCGGCAGAACGGCGTCACCCAGCAGCAATACATCGTCAATCAGCCCGCCACCGGCCTTACGCCGCCGCCCTTGAGCGGCGCCGCCCTCAGCCCGACGATCTACCAAGTAGATTCCCGCTTGCGCACTCCGCTCACCATGGAGGCGGCCATCGGGGTCGATCAGCAAATCACGAAGAAAACCACCGTGTCGGTCACCTATGTCAACTCGCGCGGCGTGCATGCGCTGCTGAGCGACAACATCAATGCGCCATTGCCGGCCAGCGGCCTGCGCCCCGACGGAACCAATGAGAACATTTACCAGTACCAGTCCGGCGGCGTCTTCCGGCAAAACCAGCTGGTTACCAACTTCAGCGTGGGCGCGCATAACCTCTCGCTCTTCGGCTTCTACATGCTGAACTTCGCCAAGGGCGATACCGCCGGCGCAAGCAGCTTCCCGTCGAATTCCTATGACCCCGGCGCGGACTACGGCCGCTCGGCGTTCGACGTGCGCAGCCGCCTGCTCATCGGCGGCAACATCCCGATGAAGTATGGCATCGCCTTGAGCCCCATGGTCGTGGCCAACTCCGGCGCGCCTTTCAATATCACCACGGGCATCGACAACAACGGCGACTCCATCTTCAACGACCGGCCGGCCTTTGCCACCGACCTGTCGCGAGCCAGCGTGGTGAAGACGTCGCTGGGCAACTTTGACACCGAGCCCATTGCCGGACAGAAGATTGTGCCCATCAATTACGGAACGGGTCCCAGCCAGTTCAGCGCCAATGCCCGCCTCTCCAAGCGCTTTGCCATCGGGCCAAAGACGCAGGGCGGCTTTACCAGCGGCGGCGGCCCAGGCGGACCGCCGCCGGGCGGCGGCCCAGGCGGACCGCCGCCGGGCGGCGGCCCCGGTGGGCCTGGCGGCGGAGGTCCGGGCGGAGGTCTTGGCCCCGGCGGCCTGAGCGGCAAGAACGGGCCGCCGCAGCTTGACGCCCCGGTCACCCGGCGCTACAGCCTCGGCTTCGCCGTGATGGCCAACAACCTCTTCAACAACGTGAACCTGGCGCAACCGGTGGGTGTGGTCACGGCGTCTTCGTTCAACAAGTCCACCGCCCTTGCCGGAGGCTTCTTCTCCTCGCAGTCCGCGAATCGCAGCATCGACTTGCAGGTGAACTTCTCGTTCTAGGTCCCTGACCGCATGGTTTCGTGCCTTTGGACCATGCTTTCCCAGGTCCCAAAATCGGGACCTGGGGCACCCAGGGTTGGTTCAACTTTAAGCGGTCAGAGACCATCTCTGGCAGCCGCCCGCCATCCAGGATGGCTTGCATAAAGAATCCCAGGTCTCGATGCCGAGACCTGGGATTCTTGTCTTGCGGAGTTTGCCGCGACCCGGCGGGCCGTACCGCCTACTTCTTCAGGGGCTTGCGGGCAAAGTAATAGAGCGAACCGGCCAGCGCCACAAAGGCCGCCACCGAGAAGATGGGGTTATCGGTGAGCTGGAAGTGGATCGGATTGGGCACGTTGAAGGTGGCCGTATAGCCCTTGAGCGCCACGCCAAGCAGGCCCACGATGCCGCCGGCGGCGATAAGCCCGGAAGCAAACAGCGAACCCGAAGAAACATCCCCTTCGGCATCGGCGTCGCCCCCCGCCTTTTTCACTGCCGAGTCCACCATCCAGCGCACCACCCCGCCCACGAAAATGGCCAGCGTGGTGCCGATGGAGAGATACGCGCCCACCGCGAAGGCCAGGGAACGGATGCCCAGCAGCTCGACGGTGACCACGATGAAGACGCCCAGCAGCACCAGGCCCCAGGGCAGCTTTTGGCTCAGGATGCCGTTGATCACGGTGGCCATCAGCCGGGCCTGGGGCGCCGGGGCCTTTTCGCCGCCGATGCCCGGAATCCACTGCACCTCGATCTTGTGGGTCGTGGGCGAATAGAGATACTTGCCGTCAGCCAGCTCCGATGAACCCAGCGCGTTGAGCACAATGTACTCGCTCTTGTGATGCATCGTGGTGGTCTTGTCGGCGCCGATCACCTGGAACTGATCGTGCAGGCCCCGCGGATCCTTCTGCTCGTTCACGCCGGAGTGCGGCACAGAGAGGTCCCAGGCCTGGGGGGCGGCGCGGAACTCCTGCAGCGCCTCGTTCATCAGATTCAGGGTGAAGCCGATGGCTACGGTCGACACCACGATGCCGATGAGAAAGGCAAAGCGCTGGTTGCGGGGGGTTGCGCCAACCAGATAGCCGGTCTTGAGGTCCTGCGAAGTGTCGCCCGCCTCGGCCGAGGCGATGCAAACCACGCCGCCAATGGTGATGGCCAGCGCGCCGAAGGCCGGGGTCGTCCAACCGGCCACCAGGAAGATTGCCGAGGTGGCCATCAGCGTGGCGATGGTCATGCCCGAGATGGGGTTGGCCGAGCTGCCGATCAGGCCCACAATCCGCGAACTCACGGTCACAAACAGGAAGCCGAAGAAGACAATCAGCAGCGATGCCGCCAGGTTTGCGCCCAGGCCCAGTTGCGCCCCCGGCACTGGCTTGAAGTAGAGGAAGAAGAACATGATCACGACCAGCAGCCCGGAGCCGGCAATCGCGGTTCCCATCGAGAAGTCTCTCTCTGTGCGCTTCGGCTTGGCCACCGCGGCGGCGTTGCCGCCGGTCATGTGCTTGAAGCCTGCACTGAGCGCGCTGATGATGGTGGGCAGGGTCTTGAAGAGCGTGATCAGACCGGCCGCCGCCACCGCCCCGGCGCCCATGGGGCGAATATAGGTGATCCACAAGTCGCTCGGTCCCATCTGCCCGACGGGAACCGTTCCCGGATAGAGCGGATGCCCCAGCTCCTTGCCGAAGAAGTAGATCAGCGGCATCAGCACCAGCCAGGAAAGCACGCCGCCGGCTAGCATCACGCCCGCCGTCCTGGGTCCGATAATGTAGCCCACGCCCATGTACTCGGTGGTGGCGTCGGCCTTGATGGAGGCGCCCTTCAGCACGTGGTTGGGGCCGAAATCCGGCCGGAACTCCGGCGTGCCCGGCCATGCGCCGAAGAGGTTCTCGTTCTGGAAGAAGGTGTAGATCCCACCCAGGCCCAGTCCGAAGAAGACCCGGCTGGCCAGCGCACCGCCCTTTTCTCCCGCTTTGAGCACATCCGCGCAGGCCGTGCCCTCGGGAAACTTCAGGTTCTCGTGCTCATCCACAATCAGTTGCTTGCGCAGGGGCACCATGAACAGCACCCCGAGAAACCCGCCGATCAGCGCCAGCATGAAGATGCGGGCATATTCCAGGTCGAAGCCCAGAAAAATCAGCGCCGGCAGGGTGAAGATGACGCCCGCGGCAATGGACTGGCCGGCGTTGCCCGTGGTCTGGACAATGACGTTCTCCAGAATGGAGGAGCGGCCGAAGGCGCGGAGGATGCTGATGGAGAGCACCGCGATGGGGATGGAGGCGGCTACCGTGAGACCGGCGCGCAGGCCCACATAGACCGTGACGGCGCCAAAAATGATGCCGAAGAACGAGCCGAGCAGAACCGCGCGGAGGGTAAACTCCGGGCGGGTGTCGTTGGACGAAATGAAGGGTTGAAATTCTGGCATCAGTGGTCTCCAAACGCTTTAGGGCGGTTTTGCGGGAATCTCCCCGAAGGGGAAGTGTACGGCATTACCGGGGATGCTGTGAATTTGCAATACTCTGCGCGGCCGCCGCAGGCCGCTTGGCGAACAGGGCCTCGAACGCGTAGGGTAGTGGGCGTCTCTCAAACCGGAACGGACGGAGAAGCGCAATGACCAACCCCGCTCTAGCCCCCACGCGTGTCCAGCGCCTGCTCTCGCTGGATGTGCTCCGCGGCATCACCATCGCCTTCATGATCATGGTGAACAATAATGGCGGTCCCGGCTCCTGGGGCTTTATGAATCACGCCGCGTGGAACGGCCTCACTCCCACCGACCTGGTGTTTCCCACCTTCGTGTTTGTGGTGGGCGCCTCCATTGTCTTTGCCTTTGACGCCCGCCTGGCCCGCGGCGCCACCCGCGCCGAACTGGCCTGGCACACCCTGCGCCGGGCCGGAATCCTGTTTTTGCTGGGCATCGTGGTCAACGGCTTTCCGTTCTTTGAGCTGGCTCACCTGCGCATCTATGGAGTGCTGCAGCGGATCGCCGTCTGCTACCTGGTGGTGAGCCTCCTTTATCTGTGGGATCAGCGGGTCTGGACCAAGGTGGCGGCGCTGGTGGCTGCACTGGTGGGCTATTGGGTGCTGCTGCGCTGGGTGCCGGTGCCGGGAGCGGGGATGCCGTGCCGCGATATCCCCTTCATGGATCAGAGCCTGAACCTGGTGTCGTGGATTGACCGGCACATCTTCCCTGGCCACCTGTATCTGCCCTGGACCACCCACGACCTGCGCGATCCCGAAGGGCTGCTGAGCAACCTGCCCGCCGTGGGCACCGCCCTGCTGGGTCTGCTTGCCGGGCTGTGGATGCGCGCCCGCAGGTCTGTCTCCACCAAGACGATGGGCCTGGCCGCGGGCGCCGTGGCCTGTCTGGGCGCAGGCTACCTGTGGTCCGTCTGGTTCCCGCTCAACAAGAACCTGTGGACCAGTTCCTATGTGCTGGTGGCCGCCGGCTGGTCGCTGGCCGTGCTCACCCTGGCCTACTGGGCCGTGGAGCAGCAGGGCTGGGGCAAGGACCGGGGCAGGGCGTGGATCTGGCCCTGGCTGGTCTTCGGTTCCAACGCCATTGTGGCCTACATGTTCAGCGAACTGCTGCCCAGCGCGCTGGACAACATTCACTTCACCGCCGGCGGACGGCAGACCAACGTGCTGGCCTGGCTGTTTAGCCACACCTTCAAACACATACCCGACCCCGGTTGGGCGGCCTTCGCCTATTCGGTCTCGTTTTTGGCCGTCTGCCTGGTGCCGGTGTGGATTCTCTACCGCAAGAAGATCTTCGTGAAGGTGTAGCGGCGAGGCCCGGACCGGCCTTCCTCCTGGCCGGTCCGAAGCCCACGGGAGGCTCAGACCTTCCCCCGGCCACCAGTTTCCCGGCCTCCGCCTGCGCAGCCTGCCTCCGCCGTCGGCTCCCGATTCCCCTCTTCGTCCGCTGTGCGGCGTATCCGCTGTCTTGCCGTTCGCCCCAGGCAGAGCTGAAACGGTTGAGTGCGGGCATTTCTGTCGTAGAGCATGCTGGAATGCCGGCCTGGCTGGCGTAACGGCCCCCCCAGGGGATTCGAAGCAGTGCGAACGGCGCTGTCTAACATCCGCATTTTCTTGTGCTTGCACTGCGCAGTGCAAGCCCGCCTCGAAGCCGGGAATCAAAATGCCAAATATCTCGCAAAGTCGTGCTTGACAAGCGTTCCTCTGGGGGCTTTTAATGTGTCCCGGCTCAGTGGTAGGGGTCTTTTGCTCACCCAGCTTAAACGTTTGAGCACAAAGATTCCAAAAAACGGAGAAAGCGGTTTTTCTTCTTCCATACCACGTAGAAAACCGGGCCATTTTGACGCCTTGGCGCGGGTTTTTGCGCTCAGGCAAATGGACCGGAGCCGAGGAATTGCTGGAGTTCTGAGGAGCGCTCCGGCATGGAAGGTAAGCAAAGCAGGAACCCGCAATCCGGCGGACAAAATAAGCCGGCGGCCTTCATCAGCGGAACAGGCTGGAAGTGACTGAAAAGACGGGAGGGCGGATGGGAATCGCGAGAGGTAAATGGATTTTCCTCTTGACAATTTACGATCCGCGCGATTCAAATGGCTCGGTCGCAGTTCAGGACGTTCAGGTAAATCGATGTATTTGAGCAATACCGGATCAGATCGCAGGCAGCTGTCGCAGGGTCCCGCCACCACGGGGGCTTCTTCGCCGGCTTTTTGTCGTTTTAACGCCTTGCGGCCGGTTCCGGAACCATCCATGAAACAGGAAGGTCCTGAATCGTGGCGCAACGATCCTGATACCACTCCTAGGGCGTCAATTCCCGCCCAAGAGGAAGCGATCGAAGTCCGAAACGCAAACAGCAGCAAATTTGAAAAGGAAGGTCACATGAGACAAGCGAGTTACAGGTTTTTCCTGTTGCCGTTGTTGTTCGTTTTGGTGTGCGCGGGAGCATTTGCGCAGGCCAACTCCGAGCTCACCGGCATCGTCACAGACCAGACCGGAGCGGTCGTCTCGGGAGCCAAGGTCGTTATTACCGACCCGGCAACTGGCGCCTCCAAGACGGTAACGAGCGGCCAAACCGGCCTGTACGACATCACCGGTTTGAACCCCGCCAACTACAACATGAAGGTCACGGCCAAGGGCTTTGAGGCCTTTGCCCAGAATGGCATTCCTGTCAACGTTTCCACCACCGCGCGTGAGGACGTCAAGTTGACGGTCGGCGCCGAGACCGAGACGGTTACCGTCGAGGCCGACGCATTGGCAGTGCAGGCCGACTCCAACGTGGTCAGCACCCTGATCAGCTCTGAGCAGATCAGCCAGATCGCTACCGAGAATCGCAACTTTGCCTCTCTGGCTGCCTTGGGCCTGGGCGTGAGCTCCGCCCTGCCTGACAGCAACACCCCCACCTCAGTAGCAGCAAGTTTCACCATCAGCGTCAACGGACTTCGTCAGAGCCACAACATCTGGCTGATCGACGGTGGCGAGGCTGATGACCGCGGCGGCGCCGGCGGCATGGACATCATGCCCTCTCAGGACGCGATCGCCGAGTTCACCATGATGACCTCGAACTATCCTCCGGATTACGGTATTTCTTCCGGCGCCACCATGAGCCTTTCGCTCAAGAGCGGCACGCAGAAGTTCCACGGCGAATTGTTTGAGTTCAACCGCAACACCGATTACGACGCCAACCAGTACTTCAACAAGCTGTCCACCCCCGTCACCCCGCGGACCAATACCCACTACAACATCTTCGGCGGCAACGCGGGCGGCCCCATCTTCATTCCTCACGTGTACAACACCAACAAGCAGAAGACCTTCTTCTTCTGGAATGAAGAATGGCGCAAGATTCTCTCCGGCGCCGGCACCAACGAACAGGCGACCATCGACCCGGCCGACGTTCCCGTGGCTGGCCAGGATCTGACCTACGTGTCCCCGTTGTTCTCCACCAGCACCAAGCTCGTGGTTCCCAACGTTTCCACCACCTCCGACTTCTATCTGAACCACCTGAAGCCGCTGGGCCTGGTTCCCAACACATCGTTCCCGAACAACACCATTCCGCATTCGATGTTTGACTCGAATGCCATCCTGTACCTGAACTCCGGCGTTCTGCCCAAGCCCAACGTGGCCGGCCAGGATCGCAACATCGCCAACAACTCGAACCCCGTGAAGGTGCGCGACGACGTTCTCCGCATCGACCACAAGTTCAGCGACAAGTGGCAGATCCTGGGCCACTACATGCACGATACCGTCAACCAGGGCTACGCGGCCCCGGAACTGGGCTGGCTGTGGGCTAGCTACAACACCATCACCAGCAACCTGTCCAACCCCTCCAACAGCGCGGCCATCAAGTTGAGCGGCACCATCACGCCCAACCTGCTCGTCGAGACCAGCATCAACTACGACGGCAACGTCATCAACATCACCAACAGCGCCAACTCGATGAAGCCTGCCGGCTGGAGCATCGCTCCGGTTGCCGCCAGCTTCAAGATCACCCGCAACTCGCTCCCCGGCATGGGCTACCTTGGCCCGTACGGAACGGCCGAAGATACCGGCTCCGCTCCGTGGCACAACGCCGCTGAGGACTACGAGCCCAAGATGGATGTCTCGTACACCATGGGCAAGCACGCCATGAAGTTCGGCGTCAGCTACAACCGCTACACCAAGAACCAGCAGTTGTTCGGTGACGAGCAGGGCAACTACAGCCCCAGCAGCACCAGCAACGACAGCTTGATGGATCTGCTCATGGGCATCACCAGCGGCTACAGCCAGTACCAGGCCGTGCCCATCCGCCACTATGTCAACCAGACCCCCTCGATCTACGCGATGGACAACTGGCACGTCACCCCGCGCCTGACCCTGCAACTGGGCCTGCGCTATGACGCTCTGCCGCATGCCTGGGAGCGCAGCAATGCGGTCTCGAACTTCAACCCCGCAGCCTATAATGCGGCCGCTGCTCCGCAGTGGAAGTCCGATGGCACCATCAACCCCAGCGGTCCTGGCGTGACCACCGTGAACTCCGTTCAGTACTACATCAACGGCATCGGCCTGGCCGGCAACGAAGGTTTCCCGGTTGGCCTGGTCGAGAACGACTACAAAACCCTCCAGCCTCGCGTTGGTTTCTCTGAAGACATGTTCGGCAACGGCAAGACCGTTCTCCGCGGCGGCTTCGGCACCTTCTACGAGCGCATGCAGGGCAACGACATCTACAACGCCGCCACCAACCCGCCCTATGCCTATAACCTGGGCCTGGGCAACAACTACTTCAGCAACCCCGCCATGAACTGGTCCACCGGCCAGCAGATCACCGGCTTCCCGGTCTTCGCAGCGGGCGTAACCGACCTGGCGCAGAACTACAAGGCGCCGGCCGTGGCGCAGTTCAGCCTGGGCGTCCAGCATGAGCTGGCTCCCTCCCTCATCTGGGTTGTCCAGTACGTTGGCAACCTCGCCTGGCACCAGAACATCGAGCGCAACATCAACAACATCCCCTACAACGTTGCTGCTGTGAACCCGACCACCCTGGCCACCACCGGCGCCGGACTGCTTCCTGTCCAGTGCCTCGCTGGTGACGGCGGCAACCACTACGGTGAATCGTCCAATGGCAAGGGTGACGGCCCCTACGGCGACGGCGCCTGCAACGTTGGCTTCCAGAACTTCCCCGGCGGCATGAACCAGGTACGTCAGTATCAGGGCTACACTGGCATCACCTCCCAGGAAAACACCACCAACGGCAACTACAACGGCTTCCAGACCGGTCTCCGCGTGCAGAACAAGTGGGGCCTGAGCGGCGAAGTTGACTACACCTGGTCGCATGAAATCGACCTCACCACCTACGATCTGGATCAGGTCAGCAACCCCTGGAACCTGAAGTACGACAAGGGTTCCGGCGCGCTCGACCGTCGCCAGATGCTCAGCATCAACTACGTCTACAAGCTTCCCTTCTTCAGCAAGGGAACCGACCTGCTGCACAGCATCGCCGGCGGATGGGAAATCGCTGGCACGGCAATCGACGAGAGTGGCACCATCCCGGCCAACCAGGGCCCTGGCGTCTCCCTCAACTACGATCCAATCGGATTGGGTGGTGGCTACACCAACCGCCCGAACGTAAGCGGCAAGATGAGCTACCCCAAGAAGTTCAAGGAGTATTTCGACACCAGCAAGTTCTCCTCGCCAGTTCCTTCCTGGCTGGGTGGACCCAACCTCGGCTTCGGTAACGCCGGCAAGGATGCCATCGTCGGACCTGGCCGCGTGAACTTCACCACTTCGCTGTACAAGTCGTTTGCGGTTACCGAGCGGGCTCACTTCGAGCTGCGCTTTGAATCGTTCAACACCTTCAACCACACCGAGTACAACGGACTCAATACCTCCGCTCCTCAGTGGGCTGGTTCAAACAACTTCGGCCAGGTTTCGAGCGCGTGGGATGCCCGCGTACTCGAACTCGGCGGCAAGTTCGTTTTCTAAATCAACCCTCAACCGGGGCGCGGCAGGCAATCCCTGCCGCGCCCCTTTTTTGTTGCTCCCGGAATTGCCCGCAGGCCGCGCCGGGAGAGAGAATTGAAGGTGTGCCAAAGCCCGCATGGGTGCACGTTTTTGCGCGCCCTGAGGCCGCGGCGGGGCCTGGCCCCGGTCTGCGCATCTGCGGGCATTCCAGGCTAGTTTTCGGGGACACAGGACCGCAAGAAGGGGAAGGGAACACGTGAGACGGGTAACTCTGCTGGGGTTGTTTCTGGTGTTGGCAATGGCGGCAACAGCTTCCGGCCAGTCGGTGCAAGCCGCCAGCCGTGAACGACAGGCCGCGCTGGCCCTGGAGCAGCAGGGAAAGCTTCCCGAGGCTGAGACGGCCTGGCGCGCCCTGGTGAAGGCCCACCCGTCGGACCCCGAGCCCTACGCCCACCTGGGCCTCCTGGAGGCCCGCCAGGAGCACTTCCAGGAAGCCGTGCCCCTCTACCGCAAAGCTCTGGACCTCGGCCCTGAAGTCCCCGGCCTGCGCCTCAATCTGGGCCTCGCTCTCTTCAAGGGCGGCAACCTGAAAGAGGCCATTCAGGAGTTCAGCCTGCTGTTGCAGAAGCAGCCGGGAGATCAGAAGCTGACCACCCTGATCGGCATGGCCCACTATGGCCTGGCCCAATACAGCGAAGCCGTTCCCTATCTCAAGGAGGCCGCGGCCCACGATACGCAAAGCCTGAACCTGCAGTTGGCCTTGGCGCACAGTTGCCTGTGGTCCCGCCAGTTCCAATGCGTTCTGGACGCCTATCACCAGATTCTGACGCTGAACCCCGACTCGGCCGAGGCGGACATGCTGGCCGGCGAAGCGCTGGACGAGATGAAAGACAACGAGGGTTCGGTAAAGATGTTCCGCGCCGCGGTCAAGGCCGATCCCAAGGAGCCCAACGTCCACTTTGCCTTGGGCTACCTGTTGTGGACCCAGAAGAAATATCCCGAGGCCATGAGCGAGTTTCGCGCCGAGCTGGCCAACGATCCGGAACACGTTCAGGCCACGCTCTACCTGGCCGATACCGATGTCCAGATCAGCCAGATGGACGCGGCCCGGCCTTTGCTGGAAAAGGTGGTTGCCGCTAATCCCGCGCTTGCCCTGGGCCACCTTGACCTGGGGATCGTCTTGAGCAGTGCCGGGCACAACGAAGACGCTCTGCGGCAGTATCTCGCCGCGGCCAGCATCACGCCCAACGATGTGAATGTGCACTGGCGTCTGGCGCAGCTCTACCGGTCGATGGGGAAGAGAGAAGAAGCCAAGGCCGAGTTCGACAAGGCCAGCACCCTGACCAAGGCGGCCGACGAAGAACTCTACAAGAAGATCGCCAACGGGCGCGCCAAACCGCCCGAGACTCCTGCGGGTACGCCGGCGAATCCGTAGCCGGTTCCCTAGGTCTCTGACCGCTTGAAGTTGTACCAACTTGGGTGCCCCAGGTCCCGATTCTGGGACCTGGGAAAGCATGAACTCGACGTACGAAATCATACGGTCAGAGGCCTAGTTGCGCGCGGCCCGCGCTTCGATGGCCTTTTCCTGCGCGAGCAAATCCGCCAGCACCTTCTCCGGGCAGAGATGCCGGACCTCGATCGAATGCAGATCTTCCTCTGTATCCACACAAGAGGCAATGGTCATGAAGCAGTCCAGACAGCGCGTGTTGTAGGTGCCATTGTCGTTCTGGGTGCGGCTGTACATGGCTGCTCGGAGACCTGTGCGAGATTTAACGATGCTAGCCAGCTTCACACTCAACTGACGTGATTTGCATCACCTCATCTTGTGACCTTGCCGCCGAAGCGGGAATCGGCGATTCCGTCTTCCTGTGTCCATACGGCTTGGCTCGTTACCCGCATTGCCTTGACTCAGGAGTTGGGACGGGGCGTCCTGGCGGAATGTTCCCTTTTGCTCGCCTTCAATCGCTGGGGCTCGCGGATATGCGCCTGTCGGGTAGCACCGCTTTTGCAGCAAACGTGCCCCTTTTCCTGCCGGGATGCACATGCTTTCAACAGTTATTAATCCTCGCAAGTGACGGAATGTGTTGGCCCTAGCCAGTTTTCCCCTGTTTCACACGGATTTTCAGCCGGGGTTTCGCCCCCTGTTCCCTCTTTTCAATGGCTTCCGATACCCGTACGCTTGGCTTTCATTGCAGCAAATTAACCGACGGTTTTGCCGGTCTAGTCCTCAGGCATTAATCACCATCTGACCGCGAACGACAGCCAGAGTTCCGTGGACCGAATGCCGGAATGCATCCTGCGTGACCGCGCCCCCAGTGGGCCGTGAGTCCACCACGCAAGGCCATCCGCCATGCACGATCAACCACGGAGTGTCTGCCCCAGTTCCGGCCGCCGCCACTGAAGCGCCTCTACCCCCAAAAGCTGGTCCAGCGGGAGCAGGAGAAGTGTGCCCAGTTGACGGCCCAAAAATCGAATCAAGGAGTGTACCTCGAATCATGCGGCCTAAAAAAATCATTCTCTGCGTAGACGATAACGAACAAGAGCTTTCCGTACTCAAGTTCATGCTGGCGACCAACGGATACCGCGTGGTTTCGGCAGGTACCGGGCAGGAGGCGATCGGCATCTTTTCCGAACTCCAGGTAGACCTGGTTCTGGCCGACTTTGGCATGCCGCAAATGAATGGCCTCCAGTTGGTGGACCGGCTCAAGCAGATTGCGTCCCATGTGCCCATGATCCTGCTCGGCGATCCGCTGAAGATGAGCTGCGAAATGCACGCCGCCGATGCGCTGCTGGCCAAGAAGAGCTGCTCGCCCCAGGAACTGCTGGAACGCATCAAGGTGATGAGCGCCCGCAAGCGTGGCCCCCGCAAGGGCGCGCTGCGCATGGCCCCGGCAGAGCTGGCCGTGGCCTCGTAAGAAAAGCAAAGAGCAGGGAGTAGGGAACAGGGAGTAGGGACAAGCACGCTGGTGATTTGCAGTGGAGCCGATTCCCGCCCACAGAGAATTGCGCGCGCATCACTCGGGTCTGAGCAATTGCAAGCGGCTCTCCTGTTCCCTACTCCCTACTCCCTATTCCCTTCATTTCCCCGCCTGGCGCAGTTGGAAACATTTACAGCATTCCCCGAGCCGCGCCCGGTTCTTCCCCCGCCAATACCCTCCCCTTGACGATTCCACTCGGCAGTGGGCATACTCGCCATCTATGCCCAGGCTGGGGCGTCTTTCCTCCGCGCCAGCGGGAGTTGGCTTTTATGGATCTTGTCCTGGTACGTCTTCTTTTTGTGGCCCTGCTCGCCGGGGTTTGCTATTTTCTTCATCCATTCGGACTCGCAGGCTGGGTGGGTGCGGGCACGGGCGCCGCGGCGGCCTGTGCGGTCATTGTCTTCGAGTTCCGGGTGCGCGCTCTCACCCTGCGGCGCCTCATCGGCGCTGTAGCAGGCAGTGTGCTCGGCATTTTTGGCGCGGCGCTCTTCTGCCTGGTGCTGCGCAGCGCCCTGGCCCCAGGGTCCACCTCGGCGGTCATCCAGATCTTCGTCCTCCTGCTCATGACCTACATAGGCCTGCTGGTGGGGGCCAACAAGGGCGACCTGCTGAACCCCTCTGCCATGGGCACGGTCTTCAGCGGTGAACGGCCCACCCGCCGCAGCGCCAAGGTGCTTGACACCAGCGTCATCATCGACGGGCGCATTGCCGATATTGCCGAGGCGGGCTTCATAGACGGCATGATGGTGGTGCCGGAGTTCGTACTGCGCGAGCTGCAAACCGTGGCCGACTCCACCGACGGCTCCAAACGGCAGCGCGGCCGCCGCGGCCTGGACATGCTGCAGCGCATGCAGTCCAACACCAATATCCAGGTGCAGATTGTGCCCGACGACTTCCCCTCCATCCGCGAGGTGGACCTGAAGCTGCTCGAGCTGGCCAAGAAGTGGGAGGCCAAGGTGGTCACCAACGACTTCAATTTGAACAAGGTGGCTCACCTGCACCGCGTGGACGTACTCAATATCAACGATCTGGCCAATGCTCTCAAGCCGGTGGTGTTGCCGGGCGAAAAAATGACGGTGCTGATCCTGAAGGAAGGCAAGGAGTACAACCAGGGGGTCGGCTATCTGGACGACGGAACCATGGTGGTGGTGGATCACGCGCGCAAACTGATCGGCAAGGCGATTGAGATCTCAGTGACCAGCGTGCTGCAAACCGCCAGCGGCAAAATGATCTTCGGCAAGCTGGACGAGAACGGCAAAGGCGGCGAACCAGGGCGGCCCGGCCCGGTGGAGATGACCCACTGAGGTTCGCCCTTCAGGCTGTCAGCAACCAGGCCTGAGGCGTCCGGCGGCAACTCCAGGCAGGAGCGGCTCCGCCATGAACGAGTTGCCCATCGTCTGTAGTTGTCCCAAGCTGAAATGCCCGCGGCGCGGCGATTGCGCTGCTTGCCGCGCGTTCCATCTGAACGCGAAGCGCCCCCGGCCGCCGCGCTGCGAAAGAAAGCCCAACTGGCTCCGAAGGCTCTTTGGCGCATCTTCCTCAGCGGCAAAATGATCTGCGGCAAGCTCGAAGAGAATGCCAAGGGCGGCCAACCGCAACGGCCGTCCTTGTTTTCATTGCGCTCTACACACCGATCTCGGCAAACATGGCGCCTACCGAGTTGCGCCAGCGCTGCAACTCCACGCGGTCGCCCAGTTTGAACACCTGCGAAGCTTCAGCCAGCGTGGTCCGCTTGCTGTAGAGGTCGTCCGTCACCCGGTCGGAAAGGTCGGGCAGAAACATGCTCTTGCCGCCCAGACCCATCAGCGTCTCGCGAAGGGTGCTGCCCTGGTAGAGCTCAAACTTCTTTTCATCGCCAAAATAGCCGTTGCACACCACGTGAATCACGCCTGCATTGACGTGCGTCATGTAGTCATTCAGCAACTCCAGGCTGTCGCGCTGCCGGTTGATCACCCACAGAGTGATCAGCGGCCGCGCCAGTTCCCGCAGCGAATTCACCAGGATCTCAACGTGCTTGGCCACCGCCACGTTGCTCTGCGCCGGCGTGTTCACCACCACCGCCTTGTAGGGCGTCGCGTCGCACAGGTTCACCAGCTGAATCCAGCCCTCCACATCGTCCAGATCCAGGACTTCGCCATTGGTCTGCCGGCCATAGCAGCGGAAAACGTCGGGATTGTTGACGTCGGCGTCAATCAGCTTCAAGAGCTTGTGGTTTGTCGTAAAGTAATCCAGCAAGGCCATCGTCGCCAGGGACTTGCCGACGCCGCCCTTACTCCCGCTCACAATAATGATGGGCTCGTTCATGCCTTGCATCCTAGCAAATGCCTTCCCTGGATGGGAACTAATTAAGACAACGTACCTATATCGAGTTTTTCATCTTACTTTTAGGTTACCAATGCGCGTGCAAGTAGTTACCCTCCCGTAGCTTTTCGTCCTGAGGGTTCCAACCGCAAAGCCGCCGACCGGCCGGGCAGGGGACGCCGGGCAAGCTCGCGCCGCCGGGCAAATTCATCCGCCTGGCAGGCGGTGTCCGTCAGTACTTCCGCACCGTGGGGTCGATCTGGTCGGCCCAGGCCAGGATGCCGCCCGCCAGGTTGGCAACCCTGGGGTAACCGGCCTTTTTCAGAAACTCCGCCGCGGCTTGGCTGCGGCCGCCGGACTTGCAATGGACGACCACCTCGCGATCGCGGTCCACCTCGGCCAACCGCTGGGGGACGTCGTTCAGGGGAATCAGTTTTCCGCCGAGGTTGGCGATCTGGTATTCGAACGGTTCGCGCACATCGAGCAGATACACCTGCTCGCCGGCGTCGATGCGCTGCTTGAGTTGCTGCACGGTGAGTTGGGGGACTCCGTTGATCAAAGCTTTCTCCTGAGGTGTCTTCGGGCTGGCTTGCGAGGGGATTCCGCAAAACTGCTGGTAGTCGATGAGACGGGTGACGGTGGGGTTTTGGCCGCAGACCGGGCAGTCGGGGTTCTTGCGCAGCTTCAGCTCGCGGAAGCGCATGGCCAGGGCGTCCACCAGCAGCAGTCGGCCGATGAGCGGCTCGCCCTTGCCCAGGATGAGTTTGACGGTCTCCGTTGCCTGGATGACGCCCACCAGTCCGGGGAGAATGCCCAGCACGCCGCCCTCGGCGCAACTGGGCACCAGGCCGGGCGGCGGCGGCTCGGGATAAAGGCAGCGGTAGCAGGGGCCCTGGCGGGTGGCAAAGACGCTGGCCTGGCCCTCGAAGCGGAAAATCGAGCCGTAGACGTTAGGCTTGCCCAGCAGCACGCAGGCGTCGTTGACCAGGTAGCGGGTGGGAAAGTTGTCCGTGCCGTCGGCCACAATGTCGTAGTCCTTGAGGATATCGAGGGCGTTGGCGCTGGTGAGCAGGGTTTCGTGCTTCACAATGCGGAGGTCCGGGTTGAGGGCGGCGAGCTTCTCGGCAGCCGAGTCCAGCTTCTTGCGGCCAATGTCCTTGGTAGAGTGCAGAATCTGGCGCTGCAGGTTGCTTGCGTCCACCACGTCAAAGTCCACCAGGCCCAGGGTGCCGATGCCCGCGGCGGCCAGGTAGAGGGCCAGGGGCGAACCCAGCCCGCCGAGGCCCACGCACAGCACCCGCGCGGCCTTCAGCTTTCGCTGGCCCTCCAGGCCCACTTCGGGCAGCGTCAGATGGCGCGCGTAGCGGGAGAGTTCGTCGGCGGTCAGCTCCGGCAACTGGCCGGCGGCTTCGGATAGGTCTGTCATGGCGTGTCTCCGGAGAAATGGGAGTTTGCCGCCCCTGTTGCTGACATACAGGTTAGCAAAGACGAAGTATCATCCGGACCGCTGTCGATATTCATTTGCAGCCAGGACCGGGGACTTCACCCTCCACCAGGATCGTCTGCGGCTCAAAGTGCATGCTCTCCGCGCCGGCGCCCGCCAGCAGGTAGGAATGGGTCACCGTGGCCTTTCCTTCGGCAACCGCCGTGATGACATAGCAGCAGCCCTGCCAGTGGGCCTCAGCCAGGTCGAGGGCCGACCACTGCGCCGGCTGGTCGGGGTGGGAGTGGTAAAAACCGGCAATCTCCAGCCCCCGGCGGCGCGCCTCCCGCACCATGGCGACCAGTTCTTCCCCGCCAATGCTGTAGCGATTGTGCGCGGAGTCCACGCGGGCGTTGCCGGCCCGGACGGCCGCTTCGACCCGCCAGACTTGCGGCGCGGAAAGGCCCAGCAGCGCGCCGCAGCACTCTCGAGGCCAGGCCTCCTCGCCGTGGGCGCGGATTGCCTGGTAGACCGCTCCAGTCAGTTGCAGAACGCTCATTGAACCTCTCGGATTCGCCGGCCCGCACGGCGCCAGATCAATTTCCCCGACGCGCCACACTGGCCTTTGGGGAATTGCGGCCAGTGCTCCGGGTATGCGAGATTGGAGTTGGCGAAGATTATGCCGATATATATCCCAGCTTCTTCGCAGAATGGACAGCAACATGGCCCGAAAAACCCGCAACCCAAACTTTGACCAGGCGTTGGAGCTTCTTCGCGCCCATTCTTTTGATGTTGCACCCTTCCCCGGGGTCGCAGGCGGCGTGCTGGTAAGCAAGCATGGGGCCGCGGCGGTGCTCGTTCCCGCCCAGTCCAGCGACGCGGCGGCGGCTTTTGCCATTCGTCCGGGAGCCCTGGTTAAGGGCGAAGTGGCCCGGCTGCTGGACCGCGGTTATCAGAAGTTTATTCAAATTGCCAAATTCGAGCTTCCCGCCTCGGCCGCGCAATTGCAGGCCATCCACCTGTTCGGCGAAGAGCTGAAACAACTGACGGGCTCCATCAGCCTGTACAACGAGTCGCTGGGAACCACCAGCGACCTCTATCAATACGATCGTCTGAAGGGCCGTGAAGCCGAGCAAACTGTGCCCGCTCGTCCCTGGGAATTGGCAGGGGGGCACTGATTCTTTTTGGAAATACTGGCGGAGTAGGCCATGGAAGCCGAAGAAAAGGGAGAAGTTCCTGCAAGCCAGGAAGCAGACCGCCGCGGTTATCCCCGTTTTCTTTTGGGTGAGACAGCTGTGCTTTCTCTGCTGGACCGCGGCTCCACGATGCAGTGCAGCGTGGTTGAATTCAGTCTGGGTGGGTGCCGGCTCCGCACCTCGGAGCGATTTTTCGCAGGCATCCAGGCTGGCGTCGAGATGATCTTCAAGGTCCGCGGCATCGACCTGAGGCTTCGCGGTGTGACGCAATGGACCGATGGGCAACATCTAGTCGGGATCCGGTTTGTGGACCTGTCCTCTCGCCGCAGAGAGGCGCTGGCCGAGGTGCTCCAGGAGGCCGAGGCCGAGATCGCCGCCAAGGCCGAACAGCAAGCTGCCGAAGCGCGGGTCGCGGAAGAAAAGGCCAAGGGAGAGGCCGAAATGAAGGAAGAAGAGCCAATCGAGAGTGCAGCAATCGTCGAGCTGCCCCAGGCCAAGGCGGAGTTTCTTCTGCAGAGGATGCTCTACGAACGCAAGGCCTCGGCCGGAATGATCCCCGGCAAGCTCAGCCGGCGTGAGCGCCGGGCGCAAATCCGCCACAAGGTCGACGACTCCGCCATGATCTTCCTCATCAACGCCGGCGCTGCGCTCCATGGGCGCATTGTGGACCTGAGCCTGGGCGGCTGCCGCATCCGCACCGACAGCCGTTTCCTGGTTGGCATCTACACGCGCGTGGAGACGGAGTTCCACATCGACGGCCTGCCCTTTCGTTTGGCCGGCGTCATTCAGGCCATCCACGATCCGCGCCAGGTGGGCATCCGCTTCCTCGACATGAGCGAGCGCAAGAGCAAACAGCTCGAGCAGTTGATCGATGAACTGCTGGAGATGCGCCGCAGCGGCAGCGCCCGCCTGCGGGAGATGCAGCCGAAAAAGCTCTGGTAGGACGGGGACCGGGGCCTCTCTCCCGGACCCTGGGCGCGGCCGCGTTCTGATGCCGGCGGCTTGAAATATTCCAGAAAAAGTGTGCAAAATTGAACAGATTCCCGGCACCCGCCGGTGCGACTCTATGTCAAAATACGGCTGCGGGTGTGCCGCCGCCAGCCAAGCGCCAAATCCTCATTTGAATGAGTGATTTCTGGTTCCGTGAGGTTCGATTTCCCGCCGGTGTTTCTCGAACGGCGGCCGTAGTTCCACGATTAAAGGGGCTTCTCTCATTCACTTTTGCTTGCCGGGGCCGTGCAAGGTGGCTCTTCCCTTCAGAAAATGCTCTTCCAGGGCGGAGCTTTCAGGGCAAGGCAATCGCGGGACCACTTTAACTTGACGACCGGTGCTGGCGCGCACGTTACGCTGTTTTCGTCCGCCTGGAATGTATCCGGAAGGAGGCAATTCAGATGGTTGAGCTGGAAAAACCCCCCTTTGATGCCGAAGCGTTTCTTGCGAGCGCTGGGCTGGGGCGGCGAATCATCCAATTGGCGCCCAAGCAGGCGTTCTTTTTGCAGGGAGACCCGGCCGACTCCGTCTTCTATCTGCAAAAAGGGCGGGTCAGAGTCACTGTGGTTTCCGCTGCGGGCAAGGAGGCGACCATCACCCTTCTCGGCGACGGCGATTTTGTGGGAGAGGAATCGCTTGCCGCCGTCCCTGGGCAGCGCATGGCCACGGCCACGGCGCTTACCGCCTGCACCGCGCTCAAGATCCGGCGCGAAGACATGATCCGCGTCATGCACGAGGAGCATCAGCTCTCCGATCTGTTTCTCAAGTTTCTGCTGGCCCGCAGCATGCGCATCCAGGCCGATCTGGTGGATCAGCTCTTCAACTCCAGCGAAAAGCGGCTGGCCCGGATTCTGCTGTTGATGGCGGAGTTTGGCAAGGAGGGCGAGCCGGAGCCAACGATCCCCAAAATTTCACAGGAGACGCTGGCCGAGATGATCGGCACCACCCGCTCCCGCGTCAGCTTCTTCATGAACCGCTTCCGCAAGCTCGGCTTCATTGAATACAACGGCCAGATCCAGGTGCGCAGGGCGCTGCTGAACGTGGTGCTGCACGATCGCTGGCCGAGCGATAACGCGGAAAAGCCGCCGATTCAAGGCCTTCCAGAGGAGTAGCGGCAGCTCGTCACGGCCTCTCCTGGCCCTCCTGAGCGAAATTGAACAGCAATGCCGCAAATAGGATGGCACACTCGCTCTAACCTCATTAGGTTGCGGGGTGAGAGATGCCCGAAACAAAAGTGCGACTCCTCGTCGTCGACGATGAGCCTTCGATCCGAAGCACCATGACGCAGGTCCTTACCGAGATTGGCTATCGGGTGCGCTCGGCCGAAGACGGCTTCTCCGCGCTGCTTGAAGTGCAGCAGGAGATCCCCGATATCCTGCTCACCGATCTCAACATGCCGATCATGTCCGGCTTCGAGTTGCTCACCGCGGTGCGCCGGAGCTTTCCTTCCATCCGGACCATCGCCATGAGCGGCTCGTTCTCGGGCGACGAGGTCCCCTCCGGGGTGGCTGCCGACGCCTTCTTTCAGAAAGGCAGCAGCATGGGGGCCTTGTTGCGGATTATCGAGAACTTGCCCCGGTCGGAGCGGCTCTGCCCCATGATGCAGATTCCATTGCCGCCGCCGTCCCAGCCGCGAAGCCGCGGCCGGCAATCCGGCGGAAGGAAAACCCCGGCGATGAAACCGCTGCCGGGCACAAACACCATCGCGATTTAAACAAGCAAGAGAGAGAAAGGCCAATGCGCAATATCGCTGAGTTGAACATGCTTTTACGCGCCCAAGTGGAACTCCCCGCCGGCCTCGGCCTGGCGACAGATGAGTTCCGCGATGGCTGGAACTTTGTGCGGACGGGAGATGCGCTGCGGCTCAAGAAGAAGATTCAGGCCCGGGGATGGAACTTCATCAAAATCGGCGACGGGTCGCTGCGCAGCGGCGTGGGAGAAACATCGCAGGAAGCCATTGCCGGCGCGCTCAAGCTGGCTCTCCGCCGCGTCAGTGAACACTTCAATGCGGTGGAAGTGGCGCATATCGAGTTGACCCGCTATCCCTGGTTTGTGCTGGCCAGGGTCAAGGTCAATCCCTACCGGATTCAGCCTGGAGCGGCCCTGCCGATAGCGGAGGAGGCCGAGCCTCTTCCCTTGGTTCCCCATAGCCGGCGGTTACCGGCCAATTCGGCAGAGCTGTTCCCGCAATTCGGCAGCGCCATGCCGCTGCTCAAGCAGATGCTGGTTTCATCCCGAACTTCGGAGGCCCGACCAGAATGACCATCCTGCATATGGCGATTGCCCTTTTGATCTTTCACCGCGCCTTGCGCGTTCCTCCCAAGCCGGCCCTCAGCCGCGCCCGCTCCCGCTGAAGCTCGCGATAAAGGTCGCTCTTTGACTGGCCCAGTTCGCGCGCCAGCCGCTTGAGCGCTTCTTTCTCGTCCACGCCGCTCTCGGCCTGCATGCGCGCCACCCGCTCGCCAATCCTTTCGGCAGCGCCGCTTTGGGCCTGCTCTACGCTGCGGGGCAGCGCCTCCACCAGCAGGGTGATTTCGCCGCGGATGCGGTCGCGCCCGGCCAGATCCCGGCGCGCCTCCGCCACCGTTCCACGCAAAAACTCCTCGTGAATCTTGGTCAGCTCGCGCGCTACCACCACGCGCAATTCAGGTCCAAAGATGGCTTCCAAATCCGCCAGCGTCTCCAGAATGCGGTGCGGCGCCTCGTAGAAAATCAGGGTGCGCGCTGCTTGCCCCTTGCCGGCCTCGGCCGCCAACTCCTCCAGCCGGCTGCGCCGCGCCCCGGCCTTTTCCGGCAAGAATCCGATGAAGTGGAACTCGCCTGTGGGCAGCCCGCAGGCCACCAGCGCGCTCAGCCCAGCATTGGCGCCGGGAATGGGAATCACGGCCACGCCGGCGGCAATGGCCTCGGCGGCCAGCCAGCTTCCGGGGTCGCTCACGCCCGGCATCCCGGCGTCCGAAACCAGCGCAATCCGCCCGCCCGCCTTGAGCGCCTCCACCAGTTCCAGCGCTCGCTGGCGCTCGTTGTGCTGGTGGCAGCTCACGGTGGGGGTAGTGATTTCAAAGTGATTGAGCAGCTTCTGCGTCTGGCGGGTGTCTTCGCAGGCAATCCGGTCCACGCGCTTCAGCACGTCCAGCGCGCGCAGCGTAATGTCGCCCAGGTTGCCGATGGGGGTGGCCACCAGGTAAAGGCCCGGAGCGAGGGCAAAGCTGGAGATTTCCCGCATTTCTGGTGTTGCGTGCAAGGCCTTCGCTCCGTCCACGGCAGACATGCGGGCCGTCAGTCTCCCGATTCCAGGTGCTCAATGCGCCGCTGTTCGGCCAGCAGCGACATGGCGCTCATCAGGTTTTGCACGCTCACCACGCCCACCACGCGTCCGCTTTCGGTGATCGGAATCAGCGAAAGGCCGTGGCCGGTGGTGATGCGGCGAATGGTGGTTCCCAGCGTATCCTCGGGCCGCGCCACTTGGAAGGCACGCGACATCACCGACTGCACATAGCCGTTGCCCTCGCTGCGCAGGGCGTCCACAATCCGCTGCCGCGAAACAATGCCTACCAGTTGCGGACCGCGCACCACGGGGAAATCCTCCTGCAGCGAGTGGACGCAGCGGAACAGGGCGTCGGCCAGGGTGTCGGAGGGCGAGAGCGTGGCGAAATCGGTGAGCATCACTTCGCGCATCCGCACGGTGTCTACCACCGACTGGAAGAAGACGCCCTGATCCTCGATCTGCGCGCCGATCATGATGAAGAAGCCGGCGATGATCAGCCAGTAATTGTGCAGCAGCATGCCGCCGATCATGGCCGCCAGCGCCAGCCCCTGGCCCAGGCCGGCAGCGGCGCGGCCGCCCGGCGCGAACCCGTGCTTGCGGGCAAAGCTGCCCCGGATCAGCCGTCCGCAGTCCAGCGGATAAGCGGGAACCAGGTGCAGAAGTCCCATGAAGAGCTGCATCCACACCATGCTACGCAGCAGGTAGGCGGAGGTGATCAGCGGCTGGCCGAAGAGCTTGATGTCTCCGCCCGCGCCCAGAAACGTGGCCGCCAGCACAATGGCGGTGGCCACATTGGCCACCGGACCAGCCAGCGCCATGGCAAACTGTCCGCCGCCCTGGTTGGCGTTTTCCTGGCTTTCGGGATTGGCAAAGGCAAACAATCCGCCTACCGGCAGCAGCAGAATGGCGCGCAGCCGCAACCCCAGCCACGCAGCCACCAGCAGCCGCGCGGTTTCCCGCACCACCACCGCCGCCACCAGCACCATGAACAGGCCCAGGCCGCGCACCCAGCCGTCGGCGGCGCTCAAACCCAGGCAAACCACCGCCAGCAAAGGGAAAAAGGCATGAACGCGCAACTCGACGCCCATCCAACGGCCCAGCGGAATTGACCAGCCTCGCATACGTCGATTGTAAGTGGTCGCGGTCCGGTATGCTGGTTTGCGATGCGCATCATCGCCGGAACCTTTCGTTCGCGTACGCTTGAGGCCCCCGCCGGGCTGGCCACCCGGCCCACCAGCGACCGTCTGCGCGAGACCCTTTTCAACGTGCTCGCTCCCCGTATTCAAGGCGCAACCTTTCTGGATCTCTATGCCGGCTCGGGCGCCGTGGGGATGGAGGCGCTCAGCCGCGGCGCCCGCGCCGTCACCTATGTAGAACGCGCCCCCGCCGCGCTCTCTGTGCTGCGCGCCAACCTTGCCAAACTGGGAATTACGACTGGCTTCCGCATCCAGCCGGGCAGCGTGGGCGCGTATCTGCGCCGGCAGGAAGCAGGCCAGAAGCCGGGAAGGGAAGCCGGCCAGAAGCCGGCCCCGCCAACCGCCTTCGACCTGGTCTTTCTCGATCCGCCCTACGACGCGGCCCAGGAGTATGCGGCCACCCTGAACCTGCTGGGCGCCTCCCAGGCCGGTCTTCTCGCTCCCGGCGCGCTGGTCATCGCCGAGCACCGCCGCAAGGAGCGCCTGGAAGAGCGCTACGGCAGCCTGGAGCGCACCCGCCTGCTGGAGCAGGGCGACGCCTCCTTGAGCTTTTATGCCGCCAGTGAGACGATTGCGGCGGAATAGAGATTGGAGCCTGTTTGGAAAATCCAGGAAAAAACAAATGGAGGCATGTAGAGTGTGCTGCCTTCCCACCCATGGCGCAAAGGCGCGCCATGGATGGGGCACCCAGTTTCATCGAGTGTAGGGCACCCGGCGAAGGATTTCTTGGAGTGGCGAACAGGCTTTTGCGAAGAGGAATGAAATGAGAATACGAAAGAACTTTATACTGGCGGCGGCCCTGTTTTGCGCTGTTGCCTTGCCGGCGCAGACGGCTCAACAGTGGCAGATTGGCCCCTTTACCCGCCCGGCCAGCGGCAATCCGGTGATTGCGCCGCTGCCGGCGGACACCTTTGCCGACCCCATCCTGAAGGCGCCCGCGCACTGGGAGGCGCTGCATACCTTCAATCCCGCGGCCATCGTCCGCCAGGGCAAGGTGGTGGTGCTCTACCGCGCCGAGGACGACTCCGGCGCCATGGAAATTGGCGGCCACACCTCGCGGTTGGGGATGGCCGAGAGCGTTGACGGCATTCACTTTACCCGCCGCGCCGAGCCGGTCTTCTTCCCCGCCGACGATGCCCAGAAGGCGCGCGAGTGGCCGGGCGGCGTCGAGGACCCGCGCCTGGTCGAGTCGGAAGACGGCACCTATGTGCTGACCTATACGCAGTGGAACCGCCAGACCTACTCGGTGGGCATTGCCACCTCGCCCGACCTGACCCACTGGACCAAGCACGGGCCGGCCTTCTTCACCGCCGAGGGCGGCAAGTACGCGCATCTCCAATACAAATCGGCGGGCATCGTAACCCGGCTGGACAAGGCCAAGGGCCGCCTGATCGCGGCAAGAATCGACGGCAGGTACTGGATGTACTGGGGCGAAGGCGCGATCCGCCTGGCCACTTCTCCGGACCTGATCCACTGGACCCCGGTCGAGGACCCGCAGGGCGCTCCCCTCGAGCTGCTGCGCCCGCGTCCCGGCCATTTCGACAGCAGCTTTCCCGAGACCGGTCCGCCGCCTGTCCTGACCCCGGCGGGCATCGTGGTCCTCTACAACGGCAAGAATGCCCCCAGCGGCGGCGATCCGGATATGGGCCCCAACGCCTACGCGGCCGGCGAGGCGCTCTTTGCCGCCAAGGACCCTGCCCACCTGATCGCAGAAACGGACCAGCCCGTTCTGAAGCCGGAGCTGCCTTACGAGAAGACCGGCCAATACATTGCCGGAACCACCTTTGCCGAAGGCCTGGTGTACTTCCGCGATCGCTGGTTCCTCTACTACGGCTGTGCGGACTCCATGGTGGCTGTGGTCACGGCGCCGCAAAGATAGAAGCCGCTCAAACAGCCGCGGCTGGAACCGCGCCCCCGCAGAACTCCACCGTGACCACGGTGATGTCGTCGGACTGGCCGAAGGCGCGGGCGGCCTCGGCGATCCGGTCGGCGGGCTGGCGGCTGAGGGAGCGGGTGCGCTCGAAGCCGAAGAGTTCGCCGCTCCTGGATTGCGCCTCCACCACGCCGTCGGAGACAAAAGTGAGCCGGTCGCCGGGGGCCAGGCGCAGACGGGTGGTTTCGTAGTGCGCCGGGCGGACGATGCCCAGGGGCAGCGCGCCGGGCACGGTCATCTCTTCCCCATTGCGGTAAGGCGCCAGGTGGCCCGCGTTGGCCAGGGCGAGCCGGCCCTCTGCCGTAATGTGCGCGGCCAGGCAGGTGGTGAAACCGCCGTTCGAGCGGCCCATCATGCGGTCGTTGAGCGAACTGAGCAGCGCGGCCGGGTCAGTGCTGTGCGCGGCCTCCGTGCGAATGGCGCCCACCAGCACCGAGACCAGCATGGCGGCGGGCAGGCCCTTGCCGCTCACGTCGCCAACCACCACCAGCATGCCTCCCTGGCCGTCGCACATCTGCTGAAAGAAGTCGCCGCCTACCTGTTCGGCAGGCTGGTAGACGCACTCCACCGTGAAGCCGGGACACTGGTCCAACTGGTCCGGCAGCAGCACCTGCTGCACCTGCCGGGCGGCCTCGAACTCGCCGGCTAGCCGCATTTCCTCGCGCCGCGCCCGCGTGAAGCGCAGGATGAGGAAGACCATCATGGCCAGCAGGAAGAACAGATGGAGCAGAATGCCGGCCTGCATGGTGAAGGGCGGCAGGCGCAGCGGCACCTCCAGCACGCGCGGCATGCGCGTCCATCCCGCCTGGTTGAGCACAATGGCCAGGTTGTCGGCCAGATAATAGCCGAGGTCCAGCACCGCCGGCACCAGCAGCACGCGGGCGTAGAGATTCCCCCGCAGCGTCCGGTCCACCAGCGCGCACAAAATCCACGCCACCGCGGGCAGCAGACAGGCCAGTTGGATGGCGGCAGATGCGGGCGCTGAAAGCCAGCCGGGCCAGTAAAGGACCGCCGCGCAGGGACTGACGGCCACCAGCGCGAGACAGATGCGGCCCAGCCGCCCGGCGCGCACATTGAGGATTGTCGAAAAGAAGCAGAGCGCCGCAGCGATGTTGATGGCCCCCAGCGTGGCATCCGTCAGGTCGTAGATGGGCACCGCGGGCCAGGAGTAGATCCACTGGCAAACGTTCAGGGCGTTGTCCATCGCCTGCGCCAGCAGCATGACCGCAAACCACAGGTACTCCCGCTCGCTGCGCCGGATCAGAAACAGGCAGAGAATGGCGAACCCCACCAGAGCCGCGGCGATGCTGTAGGAGTATCCGTCGACATAGCGGATATTGCGCGTCAGTTGATGATGGAGCTGTTCATTCACCAGCAACTTGGGATCGCCGGCCAGGTGGCCGGAGAGGTACGGCCCCCCGCCCACGTAGTTGGCCCAGATGGGCGAGTGCCACACGCGCAGGGCCACCTGCACTGTGCGGGGCGCGTCGCTGCCGCCCTGGGTGAGCGGGAAAAGGTGATAGCTGAACTGGGTATTGGGGATCATGGTGGGCGGCATGTCGCCGGAACCGCCTGCGAGCCTGCCGTCCACAAAAATCTCAAACGAGGTCACAATGGGCGCCAGCAGCACCGACGTAGGCCGTGTTCCGGCCGGAATCCTGACCGCGAACCGGTACCAGGCATAGCCGCTCATGTCCGGATAGCCCTGGGCAGTCCAGGACCTGCCGCTGTCCAGCAGCGGCCAGGCGGAGTCGTCAAAGCCGGGCTCGGCCCAGGCCGGCGTTTGCCGCCCGGCTGTCAGCGGCGAGTCGCCGGGGTGAAAGCGCCACTGGCCATCCAGCGAGACGATCGCCTCCCGCCCGCGGTCCAGGTCAAAGGACTGCGCCGCCAGCCCGGCCGCGAAGGCGACCAGGGCCAGAGCAGCCAATCGACGAACGGCCCGAACAGTACGCATCGCGCGTTTCCTCAGGGAGAAGTGATTGAAACGTGGATTGATGCTACCGCAGACAAGGCCCTTTGCGTAGCCGGTTCTTTCAGGGAACCTGAGCCCGGTCGATCCGTTTAGAGTGTTGTGCATGAGGAATTCCCGATTCTTTCTTGCGTTGGCCGTGCTGGCGCTGCTGGCGGCCGGGCTGCCGGAGGCGCGCGGGCAACAGGCTCCTGCCGTCCAACAGCCTGCCTCGCAGCCGCAACTGGTCCTTCTCGACACCGACATCGGCGACGACATCGACGACGCCTTTGCCTTGGCCCTGGCCTTGCGCAGCCCGGAGTTGCATATTCTGGGCATCACCACGGCCTTTGGCGATACCGAACTGCGCGCCCGGCTGCTCGATCGTTATCTGGGGGCGGTGGGGCGGGGCGATATTCCCGTGGCGGCCGGGGTGGCGACAGCGCACGAAAATGTCTTCACCCAGGCAGCCTATGCCCGCCAGATGCCGTCCAGGGCTCGTCCCAATGCGGCCGGGTTGATGCTGGCGGAGATTCGCGCCCATCCGGGCCAGGTCACATTGATCGCCATCGGCCCGCTCTTCAATATTCAGGCGGCCATCGAGCGCGATCCGGCCACATTTCGCCTGCTCAAGCGTGTGGTGCTGATGGGCGGCAGCATCTACCGGGGTTACGACGGGCAGAACGGGGAGCGCCGCCCGGCCGACGCCGAGTGGAACATCGACCGCGACCCGGCCGGAGCCAGGGCTCTGCTGGCCGCCGGAGTGCCGGTATACATGATGCCGCTCGACTCGACGCAAATCCACCTGGAGGCGGCTGAGCGGGAGCGGATCTTTTCCTACGGTTCGCCGCTGACCGATCAGTTGACCCTGCTTTACCACCAGTGGCTGGCCGGCAGCGAGGGTCATGCGGCTGCGCCCACCTTGTTTGATCCGGTGGCCGTGGCCTATGCCATCCGCCCCGACTTGTGTCCGGTCAGGCCGATGCGTCTTGAAGTGGACGAAAAGGGGTTTACGCGGCCCGTCGAAGGCGCTTCCAATGCTCAGGTCTGCCTGCGCTCCAACGAGGCAGGGTTTCTGCAGCTTCTCCTGGACCGCGTCGCGCCTGAAAATGCGCGCTGACCGGGAGCGCCGGGCCCGCACAAATTGGCTATTTTTCTTCGCTGTCCAGGCCGCGATTCCTGCTCCCACGGATGGTCGAAAAACATGTGTGTTGCCGGTCACTTGCAACTCCATTGACAGCAAGAGAAAGTTGGACAAAAATGGCGAGTCGAGTCAAATCGAGCCATTTTGTGCGGTGCATGGAGGGAAAGTGAGAAACGTTAGCAAAATGATGGTTTTGGGGGCGTCGGCTTTTTTGGGCGTCGGGTTGTTGCTGAGTGGTTGCAAGTCGGCTCCGGACCTGACGCAGGCCAATGCGCAGGCCATGATCCAGGCCAAGTACGACCAGACCCCCGCAGTGGGCGCCAACATTACCGTGAACGACCTGGGCATGCGTCAGGGCGTGGCGGCCAAGTATTGGAACCGGACCACGGTCTATCCCAACAAGTTCTGGGCCGACTTCACCCTGACCCCCGATGGCAAGAAAGTCATCGCGCTGCAGGGCGGCGGGGATGTGATCAAGTGGCGCCCGGAGAACCCCAGCGACAGTGGTTATTCCATCGTCGTGATGAGTGTGGCCGCCAATCACCTGAAGGCGCGCGACGTCAAGGAGCCCCAGGACGAGATTTTTCCCGGCGTGGCGACAGCCAAAGGCGCCGACTACAGCGAGGCAGTGAACCTGGACGGCGTCCCCGGACCGCTACAGGACATCGCCCACAACCCCGGCAACCAGCTGAGCATCAAGCGGAAGGCCCATTTTTCGCTTGAAGGCGGCGCCTGGGTACTGCACAGCATCGAGTAAAGCGGGAAAAACATCGCGGGCGGCGTCGAAATCGTTGACCCCGCCCGCGTTTCTTGTTATTGTTAGAAGGTTCCGCAAGAACGCGTCTGTCCGTGTGTCTTAACGGCGGACGGGTAGGGTCGCCCGCTCAGGAAGCAGAAAGACGCGGGTTGGACCCAGGGTCAGGTGCAGTTTACCGGCCCGGCATGTCCCGCAGTTGCTCTCTTCTTGCGGAGGGCAGGGGCAAATCGCATCGGAGTCCGCGCGTTCTCCGCCTTGGAGGGCTATGCGGGCCGGAACCAGCGAAACGGAGTTGGCTTTTTCTGCGCAAGCGGGAAAACGCCCGGCCACCGTCCCGGTTCTCGTCTGAGATTGGAACGAAGGCAGACGCGAAGCAGCAACATTAGGGCTTCCGTGCGCGTGCGCGCCACAAAGTGGTCGCGCTTGAACGCTACGGGAAGCTCGACGGTTCTGCGCGCGGCTGGCGAACTTGGGTGGCAGGTTTTTTTGGGGTAAGGAGTTTCAGTTTGCCTACATTTAATCAGTTGGTTCGCAAGGGGCGTACGGCCCCGCGGTACAAGACGGCGTCACCGGCCCTGCAGGCCTCGCCGCAACGGCGCGGTGTTTGCACCCGCGTGTACACACAGACACCCAAAAAGCCGAACTCGGCTCTGCGCAAGGTGGCCCGCGTGCGGCTGACCAACGGGATCGAGGTCACCACCTACATCCCCGGCATCGGCCACAACCTGCAGGAGCACTCGATCGTGCTGATCCGCGGCGGCCGTGTCAAGGATCTGCCTGGCGTTCGCTATCACGTGGTTCGCGGCACTCTGGACTCGGTGGGCGTTGCCAACCGCAAGCAGAGCCGGTCCAAGTACGGAGCCAAGCGCGCCAAGGGCGGCGCGGCGCCGGCCAAGGCCAAGAAGTAGTCAAAGGTTCCGGGACGAAGCACTGAGCCCGGACTTGGGTAGCACAAGGCGCGCGAGCGCGTAAGGATTTTGAGGATTTATGCCAAGAAAAGGGCACATTGCGAAGCGGGAAGTGGCTGCGGATCCGGTCTACGGGTCCACGCTGGTCACCAAGTTTGTCAACTCCATGATGTGGGGCGGCAAGAAGTCGACGGCTCAGGGCATCTTCTATCAGGCGATGAAGAACCTTGAGGAGAAGGGCGGCGGCGACGACGCTCTCAAGCTCTTCAAGAAGGCTGTCGAGAACTGCAAGCCGCTGCTGGAAGTCAAGACCCGCCGCGTGGGCGGCGCCAACTACCAGGTGCCCATCGAAGTGAACCCCGACCGGCGCACCTCGCTGGCCATCCGCTGGCTCATCAACTACGGGCGCAGCCGCGGCGAAAAGGGCATGGTCGACAAGCTGGGCAACGAGCTGCTGGATGCGGCCAACGGCCGCGGCGCGGCCATGAAGAAGAAGGAAGACGTCCATCGCATGGCCGAGGCCAACAAGGCCTTCGCTCACTACCGCTGGTAGGCGAACGGATCGGTAGGGATTGAAGCCGGCGGCGCGATGGGCCGGCTTGACGGAAATCACAAGAGCAACAAAACAGCGGGCCTGGGCGCCCGCAAGGAAGAAACGCCGTGCCTCGCACTACACCTCTAAGCCGCTGCCGGAATATCGGAATCATGGCGCACATCGACGCCGGAAAGACGACGGCGACCGAGCGCATCCTGTTTTACACGGGCATCACTCACCGTATCGGCGAAGTGCATGAAGGCACGGCGACCATGGATTACATGGAGCAGGAGCAGGAGCGCGGCATTACCATCACTTCCGCCGCCACCACCTGCACCTGGAAGGATATTCGCATCAACATCATCGACACCCCCGGCCACGTGGACTTCACGGCCGAAGTGGAGCGCTCGCTGCGCGTGCTGGATGGTGCGGTCGCGCTCTTCGACTCGGTCTCCGGCGTGCAGCCGCAGAGCGAGACGGTGTGGCGCCAGGGCGACAAGTACAAGGTGCCGCGCATCTGTTTCGTCAACAAGATGGACAAGAACGGCGCGGACTTCGAGTATGTCATCGAAACCATCCGCAAGCGGCTGGGCGCGCGCCCGGTGGCGTTGCAGATTCCCATCGGCGCCGAAGCCAACTTCAAGGGCGTCATCGACCTGGTCGAGATGAAGGCCATTCTGTGGCACGACGAGGCGATGGGTTCGCAGTACGACATCGAGCCGATTCCCGCCAATCTGCTGAAGAAGGCCGAGGCCTTCCGCACCCAGATGATCGAGATCATCGCCGAGACCGACGACGTTCTGCTGGAGAAGTTCCTCGAAGGCGAGCTGCCGACGATTCCCGAGCTGAAGGCCGGCATTCGTCAGGCCACCATCGACATGAAGATCTTCCCGGTGATCTGCGGAACCGCCTTCAAGAACAAGGGCATACAGACGCTGCTGGATGCGGTGGTCGATTACCTGCCCAGCCCGCTGGACAAGCCGGCGGTGGAGGGCATCAACCCCGCGCACCCGTCCGAGATCGTGATTCGCAAGGCCGACGACAATGAGCCGCTTGCGGCGCTGGCCTTCAAGATCATCAACGATCCCTTCGGCAAGCTCTGCTTTATTCGCGTCTATTCGGGCGTTCTCAAAACCGGCGATACGATTGTCAACCCCCGCACTGGCAAGACCGATCGCGTGGGCCGCCTGGTCAAGATGCACGCCAACAAGCGCGAAGACATCACCGAGATTTATGCCGGCGACATCTGCGCCTGCGTCGGCTTGAAGGATTTGAAGACCGGCGATACTTTGAGCGATCCGCATCACGTTGTCGCCCTGGGCGCCATCACCTTCCCGGACACGGTTATTTCGGTGGCCATCGAGCCCAAGACCAAGGTCGACCAGGAAAAGATGGGCGTTGCCTTGTCCAGGCTGGCCGACGAGGATCCTACCTTCAAGGTGCGGACCGACGAGGACTCGGGTCAGACCATCATCAGCGGCATGGGCGAGTTGCACCTGGAGATTCTGGTCGACCGCATGAGGCGCGAGCACAAGGTCGAAGCCAATGTGGGCGAGCCCAAGGTCGCCTTCCGCGAAACCATCCGCAAGATGGCCGAAGCCGAGGGCAAGTACATCCGCCAGACCGGCGGTTCGGGCAACTATGGCCATTGCAAGCTGCGCGTCGAGCCGAACGAGCCGGGCAAGGGCTACGAGTTCATCAACGGCATCAAGGGCGGCACCATTCCCAAGGAATACATCAAGCCCATCGATCAGGGCGTGCAGGGCGCCATCGAACTCGGCATCCTGGCCGGCTACCCTCTCGTGGACATCAAGGTCACGCTCTTCGACGGCAGCTATCACGAAGTGGACTCGAACGAAATGGCCTTCAAGTTTGCCGGTTCGATCGCCTTCAAGGAAGCCGCGCGCAAGGCCAGCCCGGTGCTTCTGGAGCCGGTGATGGCGGTCGAGGTCACGGTTCCCGAAGAGCACATGGGGACCATCATCGGCGACATCAATTCGCGCCGCGGCCGCATCGAGGGCATGGAGCACGTGGGCGGATCGCAGTTGATCAAGGCGATCGTGCCGCTGAAGGAAATGTTCGGCTACGTGAACGACATCCGCTCGTCCACTCAGGGCCGCGCCTCTTACTCGATGCAGTTTGCGCGCTACGAAGAAGCTCCGCGCATGATTGCCGACGAGATCATCGGGCGCTCGCAAGGCAAGTAGGGATTGTGAACCTGCGGGCCCGGTACGATGTGGGCGGCCGCAAGACATTGACAGGAACCAGGGGAACGAAGGGAACCGAGCATGGCGAAGGAAAAGTTTGACCGTTCGAAGCCGCACGTGAACGTGGGGACCATCGGACACATCGATCACGGCAAGACGACGCTGACAGCGGCGATCACCAAGGTGTTGGGCAAGCACAACCCG
>Ga0302198_10000443_pt1 | contig 46664 bp, 46 predicted proteins | sample II_Bog_N2_2_FD_193521 | JGI IMG/M metagenome (GOLD analysis project Ga0302198, IMG submission 193521) | Peat permafrost microbial communities from Stordalen Mire near Abisko, Sweden - II_Bog_N2_2 | ecosystem: Environmental > Terrestrial > Soil > Wetlands > Peat | place: Sweden: Abisko...
CCAACTTGAGGCCCTGATTGGGATTGCCGATCACGGATCGTTCTCCGGCGCCGCGGAAGTGCTCGGCACGGTCCAGTCGAATATCTCGAATCGCATCGCCCATTTGGAGAAAGAACTCGGTACCGAGTTGGTCAACCGCTCGAACGGCCTGCTGACCGAATCGGGTGAGATCGTGGTCGATCGGGCACGCCGGATCCTGGGCGAACTACGCGGCATCGCCTCGGACGTGTCGGAGTTGAACGCCGAGATTCACGGCCAGGTCGTACTCGGCATGATCGGTTCGGCCGGTCGATGGATCGTGCCGCTGCTGCTCGAGGCGTTGAAGGAGAACTATCCCCACATCGCCCTGCACATCGTGGAAGGTACGAACTCCGTCATCGAACCGCAGTTGGTGAAGGGTCAACTCGACCTCGCCGTGGTGGCCTGGCCGATCTACGCCCCCGAACTGACCGGCGTCGACATATTCAGTGAGGACCTCGTCCTGATCGTCGCCAAGGATCACCCCCTCGCCTCGACTCCCGAGCCGTTGACGTTCGCAACCCTCGCCGAATACGAGATCCTCCTCCCCTTTCGCGGTACGCCGATCCGTCGCGAGATCGACGAAGCGAGCCGCCTCCAAGGCGTTGAGCTCAAGCCGCTCATCGAGCTCGACGGACTGCGCACCATTGCCTCGCTCACCTTCGACGGCTACGGGCCGTCAATCCTTCCCGCGACGATGCTGTCGCGACACCTGCGCGACAAATTCGTCGCCCGTCACATCGACAAGATCGCCAAGCGCCGGGTGCTACTGGCGACGCGTCGTTTCGGCTTCCCCGCCGCCCCGGTGCGGGCCATCCACGCGCTGCTCATTGACGTCGTTCGCCACGCCACGAACGTCCCCGACGGAGTGTATTTGGGCAAAACACCCGCTCAGTAGAGTTCGGGGATGCCCAATCAGAAACCGGACGAGGTCGCGGCGTTCATCGCGAAACGTGATCGGGCCTTTCGGCAGATCATCGCCCTCGCCGGACCGCCGCCACTTCGAAGGCGCGCCGCCGCCGTTGACAACCGCTTTCCCTCCCTCGTGCGATCCATCACCCATCAACTCCTGGCGACGAGCGCCGCGACCACGATTCACGCTCGTGTCGTCGAGGCCTGCGGTGGGGTCGTGAACGTGCACACCATCATCGCGACCGGTCCCGAGAAGCTCCGCGAGGCCGGTGTCAATCGAACCAAAGCACAGGCCATGGTCGACCTCGCCCACGAAGTGCGCGACAGCCGCGTCAATCTGTCACGTCACGGGCGAATGAGTGACGACGAGATCGTTCGCGACGTCGCCGCCGTACGCGGTATTGGCCCCTGGACCGCGCAGATGTATCTGATCAGCACGATGTCGCGTCCGGACGTGTGGCCGATCGGCGATTACGGCGTGCGAGTCGGTTGGACGTTGCTGCACGGACTCGACGAGACGATCAGCGAAAAAGATCTTCTCGTCGCCGGCGAACGCTTCGTCGGTGCGCGGACGTCGGTCGCGTGGTACTGCTGGGAGGCCGTTCACTGGGCCAAAGCAGCCAAGTAGCCTTTCATTCATGCCACTACTGAACCTCGCCGACCTCGAACGCGACGCCCTTGAGTCGCTCACGACCTTTGCCACCATCCCCTGTCTCTCCCCGAGCTTCGACGTCGAGTGGGTCCAACACGGCTATATCGACCGCGCGATCGAACTGCTTTCGGACTGGGCACTCGCGCGCACATTGGCCGACTTCGACGTCGAGATACATCGCCTCGAAGGCCGCACACCAGTACTGGTGGTCACCGTCGCGGCCACGGCCCCGGGCGACGGCACCGCCGTGTTGTACGGACACCTCGACAAGCAGCCGCCCCTTGGGAATTGGTCCGAAGGCCTCGGGCCCTACGAACCGGTTCGCCGTGACGACCGTCTCTTCGCGCGTGGCGTCGGCGACGACGGCTACTCGACCTACGCGGCGTTACTCGCCATCGAGGCAATGGAAGCGAACGACATTCCGCACAGTCGCTGCGTCGTGCTGATCGAGGCCAGCGAAGAGAGCGGCAGCCCGGACTTGGAGGCCTATCTCGATTACCTCAAGGACCACCTCGGCACGGTCGAACTGATGATCTGTCTGGACTCCGGGGCGCTCACCTACGACCGACTGTGGGTGACGACGTCACTTCGCGGCGTCGTGAACGTGGACCTCGAGGTGGAAGTCCTGTCCCAGGGTCAGCACAGTGGATCGGCGAGTGGCGTCGTGCCGTCGTCCTTTCGGATCCTTCGCGAACTGCTCGACCGCGTCGAAGACGCCACAACCGGTGAGGTACTGGTTCCGCAACTGAGCGCAAAAATCCCGGACGTTGAAGTTCGTGCCGCGTCGGCGCTCGCCGCGGAGTTTGGCGACATCATCGGACGAGAACTCCCGACGCTCGAGGGCGTGGAACTGATGGGTGCGAGTGCCGAAGAGCGGATCCTTCGCCGCACGTGGTACGCCACGCTCTCGATCGTCGGTCTCGGTGGCGCGCCGGTGCCCGAGATCGCCGGCAACGTCCTTCGCCCCTCGACGACCGCGAAACTGTCCTTTCGCCTGCCGCCCAGCGTTGACGCCGAGAGCGTACAAGGGGCCCTCATTCCCATCTTGACGACGGACGTGCCGTCCTCCGCGCGGGTCACGTTGAAGAACTGGGAAATCGGTAGTGGCTGGTACTCGCCGCCCCTGGCCCCCTGGCTCGCCGAGGCGCTCGACGTCGCCTCCAACGACGCCTTCGGACGCGCGCCTGGTTTCACCGGCGAGGGCGGCTCGATTCCCTTCCTCGCCTCGTTGGGCAAGCGATACCCGAACGTGCAGTTCGTCGCCACCGGTGTCATGGGACCGCAGTCCAACGCACACGCCATTGACGAGTTTCTCGACCTGCCCATGACGGTTGGCGTCACCAATTCGGTCATTACCGTATTGGGTGCATACGCCAAGAGCTAGGAGCACGTCATGAGCCAACAAGTCGATCTCTGGGTGGATCCCGCCTGCCCCTGGGCTTGGATCACGTCACGGTGGCTACTGGAAGCAGCAACGGTGCGCGACCTCGATGTCCGCTTCCACGTCATGAGCCTGGCGGTGCTGAATGAAAATCGCGAACTCTCCGAGGACTACACCGAGTGGCTGAAGACGGCCTATCGACCGGTGCGAGTGCTGATCGCCGCGGAAGAACGTCACGGCAACAGTGTCGTCGAGCCGCTCTATTCGGCGATGGGCACACGTCGTCACGTTCGTCAGGAGAAGGACTGGGACGACGTCATCGCCAAGTCACTCGCCGACGTCGGCCTCGAAGTCGAACTGGCCTCGGCGGCGGACGACGCGCAATTCGACGCACGACTGCGCGCCAGCCACGCCGAAGGTATGGACCCCGTGGGTTATGACGTCGGCACACCGGTCATCCACGTCGACGACATCGCCTTCTTCGGACCCGTCGTCACGCCGGCGCCCAAGGGTGAGGCCGCGGGGCGACTCTTCGACGGCGTCATGATGGTCGCCGGCACACCCGGGTTCTACGAGATCAAGCGCTCGCGCACCGACGAACCTTCATTCGAATGAGTGATTCGACAGCTCGCGCCGGTTTCCCGATCTACGCGTCAGGAAAGACCGATGCGCCGCGCGCCGTCATCGTCCTGCAAGAGGCCTTCGGCGTAAACGACCATATTCGCGGCGTCGCGGACCGATTCGCTGACGAGGGTTACCTGGCCGTGGCGCCACAACTGTTCCACCGCGATGGATCGCCGGAGATCGCGTACGACGACTTCTCCTCGGCCATGCCCTTCATGGCGAACCTGACGAAGCAGGGTCTCACCAATGACCTCAACGCCACCACCGATTTCCTCGCCACGCTCGGCTTTCACGCACCCAACATCGCCGCGGTCGGATTCTGCATGGGCGGGACTGTTTCGTTTTTCGCCGCGACCCTGGGTACCGTCGGTGCCGCCGCCAGCTTCTACGGCGGTGGGGTCACCACCGGTCGATTCGGATTCGCGCCCTTGGTGGAACTCGCCGCCGACCTCAGGTGTCCGTGGCTCGGTCTCTACGGCGACCTCGATCAGAGCATCCCGGTCGACCAGGTCGAGGCGTTGCGAGAGGCGACGAACGCGGCACCGGTCCCGACCGAGATCGTGCGGTACCCCGAGGGCCAGCACGGTTTCCACTGCGACGCGCGACCCGATTCGTTCAACGAGGCCGCCGCGACCGACGCCCGAGGCCGCGCACTCGCCTTCTTCGCCGAGCACCTCAGCGACAAATAGTCAACTGCGCGGAACGTCCTTCCAGGAGACGTCCTTGTCGTTGCGTGGTTCTCCCGGTAGCCCGAGGACCCGTTCGCCAATGATGTTGCGCATCACTTCGCTGGTCCCGCCCTCGATGGAGTTCGCCCGCATTCGAATGAAGGCCTTGCGCATGTCGCCGCCGGTCATCGCCGACTCGGTGGGGCGGATCTGCGGGTACGTCGAACCGTAGAGCATTCCCTCGGTCCCCATGAGATCGACGCAGAGCTCACTGGTCTTCTGATTCTCCTCGGCGAAGGCCAACTTGGCCACCGAACCTTCGGGACCGGGCGTGCCGGCCTTGCGCAGGTCGCTCGCGCGCCAGTTCGTCAGCCGCCCGACTTCGTTGCGAACCCACGACTGCATCAGTTCACTTCGCACCGCCATGGCGTAGGCGTCCTCACGACCGCTCCAGTGTTTGTTCCAGATCTTCACCGCTTCGCCGATCAAGCCCGAACCGCGCGGCGGCACCGTGCCGCCAATGGACACGCGCTCGTTCATCAACGTCGTGATCGAGACTCCCCAGCCCTCGCCGACACCGCCCAGGCGCTGGCTGTCGGGCACACGCGCGTCGACGAAGAAGCACTCGTTGAACTCCGCCTCGCCGGTCGCTTGAAAGAGTGGTCGAACTTCGACGCCCGGGGCGCGCATGTCGACCAGGAACGCGGTGATGCCGCGGTGCTTGGGCACCTCGGGATTGGTGCGCGCGAGGATCAGGCCGAAGGCCGACTCGTGGGCCAACGTCGTCCACACCTTTTGACCGTTCAAGAGCCACTCGTCGCCGTCCTTTTCGGCGCGACAGGCCAGACCGGCGACGTCCGAACCGGCACCCGGCTCGGAGAACAACTGACACCAGATCTCTTCTCCCGTGAAGAGCGGACGCAGGAAACGGCTCTTCTGCTCCGTGGTGCCGTGGGTCACGAGCGTCGGGGCGACCATGCCGTAGCCGATGACGTTGCGACCAATGGCCGACGGCGCGCCCGACTTCGAGATCGTGCGTAACGCGTACAGCTGATCTGAGGGCGTTCCCCCGAGTCCTCCTTCGCCGAGCGGAAAGTGCACCCAGGCGAGTCCTCGGTCGAACTGCTCGCCCAGGAACCTGACCGGCTCGGTCTCCTTCGGAGGAAAGGACGTCACCAAGTCGTCAATCAGTTCATCAATCTGGGCTTCACTCGTGGCCATGGCGCTCCTCGGCTAAATCGACTGGTCTTCGAATACTAAACAGTAACGCCGCCAACGTCGGAGTTCACACGTGCGCCAAGTAGAACAGGTGGATGAAAACACCGCGAATCTTGGCCACGTCCGGCGGCTACCGCATGGGGCCGGTACAGATGTCCTGGCGCCTCGGCACGATGCTGATCGACGCCCTCGCCTCGATTGAAAAAGTCCGACCACGCGTCTGTCTCATGAATACCGCGATGGGCGACGATTTCACGTACTACGCCATGGCCTACGAAGCGTTCAACGCGGCCGGCTGTGACGTCACCGAACTGAAGGTCTTCCCCCAGCCTTCGGCGGACCCCGAGGAGCGTCTGTGCGGCAGCGACCTCGTGTGGGTGGGCGGTGGCTCGGTGGCGAACCTGCTCGCGCTCTGGCGATTGCACGGAATCGACTCGGCGATGCGAAGCGCGTGGGAACAGGGCGTGATCTTGGGCGGCGTGTCCGCGGGCAGTCTCTGCTGGCACCTCGGCGGGACGACCGACTCCTTCGGTCAGATCCTCCAACCAGTAACCAATGGCCTCGGCTTCTTGCCGTACGCCAACGGGGTCCACTACGACGCCGAAGCCCAGCGCCGACCTCTCTTGCACACGCTCATGAAAGAAGAGGTGCTCGCGCCGCTCGCCTACGCGACCGACAATACGGTCGGGATCTGGTACGAGGGCACCGACGCGACCACGGTCGTCTCGGACGCCCCGGTCGATCCGGACAGCGGCCCGGCTGCGTACAAAGTGGAACTCATCGATGGCGAGATCATCGAAACGCGCTTCGGCGTCGGCGCCGCGCTGCCGTAACGCTTTTGACGACCGATAGAATTGGTCTCGCAACACTCGACATTTGAGTTCTTCACTGCGAGTGCCGACCAGAAGAGAAGCTCCGCAATGATCCTCGCCGCCTCCACGATCACCCGGACCTTCGGGATCGTCGCCCCGACGCTGACCATCTTCCAATGCCTCGCCCAGGCCAATCGGATTCGCACGACGGGCGCCAAGGGCGTGTCGCTGGCCACGTGGATTCTGTCGGCCTTCGTCTCGCAGATCTGGTTCTGCTACGGGATCATCTTTCACGTCACGGCCGAGATCGTCGCGAACATTCCGGCGATCACCGTGTCGCTCATCGTCGCCTTCCTCGCCGCGCAGAGTCAAGGCAAGATGGCGCGCAGCCTCATGGGCTATCTCGCGGTGACCGTGATTACGATCCTCGCCACCTTCGCCGGTTCGTTCCACGACCTGCGTTGGGTGCTGGCGACCGTGGCCGTCGGGAGTTCGATCATCATCTACCTACCGCAACTGGCCCTCGTCATTCGACCCAAGGACCTCAGCGGCGTCTCGATCATCAGTTGGTGCCTCGCCACCCTGACGTCGATCGGGTGGTTCGTCTACGGAATCCTCATCCACCAACCACCGCTCGCGATACCCAGCCTGGTGATGATGCCGTCGGCCTTCATCATCTTCGTCCAGGCCTCACGACACCGAATCCAGAACAATTCGCGCACCGGACTCCAGGCGCCACTCGTCGAATAGCTCCCGCTCAGCGTGTCGGCTGCGGCAGAGCGGCGCGCACCGTATCCATTCGAATCGAGAGTGACGTGGCCCTCTCCCTCGCGTCGGTCGATCCGCACTCTTCGAGCCAGTTCGCCAGCATCAGGTACCCGTCTTGGGTGAGCACCGACTCCGGATGGAACTGCACGCCCTCGAGTGGCAGCGTCCGATGACGCATGCCCATGATGAGACCGTGCGAGCGCGCCGTCACCTCAAACTCAGCGGGAAGTCCCGTGTCTTCGACGACGAGTGAGTGATAGCGCCCGACCACGAGAGGATTGCTGACGCCCGCGAAGACCCCGACGCCCTGGTGCTCCACGAGGCTGGAACGCCCGTGCAACAGCTCCGGTGCGCGGTCGATCGTCGCTCCGAAGGCTTCGCCGAGCGCCTGATGGCCGAGGCACACCCCGAACATCGGAATGCCATTGTCCCCGCAGTAGCGAATAATCTCGACGCAGTTCCCCGCGTCGCGCGGGTGACCGGGTCCCGGTGAGACCAGCACGCCATCGGGCGCCAAGTCCGCCACCGTTTGCGACGTCACTTCGTCGTTGCGCAGCACCGTCACCTCGGCGCCCAGTTCGGCCATGTACTGGACCAGGTTGTAGACGAACGAGTCGTAGTTGTCGACCACGAGGATTGACGGCGCGGCGCTCATCGAGAAATTCTAGGTCCGAACCAGTTACTAACATTCATCAATGGAGCCGATCGACCTCGCGTCTTTTCTCGGGCTCGTCGCTCAAGGCTTCAACGTCGTACCCCTCTCAGCGACCCTCCAGTTGGACCGCGAGACGCCGGTCTCGCTGTACCAGCGATTCAGTGCCCGAGCGATCTTCCTGCTGGAGAGCGCCGCCCTGGGCGAAGCCACGGGTCGCTACTCCTTCATCGGACTTGATCGTCGCTGGAGGGTGACGACGCGCGAAGGCGCCACCGTGGTCGAAGGGACCGACGGCGGCGACGCGTCGCTCGCGCCACTGGACGCGCTTCGCCACATCCTGGCTCGATACCGCACTCACACGCCTCGCACCCTTCCCGACTTCTTTGGCGGCGCCGTCGGGTTCGTGACGTATGACTACGTGCGCCGACTCGAACGCCTGCCGCGCGAAGCGGTGAAGGACATGTGGCCCGACGTCGACTTCTCGTTTCCCGGCGCGGTCCTGATCTGTGACCACGTGCAACACTCGACGACCGCCGTCGTGAACGCGGTCATCGAAGAGGGCGAGGATCCAGCGGCGGTCTTCGAACGCGCCAGCGATCAACTACGGGCCATTGTCGAGGTCCTGCTCGGTCCCGAGCCCCCGAGCGATCCGGCGACCGAGCGCCTCGTCGCGACCGCGCCGAGTGAACGTGCCCGTATTGACGTTCGAACGATCGCCAAGGGTCTGTCGAATTTCACCGGCGCGGCCTACGGCGACGTGGTCGAACGAGCTCGCGAACACGTCTTCGCCGGCGACGTCTTTCAGGTCGTGCCGAGTCAACAGTTCACGCGCTCGAGCGCCGTCAATCCCCTCACGCTCTATCGCGTATTGCGGGCCCTCAACCCCTCGCCGTACATGTACCTGCTCGACTCGGGTGACATTCAGATCGTCGGTGCGTCGCCCGAGATGTTGATGCGAGTCCACGACGGACTGGTCAGCTATCGACCGATCGCGGGCACCCGGGCTCGCGGCATCAACGAAGCCGAGGACCTCGAACTGGAGTACGAACTGCTGCACGACGAGAAGGAGATCGCCGAGCACGTGATGCTGGTGGACCTCGGGCGGAACGACGTGGGCCGCGTCGCCACCCCGGGGACGGTGCGGGTCGATCGCCTCGCCCACATCGAGCGCTACTCGCACCTCATGCATTTGGTGTCACACGTCGAGGGCCGACTAAAGGAAGGTCTCGATGCCTTCGACGCCTTCGACGCGCTCTTTCCGGCGGGCACCCTGACGGGCGCCCCCAAGGTGCGCGCGATGGAACTGATCGACGAGTTCGAACCGGTATTTCGTGGACCCTACGGCGGAGCGGTCGGCTACTTCTCGCTCTCGGGCAACGCGGACTTCGCGATCACCATCCGCACGGTGTCGCTACGCGGTGGCGTCGCGACGGTGCAGGCCGGCGGCGGGGTCGTCGCCGACAGTCAGCCCGAGTTCGAGTACGAGGAGTCGATCAACAAGGCGTCCGCACCACTGCTCGCACTGGAAATCGCCGACCCGATCTCGTAGTACTCGCGACTAGTCCTCGTCGTCGTATGACGGCGCGGGCCTGGGTTTCGAGCCCCGGCCCTTCTTCTTTCGCGAGGACACCTCTTGTTCGCGACTCAATTCCTGGCTCACCATCTCGTCGCGGATCGAGCGCCAGCTTTCGAGACGCCGAGCCGACAGTTCCCCGCTCGCCACGGCCGCCTCGACGGCGCAGCCCTCATCGCCGCTGTGCGCACAGTCCGTGAATCGGCAGTTCATCGCGAGTTCGGTGATATCGGCGAAGGCGTCGTCGAGACCCTGTTGACCGATGGTGAGATCGAGCAGTCGAATCCCGGGAATATCGAGCAGCACTCCCCCGCTCGACAAGCGATACAGCCGTCGCGTCGTGGTGGCGTGGCGACCTTCTCCGCTACGACTCACCTGCGCCGTCAACTCCTCTGATCCCTCCAACGCATTGAGCAGCGACGTCTTGCCGGCGCCCGACGCGCCGAGCATGACGGCCGTCACGCCCTCGTGGAGGATCGAGCGCAACCTCTCGATACCCTGACCGCTCGCCGAACTCGTGGTCATCACGTCGACGCCGGGGACTGTCTCTTGGGCTTCGGCCACGATCGATTCGACGATGTCAGTGCCGTCAGCTTTCGTGAGCACGACGATCGGCGTCGCACCACTGTCAAAGGCCATCACCGCGAGTCGTTCGAGCATGAGGACGTTCAAGTCTCGGTCGATCGGCAGCACCACGAGGACGACGTCGATATTCGCGGCGAGCACCTGCACGTCGCCGGGGGTCGCACCGGGCCGTCGCAACTCTGTCGTGCGCGCCGACACCGAGATGATGTAGCCGTCACGAATACTCACCCAGTCGCCCGCCACGGGACTCAGGTTCAGCGTGGTCGCGAACTGGCTCGTCGACGTCGTTTCGTGGCCGATCTCGTCGCACCAGATCACTTCGGCGGTCGTGCCGTGAACAATGCTGATGCGCCCGGGATTCGACCCAGCGGAGAAGTCGAGATCGGACTGGACGTTGAGCCCGAGGGTCCGAAGCACCCGGACGGCTGCGTCGCTCAACGGCGTACTCGACGATGATGATTCCAAGTTGTCCTTTTCGACGCGGACCATGCGGTCCGGAAGTCCTCGTGACCTCCTGCAAGGCTATTTGACGACTCGCGTGTCGTGGTACCCACGTCGAGGGTTCCGTATTCCGTCGATCTCCAGTGGAATGATTTGACAATGAGTAAAGTCGGCTGGCCCACGTTTTGGCACCTGCACCCCGGGGTGCGCAAGCGCGAGGAACTCTCGCTCGGCGAGCGAGCCGCCGATCGCATGCGCAACATCATGGGTTCGTGGCCCTTCGTCTTCAGCTTCTTCGGGGTCATGATTCTCTGGGCGGCGGGGAACACGTATTTCCTTCAGCGGGTGATCCACCACAAGGCCTTCGACCCGTACCCGTACATCCTGTTGAACCTCTTCCTCTCGATGTTGGCCGGCGTGCAGGCGGCCGCGCTGCTGATCGCCGCCAAGCGCACCGACTCGATCGCCTCGGAGATCGCCCTTCACACGGTGAAGAACACCGACGACATCCGCACCCTCTTGGACGAGAACACGAACTTGACCAAGGAAGTGAAGTTGGCCACGGATCTACTCGATGAGATTCATCGCCACGTCGCCGCCCTCAGCCCCGGCGCCGGACGATTTGCACCAGGTGAGTCGCCGCCCACTTCATAGTGGCACCCGCTCGAGCCGACTAGTGCAACCGCCCGTCCCTACGGCGACGTCGCGTGACAGGCTGGGACCATGAGCCCTGAACCTGTCAACACTGAACTGATCGGCACCACGTTCGTGGTCGCGATCAATCGTCCCGAAGTGCGAAACGCCGTGAACGGAGCGGTCGCGGCCGCCCTGGCCGAAGCGTTTCGCTCCTTCGAAGAGAACGACGACGCCAAGGTCGCGGTACTCGCCGGCGAAGGAGGGACGTTCTGCGCCGGGGCGGACCTGCGCGCGATCGGCACCCGTGAGGCGAATCGGGTGACGCTCGACGGTGACGGCCCGATGGGGCCGACCCGGATGATCCTGACCAAGCCCGTCGTCGCGGCGATCGACGGCTACGCCGTCGCCGGAGGAATGGAACTCGCGCTGTGGTGCGACCTTCGGGTCATGGAAGAAGACGCCACGTTAGGCGTCTTCTGTCGACGATGGGGCGTGCCACTGATCGACGGCGGCACCGTTCGGCTCCCGCGGATCATCGGCGCCGGAAGAGCACTGGACCTGATTCTCACCGGCCGAGCGGTCGGCGCCGCCGAGGCGCTCGCGATGGGACTCGTCAACCGCGTGGTCGAACGGGGCCACGTCCGAGCCGCGGCCCTGGACTTGGCCGAGCAGATCGCCTCGTTTCCCGACGTCTGCATGCGAGAAGATCGGCTATCGATGTACGAAGGAATCGGACGCCCCGAAACCGAGGCCATGGGAATCGAGTTCGCCCACGGCATGACGTCACTCGGCGCCGACATGCGTGAGCACGTGAGCCGCTTTGTCTCGGGCGAAGGGCGACACGGCAGCTTCAATAAATGATCAATGCCACCCGGGCCCGGTTGGAATAGTCCGGGACCCGAGTGGCACAGTGATCAATAGTACCGAGTGCGTCTGATCGGTTCTTTACCAGTAGTAGTACTCCGGCATGAAGTTCAGCAACGGACTTCCAGTCCAGCCGATGGTGCTGTGCAACGTCTTGATCGTCTCGACCGTGGGTGCACTCTCGGGTTCGTACAGGACCGGCAAATTCTGAGCCGCGAAGGTGGCGTACTTGGTCAGGTTCGAGTGACCGAAGTCCGTGCCCTTGATGAGCGTCGTCATCGTCGAGTTGGCGTAGTCCCCCGGGTTGAAGCCGCCGCCGACGGCGAAGAGTGTCTCACCGGTCGGGAAATAGTTCGGGGCGAACGTCCAGCCGCCACCCCACATACAGAGTTGGAAGCCGGCCCCACTGTTGCAGTCGGCGACAACGCTGTTGAAGGACTCCGTCGACGTGGTGACCTTGATGCCAATTGTGGTCCAGTCCGAGACCTCCGCCGTTATCTCTTGAGTCAACGACGGTGTACCACTCGCGTAGACGAACGAGAAGTTCAAGGTGTAGCCCCTCGTGATGCCCGCGCCGCACTGCTTCGATCCGGTGCCGGGATTGACACACGTTTGGACGCCGTTCTCAATCTTCCATCCGTGCGAGGTCAGAAGTTTCTTCGCCGACGTCAAGTTGAACGGATACGGGTTCGTGATCGGTGCCGAGTACTTGGCCGGTACGACTGCGGGCAAGGCCGTGTAGGACGGGAAACCGTAGCCCTTGTCGACGTTCTTGATGACACCCAACTGGTCGGTTGACTCCTGAAGGGCCTGTCGGATATAGAGCTGATCCACGGCCGCCACTTTCGCGTCCTTCTTATTGAAGTTGAACGGCGCGTAATTGAAGCCCCAAATCGTGCCGGTCGAGAGGTTGTACTTGCTCGCCAGGTTGGCCCAGTTCGCTCCGACCTTGCCCGGTGCCGGTGCGGCGGAAGTCAGGACGCCCGGGTCGACGGTTCCGATGTCGATCTTGCCGGCCTGCAAGTCATTCTCTTCAGCTTGTTCGGTCGTGTAGGCAACTTCCTTCACGTACTCAACCTTGGCCTTCACCGGTCCGGAGTACTTGTTGTTCGGCTGGAAGGTCAGGTTGCCCAAGTTGTCAAAGGCCGTCAAGCGCCACGGGCCGTCGTCGCCACTCTGCCAGAGTGCGTCGGTGTAGGTGTCGGTCTTGCTTGAGAGGTTGTTCAAGTAGTTGTAGACCGACTTGCAGGCCACGTCAGTCGACTTGGCGCCCCACACACCGGTCGCGCAGTTCTGCTTTGTCGTGGGTGACGAAATGTCCCATTTGTCGGTGAACGGCGTGATCTGGTTGAGGTAGTTGTTAGTGATCCACAACGGGTTCACGGTGGTCTTGAAGTTGATGGTGACCTTCATTCCCTTGCTGGTGATGCTCGAGACCTGGTCCGGGATGCCGTAGCCCGGGTTGTAGCCCCAGAAGTCCGCTGGGAGCGCCTTGTACATGTTCAAGAAGAACATGACCGATTGGGCATTCACGGTCTGGCCATCAGAGAATTTCCAGCCCTTGAGCTTCATCGTCACGGTCTTGTCGTGGTTCGAATACACCGGGTTGTAGGCCAGTGACAACGAAGGAACGAGCGACACGCTGCCGCCGACGCCGAACCAGTACATCGGTCGGAACATCTCGTCTTGGAACTGGTTGATGTTGTCGACCGAGCAGTACTGGCACGATTCGAACGGAAAGATCCAGTTCGGTTGAGCGGTAGGTCCCTCGGCAAAGGTGATCGTGCCAGAGACCTTGCCAGTACTCGGAGGATTGGCGCTCGGTTTCGACTTTCCGCCTGACACCGCAACAATTACGACGATGATCAGGGCGACCACAACGAGGCCGGAGACGACTTGAATGAGGCGCTTTTGATTGGACATAAGAACACTCTAAGTACGCCGAGGTCGATTAAACCATCAACTGGTCACCCAGAGGACACTTCTCACCTGTTTATAAGGTAACGAGATTCATAGCTCTTCACGCCAAAAACCACTTCAGCCGAGCAATTCTCTTTGATGCAGCGACAATGTGTCGCCCATCGTCTCCCCACGGCGCTCGAACCGGACAGTGAGTCATTCTCAAGGATCTCGTCAACATCCGACGAACGAAGCGAAGTCACTGATCCAGGGGTCGGTCGCGATGCGTTGTAAATTCACTGGATGACTCGGCTTAGACACCATTGGTTAGGACGCTGTCTACTTCTCTCCTTGGTGCTCAGCACGACTGTTATTTCGGCTGCGGCGACGACCACTTCGGCCCACGACGAACCGGCGCTCGCCACCACGACGACGACGACGATTCCAACTTCGTGCTCCAGCACTACATCGCCAACCACCACCACGACGACGTTGCCAACGGGCACCACTCCGACCTCGAGTACGACCACGACCACGAGTTCGACCACGACCACGAGTACGACCACGACGACCTCCACCACGACCACGATGCCTTCAACGACGACGACAGTCCCAGGGACAACTACGACGACGCCGACCACGACGACCTCCACCACGACCACGACCGTTCCCAAGAACACGGCGATCGCCTGGCCGACCCTCGCCAGCGCCGCTGTGGTCATCCCACGACTTTGCGTTTCAGCAATGTCGTCGTATCAACCTCGAGTTCCCATCGCGAGTTTGACCAAGATGATGACGGTCTGGGTCGTGCTCCACCAACTGCCACTGACGTTCCAAGCAAGCGGTCCCTGTCTCATCGTGAGCGCGCACGACGTTGCGCTCTACGACTACGACGTCGCGACCGGACAGTCGAACGCTCGCATCGTGTTGGGTGAGAAGATTTGCGAAGGGACGTTGCTTCGCGGACTGCTCGTGCACTCGGCCGGTGACTACTCACAACTGCTCCAGAGCATCATCGGTTGGAGTCCGGCCACCTTCGTGCGGGTGATGAACGCCGACGCGCGGAAGATGGGACTGACGCGAACGCACTACGTCGACCTCACCGGAATCTCGCCCGGGGACCAGTCGACCGCCGGCGAGCAAGCGACGTTGGCCGTCAATCTCATGACGGACGAGCCAGTCGTGGATCAAATCGTCGCGCTGACCCACGTAGCACTCCCCTATAACGGCGTCGTCGTTTCCTATACGCCGTTTATCGGTGTCGCCAACGTCGTGGGCGTCAAATCCGGATTCACGAATCCGGCCGGCGGTTGTGACGTCATGGCGGTCAAGGTCACGATCGGCGCCAACACGTTCTTGACGTACGCGGTCGTTCTCGGTGAACACGGTGGAAACGCACTGGGCATCGCGGGCGACGCCGCGCTCGCGCTTTCGCGCTCACTGCGCCCATCAATCAAACAGGTTCGTACGCCCACGGGCGTTCAACTCGAATGGACCGGGCCGGCCGCGGACGTCAGTCCTTGACGTCGCTCTAGGACAACGCCTGTCGCAGGTCCTCGAGTAGATCGTCGGCGTCTTCGATGCCGACGCTGAGTCGCACGAAGTTATCCGGGATCTCCAGTAGAGAACCACTCGTTGACACGTGCGTCATCTGGGCCGGTATCTCAATGAGGCTCTCAACCCCACCGAGTGATTCCGCCAGCGTGAAGACCTTGGTCTTTTCGACGAAGGCTTTGGCGCGCGCGGCACCACCCGCGACCTCGACGCTCACCATCCCACCGAATCCACGCATCTGATCCACGGCAATCTTGTGATTCGGGTGGGTCTCGAGGCCGGGGTACCAGACTCGCTCGATCCGCTCGTGACGCGACAGCATTGCGGCAACCTTCGCGGCGTTCTCTTGGTGCCGGTCCATGCGCACCGCGAGCGTACGAATCCCGCGCATGATCAAGTAGCAATCCAACGGCCCGGGTATGGCTCCGATGGCGTACTGAAAGAACTTCACCCGCGCGGCCACGTCGGCGTCATTGGTGACGAGCATCCCGCCGATTGCGTCGGAGTGCCCTCCGAGGTACTTCGTCGTCGAGTGCATCACGACGTCGGCGCCGAGGGTGAGGGGCGTTTGCAGATAGGGCGTGGCGAACGTGTTGTCCACGACCAACGTGGCGCCGTGACGATGGGTCACGTCGGCCAACGCCGCGATGTCAGCGATCCGCAACCAGGGGTTGCTCGGCGTCTCAGCCCACACGAGCTTCGTTCCCTCGCCCCAGGCCGACTCCACGGCGCTGATGTCCGAGAGGTCGACGACGTCGGTCTCGATCCCCCACGGACCGAAGATCTTGGTGAGCATCCGATACGTGCCGCCGTAGGCGTCGGCCGACAACATGACTCGATCGCCCGGCGCCAACGTGCGTAACATCGCGTCGGTTGCCGAGAGGCCCGAGGAGAAGGCGACGGCGAACTGCGCCACCTCCAAACTGGCCACGACCGCTTCGAGGGCGGCGCGCGTCGGATTGTCGCCCCGTCCGTAGTCGGCGAACTTGACGACACCGACGGACTCTTGGGCGTAGGTCGACGTGAGATAGACCGGCACGTTGACGGCCCCGGTCTCTAAGTCCGGCTCTTGTCCGACGTGGATCGCCCGGGTGGAGAAGTTCACGACAGTCCTTTCAGCTATTAATTCGGTGCGTTGTTCGAGAGAAAGCGAAGGACGTCCGAAGCGGTGATGACGCCACGGGGGCGTCCGTCGGCCAGCACGAGCAACGCCGGTGTCGTCCCGAGTCGCCGGGTCACGGATTCGAGCGGCTCGCCCACGCCGATCGTCTCGAGGATCGGACCCATGACCGCCTCGATCGGTCGATCGAGCATGGAGGGGTCCTTGAAACCGAGTTCCATGAGGTCCAGTTCAATGGCGGTGCCGACCACCTCTTTGGCCGCGAGCGGCAACTCGTCGGTAACGGCGATGACGACTTGGGAGACGCCGCGTTCGCGCATGAGGCCCGTCACCTCGCGCACGCTCTGGTCGGTCGTCGCCAAGATGAGGTCCGTCGCGTTCGCACCCTTGACGTCGAGGATGTCCCCGGCCGTTGGACCGCTTTCCGTGGTCAAGAAGCCGTAGCCGCGCATCCAGTCGTCGTTGAAGATCTTCGAGATGTAGCCGCGACCCGTATCGGGCACCAGTACCACGACGCACGATCCCGCGGGCGCCGTTTCCGCGACGCGAAGCGCCGCCACGACCGCGGTCCCGCCTGAACCGCCAATGAGCATCCCTTCTTCGTGGGTGACGCGTCGGGCCATGTCGAAGGCGTCGGCGTCACTCACCGCGATGACCTCATCAACGAGGCTCGGGTCGTAGTTCGCCGGCCAGAAGTCCTCACCCACGCCTTCGGTCAGATACGGCCGGCCCTCGCCACCGGAATAGACCGAACCTTCGGGGTCAGCGGCCACGATTCTGATCGCGGGGTTCTGTTCCTTGAGAAATTTCGCCACGCCACATATCGTGCCGCCGGTTCCGGCGCCCGCGACGAAGTGCGTCACCGTGCCGTCGGTGTCGCGCCAGATCTCAGGTCCCGTTGTCGTGTAGTGCGCGTAGGGGTTCGCGGGATTCGAATACTGATCGGGTCGAAACGCACCGGGCGTCTCTCGGGTCAGCCGTTCGGCGGTTGAGTAGTACGAATCGGGGTCTTCGGGGGCGACCGCCGTGGGACAGACGATCACTTCGGCGCCGTAGGCCTCGAGGAGTCGAACCTTCTCCGCGGCCATCTTGTCGCTCATCACGAAAATGCACTTGTAGCCGCGCTGGGCCGCGACGATCGCCAATCCGACACCGGTGTTCCCACTCGTGGGCTCGACGATGACGCCGCCGGGCTTCAACAGTCCGTCGCGCTCCGCGGCGTCGATCATCGTGAGGGCTGGACGGTCCTTGGAACTCCCGCCGGGGTTCATCGACTCCAACTTCACGAGTACCTGAACACCGTTAGGCGTTTCCAGCCGATTGAATCGCACGAGAGGTGTCTCGCCGATGAGGTCCAGTAGGGAGTTCGCCACGCGCATGGCTCCACCCTATTTGGGGAATTGCTCGCTTCGTGGCGAACGCGGTCCCCGCCTCAGTTTTCGGTCGCCGAAAGCGCGGACGTCTCCAGGGGTTCAGCGTTGACGCCATGGCGTACGCGCCATTCGATGACGCCAATGCTGATCCAACCGACGACGATGACCAACCAGAACGTCAGCAGTCGGTACACGAGGACGACGGCCAGTGCGGGAACCTTCTTGGCTCCGTAGGCGACGAGAATGACGGCCAAACTGCCTTCGACGATACCGAGACCCCCCGGGATGATTGGCAGTGAGGCGACGATCTGGGAGACCCCGAAGGCCAGCAGCACGCCACTCCACGGGATGGTCCCGTGCACCGCGCCGAAGCAGCAGACCAGTATCAGAAAGTCCATCAACCAGAGCACCGTGGCCATGATCACCAGGCGCAACGCGGCGCCGTTCGACAGTGGAATGTCGCGCATTCTCTGCAACGTGGACTCGATGCGCTCCATGACGTCGCCGCGGGGGTGACCGGTTACTCGTCGACCGAGTCGAACGATGAGTCCCAAGAATCGCAGCAGCAGGTCGCGACGTATCAGAAGCACTCCCGCGATCACGACCACGAATAGGCCGACGATGACGGTCCCTCTCGCGTGCACCCCCGAACTGCCGGATAATGCGACGAGTACGCCGACGAAGAGAAGGAGTGACATGCCGATCGCCTGGGCGATCAGTATCGTCAGAATCGTCCAGCCGGCGCTGGCCCCGCTCGCACCGTGACGCCGAAAGAACCGATAGCGGTACGCGCTCGAGACCGCCGGTTCGCCGGGGACCGAGTAGGCAATGGCGTTATTGGCGAGCGAGACGAGTGTGAGTGCCGCCAAGGAGATCTCGGCGCCGCTCCAATGGAGCACCCGCTTTTGGAGGTATCCGTATCCGACGATCGACAGCACTTCGGCCAGCACCGCGCCCGATTCCCAGGCGTAGTTGAGATGGTCCAGATGTCGAAGCGCACCGGTGAACTGACCACGCTGGCCCACGAGCAAGAACAAGATGAAGACGCCGAGACCGATCCCGACGGCGTATCGGATGATCACCCAAAAGCTTCGACGACTCCGCGACGGCGCTGGTTCGTCGGTCACGAGTTCACACTATCGACGACGGTTACACCTCAAGAATCGCGCTCGACCTGAGCGGGCTCGCCTACCACGTCAACAACTACGATTTGCCATGGCCCCGAGCGACTCCTTCGACGCCTTCACTCCGGTCGACCATCCCGTACGCACCGCGATCATCGGTCTCGGACGTGTCTATGAACTCAACGTTCGTGCCTACGTGGACAATCCCGAGGCCGACGTCGTGGCCCTCGTGGACCCCAGCGATCTTCGCCGGGCGCAACGCCAGATCGAGTGGCCCGCCGCCCAGGCTTTCGCCTCAGTCGGCGAACTGATAACCAGCGGAACCGAGATTCACGCGGCGGAGTTGTTGTTGCCGACGACGCTCAACGAGGAGGTCGTCATGGCCTGTTTGACGCAGGGCTGGCACGTCAATCTGCAGAAGCCCTTTGCCAATGACCTCGCGAGCGCGCAGCGCATGGCCGACGAAGCTGAGCGGCGAGGTCTTCAACTCCGGGTGATGGAGAACTACCTGTTTTATGAGCCGCTGCAGAAGTTGAAAGCGGTGGTCGAGTCGGGTGTGCTCGGCCTGATCAGCAGCTACCACATGAAGATGGTGGCGAGCGGTCGAGGGGGCTGGGAGGTTCCCGGCGATTCGTACGAGTGGCGATTCCAACAAGCGCGCGACGGTCGAGGGCCGCTCTTGTTCGACGACGGATGGCACAAACTCTCCACCGCACTGTGGTTGTTCGGACCGGTCAAAGAAGTGCGCGCCTGGATCGGTTCGACCGAGATCATTCCCGGCATCGAAGTTGACGCGCCGACCACGGTGATCTGGGAACACGTAAACGGAGTGCGCGGCGTGTGGGATATCACCTTGGCCGTCGACATGTACCTTCGCTCCGACTACTACACCAACGACGAACGTTGGGAAGTCACCGGACGACGCGGCTTCGCTCGAGTGAACCGCTGCACCGGTCGGGGAATCCAGGAGCCGAGTTTCGAGATCTACCTCGACGGAGAGATGCGTTCGTATCACGCCCTCGACGACGACTGGGCGAGCAGCTTCCGAGATTCGGGACGGCATTGGATCACGTCGATGCGAACGGGGCAAGGTCCGCTCTTGTGGGGCGCCGACCAGGGCCTCGACGTTCTGCGATTCGCCCTCGCGGCCTACCAGAGCAGCGCCGCGGGGGGCGTCGGGGTGAGTCCGATGTCCGTCGCATTCGATCTTGAGCGAGATGCATAAGCGCACGGCGCCCTGGATGGAACCGGACGCGCGCCGCGACGAGGTTCGGCCTATTTGTGAGGAGCGGTGATCGCTCTCGAGGACGTCACGTCTCGATTGGCCGCAGCTGGCTTCGTCGCCGCCCACGACGAGGCCGAAGAACTGCTCGACTGTGCCGCCGGTGACGGCGCCGTCCTCGCGTCGATGCTCGAACGTCGTCTCCGCGGAGAGCCACTCGCCTGGATCACGGGGTTCACTTCATTTTGCGGCGTACGAGTACGACTCGATCCTGGGGTGTACGTTCCGCGCTGGCAGAGCGAACCGCTGGCCCGGCGCGCTGCCCTTCGTCTGCCGCCGAAGGGCAGCGCCGTGGATCTCTGTACCGGTTCCGGCGCGATCGCCATGGTCGTGCAAACAGAACGTCCGAACGCACGAGTCGTGGCAACCGATCTGGACGAAGTGGCCGTGAACTGTGCAGCCTCGAACGGCGTAAAGGTCTACTGCGGTGACCTGTTCGCACCTCTCCCCTCCGGACTCGAGGGTCGAGTCGACGTCGTTGTGGGCGTCGTGCCGTACGTGCCGACGAAGAGCATGTCGCTCTTGCCTCGCGACACGTTTGTGTTCGAGTCAACGTTGGCCTACGACGGAGGCGACGACGGCGCCGAGATCCTGCGCCGAGTCATACGCGAGAGCACCCTGTTTCTGCGAGCCGGTGGCGCACTGATCCTTGAACTCGGCGGCGATGAGGCTGAAATCCTTCAGAGTGACTTACTCACTCGAGGTTTCACCGACGTGAACCTGATGGTGGACGACGACGGCGACGTCCGTGGTCTCGACGCCACATTCGACGCGTAACGTAGACCTGCGAGCGACCGTCGTTGTCTGCCCGAGCCAACGTGGGCGCAGTGGGAGAATACGAGCATGCGTAGCGACCTCCTCTGGTGTCACGGGTCAAATGGCTGAGGACCACCGCGAGTCCGATCACTCACACGCGTTGTCCTCGACGAGCGATATGCGCTACGTGCTGGTCACGCTCGGTCTGATTAGTGCCTTCCTGGTGGGAGAGGTCATCGCGGCGGTGCTGGGCCATTCGCTCGCACTGTTCGCCGACGCGGCACATATGTCGACCGATGTCGTGGCGCTCACGCTCAGTGCTTGGGCCATACGCCTGGCTCGGCGACCGGCCGAAGGTCGTTGGACTTTCGGCCTCCAGCGAGCGGAGATCCTCTCGGCGGCGGCGAACGGTGTCGCGCTCGCAGCGATTTCCCTGCTCATTGCCGTCGAGGCGATTCAGCGGCTCATCAACCCTCATCACGTGCGAGGAAGTCTCGTTCTCGTTGTCGCTCTAGTTGGTGCTCTGAACAACGTCGTGGCTACGTGGGTCCTGTCCAAAGCGAACCGCCGTAGTCTCAACGTGCGCGGCGCCTACGTGCACATAGTGACCGACCTCTACGCGTTCGTCGGAACGGCGATCGCCGGGTTGATCATCGTGCTCACCGGATTCAATCGTGCGGACTCCATCGCGTCGCTCATCGTGGTCGTGCTGATGGCCTACGCGGCATGGGGACTGCTGCGAGACGCGGGTCGAATCTTGCTCCAAGCGGCGCCCGACAGTTTGGTCCTGGCCGACATCCGAAGTCACCTCTGCGAAGTTCCTCACGTTCTCGACGTCCACGATCTCCACGTATGGACGGTGTCGTCCGGTTCGCACACCCTGTCGGCGCACGTCATCGTCGAGGATCACTGTTTCGTGACGGGCCACGCCCCGCAGATCCTTGACGCACTCCAGGACTGTCTCGTTCAACATTTCGACGTTGCGCACGCGACGTTCCAACTCGAGCCCCCGTCACACCCGAACCATGAGAGAAATCTGCATCCCTAGATCCAACGGCGCAATTCCGCTATCGGACGCCAATCCGCAGCGAGCGCGATAGTACGAGTTATTTCGCCGCGCCGGCTTTCGTCGCCTCGCGCACCTCCACGAGCGCGCCACTTCGAACGTCGTAGACGTATCCGTAGATCGCAATACCGCTCGGAACCAGGGGGTGACGACGAACGCGCTCGACGTCCTCAACGACGGCGCGCTGCGTGTCTGAGATCGTGAGCCAGTCGATAAACGCGCCTTCGTTGGAACCGGGTCCCTTCCCCACGTCGAAGAACCCGTCGGGACCGAGCGACGCGGTCTCGAGACTCTTCGAGAGAAGACCGCGGATACTTTCGTCGGTGAAGAACTCCATGCCGCAATCGCTGTGGTGGATGACGAACCATTCTTTCGTTCCGAGGAGCTTGTAGGAAATGACGAGAGAACGGATCGCGTCGTCGCTCGCGCGACCGCCAGCGTTTCGGATCACGTGCGCGTCCCCTTCTGAGAGGCCGGCGTACTTCGCCGGATCGAGACGCGCGTCCATGCACGTCAGGATTGCGAACTGTCGAGCCGGTGGCAGGGCCAACTCCCCTTTGTCGCCGAAGCTCTCGACGTAGGACTTGTTCGCCGCCAGGACTTCATCGAGAACAGACATTTCGTTCCTTTCTTCGGGGCGGAATCGGATTTCGACCACCGCGCACTAAATATGACTAAATCCATTCGGTTTGTAGCATAATATGACCGGACGGAACGGCGGTGACGCAGTTCTTACGTGAAGAACACGGAGATGTTCCCAAAAGGAGAAGAGAATGACCCGCAGAGTTTTTTATTGGCCGATCCTCATCATCGGAGTCCTATTGATCGTCGCGCCCTTCGCCATCTCGTTGCCCAGCAAGGCCAGCGCCGGTCAAGCGATGCTCGACAACTTCCATCCCATCATGCAACCGGCCAGCGTCAAGCAAACGGTCTCGCTCTATGAGAATACGTTCCTCAAACTGAAGCCAGTGGCGAGCGGCGGCATCGCGGCGGCGGGCGAAGAGACTGCGTTATTGAAAGGTCTCGCCACCGGACTGCACCTCTCGCCCCCACAACTCGAGCAGTACCTCGGTGGACAGTTTCCCGCTTTCGCTCAGCTGCTGGCGAGTTTCCCGCAACTGGTCCCGGTCTTCTCCCAGGTGGGTCCCGGCTTGGCCGATTACAAGCCGCTCGTGGACACGATGCAAGCCAACGTGTCGAACTACCAACAGGTGGACAGCCTGCCGAACTTTCGTCTCTTCACGTGGTTCTTCGAGGTTCCCGGAATCTTGATCGCCGTCCTTGCCCTCTTGGGCCTCGGCGTTGGTTGGCGTCAGCGACAGGTTTCTCCCTCTCCTTGAGGGGCGGGGACGATTCGCAGCGCATCGAGCCCTTTCCAGAACTACGCGGTCTCGATCTCCCTTGACTCGGGCGAAAGATCCAATCCAGTGCTGACGCCGTATACCTAGCGTGAGAGTGGTTCGCAGAGATCGTCAAGGTCGCGCCCTGACGCGATCGAGACTGTAACCCATTCGACTCGCCCGCGGCGGAGCTCCTGGGATCGATGGCGAGTAGTGCAACGCGTCGGCTGCGCGCTGTTGATTGCGAGCGGCGCGATACATCTCGATCTCTATCTCACCGGGTACCGGACACTTCCCACAATCGGTTGGTTGTTCCTGTTACAAGTGATAAGCTCCTTGGCAATCGCGGTGTCGCTCAACGTGACAATGAGTCGACGAATCGCCGCGGCCGGCTCAGGATTTCTGACGTCGACCCTCGCCGGTTATCTCTGGTCGTTACGCCTGGGACTCTTCGGATTTCGAGAAGTGCGCACGACCGCGGGCCTCGTCACGGGCACCATTGAAATCGTCGGATTCGTCGCGCTCGCCGGGTTCGCGTTGCGACCGAACTGAAACCATCTTCGAGCATCGCGGTGGCCGTCTCGCTACCAGATCGTGAGTCAACGAGTGCCGTTGCTCGCGGGCAGATGGGTAACCGGAGTACTGGCGTTCTTGGCCGCGCTCTCACTCGCGACATCACTGTCCAACGCGGATGCGGCGTCGGCGCGTACCGGAGCGGCGAACGTAGCCTTGAAGGTCGCGGACATTCACGGTGTCCCCGTCCTGACCGACGCTCGTGGCGACACGCTGTACTGGTTTGCGCCCGATTCGCCGACCGCGTCGCACTGTTACGGGACTTGCGCGGCGTACTGGCCCCCCGTCGTCGGAACGTTGGCGCCCAGCACCGGCATCGTCGGGTCCTTTGCCACCTTGAAACGCTCAGATGGTGCGACCCAGGTCACTTACAACGGTCATCCGCTCTACACCTACGTTGGTGACACCGCACCGGGCCTGGCGAATGGGAATCGCATCGACCTCAACGGTGGTTGGTGGTACGAAATGAAGGTGACGGCTTAAGCACTCGATTCATCGTCACCACGTGCGCCGCGTCCGTTCAGAACCTCGTACCGTTGGCGGCGTCCGGCAAGTACCTTGACTGCTCCCGGTTGGTGATCGAGTGTCGCGAGCTCACGCAGCGAAGCCTGGGATCACCACACTCCGGGCCATAGCCGCCATCGAACGTGCGAACGGTACCCGTCGTAGCGATTGCTGGAAACGAGCAGTCGCTCCTCGACGAACGCCCGGCCGATGTTGCAGCTGCAGATGAACGCGACGACGAGCGCGTTGCGCAGCGAAAGACTCTGCAAGAGATAGCCGATCTGAAGGAAGAAATAGGAGGCGTAGATCGGATGGCGAACCAAGGAATACGGCCCCCGATCGACCAGACCCCGGTCGGCGGCGGCGAAGCCGAAGGAGCGGCCCAGTGCGATGAAGGACGCCACGCAGATTACGAGACCGATCGTTTGAAGGTCGAATCCGGCGAGGACACCCCAATGCGGATGCGCCCCGTTCGGACGCAGGAGGACCCCGCCGAAGGTGCCGCCGAAGGCGAGGAGCCAGTCGAGCGGTCGCTGGCTCACCACGCGCGCCGGACGCCGAACCAGATACGCGATGACGATCCACATTTCTTCGGCGAAGAAGGCGCCCCCGATCAGAGAGTGCGTGTGCCAGTAGTACTCGAGGCCCGCGCGCGCGAACAACGCCGCCCCGACTGCCGCGACGAGATTGGCCGAGATGCGTATCACGAACACGGATCGAGACGACAGTCGCGGTGCGCGCGTGTCGCCATTTGGTTGGAGCCGCTCGACCTCGACCACGTCGTGTCCGTGACCGAGGGGTCGCGGTCCATCGCCCATGGTCACGGACCGATCAGACCCGAACGTTCGAGACGGCGCTCGATCAAGGCGTCGATGCTGACTCGTCCCGGACCGAGAAAGACAATGACGAGGGCCATGACGGCGAGGGCGAGGTTGAACTCATAACCCGGCGTCAGCGACTCCGAGTTGATTCCGTTCACCCACGTGACCGTGATCATCGCCATCACCTGGTCCCCGAACAGCGCCAGTCCGGCCAGACGCGAACCGAGGCCCAGGGCCATGGCGATCGCTCCACCAAATTCGATGACGCCGCCGAGGACGGCGAAGAATCCGCCGGGGTGCAAGTGCGCGGTGTTCGAAAAGAATAGGGCGGTGTTATGAAGTCCCGGTCCATTGAACGCTCCGAAGAGTTTGCCCGCGCCGTAGTAGATGAAGATCCACGCGAGTGCGATCCGCACGCCAGCCAGCGCCAGGTCGCTGGCGCGGGCACCGGGACGGGTCGTGAAGGTCATCGTCAAGAGTGCTCGAACGCGCCGCTTGGCGACGTCGGTCGGCGGCACTGACGTCACTGAGTCGCGCGCCCGAAGGTGGTCTCGTCGAAGAGGCCAGAAGCGCCACTCCTCATTCGACCATCGTCGGTGAGCACGATGTCGCGGGGACTGAGGAACTCCGAGGGGTCCTGAGTGGTTTCGTTACGCTCGTTGAGCGGTCGAAACGGTCCCAGGAGTTGAGCGGCGAGCACCGAGAAATGCCGAGCGCGAGGCGCGCTCTGTTCAACCGCGAGGGGGCGACCCGGTAGACCGGTGTCAATTCGAATCGTCTCTTTCGTCGGGAACACCGCTCGCCCCGAAAGTTGATCCCAGAAAGTGAGGGCGAAACCGAGGTTCACGTCCTGGCGACCCTCGACGCGGTGGTGGATGCGGTGATAGTTCGGGCTGCAAAAGACACGGTTGAGTGGACCGAAGCTCAGGTTCGTATTCGAATGTTCGAACGCCACGACGGCGGCGTAGACGACGAGGAGCGTCGTGGTCACGGCTCCATTCGCAATCAAGATGATTCCCGGTATCAGCGTGATGAGGTACGACACGTGAATCAGGGGATGCGTGCGAAAGACCGTCAGCACGCTCATGTCCTCTTGTGAGTGGTGCAGCTCGTGGAACCGCCAGAGCATCCGCACCTTGTGATTGGCCAAATGCGCACTCCAATTGCACGCGTCCATGGCCACAAAGATGAACCCAATCACGAGCCAGCGCGGCAAGAATTCGTAATGCGGCACGATGACCCACGGCAACGATTTACTGACGACCTCGGCGAAGGATAACGAGAGCGCCACCACTAAGGGAACGACCAGCGTCGCGTTCAACACCGTGTACAAGACGTCCTGTCGATACCCGCGAGCGAAGAACCGGCGGCGTTGCGCCGGTCGTACACGTTCCACCACGAGAAACAGAAAGAGGATGCCCACGGTCACTGGTCCAACGATGATCACCCGCAGGTTCGTCATCGACGCGGCGAAACTGGTTCCCCCCCACCGGCTGGTCACACCAATGGCAATGAGTATCACCGCCACCGCGACGATGGAGAGCGCGGGAAGATAGACCCGCGACGAAAGCGCACGCCGCGGCGCGTTCGATTCTTGGCGCGCCAATGACTCAGCTACGACCTCGGAAGTGGTGGCAACCTCGGTTGAACCATTCGGCGAGATGATGACGGACGTCATGGTGGCCTCCTCGATCACTGTCTACGCGCTAGAACCCAACTCCGCCGCCGCCACCACTGACGGTTGTCGTCGTGGTCGACTTGCCCGCGGGCTTCACCAGCACCACGTCGACCCACTTGCCCCACGTGTCGGTGACGTTGCCCTTCACCTGGCCGAGTGACTTGTCCTGGAAGAACCAGAAGAGGGCCTTGCCCCCGTAAGTCACTTGAAGACCACCGGCGATCTTCAGTGTCCCGAGCTTGGCGGCGCTAACGCCGGTACCGGCCGTGGCCTTGGTCACGCCAGTCGGCAAGAGGACCGGGATCCAAATTTTGTGGCACGCGGCGGTGCAGGCCGTCGCGTTCGGCTTCAGGGTGTAAAGCGTCTTGCCGTCAACCAAGATGGTGCCCAGTTTGGCGCTCTTGAAAGTCGAGATGACGGAACTCGTCGCGTGACTGTGCAACGCAGCCGACGCGCCGGTCACGCCGAATGAGGGGGCGAGTCCCCCTGCGACGAGGAACGCCACGGCGATGCGCGTCTTTAGGCTCCCGTGGGATTTCATGTCGCTTCGTGTCTGAGTCATGTCGTAGGTCTCCTCGTGAATTCGGATGTCGTATAGCGGTCGGTTATGAACGAAGTGCAGAATGCGATGCGGCGATTTGATGCAACAAACCAAACTCTTCAATCTTGATCAGTACTACGGTCGAAACGCTCGAACGGATCACTCGGTCCCAACTACTCCTTCTCATCCTTCGGTCACCTACGGACTTTCATGACGAGCACTTTCTTCATCGATCTATTCGTCTCTCATTTCGGCTACGTCGTGAACGTGGCCTGAGCGACGACTGCGCCGTTCGCCTTTACTATTCGCGCAGAACGGACGTCGCTTCCCGACGCCTTAATGGGCGCGATCCATGATCCGTAGCCGTGAGAGATTGTGAACTTCCCGACGGTCTCTGATCGGCCGTTGGCGAAAGTAACTTCGCACCACACGACGCCCGACACCTTCCCAGTATCGACGTCCATGATCATCCACGAGGGACTGCCGGAAGAGATGGTGACCTCGCCCAGCACCTGTCCGCCCGACATCAGGCGACCGGTCGAGGGCCGCACCGTTGCCGAAGGCAAATTCGCGCCATCGTGGCTCGTCACCACCGCACCAACGCCGACGCCGAGCACCGCAACCAGCATCGCGGCCACGGCGAACACGCTCGCCCGTCGGCGTCGAACGATTCGACGCTGCGCCTCACTGCCTCGGAACCTCTCAATCACACGCGTCTCGAATCCCAAGGGCGGTTCGGCATCGGGAGCGAGCCACAACATCGTGTCGGCGACGTCGGCCAGCGATTCGGATTCGGCGTTGCAGTGCGCGCACGTTTCCAGGTGGTCGAGAACCAGAGATCGGCTTCGACCCGAAAGGGTTCCTAGAGCGAATTCGATCAGGTCGTCGCTCAGTGCCTCACACTCTTTTGATCTCTCGGGGACGTGGCTCACGGGATCTCCATCACGGTCGCGGCTTCGCGAAGCTTGGCCAGTCCCAATCGAATTCGACTTTTCGCCGTACCGAGCGGTATGGACTCGAGTGTCGCGACCTCGGCGACGGTTCTGCCGTACATCACGGCGAGGACGATCGCTCGTCGTTGATCCATGGGAAGAGCGGCGAGAGCGGAACGCGCCTGGGCCACGGATTCTGACATCGCGGCGGCGTCGTCCGGCAAACGTTCACTGCTGATCAGGTCGAGGAATGCGCGGTCCTCCGGAGCCGTGGGAATTGGTCGCCGGACCCGCAGCGCGTCGATGGCGAGGTTGCGAGTGATCGTGAGAGTCCAGGTCGCGACCGATCCGCGGCGCACGTCGTAGACGGCGGCGTGACGCAGTATTCGTATGAACGCTTCTTGAGCGACGTCTTCGGCCATGCCCGAGTCACCGACAATACCCAACGCCAAACCGAACAGGCGTCGCTGATAGCGCCGGACAAAGATGAGCACGGCGCGCTCGTCACCGAGCGCGACGCCCGAAAGAAGAGCCTCGTCCGAAGCTCCATCCCCGTAATGTCCTTGCCTTCTCATCAACAGATAGTACGTACGAGGCGACGAATTAGATCAATCACGCTGGTACCTATCCTGAATCGTCGTCGATTCCAGTGAATCGAGCCAGCGCCATTTGGCGCGCGGCGGTGCGGGCGTGAATGGCCGTACTCCAGGCCAGTTCACAGAGTGAACGCCTTCGTCAGAGAAGTTGAACGCTATGGATGAGGCCCAGGATTCCGAGTGATTATCCTTCCGTAGGCGGTTCGTACCGCGCCGAATCAAGTGAAAACTGAGGGCCGGACTCGATGAATGTGAGCTGGAACAATCGATTATCGAAGCCCCGTCGCGGTGCACTCGCCACGCGCTTCGCGCTTCTCATCGCATCGACATTTGTATTGACGACCTCTACGGCCGCCCCGCTCGGGGCAGAATCGAGCCACCGACATCTGTCCACGCCGACAGCACTGTACGGGGTCGGAATCGCCCGCTGCACATTCGTTGATCATTCGCGCTCCGCGCTGAACTATTCCACGACGCCGTACCGAATCATTCCCGGCGGTCGGCGGTTGGTGACTGAAGTCAGGTATCCGATACAACGCCAACCCGATCAGCCGGCCGAATCGGACGGAGCTCCTCCGTCCCCGCGAACCGGTGGATATCCGATGGTCGTCTTCGCCCACGGCTACGACGTGACGCCCGACACGTACGCCGCGCTGTTGGACGCGTGGGTGCGAGCGGGATTCGTCGTCGTGGCGCCGTTCTTTCCCGACGAGAGCGCTTCAGAAGTGGCGTCACAACGCGGCGCGAATACCGAAGGCGATCTCCCCAATGAAGCCGGGGACCTCACCTTTGTCACCAGGTCCGTGCTCCAGGCCTCGGCCAACGAGACCACCGGCTGTCCCATCGTCAGCGGTCTGGTCGAACCGTCGGAAATCGCCCTCGCCGGTCACTCGGACGGCGCGGAGGTGGTAGGGATGTTGGCCTACGACCACGGCGACGATCCCCAAGGCGTGAACTACGCGAACCTGCGCTCGGGAATCGCCTACCGGGCGGTGATCATCCTGTCGGGGGCTGAGGACACGTTCCAGTCCTACGCCACCGAAGCCAGCCGACCGGACCTGTTGGTGGTCCAAAGCCTCGCCGACCAGTGCAATCCCATGCGCTTTGGCGTACAGCTCTACGACGGCATTCACCAGTCCAACAAGTGGTTCCTCGAGCTTCAGACGGCCCACCACCTGCCACCGTTCGACGGCGTGGACGCGGCGGCCTTTGGCGTGGTGACGTCGACGACTATTCGCTTCCTCCAGATGTCGCTCGAGGACGTCGCGACCTCTGCCGACCTCATGGTTGCGGGCGATCAACGTCCCGCGACCGCTCGAATCTTCGTCGGCGTCAACGGACCTTCGTTGAAGAATATTGCTCCGGTCAGAGAAGAGTGCGGTCCCAACTAGGCCGCGAGCGATCCCACGAAGTCAGTCAAATGTCACTTGTCGCTCGAAGATGGCCAGGGATCGATCGACCGCGTCGAGGGACTAGAGCCGGTGACGTCACAGCGGCTGCAGTCAGGACTCGGAAATGTGATCTCGCCAAGAGTGACGGGGTTCGTAGCCGATGACCTCGCGGGCGCGGTCGATGGCGAGCAACGTCTCGAACTCCCCGATGTCGCGAGTGAGCGGCACACCAGGGAACACCTCGCCAAAGAGCGCCGCCGACGGGCGGTTCATGACGGTGTCCGCCGCCGCAATGATCAATCCCGGGCTTCCCGCGAGCGCCTCCGAGGGCGCCGTCAGGGATAGGCGGCAGGCGCTCGCGACGTCGCGACCGTCGACGTAGCCCCACAGGTTCCACTTGCGCGAGTGTGGATCCGCCCACATCGAGGGGAACGCTTGGTAGTCGTCGGGATCCATGATGTTGGAGAAGCGAAGCGCTACGAACGGCGTCCCCGACCACTGCGAGATGTGATGGGCGATCGTCTCGCTCGCGACCTTCGACAGTGCGTACGTCGAGGTCGGTACCGGGTAGTGATCTTCGTCCACCGGCGCGTACCGCGGTGGTAGTCCGTTGGTTGCAGTGAACGGCAGGCCGAGCGTCGTCTCACTTGAAGCCCACACCACACGGCTGAGACCACAACTGGCGGCGGCATGAAAGACGTTGAAGTTCATGGCCATATTCGTATTGAACGTGACCGCCGGAGTGTAGATGCCGGGTGCGGGAATATTGGCGAGGTGAACGACTGCGTCGACGTCCTTCAGCACTTGGATCGCTTGACCATAATCGGTGAGGTCCGCCCGGACGGCACCGTGCTCCACGTCTACTTTCGACGATGCAACGTCGGTGGCGACGACGTCGTAGCCGTGTTCGAGCAGATCTCGCACCACCGAACGCCCCGCCTTCCCACTCGCTCCCGTCACACAGATGCGCTGCTTCGCCATGGTCGCCACCTCTCCTTGAAATACCACTCAATTTCGTCGTACCGTATGAAGGCCTATCACCTTCACCACACGATGACGCCACGGTGCCGTGCGAGGTCGCCACTGCGTACCGCTCCCGTAACGCCTGACGCGTTGCCCCTATAACCTTCACCGAGTGAAGATATCTTCGGTCGTCGCGACCGCCTACGGCGGACCTGAAGTCCTCTCAGTCGTCGAATCGAATCTCAACGATCCCGGTCCCGACGAGGTACTGATCGAGGTTCGCGCGGCGGGGACCAATCCCGTCGACTACAAGCTCTACAGCGGCACGTATGGTGACGATCCATCCAAACTTCCGATGTCACTCGGCTTAGAGGCTGCGGGGGTCGTCGCAAAGATTGGTGGCGAACTCGAAGGTCCCGGCGGGCCAATCGCCGTGGGAGATGAAGTCATTGTTTATGGCGCGTCCGGGGCCTACGCCACCGGTCTTCTTGCGCCGCCGAGCAGCGTGTTGCCAAAGCCCTCGACGATGTCCTTCGAAGAGGCGAGCGGATTGATGCTGACGGGCGTCACGGCGATCCACGCACTGCGAGCGTCCGGGACGAGCGCCGGGGACACTTTGTTGGTGCACGGGGCGGCCGGAGGCGTGGGCCTGATGGCCGTGCAACTCGCGGTAGCCGACGGCGCCCGAGTGATCGGAACCGCGAGTGAGAACGAGCAGGAGCGACTTCGCGGTCTCGGAGTAGAGCCGGTCGTCTATGGCGATGGACTGCTCGAGCGAATTCGCGCCCTCGCGCCCGAGGGCGTCACGGCCGCTATCGATCTGGTCGGCACCGACGAAGCGGTCGACGTTTCCGTGGCCCTCGTCGCGAACCGCGAACGGATCGCGACGATTGTCTCTTCTGCCCGAAGTAAGGCCAACGGCATACAAGCACTTGGCGGCGGTCCCGGAGCTGACCCGGGCAAAGAAATCCGCTCGGCGGCGAGACTGGAGCTGATTCGACGAGTCGAGGCAGGTTCCCTGCGAGTGTTCATCGAGGCGACGTACCCGCTGGTCGAGGCCGCTGCAGCGCACCGGCAACTCGCGGGCGGTCACTCGCACGGCAAGATCGTCTTAGTTCCCTGACGGTTGAGAATCAACTGTTCACGACACGCAGCGAATGTCAATTCAATCTGGCGCACCACTGAATTCTTCAAGGCTGTCCGCGAGCGCTCGCAGTCGAGACGTGTCATCGAGCTGACACGTCTCACTTCGTTGCGCAGAAGCCTCGCCGCTCGATCTCTCCGAGCACCCCGAGTGGTATTGGGCGACATCCGCAGACTTCGGCATGTTCAAGGTGCCACCGAACGCGCTCATCAATATCGGCTCGGGCGCCCATTTGGTGCTGCTCGTGCCATTGGCGATTCAATTGTCTCGTGATCACCATTTCCACCTCCGCGTATCGACTTCAACGCAACCACACGTCTTCATAGTGGGCGAGCACACCGTGGCCCGCTAGGGTCAAATGTCACGAATTCCGAGCATCGTCATATCGGACGAATCACTCGTCTCCGCGCACGATTGCGCACTCCCCCGCACGAGTTTCTTGGAATGCCATGGGGGGACCGCGTTGTCGCCGAGTTCTCCGGCGACGATCGCGACAACAATCGTCCGGCGCTTATTGCACTTGGAGCACTCACCAGATTGGGTTCGAGAGAACACTCGCGCGCGACGATTCAAAATACCGGTGGATTCTAAGCGGAGCGTCTTCTCCGCTTGACTGTAGAGTGTCTACGATACGGAGTGAACACTCCGCTTAGACATCAGGGGCGAGCAATGCCGGTAGAGAAGTCGCGGAGGCCGTATCAGGCAACGTACGCCGTATTGGCCCTCGCGGTCGGGGGCTACGCCTTGTTGCAGTCACTGGTCATACCCGTACTCCCCACGATCGAAGCTGGACTGCACACCTCGCAGAATTCCGTCACGTGGGTCCTCACCGCCTACCTATTGTCGGCGGCCATCTTCACTCCCATCATGGGCCGACTCGGCGACATGCACGGTAAGGAGCGACTGCTCGTCGTGACGTTGGTGGCGCTCACGCTCGGATCGCTCTTGGCTGCGGTCGCGAGCTCCATCACGCTGATGATCGTGGCTCGCGTCATCCAGGGCGTCGGTGGTGGGGTCCTTCCCCTGTCCTTCGGGCTCATCCGTGACGAGTTCCCGAAGGAAAAGGTGATGGGCGCGATCGGCGTCATCGCGGCGTTAGCCGCGGCGGGCGCCGGACTCGGCATCGTCCTGGCGGGACCGATCGTGGACGCGCTCGACTACCACTGGCTGTTCTGGATTCCGATGATCGTGATGGCTCTGACCGTGATCGCCGCGCATCTCGTCATTCCCGAGTCGCAGGTTCGCACCCTCGGAAAGATCAGTTGGGCGGGCGTCGTCTTGCTCTCGGCGTGGCTCGTGGCCCTGATCCTCGGCATCAGCGAGGCACCGACGTGGGGCTGGGGCTCAACGAGCGTCATTGGTCTCTTGATCGTCGCGGTCGTCGTCGCCGTCGTATGGGTCGTCGTCGAATCACGATCCGCGCACCCCTTGATCGACATGAAGATGATGAGGATTCCCGCCGTGTGGACGACGAACCTGGTGGCGCTGCTGCTCGGCGTCGGGATGTACGCCGTCTTCGCGTTCCTGCCCGAGTTCCTGCAGACCCCAACTTCAGCCGGCTACGGCTTCGGCGTGAGTATCACCCACTCGGGACTGATCCTTTTGCCGGCAAGCGTGTTCATGTTCATCTTTGGCATGCTCTCCGGACCCCTCTCGAAGCGCTTTGGCAGTAAGTCCGTGCTCATCACCGGACTACTGGTCGGGATCATCACGTTCGCGCTCCTCACCTTCGCCCACGCCGCTCAGTGGCAGATTCTTCTCGCGATGGTTGTCGAAGGCGTCGGTTTCGGTCTGGCCTTCGCGTCGATGTCGGCCCTCGTCGTGGTGGCCGTTCCGCCCGAGCAGACGGGCGTCGCGAGCGGCATGAACGCCAACGTCCGTACCATTGGCGGTTCGATTGGCGCAGCGGTCATGAGCAGCATCGTGACCTCGGGCATGCGCGCGGGTTCGTTTCCGCGTGAGTCGGGTTACACCCACGGCTTTGCGCTGTTAACCGTCGCCGCCGTCGCCGCGACGATCGCGGCCTTCTTCGTTCCCGGAAGGCTGCGCCCGCCCACCTCGGTGACCGAGGCCACGTTGCCGCACGCCGAGCTCGGCATGGTCGCCGGTGGCACGCTCGTCGGCGACGAATCCGAGTGACCTCCGTGACCCTCGCCACCCACGCTCAGAGACCCTTACGCAAGGACGCGGAACAACACCGCCAGCAACTTCTCACCGCGGCCGTGCTGGTCTTTAACGAACAGGGCCTGGACGCCAGTGTCACCGAGATAGCGCGGGTCGCCGGAGTCGGTGTCGGTACGCTCTACCGGCGCTTTCCCACCAAGGAAGCGCTCGTCGACGCGCTCGTGCGTGAAATCCTCGACACCACCATTCAGATGGCCCGCGACGCCTTGAAGTCACCGGGAGGCACTGGACTCGAAAGGTTCTTGGAGGCGTCCAGCGCCTATCAAGCCGAGCACGCGGGATACCTGCGGCGACTTTGGAATACCGACCACGAGATGGTGAAGACCGCCCGTCAACTCATCGCCCGACTTCTCGTCGACGCGAAGAAGCACGACCTGATTCGCCACGACCTCACCAACACCGACCTGTCGCTCGCAATGTTTTCCTTGCTCGGCGTCCTCGAAGCGACGCTTCCCGTCGCTCCGGACGCGTGGCGACGCCACCTCGACCTCTTAATCGCCGGTATGCGGCCCGCCGCTTCTGATCTCCCCCACCGCGCGCTCAGTCCCGCGACCCTCGACAAGGTTCTCGCAACCCACAAAGCGTCACTCGTTTCCGAGTGACGCCATTCCGCATCCCTAGTGAAAGCGGGCCGGTTCTAACCCTGATCGAAAACCTGGCGCCGTGGCCTCGTCAATCTGACGCTAACCCTCAAGGCCCGAGAGTCGACGAATCGTGCGGGCCAACGCCGAGTTGTCGTCGTCGCCGTGACCTTCTTCAATCAACGCGTCCTCGTAGCCCGCGGCCAGCGTCGTCACCGGCAACTGCGCCCCGACGCTGCGAGCGAGCTCGAGACCGATGGCGAGATCCTTGCGGTGCAGTGCAATCTTGAAGCCCAGGGGATACTCGTTCTCGATCATTCGACCGGCGCGGTTCTTCAGCACCCACGAATCGGCGGCTCCGCCGACCAAGGCATCGACCACCTTCTGGGCGTCAAGGTCCGCCTTCAACGCGAGCGTGACTCCTTCCGCCACCCCGAGGTAGACGCCCGAGAGAATGACCTGGTTGATGGCCTTGGCCCACTGACCCGCTCCGACCGGACCGAGATGGTTGATGGACTTGCCCATCGCTCGCAAAACGGGATCGATTCGAGCGACGTCCTGGTTCGAACCGCCGACCATGATGGTGAGCGTTGCGTGCCGCGCGCCCTCGGAACCGCCCGACACGGGCGCGTCGACGGCGCTCACCCCTTGCGTGTGAAGTCGCGTCGCGAACTCGCGTGCCTTGAGCGGACTGAGAGTGGTGCAGTCGACGACAATCGAGCCCGGGGCGAGGCCGCTGGCCAGACCCGTCTCTCCGAACAGCACCGCCTCGACCTGGGGCGAGTCGGTGAGACACATGACGACGACGTCGGACGCGGCGGCCAGTTCCTGCGCTGTGGCGACCTCGACGGCACCGGCGGCCACAATCTGGGACGCGCGCCCGGGAGTGCGGTTCCAGACCGTCAAGGCGAAACCGGCTTTGGCGAGGTTGAGCGCCATGGCGGCACCCATGGTACCCATGCCAACGAAGCCGACGCGCTCGTGAACAGCCTGAGGGTCGAGGTGGGAAGTGGTCATGTTTTGCAGGCTACCTAGTCAAGGTGCAACGCCTCGAGGGCCGCACCACGTAGTAACGACGAGTCCGAACCTACGGAGAGGAAGCGAAATCCCCGGTTGCGGTAGGTCGGGACTTGGGTGGGATCGCCCACGAAGATGCCGGCCGCGACGTCGTTCCTGGTTGCCGCCGCGACGACCTTGTCGAGGGCGTCCTGGAACACTGGATGCTCCAGCTGACCGGCCACCCCGAGTGCCGCCGAGAGGTCGGCCGGACCGATAAAGAGCGCGTCGACGCCGTCGAGGGCGGCTATTTCGTCGAGGTTCTCGAGAGCCGTGACGGACTCCACTTGGACGACGGCCAAAATGCCCTCGTTGACTTCGTCGCCCGTGAGGCCGTCGCCGCCGAAGCGGCGAGCCCGGTTGTAGCCGGCGATACCACGATCCCCGCGCGGCGGATACCAGAGGTGCGCTAACGCGGCGCGAACCTCCTCCGGCGTCTCCAATCGGGGAAACATGACGCCCTCGACCCCGAGGTCGAGCAGGTGACCGACGCGAATGCGCTCCGCCGACTCGGTGCGCGCGATGACCGAGACGCCGTGGGCCGCGCCGGCCAGCAACTGGTCGGCCAGGCCCTCTTCACCCCCGGCGCCGTGCTCGAGGTCGACCAAGAGCCAGTCGAATCCGCTGAGGGCGCACACCTCGGCCACCAGCGCTGAGCCGAGATTGAGGAAGGTGCCGCGTAGGTACTCACCGTGGCGTACGCGTTGAACGAGTGATGGAGACACGGCGCTATTCCTCCGAATTGACGAACAGGGAATGGTGGACGTTCTAAATGCCCACTGAGCGTCAGAGTAGCGTACGCTCACGGGCGTAAGCCGCGGCCTCGGCCTGAGGGAGTACGTCACCATGACCACAATCGAGCGCGTCACCATCACGCCCGTCGCGTTTCGCGACCCACCCCTGCTGAATGCGGTCGGCGTTCACGAACCCTTCGCGCTGCGCTCGATCATTCAACTGCACACCAACGACGGTCTCGTGGGTCTGGGCGAGTCCTACGGTGACGGCGCCCACCTCGAACGCCTGCGCGTAGTCGGTGAGTCGATGACGGGGCTCGACCCCTTCCACACGCACCGACTGCGCGAACTCACCGTGCGGGTCCTGGGCGGTCAAGTGGGCAGCGACACCCACGGGTTGACCGGCCACATCAGCGCCGCGGGCACGGCGCTGAGGACCTTCGCCAGTTTCGAGGTCGCCTGCCTTGACCTGCAGGGCAAGGTCCTCGGCCGCCCGGTCAGTGACCTGCTCGGCGGCGTGGTGCGCGAACGTGTGCCCTACTCCGCCTACCTCTTCTACAAGTGGGCGGGCCATCCGGGCACTCACCCCGACGCCTACGGCGAAGCACTCGACCCCGCTGGCATCGTGGCCCAGGCCCACTGGATGCTCGACACCTACGGCTTCGGCGCCATCAAATTGAAGGGCGGTGTCTTCGAGCCCGACGAAGAGATCGACACCGTACTGGCGTTGCGCGAGGCATTCCCCGACGTTCCCCTACGGCTCGACCCGAACGCGGCGTGGAGCGTGGCGACCTCGATTCGCGTCGCCACGCGCCTGGCCGGGGTGCTCGAGTATCTCGAGGATCCGACGCCCACTCGCGCCGGGATGAGTGCGGTCGCGCGCGAGGCCGAGATGCCCCTGGCGACCAACATGTGCGTGGTCGGCTTCGAGGACATCCCCGACGCCGTGGAGCGTCTTGCGGTCGGGGTGATCCTTTCGGACCACCACTACTGGGGCGGTTTGCGCGCCAGCGTCGACCTGGCCGGCATCTGTCGCACCTTCGATCTCGGGCTCTCCATGCACTCGAACTCACACCTCGGGATAAGTCTCGCGGCGATGACCCACCTCGCCGCAACCGTGCCCAACCTCACCTACGCCCTCGACACCCACTGGCCGTGGAAGGACGAGGACGTCGTCGTGCCGGGAGTACTCAGCTTCGTCGACGGTGCCGTATCCGTGCCCACGGGACCGGGACTCGGCGTCGAACTCGACGAGGAGGCCCTGGCGCGCCTGCATCAGCAGTACCTCGACTGCGGTCTCACGAAGCGTGACGACACGGCGTACATGCAGAGTGTCGCGCCCGACTACGAGCCGCTGTCTCCACGCTGGTGAAACTCACCGGCTACGCCTACCCCTGGGACTTCGTCGGCGATGACGAGTTCGTGGCGCGCGTCGCGGCGCTCGAACTCGACGCGGTGGCGCTGGCTGCGACCTACCACGCGGCTCGATTGGGGACGCCGCTGCACCCGAGTCGACGCGTGCTCGAGATCACGGATTCGGCCTGCTACGTCCCGGTGCGCGACGAGGCGTGGCGCGGCCATCGTCTGCGGCCTTCGCCACCCGACTGGTTGGAAGGTCCCGACGCCTTCGGCGCGGCGCGCGACGCGCTCGCCGCCTCCGGCATCGCCACTGACGCCTGGGTCGTGCTCTGTCACGACGACACGCTCGGCCAACTCCACCCCGAGCTCGTGACCCGCAACGCCTTCGGCGATCGCTACCCGTACGCACTCTGTCCGGCATCGCCCGACGTACGCGAGTACGCCGAGACCCTGAGCGAGGAGGTGGTCCTCGCCCACCATGTGCGCGGCGTCGTTCTCGAGGCCTGCGGTCCCGTGGGCGTGGAACACGCCGCGCTTCACGACAAGGTCGAGTTCGCCAGCTGGAGCGCGACGGACCTGGCCCTTCTCTCGCTCTGCTTCTGTGACGCCTGTCGACTCGCGATGCGCACGGTCGGTCTTGACGCAGATGAACTCGCCGAGCGCATACGCGGCGCCGTAGGCGGTCCGGCGCGAAGCGTCGAAGAGGCACTCGGCGCCGACGTGGCACCGACCCTCGCCACGCTGCGACAGGGCCTCGTGGCCACGCTGCTGCGCGGCTGTATCGAGCGCATTCGCCGCGCCTCGCCCGAAGCGCGGGTCACCGTTTTTGGAGCCGCCGACCCCTGGACCACGGGTTCGTTCTGCGCGCTCGGCGCCACGGGGTACGAGAGAGTCGATGCCGTCGTGGCCAATGGCTGGGACGACGAGACCCGTCAATCCCGCCTCGCTCACTTGCGGGAGATCGCGGGCCACTCACGCGCGCTCGGCACGTACCTCCGCCTGGACAAGGGGTGGCCCGGCTACCACGTCCGCCGCGAACTCGGCCGCCTCGCGGCGGCCGGCGTGGACGAACTTCACCTCTACCATCTCGGCCTGTGGTCCGACTCCCAGTGGCAGGCCGCACGCGACGTCATGGCAATACTTCGCGAGGAGAACGCGTGAGCGAGCGCGTTCTCATCACCGGGGCGGCGGGCCAGATCGGAACACACTTACGCCGCACGCTCGCCCGAGCGGATCGCACGTTGCGGCTCATGGACCGCGTGGCCATGTCCGCGCGCGACGACAACGAAGCCGTCGAATTCGCGACCGCCTCGTTCCTCGACGAGGCGGCCCTCGACGCTGCGATGCGGGGCGTCGACGCCGTCATCCACCTCGGGGGGCTCGCCACCGGCGGCTACACGTGGGCCGACTACGTCGACACCAACATCACGGGCACCAGGTTCGTCTTCGAAGCGGCGCGGCGCTCGGGCGTGACGCGCGTGGTCTTCGCTAGCAGCCACCACGTCATGGGCCAACACCGTATTGACGTCACCGAACCGATTAGCGAGTACGAGGCACCCGAACCGGACAGTTACTACGCGGTGTCGAAGGTTGCCGGAGAGGCACTGGGCCGTCTCTACCACGACCGCCACGCGATGGACGTCGTGTGCCTGCGCATCGGCTCCTTCCGGGAACGCCCGAGCGACCGACGCTCGTTGTGGAACTGGCTCTCGCCCGACGACTGCACCCGCCTCTTCGAAGCGGCACTGCAGAGCCCCGCGCCGGGTTTTCGGATCGTCTGGGGAGTATCGGCCAACACCACGCGCGTCGTCTCACTCGACGAGGCGTCAGCCATTGGTTATCGCCCCCTCGACGACGCCGAACGCTACCGCGACACGGTGTCGCCCGCTCCCTACGACCTCGACCCCGAGCAGTCGATTCTCATGGGCGGGGACTTCACGGCCCCCGACTTCGATGAGGGCGGTTGAACTCAGCGCGTTCGCGCAATGTCAAGAACCGCAGTTCCAACTCCCGGTGACCGTGGCAACCTTGCCGTAGGTGGTGCTGCCGACGGCGTGGTACTCGACCGTCATGTTGATCGAACCGGTTGATCCTTCGTAGGTGACGCTCCCGGATTTCTCGAGAAAGGAGATGATGGGAGTGCCGTTGCTTTGGAACGACGAGTCGGTGAGCGACTGCACGTTCGCCGCGCCCACGTGCGTCGTTCCCTTCTTGGTGGGGTACGCCGACATCGCCCACGCACCCGTCCCCGCGCCGGTGATGGTCCCCTTCATATGAGAGAGGGTCACGAGGAACCCCTTGCCGCTGTAGGTCTTGCCGTAGGAGCAGTTAAAGGACGAGGGTGTGAGTTTGAGCGTTCCACTGTAGGCGCCCTTGAACGTGAAGGTATTCGACGCTCCGCCCGCACTGGCCGTGGACGGAGCGACCAGTGCCACCGCACCAGAAAATAACATTCCGCTCAAGATGAGTGCGGTGGTCGTGTCGCGCAACCTTCGACCTCGTGAACGCTTTATCGATTCGAACATATCCATCCTCTAACGGTTGGGACGGGTAACGTCCGTTCTCGGTTGAATAGTAGTAGTGGAGCCGTAGAAGGCATGAGTCATTCCTCGACGATCGTGATCGTCCGTTTTCACGTCATTTGCTGATACTTTGATTCGCCGAGATTCACTCGAATGTTGGTCACTTCATCTAAGTTGCTGACGGTGCTACCGGCACTTTCGATGTTGTCGTGACCGACAGTCCGACCGACTTCTCGACCACCCGAAGCCAGTTACGCCCGTTCGACGTCGAGTACACCACGCCCTTGGGAAAGATGGCGATCGCCCCGTGCGCGCCAACGGGATCGAGAGTGAGATCAGTGAGCGAACGGGGCAACGTCGAGCCAGGCGTCGAAAGCGCTACCCAATGGCGGCCCCCGCCACTGCTGTAATAGAGCAATCCGCTGTTGTATCGGTACCAGGCCCAAAGGGTCGTGCCGTCATTGCTCTCCCACATCTCAACATCGGTGTCGCCGATATTGCCCACGAAGGGGATGCTGCCCGCCGTTGCGCCCATGCTGCCCTGGGAGAGAAGTGTCCAACTCCGACCCTGATTTGACGACTTGCCAAGATAGATGGTTCCTTGACTCATCCCCCCACCTTGGTAACACGTGAGATACCAGCCGGTGGGAGTGATTCGAAGGTCCTGAATCGCATCCTTGATCGTGAGCCCCGTCGATCCCCGAAGGTGGTAGCAAGGATTCGACCATGTCCTCCACGTGGATCCCCCGTTTGAGGAGTCAATGACTGGAAAGGAACCTTCCATGTCGCCGAGGGCGACGATGGCGCTCGAGGGACCCGTCGCAGCGATGAGCCTCACGCTCTCGAGCTGAGCAGACTCACCGGCACGGGCTTGACGCGATGGGATGGGTTCCACCCTGAAAGGTCGCACAGCACCAACCCGGAATTCGTCGACATACGACGGACACCAGTTGCCGGCTTCCACTGTGAGTTCACGCGAAGTGCAGCGAAGTGTCACGAGCGTCAGAGTCCCCTCCGCAATCTGGTAGCTCTCGTTGACGGGTGGATCACCAAGTGTCGGGGTCGCAAACGTCGGCGTATACCCGGCGAAGCGAAGACGTCGCCAACTGACGCCACCATTGGTTGTGACGTAGACGCTTTGATTTGAAGCCGGACCCCCCGCGACGTTTGCGTCGGTGTAGCCAACTTGCTTCGAGACGAAGTCCAGGTGCGGAACTGACCACGCATCGCTGGGCAGTTCATACGAAAGTTCACTCCGTTCGCTCCAGGTCGCACCACCGTTCGAGGTGGTCAGGAGATACGCTCTACTCTCCTTTTGTCCGGTACCTCCTATGGCGTAGCCAACGTGGGCGCTCAACATGTCGATCGTGGCCAACGTCTTTACAGGACTATTCAGCGAAATCAACGAAACCGGTGGAACAACGTGCGATGCGCCCGCCGTCGTCGAGAGTGCGACGGTCACCGCCGCAATGGCGACGACCGTCCCCAGTGCCGTTACTCGATTGCCACTCCTGCTCACGAATTGATTCTTCCACTGCTTCTTCGACACGGGTCGGCGTTGACGCATTGCGACCTTCCGGGCTGACGACAACGATCTCGGGCCACGATGAGATCGAAACCCTCAGCGGCCTCCGTCGGTCGCCTTCGTTGCATCGAGCTGGCGATTCAACGGAGAGCAAAGGTCACATGGATCGAACTCAAGCGCTCGAGAGGTAGCGAACTTTGAAGTGCCGCGGCGACAAAGACTATGGTCAGCGGAAATGCACATTCGTCGAAAGAGCACCAGTCAGAGCGCGGGCGGCCGATTGATGGCGGCCGTCATTACGGTCCTCGCACTGTTCAGTGTGATCGCACTGTCGAACGCCTCGGCTTCCACCAAAGTAACGAAGAGTACGTATCTCCTCTACGTCGGCCACGACGTCGGAGTGGCCGCCACGACGAATCCCAACACTGGTTGCGGCGAGGTTTTCCTCACCACTGATTTCATCCACTGGCGAAACATCACTCCGCCACTGAAGATTCCGAAGTCCGTTGCGAAAGGTCAGTGCCTCTACGTCTGGAGCGACGCGAGCTTCACCTCACCAACCGTTGGCTGGCTCTTGGCTCGCAACGGAGGAAGCACGCAGACGATTCTGCGCCACACCGTTGACGGAGGAAGATCTTGGATCACGCAACCCGGCGGTGACACGGGGAGCAATGCCGGGGGTGAGACGATCAGTTTCGTCAACTCTCTGGTTGGGTGGCGTCAACAGTTCGGCGTTGGCTCCAACGGTGCGTACGCACTCCAACGAACTATCGACGGCGGAACGACGTGGCCGACCCGCTCGCCCGATCCTCGCGGCTGGTGCGCGATCACCAACGACGTCTTCTCGTCGGCGTCTCTAGGATTCGCTTCCGCACCCTGGGCGAGCGCGACTAACTCTACGCACCTCTGGCGCACCCAGGACGGCGGCGTCCTCTGGTCCACGTTGACGTTCCCTCCTCCGTCCCCGATAGGACCCAGCGCTCGCGGACTCTACGGCGAGCCGGAGTTCTCCGGTCCCAACGGCGTGGTGCCCGTGGACTATCCCGCTGGCCGCCACCAGAGCATCTACTTCTACGCAACCCGCAACGGTGGCGTCACCTGGAGACGGGAGGTCGGTTCACACCTGCCGATCGACGTGAGTGGTGAGCTGACAATCAACCCGCAGACCGCCACGCGGGTCTGCAGTCTGGATCTTCGCGCGTCGTCGGGCCACGTAGCGATCGTCGCAACCGCGAGTCCCTCGACCTGGTGGATTCTTCAGCCGGGGCCCAAGGGCCAGACGACCCGAACGGTCGTGACTGCCAACGGAGCGGGCATCACCTCCTACGACGTGAAGGACTTACCCGCCACGACGGGCCAGTCGGACCTCGCTGCCCTGAATGCCAACGACGCGCTCCTCACCCTCCCAATTCCCTACGGGTACGACACGACGTACGAGACGTCGAACGGGGGTGTGGGGTGGGAGAAGGTGACACTGCCCACCACCGGCTCGACCGTGAGCGTGACGCCGCAGTGCGCAACATCACATTTGCGAATCACGTTGGGACACTCGGGAGTCGCGATGGGTCACATCGGAATGAATTTCCTCCTCAAGAACGTCGGGAAACGAGCGTGCGAACTCGATGGATTCCCGACCGTTCAGATGATCGGGAGCACCACGCACCTGGTCCCCACGGAAGTCACGTTCGGTGCCGATTACACGGTGCCGTTCATCGCACCACGGATCACCCGAATCAAGCCCGGTGGCACCGCGGTGTTCATGTTGGGATACGCCGACATGACCGGCTACGGCGTTGCCAAGTGTCCCGCGGCGCACACGCTTCGAATAACGCCGCCGGGTGATCTCGCCTCGCACGATCTTCACCTCGAGGTTCAGGCCTACGGTGGCGCAACGATTCAGAGACTCGTGTGTGGTGAGATTACTGTCTCACCGATAATGTCGCTGAGCGCTTGGAGGCACATCTCGTGAGCAGTGGCGCCAGAGAGGCTTTCGACTGAAATGTTCGACGTCCACTTCGTTGAGCACACGAAGCAGCACTGCGCCGTTATAGATCGGCATTGGTGACCATCCGAACTACCGTGGTCAATGTCAGGCGATAGGTGAACAGGGAATTTGGAGCGCTATGGCACCGGACAGCGATGTATTTGGACGTGCGCTGCTCGATTGGGCAATGGGCGCCACGTCGCCCGAGGTACTCGAGCGCGAAGATGGATTCACTCAAGTCGGCGCTGGACCCGATGTCTATCTCTCAGATTTCAAAGGTTGGCCTACCGCGGAACGAAAGTCCATTCGTTACCTGCACGGACGCGTGTTGGACGTTGGTTGCGGAGCTGGCAGGGTGGCTCTGGAGCTGCAAAATCGCGGCGTCGAGATCGTTGGTCTCGACGCGTCGCCCCTCGCGGCGAAAGCGGCCCTGATTCGAGGCGTGAATGAAGTGTGGTCAACGCCGATTGAGGACCTGGATTGGAGGATCGAAGCCTTTGATTCAATAGTGTTGTTCGGCAACAACTTCGGAATCTTTGAGACTCCGGCACGTGCTCGGCGACTGTTGATCCACTTGGCCAAACGAACCAAGCCGGACGCCCGGATCTTCGCTGAGAGCACCAGCGCATATTTCGGGGGCGCTCCCGCTTTCGACCGTTCGTACTATCGCATGAACAAGGCACGTGGCCTTAGCCCCGGACAAGTGAAGTTGCGCTACCACTATGAGCACTTAGTCGGCCCCTGGTTCCGCTGGCTCTACGTGTCTCGAAGCGAAATGCAATCGATCCTGGTTGGGACTGGCTGGCACGTTGAACGTACGTTGGGAGCACACCCGAGTGAGCCCTACGTTGCCATCCTGGTGAAGGACGCAGCGTAAGATTGTCGATTCAACGTGCGACTTGCCACGGAAGCAGCGCGACGATACTGGTCTCTGCTGTCGACACAAATCGCTGACGGTGCTGAACACATGTCGCGACACCACGCAGAGGGGGCGCCTCGCATTGGCGACTTTCCGGATTGACTGGCATCATTTGGGCTGATCTGCAACGAAGACCGCAGTCGCCCCTCGCGCATGAAGCGGCCCATCAAAGCGCGGCAGACGTTTCGCCAGATCGCTCCTGTCGATGCTTCGCAGATACGCCGCGGCGGCATCCCGGTCCGGGAACACCGCATGTGTAGCCACGTCAAGTCGCTCCACTTTTGAGAAATACGCGCGAAGGTGGTCGTCACCGTTCTCAATGCTGAATGCGGGCTCGTCATGTTCTTCCCCGGCGGCTGTCCAGAGCTCCTCGAGATGAGACCTCCCATTTGTAATGGCGACCAATCTCCCGCTCGGACGAAGGACTCGCGCTATTTCCGCCAGTCCCTGTTCGAGAGGGGAAACGTGATAGAGCATCCAGGCGGCGACAACGGCATCGAATGAACCGTCCGCGAACGGGAGGTCACGAACGTCCGCCAGAACCGTTTCGACGCCGAGAGAGCGACTCGCCGAGACCATCGCCACTGAGGAGTCAAGTGCGACGAGATCGCACGGAATTGCTTCAGCGATCCGCACAGCGAGGCTTCCTTTGCCGGAACCGACTTCGAGAACCCGGTGCGGATGAATATCACTCAGCGCCAGGATCGCGACGTCTTGGGGTGAGCCACCTGGGTCCTCCGCGCACCAGACCGAAATTCGCGTTTCCAACTTCTCCGTGGTGCGGTACTGATCGCGGACGTAGTCATCGTCATTGAGATGCACCCGACGACTTTACGCGTCTCACAACTGCTTCGAATAGACCTTGTCATTTGGCTATCCAAGACCGTTTTCTAAACCAGCGATCCGACGTACCGTCAGCGCTGTGCCATGTGGAGCAGACGGTCCTCGCTCGCGTCGGAGGTCCAACGCACAAATTCTCCGACGGGCGTCTAGAAATCTGCCAATGGAACGCTGCACGCGATCAGTGACGCAACCAGTTTCGAAGTGACCGAACACGTGTGCCCGCAGCGACGGCGCCAATGACGACAAGGATGCACACTATTGCGACAAGCCACATCGCCTGGACCCCGGATATCCATGCCGGGATAACGATAGCCAGCACAATGACGCCAACGATGAGTCGGTAGAGGTTCATCCTCCACGTAAACAGGCGACGCACCATGTGCTCAGTGTACGAGACGGCACTTCTCTCGGACCGACCGCGAATGCAGAGCGGTCGAATCTGAAAAGACATTCGCAATTCCTTCAGTCAACGGCCTTCTCGAATAAACGAAAT
>Ga0302198_10000452_pt1 | contig 46362 bp, 88 predicted proteins | sample II_Bog_N2_2_FD_193521 | JGI IMG/M metagenome (GOLD analysis project Ga0302198, IMG submission 193521) | Peat permafrost microbial communities from Stordalen Mire near Abisko, Sweden - II_Bog_N2_2 | ecosystem: Environmental > Terrestrial > Soil > Wetlands > Peat | place: Sweden: Abisko...
TCTTTTTTCCTCCCGGAAGGCTGAAAATCTCCCTTTTTTCCGGCTTCCGGCGATTTTTCCCCCCAAAGTGCATACGTCATATGCACTCGCCAGAGGATCTGGGTCCCAGTAGAGCTTTTTTCGAGCGACTCGAAGCCAATCACCTTTCTACACACCCGGCCATTTTTCGCCTGTCTACTTTTTTTCGGCCCCTCGCCGAGAGACTCTTTTCGCCTGTCTACCTGGAAACCGACCCTCCCGCGGTGACGGAAAAAAAACTTGTTCGCCTCTGCATCGATCACTCACACACATCACATGGCCACCGCCGCGCGCAAACTGATCGTCGAGTTCGCCAAGCACCACGTCCGCATCGCCGAGCTGAAGAAGCTGCTGCTGGCGGACGACGTGCGCAAGTACTACCCGAATATGACCGACGAGAACTGGCTCAAGTTCTGCCGCGAATACCCCGTCGAGGACGACGCGGAGAAGAAGACCAAACTCGTCATGGACGGGGTCAAGATCAGCATCGAGGAGAAGCCAAGCGGCGACACGAAGCCGGCGAAGAAGAAGGCCAAGGTGGAGGCGAAGGTGGAGGCGTGAGTAACGCAGGGTGGAATACGCCGCAGATTCCTCCACACACACCCAATCTGCCATGCCCCCCCACCGCTCCAAGAAAGTGACCTTCTCCCCGCCGCCCGCTGAGACCGCCGCCAATGAGACCGCCGCCACTGACATCGAGGCCGGCGTGCTCCTCCTCAAGGAGGGCGTCGAGATCCAGATGATCACAGTTGTCGCGACCAAGACGCTCGTGCTGTGCAGCAACGGCGGCGACGCTTACGCGGTGTTCAGGCGCGAGGGGCTCACCGTCAAGCCGGACACGAGGCGCGACGACCGATACCCACGGCGCGATCTCGCGGAGACGGGCCGGCTGCTGCACTACATTCTCACCGGCGGCAAGGTGGGCGGCCAGCCGTGCACCACGGCGGACTGCACCAACACCATCAGCCTCTACATCAACCTGATGCGCGATCAGTCGAGAAGGTCGCCGAGCTGCATGGACGTCGTGATGGGCCAGATCGACCAGAGCCTCGACGACTTCCGCTCCCTCGTGCGCGAGAGCGAGAGCGTGGCCTCGGCGGTGGCGGACCACTATGACGAGTGGTGGCTGGCGCCCGTCATCGAGCAGTACGAGGGCACCGGCAACCCCATCCACGACGGCGACATCGAGTGGACGCGGCTTTTTTGTCAGCAAGAGCTGAAGCAAGACAGGCTCCGTGCGAAGAAGCGCAAGCAACTCCAGCGACGCCACGAGGCGGCGGAGAAGCTCTGGGTAGCCACCATCGAAAGGCAGGAGGCCGAGGTCGCCGCCCCGACGAAGCCAAAGGACGCGGTGCCGCCGCGCGTGGAGGAGTGCGTGGTGCATTAATCACACTTCACAACCATGCTCCTGCTGCTGCTCCTGCTCCTGATCGCTCTTGCGGCCGCGCACAAGCCGTCGCTGCGCCCCACGAGCACGTTCTCGCCCGCCAGCCAGCCCTACGTCGTCGAGGCCGACCGCTACTACAAGCTGGCAGCGGCGAACCAGGCGGCGGCCGCCAAAACCAAGAACGCGCGCATCAAGAAGAAGGATCTCCTCCGGGCGCAAGGTGACGAGCAGATCGCCGAGGACATCATGCACTACGGCTCGCTCGTCAACAACAACGGGAGCTACGGGGCGGAGTAACACACATGCCCAACATCGTCTTCTCGCGCGTCTGCTGTGCCCACTGCCGCAAAAAGACGTGGGTGCGCGGCACCAAGGTGCGCAAGGACAAGGCAGTGATCCGCCGCAAGTGCCCCGCGTGCAACAAGATGGGCGTGTACAGGGTAGAGGTGGAGCACCAGTTTAAAGTCTAGCAGCTCGACTTGGGCATCCTGCTGCGCGTAATGAAGCTGACCACTGTGATCACCGACACCCCGACGGCGCCGATGAGCCAGTTGCGGCTGATGTCGAACGGTCCGATGCTGATCCAGCGTCCGCCAGTCGGTTGGTTGGGGGAGAGGGCGAGCACGTAGCGGGGTTGCTGCATGGTGTGTGACTCACTCGATGAGCGAACCCCTCTCCGCCACCCCGCCGCCGCTGCTCCACCCGAGCATGGACCAGCAGTACATTGTGCTCAGACGGCTGCGCTGCAAACCCGCTCCAGCAGCTCCGTCAGCTCAGCCGGACGCCGGCGTCATGGGCAGCATCTGCACCGTGTGCTGCAAGCCCGCCGCCTTCCAGTGCGCCGGCTGCCACTACACGCGCTACTGCGGCGTCGCGTGCCAGCGCAAAGAGTGGAAGGCGTACCACAAGATCTTCTGCTTCGCGTTCGACGGCCACTGCTCCGCCGACGAGCTGCTGCAGCTGCTCAAGCCGAACCCGCAGGTCATGCTGTACGAGCGCTTCTGGAACGTCAACTCGGAGACGATCAGGCCGCGGGTCAGCGAGTTCTTCCTGCTCGCGAGCAACAGCCTCCCCATCTTCGCCCCGTCGATCGAGGGCTTCATCATGCGGTCCGGCGCGCACGACGCGCACGACGCGGTCGAGAAAACGAAGCAGTTCCTGAACCTGCTCTTCGACGCGGCGCGATTCCTCGTGGTGAACAAGGGGCGCTACCCGATCACGCCCAATTGCGACTGCGTCAGGTGCATCAGCGCGCGCGACTACATCAAGGCGCGCCCGCTGCTCGACACGCTGCCGATTGCGAGGGTGTTCAGGTGGAGCGGGGAGTAAACTCACACCATGCATCTGACGTCGACCGTCCCCTTCGCCACTGGCGGCCACTCCGCCCTCTACGACGGGTCGCTGAGCGGGCGGCGCGTCGCCGTCAAGATCCCCAAGAGCCGCATGCCCGAGTCCGAGCTCCGCATCCTGCAGAAGCTGATGCGCAGCCCGCACCACAACGTCGTGGCCTGCCTCGCCATCTGTGAGGACCAGGACCCCGCATGGACCGTGATGGAGAAGATGGAGGGCGACCTCAAGGACCTGCTCATCTTCCACGCCGCGGAGCGCCTGGATTTCCCGATGCAGCGGGTGCGCAGCATCATGCACCAGCTGCTCAGCGGCCTGGCGCACCTCCACCACCACCGCATCATGCACCGCGACGTCAAGCCCGACAACATCCTGCTGCTGGCGGACCGCGTCGTGGTAGCGGATTTCGGTGAGCCCCTTCTTAGCGCGACTGACGCACAGGCATCGCGATCCGGCCGCGGCGCAGCAAGCGCATGACCACCAACGTCGCGACCTCCACCTACCGCGCCCCCGAGCTGTGGCTGGGCATCGCTGAATATTCTTACGCCATCGACGTCTGGTCCGCGGGCGTCGTCTTCTACCAGCTGCTGTGGCTGTCCATGCCCTGGTCGGAGCACGATGCTCCGCGCGACGCGCTCGAGGCCATCTTCGCCGAGCTGGGCTCGCCGCGTGAGCTGGCCGGGTGGCGCGAGGCCTTCCCCGGAGAGCCGCTGCCGGAGCACGACGGGCAAGATCCCCTGGTGCCGCTTAGGTGCTCGGTGGCCGCGCTCGCGTTCCTCGAGGACCTGCTGGACTACAACAAGCTCACGCGGGTGACGGCGGAGGAGGCGGCGGAGCACGAGTTTTTCGGGGAGTAAGATGGAGAGTTGGTCACACAACCCTGCGCCTACGTCGCAGCCACCCCTCTCTCACCACCTCCTCCTTCGCTCTCTCTCTCTCTCTCTTCTCCCGATGGCGATGCCCACCAAGAGCGGCATCACCGCTAGGCTCTACCACGCGATGGCGGAGAACGACAAGCTACACCCGCTCAATGTCGAGGCGCGCAAAACGGGCATGATGCGCATCAACAAGACGTACCATGAGCAGATGGCGCGCTTCCTGGAGATCCAGCTGCTCTATCGCGACGCCCCTGTGCCAAATGACGACGCTAACTCGTTCGGCGACCTGGGCGACGACGTCAGCGTCCTGGACGAGCACAGCGACGACGGGCTGACCGCGACGCAGGCCGCCGCCTCGCTCGGTCGTCTGCCCGCCAGGCCCACCGTGCTCGCCCGCTCTAAAAAGGGCCCGAACGTCGTAATACCGCCGGCGCCCCCGCAGGAGATGTTCGCGGGCAAGTTCTGGTCCCCGGCCGTGGGCACGCCGCCCCCCTCGCCGCCGCCGAGCCCGCTGCCGCCTGTGCCGCCCAAGCCGCCAGCGCGCAAGCGACCAGCGGCAGAACCAGCAGTGCCCCGGCCTAAGCGCTCCAAGAGCTCAAGATCCACCAAGGTGAGCCACGCGCCGCCTGAACTGACTAGCAACAAGGTGAGCCACGCGCCGCCTGAACTGACTAGCAACAAGGTGAGCCACGCGCCGCCTGAACTGACTAGCGTTTTAGGAGGACGCGCTCACCTACAGCCTGCCCCTGTTTGAGCGCATCATGGCCCGCTTCAATACCGACGCGTCCGTCATCAGCGTGACCAAGGACGAGTTCGCGGCCATCGTGGCCAAGATGAAGAACAACCGCGACGGCGTGCCCACGCGCAAGAACCCCTCCAAGAGCCAACGCATCAACGACGTGCTCAAGGTGAAGCAGCACCACTTTGTGCCACGCGACTACACCCGGCGCCTCTTCATCGAGCACATTGACAACGCCTTCGAGCCCGGCTGCACGTGCATCGCCTGCAGCGAGAACATCACCGACTATTACGCCGTCTCGCTCCGCTGCCCCAAGACGATGATGCACCCCAAGTGCGCGGCCGTCGTGCTCAGCGCCGTCAAGCCGAGCGCCTACCACCGCTGCCTCACGCCGCTGTGCACGTGCAACGCCGATGGCTCGCTGCGGGAGAGCGCAGTCAGCTGCCGGCACACCAACTTTGGGCCCACCTACATGAAAGACGTCTACGACGACGCGCTCGCGCTGGCGATGACGGGGTGAGCCGCTGGGAGAGGTGGCTGCACCGGCTGATGGTGGGGTGACGGTAGTACTCTTATTAACCGCACACACGCCCATGGTTAAGACCCGCCGCCAAGTCGCGAAAGCCCTGCCTCCCCCACCCGAGCTGCCTCCACTCCCCGAGCTGCCTCCACCACCACAACAGTCAGCGATCATCAAGTGGCTCTACCGCGTCTGGTTCAGCCTCGTGCTCGTCACGTTTGGGGCCGCCGCCGGCATTTTAAGCGACACCTACTATCCACCCCGGGCCCCGCCCAAGCACTTTTACGAAGTGTTCGCCGTCTACGTGCTCATCGTCACCGGCGTGCAGCTGTTTAGGGAGTTCCAGGGGATCGGGGCGGTGTTGTAACCACACATGGTCGAGCGCTTCAGCTCATCACAGCCCGTCGTCGAGGAGACACCGCCTGATAACGTTGTCGAGAATAGATGGATCGCGTATGGCACGGCGGTGTGGTTGGTATACGTGCTCCTCTTTGTGCGGATGTTGGGGTCGCGCGTCGTGCCGTAACGAGCATATATGCACACACACACACCATGCGTCTATGTCTCGTCGACTGCTGCGAGACGCACGACCCTGTCACCCACGCCAGCCAGATATGCCTCTTCGGACGCAAGGAGAACGGCGAGTCGGTCTGCGTCGTCGTGCTTAAGCCCGTCTACTCCATCGTCATGGCCGCCAGCCCCGGCTTTGACCACCGCGCGCTCCAGTACGGCCTCGCCGAGCACCTCAAGGGCTTCAACGGGCAGCACACCGACGCCGAGAAGCAGCAGCGCGGGCCCCTGCCCTGGAAGCGCGCCAGGTGCACCCGAACGCTCTGCGCCTGCAAGGCCTGCAAGACGTGCGGGCCCGGCAAGAAGTGCGCCTGCCGCTGCTTCAGGTGCAAGGAGGACCCCTGCACCTGCCAGCAGTTCACCGTCACCGAGATCAACCACGACATCTGCTCCCGGCAGCGCATGCAAGATCGCGCCCCCGTGCTGAGCGTCGAGCCCTTTATGGCGCGCAGCTTCATCGGCTACGAGCGCGACGAGCGGCGCTTCCTGCGCATCAAGCTGTCGCGGGCCTGCTACGCCGCGCCGGCCAAGACCTACCTCCACGGCGTCGATACGGGTGCGCTCCCCTCCCCTCTCACGCTGACGCAGCAGGCCTGCCCGACAACAAGAAGGGCGTCTTTGACTACGTGGGCAGCCCCGTGGACGCCTTCATGCGGGCCAAGCGCGCCGCCGGCTTTGCGTGGCTGGACATTGACGACGCTGTCCCAGTCGAGAGGCGCCGCTCGCGCTGCAAGCACGAATTTACGGCGCCGTGGAGCGGCGTGACCCGCGCCGAGGAGCAGCCCACGCCGCCGCCCATGGTGCACCTGTGGGTCATCGCTGTTTCGGCCGACTAACCAACAGATGCTTGGACATTGAGACGCTCGCCGAGTCGCGCTTCACGGACAACGACCCCATCTGCATGATTGCCATGCGCCACGCCGGGCGGGCCGCCGTGCTGGTGGTGGGCGCGCCGGTCGAGTCGCCGTGGGTGCACGCCACCGACTGGGAGGTGCACTACTACCTCAACGAGTACGAGCTGCTCCGGGCGGTCATGCGCTTCATCCACGAGGCCGACCCCGACTTCATCACGGGTGGGTTGCTTTTTGTCGGCGACTGACGCGTCAGGTTATAACCACCTCAAGTTCGACATGCCGCGCATCGTGGAGCGCTGCGCCGTGTTCGGCGTGCCCAGCGACTTTTCGCGCCTCGTGGGCCTCGAGACCCGCGTGCTGCGCACCACGAGCCACAGCAACCAGAGCGTAGGTTGTTTTAACCAGAGCTGACGCCAAAGGGATCGCGCTCGGCCACCTTTGTCGACTCGCCCGGGCGCGTGATGCTGGACGTGCACGTGCAGGTCAAGAAGAGCCAGAATCTGCGCAACTACTCGCTCAAGTCGGTGGCCGCCGTGTGCAAGCTGCCCATCAAGAAGGGCGACGTCGAGTACGACGAGATCTGGACGCTGTTCCACGGCTCGCCGCAGGACCGAGCGCGCCTCGTCGAGTACTGCGCGATGGACGTGCGTTCTGTTCTCGCTAGACTGACCACCAGGTCGACGTCTGCATGGCCGTCGAGAAGCACCTGGGCCTCATCAGCGAGACGATGGGCTCCAGCATCAGGCGCTTCTTGCTGCCGCGCGAGTTCATCACGCGCTCGCCCTCGTTCCTGGCCGCCCGGCTGCTCGCGGCCTTCATCGGCAACAAGCTCGTGCCGTCGCTGCCCAGCGGCACCAAGATCCCGGCGCTGTACCGCGAGTCGCCGCAGCTGCTGGCGCTCATCAACAAGGGCTCGTACGTCGGCGGGCTGGTGCAGGACCCGATCTGCGGCATGCACGACGGCTACATCATCGTCCTCGACTTCAAGGGGCTGTACCCCAGCATCATCATAGCCAACAACCTCTCGGGGGACACGTACGATTGCTACTTCTCTCCGCTTACGCGATCGCAGGTGCACGGGCGACAGGGCGCAGACGGTCGCGTTGGGCCTGAACCCCGACGAGATGATCAAGACGCCCAACGACTACTACGTCGTGCCCCGCGCTGTGCGCACCGGCGTGCTCGTGAGCATGCTCGAGCAGCTCTCGGCGCAGCGCGACGAGGTCAAGGATCTGCGCGACACGTTCCCCCGCAAGTCGCCCGAGTACGGCATCCACGACGCTTCGCAGATCGCGCTCAAGCTCGCCGGCAACTCGCAGTACGGGCTGCTGGGCGCGACCACCTACGCCGCCTCCCACATGGGTACGCCCTGCATCTCTCTTCCTAACGCAGCTGCAGGACTGGCAGAGGGGGTGACCATGTACGGCCGCCAGTACATCACGGCGGTGCGCGCCTGGGTCGAGAAGAACTACCCCGAGTTCACCGTCATCTACGGCGACACCGACTCGCTCATGATCCGCGTCAACACGATCAAGGAGCTCTCGCCCGCGTCAGTCGACCGGGTGCGGGCCATCGGCCACGAGATGGTGCGCCGCCTCAACGACGAATCGGGCATCTACCCGCCGCCGATGAAGCTCGACTTTGAGAAGATCGTGCGCTTGCTGCTGCAGGCGCGCAAGCGCTACGTGGGCATCATGTACTCGACTACTCTGGGGGACACGGCCAGCAAATCCATCGCGCAGGGCAACGAGGTCAAGCGCCGCGACAACCCGGCCATGCTGCCCGAGGCGCTGGGCGGGCTGCTCAAGCTGCTCATCGACGAGAACGCGCCTCGGTTTGTCTTCTTCTCTTGCTGTGCTGACGCGCTGACAGCGAGGCCATCATCGTGTATACGCGCAGCATCTTCTACCGCCTGGTGCGCGGCATGATCCCAGCCTCGGGGCTCGTCATGTCGCAGAGCATCGCCAAGCCGCTCAAGGACTACGAGGACAACCTCGCCCACGTCGTCGTCGCCAAGCAGCTGCTGAAGGCCGGCTACCCGGTGGACCCCGGCGACCGCGTCGACATGGTCTTCCTGGACAACCCCAGCAAGCGCGCGTGCGACAAGGCGTGGCCGCTCAAGCTCTTCGACCCCAAGGTGCATGCGCTGGACGTGCCCTTTTACTTTAAGAAGATCAAGGGCCCCTTTGAGCGCGTCCTGGAGCACGTGTTGACCAAGAGCGAGATGGCCTACGTGTTCACGCTGTCGGCGTACAAGAACAACTGCCAGTCGGTGGCGCAGTTCCTCTCTGTGCCCCCAGAGGAGGAGAGCGATGACGAGGAGACTCCCGACGTCCTCGGGCCACAGAAGCCGGCCAAGCAAGTGCGCACCGCCGCCATGGACAAGAAGCCCACGCGCAAACGCTTCAAGATGAAGCAGGGCTCCATCGAGAACTTTTTGGTCAAGAAGCCCAAGATAGAGGAGACGCGCGATGAGGCCGGGGCGCATGAGGACGAGTGGGCGGGGGAGGAGTAACATTACTCCAGCATGTCCTTGTCCGAGGCGTACAAATCCTCTGCCTCGACCATCTCAATGTCCGCCTCGCCCCCCTGAGTGGTCGGCAGACTCGACTGCGACGCTGGAGGCGACACCAGCTGCGTAGCAGGCGTCTCGCCCTGGGGGATCGTTGCCTGCGCCGGCTCGATTTCCACGAAGACAGTGTCCTCCTCGTCGCTCTCCACGGCGCGCTTGGTCTTCTTCGCGACTTTGACGGTGGCGGTGGGCTGATGGCTCGGCTTGGTCTTCTGCGCGGTGGGCGGCGGCGGGCCTTTAAAGTTCTTCCTGGCGAATTCAGCGTGCAGCTCCAGGCGGTCCTTCAACATGTCGAGGTCTTCCGTCGATCCACCCTCGGTGCTCAGCACGGGCAGGTTGGCCAGCTCCTCCTCCTCCACCTCCGAGAGGGACGAGTCGCTAAAGGTCGACTCGTCGCGCTTCGACCCGTAGAGCCCCTGCACGTTGAGCGTGAACTTGTTCTGCGCGCTGATGCGCTTCAGCTGGTTGGGCGGGTCGTCGCAGTCGCGGTGGATGAACTTCTTGTCGTGGAACCACGAGGCCGCGTCCTCTCTGTGCATGCGCCAGACCATCTCGGCCATCGTCTCGACGCGCAGGCCCTTCTCGTGGATGTAGGGAATCATGCGGTCGTTGCGCGTCTCGTGCACCTGATGGCGCGTTAGCGTGCACCCGAATGACGTACAGGGCCGCCATTGGTCGCCTCCGCGTACTCGTGTATCTTGTATTCCGGCGAGAAGGTCACGATCAGGACCTGCGTCACGTGGATGCCGTAGCGCTCCTTGAGGATGCGCGCGTACAAAAAGCCCTGCGTCTCGTACTTTTCCAGCTAGTCGGCGTGAGTCGGCAAGCAGTGCTGGTTACCTTGGTCATGGCCTCGCAGCGCGGGAACTGCACGCTGCGGTTGGTGAACCCCTTGCCGTCGTGGCGCCTGCTGGACGTCTTCCAGTCGATGACGATGCCCTCGAGGGGCGAGCCGTCGTCGTCGCGCTTCGTCACCACGAAGCAGTCGAGCGTGCCCAGCACCATCACCTTGGGGCAGCCGATGCGCCACTCGGTGCGGTATATGTCCTTGAGCACGCGCTTGCCCGTCGCCGACTCGAGGAAGGCCATGAAGCAGGCCCACCTGTCGACGCGTCAGCGCGGCTTAACGCCAGCGTACTCGTGCGTCATGTCGAGGTCGTAGCCGAGGTCAATCTCGGCCTGGGTGTTCCGGCTGTTGCTGATCTCCGCGGCGATGGGCGCGTCGCCGTTGAGGTAGCGCTCGATGAGCGCGTGCATCTTGACGCCGCGGACGCGCTGGCGCTCCATCGCCGGCAGCGGCGGGTCCATGGGCGTGAACTTTTCCACGTACGTCTTGAGCAGCCCGGTGACCGACTGCACCTTGCCCTTGTCGGCCCAGACCTTGCCGTCGGGCGAGAGCGCGTAGATGTGCCCGTCGTCCTGGAAGCGCACCTGTGGCGTGAGTCGACACAACAATCAAGCTCACCTGCGTGGCGTGAGTCGCGGCGGCGAGCCACTAACAAAGTCGTCGTACGCGTGCGCGTTGGTGATGGCGAGCACCTCCCAGCACGCGGGCGGCGTCGATGGCAGCGGCGGCTCGACGTCGCCCAGCTTGCGCTGCTCATCCCAGGCTTCGGCGATGTAGGCGAGGTCGCGCTTGATGCGGTGCATGAGTGAGTGTGTTACTCTATGAGGGGACACCCGCGCCCCACCATGGCCCACCGCGCCCGCGCCTCACGCAGGAACTCGGCCGCCGGCGTATCAGCCGTCAGCGCCCGCAGCGCCAGCGGGTGCACCAGGACGCAGAAGACCTTGAGCGCGTGATCGCAGAAGGGGCGCACCGCCACCCAGTCCGACGGCAGCGACAGCGGCGAGATGTCGATCAAACAGATGAGCTCCAGCAAGGCGGCGGCGAGCTGCACGTCCAAGTCAGCGCCGGCAGTGTTGACGACCGAGGCGCCTCTCAACATGATTGAGTTTGAGCAGCAGTTGTACGGCCGGGCGGGGCAGGCCCCCGTGCTCGAGCGCTACAAGCTGGCCGCGGCCAAGAACCCCAGTGGTCCGCACGCCGCCGCGCTGAGGCAGTTGATGCGGGAGGGGGAAGTTTCTTAAAGCGCAATGTGGAACGTGCTGAATCCCGACATCACCGCCTCCACCTCTGGCGCCTCCACCGGCACCTCGATCCATTTGGTTGCCTCCACCGGCGGCGCCTGCGAGACGAGGTGGGCCTGCCACAGCACCTCGGCGAGCGAGTTGGCGCCGCCGCCGGAGATCTTCTCCGCGCCGCCGGCCTGCTCGAGCGTCTCGACGAACTCGGGCTTGGTGATGCCGCGCTCGCTGGCCACGACGAGGTTGAGGAGGTAGGCGCCAATCACGCGGATCTTGACGGTCGGGTCGTCGTAGAGCGCGTCGACCATTGCCGTGAGCTGCTCGCTGTTCACCATTTGTGTGGTGCACACACTGCGTTTGCATATGGAGCTCCTCGGCATGCACAATGTCTACTACCTCGGCCGAACCTTTGTCTGGATCGGCACGATGCAGGACGTGCTGAGCCGCTTTGTCTTCGTCGACGCCAGCGGCATGCTGGTCATGCAGTGGGACTTTTCCTTCTACTACACGAGCTCCACCGGCGCGCTCGGCGGCCACTTTCTGATACACAGCGGCCAGTTCGTCTTCGCTGGTGGCGTCGTCGTCATCGACGCCATCGACATCAACGGCGTGCGCGTCGCGACCCGTTTGGGGGACCAGTTCATCGTCGACGGCGAGTTGCAGGCCATGCTCGGCATCCGCGTGTGCCACGAGCCCGTCGTGACCGGGCCCTACTTTAAGCCGCTGGTGGACCTCGTCGTCGACGTGCTCGTGAACCGCCTGCTGTACCCCGTGGCGAGACCACACAATGCAGGCAACTTTGCTTCTCCTCCTCCTTCTCCTCTGTGCCCTGAGCTCTGGCAAGATGGCGACGAGCTCGCCGCGCCACCGGACGACGACCAAGCCGGCGGTCAAACCGACCCGCAGTCCGAGTGACCCGCCCCCGACGGTCAACCCAACCAAGCAGCCCGTCGCGCTGCCCACCGTGGCGCCCGCGGTAGAATACGAAGAGTACGAGTACGAGTCGCTCGAGCTGTCCCAGCCGTGCATCGTCAAGAACGGTGCAGAGTGGTGCTTGATGCTCGTGCGCACGCGTGATTAACCACTGGCCCCGTCGACATCATCCTCTAGCAGCATAACCCGGGATGGGAAGCGCTTCTTATCGTTAGGCAGATCCGCGTCCAACTGAGCAGAGTCGAGGTACCCCTCGCCGATTGGCACCCTGTCGTTTGGCCCCTCGTCGTTTGGCACCTCGTCTTCATCATCCGCGACGATGTTGTCAGCTTGTTCGGCGCTGTCGGCCTGTTCGGCGTCGCTCGTGGTCGGGTCCTGGACGTCGCGGAGCACCGGCATCGCCGATCCGCTGGAGCGATGCTTCATGTATTCGCGAAAGGCCATTTGCTTCAACGCCCCCTGCGTCCCCTTGATGTGGAAGTGGACCACCGACATGATGTTGGCGTCGTCGAAGGAGCTGCGCACGTGCGCCATGAAGGGCGCGATGAAGGGCATGCATGCCTTTTCGGTGAGCAGCTTGCCGCCGTGGCCATTCCACTCGTAGACGTCCTCGGGCCACATGTCACCAAGCAGGAACAGGAGCTTGTACTCGGACGGGTTCCTGTAGTCGGGGCACATGACGCACGGGTGCTTGCTCGGATTAGCCGAGCGGATGCGCATTTGCTTGGCCGTGTTCGAGATCTTGACGATGCCTTCGGGGATGGAGCTGCGGTTATAGTAGCGGTTGATGCTGTAACGCGCGTGCGCGTTGGCGCTGGTGGGCACGCCAAATGCGACACCGGCAATGTACAGCGCTGCGCACAGCATGGCGCTCTCGGCCACCTCGATCCAGTTGTTGCTGGGGTAGTCGGCCATCTTATCCGCCACGGGCGTGAACGACAGCGGCTTGAACTTGTTGCTGGGCGGGGCCTTGGGCTTCTTCTCCTGCTTGGCATCGAGCTTGGGCTTCTTCTCCTGCTTGGCGTCGGCGGTGAAGTTGCCCAGCGTGCTCGCGGGGCTCCTCTTGTCCCCGAGCTCGGCAGTCGTCAGGAGCTGCAGCGGCTGCGATTGTTGCCGCTGCAGCGTAAGCGCTGCGTGCGCGAGTGCGTGCGGGTGCATCTGAGTGGGCTGCGTGTAATCCGCTGGCGACATTGGCTTGGCCGCGACGACAACCGGCGTGGGGGCGGGTTGCTGCGCTGCTGGCTGTTCCGGCTTGACGCTCGGCTGCTGGCGTTGCGCGCGCAAGTCGGCGTACAAATTTTTGAGCTCCTTCTGGTAGTAGTCCACCTCAGCCAGCTTGGCGGCGAGTTCAATGTTGAGTTTGTCGGTGGCAATTGGGTCGTCTAGCGCGTTGAACAGCTGGGCCTCCATCTCGGTGATCTCGGCGCGCACCTCCGCCAGGCGCCTCTGCAGGTCCGCCGCCGTCGCGCGGTTGAGCGCTTGCAGCTTGTCGCGCGAGTCAATTGCGGCGACCGTCTCCTCTAGCACAGCCACAATGTGGTCCGCGTGCCCGACCTGCGTCGTGATAAAGAAGCGCATCATCTTGGCAATGTCCAGCAGCATCGCCGCGTTGCTCTTGTTGCTTAAGTCGTAGTTGTCGCTCAGAAAGTGCTCCATCAGTACCACGGCGCTCCACATGTGCCGGTACGCGGAGGCGCAGTCGGCGTCGACGCGATCTCCCGGCTGGGGGCCGCCGCGCACCCACTCGCGGCGGTCCTGCTGGAAGTTAAGGCTCGCCGCGGCGATGCGCAGCCCAGCGGCGTGCGTGGGGTCTGCGGGGTGATTGCTTTTGGGGGCTTGGGGGAGCATGGAGAATTGTGTGTGAGCGGCTGCGGCATAGGCACTTTACTCCCGCCATGTCACGAATCGCCCCCTATCAGTTTATTTACGCCGCCCTGGACTTCAACGCAACGCACGAGTTCTGGAAGGCGGCGATCGAGCCCAACGCGACCGACCTCAACTACGTCGGTGTCCTGATCCACAGCACACCGCTCGAGTGCAAGCCGTATATCACGTGTCTGTTGGTGCACGTCCACACGATCGAAGCAGAGATTAAAATGCTGCTGGAGGCTACACTCCTCGTGCTCATCGGCCGGAAGGAAGAGGAGGAGCGTGTCGAGCATATCTACGCCGAGGCGAGGGAGGAAGGCATCCCCAACGAGTATGGGTGCACCATGTCGTAAACACTCATGCAAGCGCTGTTCGACCAGACGTGCCCGCCTGTGCAGAAGGACTTGCTGCTCGTGTTCAGCGGGAGCCTCTTCGTGTGCACGGTGCTGCCCCGCGTGTTCGCCGCCGCGCAGCTCGTGTGGGACAACCCGCTCGTCTTCAGCGTGGCCTTCACGGCCTTGGTGGCGGGGGCGTGCAGGCTGCTGCCCGAGGCGGTGTACGCGGCGGCTTACGCTTGAATAACCACAATGTCCAACTCCACCACCACCCCCCAGCTGGGACTCGTCGTCGGCCTCCCTCTCCTCGGCTGCCTGATCATCGTGCTCGTGGCGCTCGCGCACTGTAGGTGGCGCCGCGCCCCAACTACTCTTGCGCCGGCGTAAACAAAGATGCAAGATCACTCATGCAAGACACGTGGGATATCGTCCGTGCTTGGCCGCTGGCACAGTCGGCCAACAGCGTGTTCCTTGTCGCCGCGGTTGTCGAGCTCGCGACGCTGTGCGTCCTCTCCGAGGCGGACTTTCTCGCCGAGCGCGTCCCGCTCAGCGAGATGGTGCTGCCGGCCGCCATGATGGTCGCCGGTATACTCGTTCTGCTAGCCACGAGCGGCTGGTGGACGCTGGAGCTGCCGGTCGAGGCGCCCACGCCCTCGCGGTTCGTGATCGAGTGGTTGTGCGGCTTCCTCGTGGCCGACGCCAGCCACTTTGTCGCCCACCTCGCGCTCCACAGGGTGCCGCTGCTCCGGCGGTTCCACGCCAAGCACCACGAGCCCAACGCCGTCATGCACGGCTGGGTGGCCACCAAGGTGCACCTCGTCGAGGGCGTCCTGATCAACACGGCGCTCTTCTGGGCCCTTTTTCTCTTCACGCACCCGCTGGTCATGTGGTCCTTCGCCGCCGTGAGCGCGACCCACTCGGCCGTCATCCACTCGGGCTACGACCTCGGCCTGCCGCCCCCCTTCCTCGGCGCCAAGCACCACGAGAAGCACCACGAGCGCGACTCGACCAAGAACATGGGCAACTTCCTCTCGGCGTGGGACAGGCTCGCCGGAACGTACAGACCCGTTTAGTAAACCTCTCTCACTGAGACTCGCTCGAATTAACCCCGCTCATAGAAACTCGTGCCGGTGCGCGCGCCATAAATCCAGTGTGCAGTTGCTGCGGTTGTACTTGCCGCCGCCGAACACCTATAATGTTAGCCGGCAGATGCGTAAGCAAACCTTGGCGCGTTAGCCGGCAGAAGCGGAAGCAAACCTTGATGTGCTGCACTGGCGTGTTGACGCGCGACGCGGCGAGGGCGGCCAGGCCCGGGACCCAGTCCATGTTGAAGCGCGGCTCGCCGAGGGCCCTCCACTCGGCCTCGGCGGTGCCAGGCAGCAGGCTGGCGATCATGAACAGCTTGCGCGTGCCGGTGACCTTGGGGCGTTAGCGCACTAAGCACGAATGACACACCGGGTCCGCGAACGAGGGGAAGACGGGGTTCTTGTTCGGCGTGGCCTCGGCCGGCAGCCCTTTGTATAACATATGGCCCTCCTTCCTGTTCGGGCGGAACAGCATCGTGCCTGGGAAGATGCACAGGCCGTCGTATATGGGGTGGATCTCCATGTGGGGTGGAAAGTCATGAATGGTGGCGCCCCGCTCGATGAGCAGCTCCATCATCGACTCGGCCACGTGCAGGTCGACGACCCAGTGCGTGAACTCCCCGTTCTTGGCGATGCACGACGTGGGCATGACGCGCGCGATGCCCCTCGCGACGGCCCGGGCGCGCTTCGGCTCGGGGCTGTCGGGCGCGACTGGAGCGGCCGTCTCGCGGGCCCTGCGCCCGGGTATGCCGCTGTAATAGGGCGCCGGTGGTGGTAGCTCATCGGGAGGCGGAGGTGGCGGCGGCAACAGCCAGGGCGAGATGGGCGCCACGCTCGGGGGTGGCATGTATGCGCTGGGTGGCACGCTCGGGAGTGGCAAAATGGCGCTGGGTGGCACGCTCGGGAGTGGCAAAACGTGCTCATGCGGGTCGGTGGCGCGGTCGACCAGCGCGGTGACCCGGTTGATCGTAGCGGCGATGGGGTGGCCAAAGGCGCCTCGCGCGCTTCTGTCCGCGGTAATCCGGCTGTCCACCTTCATGAGGTCGGCATGGCGCTGCTTGAGCACGCGTTGGTAATCGTTGTCCAGCTCGGCGACGACGCGCCGCTTGCTCTCGACGTCTTGCTGCTGCGACAGCGTGCGCGCAGCCTCCGCTTCAGTGAATAGGCGCGCTCGCTCGCGGGCGTAGTGATCCTCCTCGAGCTGGAAGAGGCGTCTTTTCTCGGCGCGGTCGTCGTCCAGTATCTGTGCGGCCACCCGCGCCTCGTGCGCCTTGCGCCTGCGCTCTATCTCGGCGGCTCTGGCGTACGCGCCGGTGGTGGCCGCCATGTGGTATGCTATTTGCTCGCGGACGCATGTGATCACCTCGGGCTTCATGCAGTACTTGTTGGCTATAACGGTCACGCGGTCCTCCCACTCGTCGTGCGTCAGATCGGCGTTGGGGTGCATGAGTTCGGAGAGCTCGAGGAAGTCGCGGGCCATGCGCTCGGTGCGCATGCGCCACATGAGTTCGGGGGGGACGAGCGCCTGTTCGTCTTGCTCGGCGGAGAAGCCCATGGAGGGGGGGCCAGAGGGGGAGGAGCGGGTCTTGGCCATCGGGGGAGGGTGGAGGACTATGACGGAGGCGGGCGGCGGTTGAGTGGTGAGACTTGTTCTCGAAGGTCGGAAAGTCAAGTTTGGTGCTAAGTTTGGTACTAAGTCCACGGCAAATTATCCGATGTCAACGCCACCTCCCTCCCCTTCCGCGAAAACCGCCGGCGCTAGCCTCTCCATGTCCCCTCTCCGCCACAGCCCCCGCGTAGGAGACGCCGACATCGAGCTCGCCGACATGGAGGGCCCGATTGCGCATGCGTCGCGTGTGTCCCCTCCCCGCGCCCTCAAGCGCGGCAAGACGCAGCTGAACGAAATCTTCTCTACCTCCGCCATGCTTAGTGACGGGGACTTCTTTGACCCGCAGGAGATCTGCGATCTTGTTGATAGCGAAGGCGGCGAGCCCATCGACACGAACATGAGCAACATGGCTCCCTGGGACGAGGGCGTGTTTGACGTCGAGCGCCACGATGCCGTCGAGCGCGACGATGACGCGGCCAGCGTCGACACCGTGATACTAGAGCACACCGACACTGTGATCGTCGAGGAGCCCGGTGCTCTGGCGCCCGCCGTTCTTGCGGCGAGGGTGCTGACGCCTCTGGACGCCGCCTCGCAGCGCACGCTCGAGGGCCAGAACCAGGTGAACCACCTTGTCATCGAGAAGGGCTGCCTGCTCGTCACGCCGCTGAACGTGTTTGTCCAGCCAGTGGCTTTTCTCCCGGATGTCGTCGCGCGCAACGTCGTCCAGCAGGAACCCGAGTGGGGCCCCTTTAAGAGACACCCCTTTGAGCACCACGTCGTGCCGCTGACGCAGCCGGAGAACATGCACATGACTGGTACGCCGCCCCAGCAACCAGACTCACGAGACAAGGTGCGTTGCCAGTGCAACCCGACTCATGCCAGCAGGCATGATCATGCTCCACGTCTTTGACAGGGCCCGCGCGATCAACGTGTACTACGACTCCACGGGCGGGCGCATCACCGAGTCGGCCGAGGTCGTCGTGGACCACGTTTGCGCGCGCTACCGCGCCTGGGGCGAGGCGCCGGTTAACACGAAAATCATTTCCGTCAAGGGCCCGAAGCAGACTGACGCAAACAGCGGCGGCGTCTTCTTTGTCGTGTGGGTGCGCGAGGTATTCAAGCTTGTGGCTGACGACACGCTGTCGCGAAACGAGCTCGTCGCCGCCATCCTGGCCATCACGTTCACGCAAGACAGCCTCGTGGGCGAGCGCGCCTGGCTCGCGGCCAATCTATAGAGGCACACATCATGATAAAAACATTGATCCTCTTCGCCGCCACCGCAGTGCTGTCGCAGGTGTGTCTCAACCAGACGGGCTACGTGCAGCCCGGCGCGCCCTCGTGCGTCTACTGCAACCTGAACGGCAACCTCGTCGCTGGCGCGTACGCTGTGATCACCCGATGGGCATGCTGACGATCCGCCAGGTGCAACTGCACGCAGCCCAACTTGACGCCGACGTGCGCGGTCATCAGCCCGCCGGCCGCGCTCACGCCCAACTCGACGTGCGGCCCGAACCTGTGTCACGACGACGACGGCGAGTGCGTGCTGTCAACAAGTGAGTGCGAATAGGAGCCAGACTGACCTCCGCAGGCGTGGGCGCGAGGTGCCAGGAGTGCGAGGTGGGCGGCTGGATCAACAGCACCACATGCGCGTGCTACTCGAGCGAGGCCGACCCCGCCTCGCTGTGCACCATCCTGGTGAACACGCAGGTGGCAGTCGACCTGCTATACAACGTGACGACGCCCGGCTGCGACTGGTGGAACAACCCGTGCGTCATTGCTTGTTTTTCTCTGACGCGCGCAGCTCGCTGGGCCACTACCTCGACGCCTTCACCTGCCAGCTGCCGACGCTGGGCCCGGTCCCCAACGAGGCGCTGCTGCCCGACGAGTGCAACACGTATGGCGGGCCGGACCCGCTCTTCCCCGCGCTCGGCTTCGCGACCTGCAGCGGCCACGGCACCTGGAACGCCACCACCTACGCGTGCACATGCAGCACTGGGTGGGCACTCGCCCCGCTCGGAATCGGTAGGCCCGCTTGGCCATGCATGATTGACGCACAGGGATGGATAACACCACCGTCGACAGCTGCACAGTCTGCGCGCTCTACTACGGGCCGCCAGTCCCGCAGGGCCCTGGCTCTGCGTATGGCTCGGGGCCGGTCCCGGGCGGCGCTTGCTCGGTGGTGTGGGCGCCCGACCCCGTCGACAACATCCCCAAAGAGTGCTCGGGGCACGGCAACTTCGTCAACGGCGCCTGCCAGTGCTTCTTCGGGTCGCAGTGCGTCTGAATTGGCTATGCACTAACCCGCCAGATATGGCTTCTGGGCGCTGGTGACGCTGCAAGGCGGGACGCAGACCTGCGCCGAGTGCGCGAGCGGGCACAGCACCGCCTCCAACTGCACGGGGACATACCCCACGGTGAGCCCATCCGCGGCGCCATCCGACCAGCCGAGCAAGGAGCCCACGCGCGCGCCGACGCCCACAGCAGCCTTCATCGGCCTGCCCTACCTGTACACGGCCACGTATGGAGGCGCCATCGGCGATCTCGGCGACCGCGCCAACACGTCGGCCTACTGCCTGGCCAACCACCCCGACCTCTACGAGTGCTCCAGGGCCGTCGCGCTCGTGTGCTACTCGACCAGCCCGGTGTGGAGCCTCCCCACCGCCTTCAACTTTTCGGCCAGCGACAACATCTGGCTCCCGACGCCGCAGTACGCCTGGGACGCCGAGAACCTCGGCAACTTTTCGACGCTGCTCTCGGGCTCCAAGTGGGTCGTCGCGGCCGCGACAGACTGATGCGCCGACAGATACATCACCGTCGTGGAGGGCTCGACGGTCACGTCCATCCCCAACGAGCTGTTCGCCATCGAGGGCCTCGGCTGCACCATCACGGGCACCACGACGGGTAACTGCGCCGACTTTTCGTCTACCAGCGGCGACGCGCTGACCGCAACCGAGGTGTACCCATGCGCAGGCAGCGCGCTGAGCGAGATTCTGTGCCTCTGCCTCGACTACGACTTTTCTGCCCCACCCACCATCCCCAATGCGCCCACCAAAAGTCCAACCGCGGCTGAGTAACGCCGACTGTTTAGTAACACACACCGCCATGCGCCTGCTCCTCCTCCTCCTCCTGCTCTGCGTAGCAACCCTGGCAAGGCGGGACCACCCGACCCACCGCTTCACCCACAAGCCGACGCGCCACTTCACCAAGAGCCCCACGCACGCCAAGCCGACTCACTACCCAACGTCCCTGCCATCGCCGTTGCCGTCGGCCCAGCCGACCTCTGTTCCCTCGTCCGCGCCCTCTCAACCCACCAGCCGCCAGCCCACCTCGGCGCCGACGGTCTCGCAGCCCACCTCCCAACCCACCTCTCAGCCCACCTCCCAGCTCACCGGCCTACCCACCGCTCAGCCCACCTCCCAGCTCACCGGCCTACCCACAGCGCAGCCCACGGCTCCCACGCTCAACGCAGACGCCTACCAGGCCCAGCTCTACTACCAGAAGGCCGCGTTCGACTACGCCATCGCGGCCGGCGAGACGGGGTCCGTGCAGCAGATCGACCTCACCAACGCCAGGGCGGACCAGCAGTATGCAGAGTTGCTAGAGAAGGAGTCGAAGGAGTAAATTTGTTCTTAATTGTCGAAGCGCGACGGCTCATCGAGGAAGTACGCTGGCATCGTCGCGTCCATCTCCTTTTGCACCTGCAACGCGATGGCCTGCAACGCGATGGCCTGCAGCGCAAGGCTGCGGTTGGCGGTCATCGACTGCCAGCCGACGTCGACGCGCATGTTGCCGTGGCCGTTGCAGGCGTGAACGACGGGAGCGTGGCCACTCGGCTGCACCGCGTCGAATGGCGACGTGGTCGCGCGGGCCACTGAGTTGTAGGGTGTGGGCTCGTGATCGCCCCAGCTGACCGCGTCTGTGTGAAGATGCCCCTGGTGCTGAATGTAGTCGTTGCGTTGATATATAAAGTGTTCGCGCACTACCACGGACGGGTAAAGCAGCTTAGTCCAGTGGTAGGTCGGGTCGGCCGCGCGAAGAGCGTCGTCGCGCTGCTCCAGCACCAGATTCCAGCAGCAGCGCAGCTGCTCCTCTGTCAATGAGGTCGTGAGAGGCGCGAAGACGCCCGTCTGGTAAATGTAGTCGCGGTAAAACTGCTGCTGCTCAGCGTGCTTCTTCTCTTGCTCGTGGTAGCTGTGGTTGTGCTCGTGCCACTCGTAGCTGTCGCGGTAGCGCATCATGGCGCCGGGCCAGGAGGCGGCGGCGTGGGAGAGCAGGAGGAGGAGGAGGAGGAGCGCGAAAATCATTGGTGGTGTGAGCTTACTCTGCACCCTCCGTTATATCGATGACCTCCACTGCCTCACTGAGGCACTGCTTCTTCGCTGTGAGTGCCCCCGCGACGATGCGCGGTGCAGTGTAATGGCCGCCGTCCAGCCATGGGTTGATCTCCTGCACGGTGATCGTGTAGATGAATTTGTCCTTCATGGTCGCGCGCATGTCGGCGGGCGCGTCGCTGTTGTAGATCAGCAGCACGTCGATTGCCGTGCGGACGCTGGCGGCGAGGTGGGGGTCCTTGGTTTTGCCGATGTGATCGCGGTACCAGTTGAGGCAGTCGTCGATGTCCTCGCTCGTGCCGTTGGAGAGCATGTAGTCGAAGAGCATGCGGGCGAGCGCGTACTCGTCGCGGTCGTCGATGACCTCGGTGGCGTCGCCGGATGATCTCACATCGGTCAGCGCGTAAACGTAGTAGTCCTTCCCCGCCTCGGGGTCAAAGACGACGACGCTGCCGCTGTTGCAGTGCCCCACGGTGGCGCGCCGGTCGTCGGGGGGGAGGAGCACGATGTCGCCGCGGTCGTAGAGCTGAGGGGGCATGGAGAGAAGGGAATGCGGCGTATTCCGCACCATCCGAACTACCTCTCGCGCGCGCCTCCCCACACCACGCTCCCATCCACCCGAACTACCTCTCGCGCGCGCCTCCCCACACCATGCTCCCCGTCCGTCACGTCCCGAACTACCTCTCGCTCGCGTCTCTCCAGCCTCCCAACACCATGCTCGGCGACCACGGCCGGCGTACTCGCAAGTTCACCAGCCTCGCCTACTGGCCCAAGAAATCCATCATCCTCATGGTCGTGATGTTCATGCAGAGGATTGGCATGGGGAATTACAACGGCACCGACGACATCGCCGTCATGATCACGGCGTGCATCAGCGTCGACGCGGAGAGTCTGCGCGACCGCCTCGACGGCCTTTTCAGGGATAACCTGACGCGGCTTGTCCGCACGCGGCTCGACGGCTTCATCCACTTGCGACAGAGCGTCGTCGGGCAATTTGTAGCGTCTCTGGCTCCACCGATCATGCAGGAACTCTACGGTTTCTCGCACGATCGGCTCATCGGCATCTTTACGCAATATGGACCCAAGGAACTATTCATCAGGCACGGTGGGCACGAGTACCGCGTCATATTCGAGTGGAGGCGAGGCAGGTGCAACGAGGCGTTCGACGACCAGTGGTTCGACCTAATTATATATAGCATGTATTTGAGCACGCACACACGCAGGTTAAATGCACCACGCGCCCGAGGACTGGTTCGCGATGATGTGCGCCCTGGCGGGCATCGCCTTCTCCGGCATGCTCACCTGGGGCATCATCACCAGCCCGCGCATGGGCGTGCCGAGCGTTTCGCGCACGCAGTCGGATAACCTGGCCATCCGCGCCTGCTACTTTACGCTCGTGGCGCTGGTGGGGTGGGGCCGCCTGGCCGCCGACGTCTACCTGTTCAAGAAGTTTGATAATTGGTGCGTCTTGTTTGATGCAGACTGACCAGAGGCAGGTGGATCAACGCGGTGGCGCTGGTGCTGGGCCTGGCGCAGATCCTCTTCCTGCAGCTGGTGGCCATCGTCACGCTCGACGACGACAAGAACGCGCACTACGCGGTGGCCTCGGCGGCGGTGCTGCTGGGCGTGGCGCGCGAGGCCGTCATGTTGTGGCGCCGCGCCCACCTCCCGCCGAGCAAGAAGCCCAGCTGCCAGGAGGTGCTGCGCGCCGTCTCGCTCTTCTCCAACCTCGTCTTCTTCCTGCTGCTCATCGCGCTCATCTTTGCCTTTGGCGGCATCACCGCGGCCAACGAGCACGACTTTGAGTCGCTCGACGTGTGCCTCATCGAGTACTCTATCTTTTTCGTCACCTTCTACCTCATGGTGTACCAGGACGGCGACTTCAACCCGACCACGGTCACGCCGATGAAGTCGTCGCCGTCAAAAGCTGCGTCATAGCCAGGCGCTCCGCCGAGATGGCCTGCATCGCCGCCGCGAGTCGGTCGGCGAACGTGGCCCAGTCGGCGTGCGCCTCCATCAGCCGGCCGGCGGTGACCCACATCCGCTCCTCGAGGTCCACGACGGCGGCCGCTATGCCGTTGATGGCGAGCTTGGACGGCGCGCGGAAGGTCCGCCCGGCCACGATCATGGTGACAATGTGCTGGCGCAGCAAGCTGCGGGGGTTCGGCGTGTCGAGGATGATGTACGTGACCGCGTCGGCGGTGAGGCCGGGGTAGAGGTTATTAAGCGCGTCAAACGACATGAGTGAGTAACACACAATGGAGCCCACCCCAGTGATCACAGCCCGCTCCCTCATCGACACCGACAGCAGGCTGCCGCAGCCGCCCCTCACCGAGCTGATGGAGCAGGTGCGCTTCATGCAGGGCCAGGTCGGCAAGTTTGTTTGCCACGTCGAGGTCGTGGTGGGCATCTACACCAAGGACAGGAGCAACGCCAACTACAACAGCCTCGAGCACGCGGTGCGCCTGTACGACGGCGCGGCCGGCGAGGTCGAGGCGCTGCGCAAACAATGCAAGAAAAAAGGCGAGTTCCAGGCGCGATACGACCAGGACAAGTCGATGGCCACGCGAAACGAGCTCCTCGACGCGATGATCGAGGAGCACGTCAAGGCAGAGGCAGCGCGCACACTTAAGAGGCAGAAGGCGTAATCACACTCCATGCAGCCCGCCGCGCCCATCGTGCAGGTCAAGCGAGACGTGTGCGTCGCCGTCGCAGCCCACTGACGCAAAAGAGAGACCGAGACGACCTACGCGCGCGCGCTCATCCAGCGCTGGGTCGACAAGCAGCGCGCTACCCAAGCACAGCGGGCGTGATGAGTAACACACATGGCCACAGTACTGTTGTCAGGCGCAGAGGACTTCATCAGCCTTGTCGTCGGCAGCGCGACCTCGCTCATCAGCGCGCTGGGGACGGTGGCCAAGGACCTGAGGATCGCCGGCCCCATCGCGCTGGGCATCATCCACACCGACGTCGAATGGCTCGGCATGGTGCTCGTCTTCATCGGCACGATTCTGGCCGTGCCGCTCGTGCGCGTGCTCCACAGCTTCGTCGACGACGCGGCGGGCGTCTTCACCTCGTGGAAGGCCAACCGCAACGCCGCCGTCCGCGCCGCCGACGCCTTCCGGCTGCCCACCAAGGTCAAGCAGTTCTTCGTCAAGCCGCTGCTGGTAGGTGGGGCCGCGTGCCCGGCGCTGACGCCCAGGTGTTCATCTTTGGTATAGTCTACCTGGTCATCGCGCTCTTCCGGGCCATCTGGCACAACCTCCCCTGGCTCATCATCACCATCTTCTTCGTCTTTGTCTTCACCTACTTTGAGGCGAGCGAGTGCCGCGCCGTCGACTGACCCTCACCCAGGTCTACAGCGGCTACATCGACGATTTGGTGCAGACGCACCTGGACCTGGCCTCGACCACCGTCAACACGGCGGGCGCGTACGCCGGCGTCGCCTCGGACACGTTCAACATCGCGCTGCCGGCCTTCAACGCCAACTGGCAGAACCAGCTCAACACGATAACCATGTACGGCACCTACCTGCAGGGCCTGACCAACGGCGTGGACAATCAGCTCCAGACTGGTCTGCTGGGCCGGCGCGTGCTGCAGGCGGTGCCGAACCTGGTCCCGATCGCCGCCGCGCTGGGGGACTCCATCCAGGCCTCGGCCGTCTACTCGGTCGCGTGGAACAAGCTCGAGCGCGTGCTGCTGCTGTTCGGCCTCATCGAGATCCTGCCGCTGCTGCCCTTCATCCTGCCCGGGGTTTGTTGCACGACGCGCGGCCGACTGACGCTGGCAGCTCGATTTCGTCGTGCAGCGCGTCATGTGCCTCGTGCTGGGCATGCAGAACGAGTGCAACGTGCTCGAGGTGCTCGACTTTACCATCGCCGGTCTGCTCAACGACGTCATTGCCGTGCTCAACGACATCCCCGGAGTCAGCATCGCGCCGCTCGATTTTGCCTGCACCGCGGAGCAGCTCTCCGGCGGGCCGTCGTGCACGGAGCCAGGCGCCTTCCCCTCCGACTGCACAGGCAACCTCGGCAGCCTCGAGCGCTACGGCGTGTACTCCAAGGGCTGCCCCGTGCAGCGCCGCTTGCTCTGCCAGCAAGAAGTGCGTGATTGATGCAAGCGACTAACCAGCAGGGCAATGCGACATGCGAGCGCATCGGCGACACGCTCGTCAACTGCCACGCCGACCCGATGCAGGGGTGCCCCCACACGGCCCGCGCGCTCTCGGCCACCGGCCACTTGTGCGTCTATCGTGACCAGCAACTCACGCGAGCAGATTGAACGTCGAGGACCTCGCGGCGCCGTGCTACGAGATCTGTACCGACCACATGCTGCTGCTGCGCTGCTCCGACGGCTGGCGCAACGAGGGCCCGTGCGGCGTCAGCCAGCCGGCCAAGGGGCGCCGACTCACCAACTCCACCAAGCGGGCGCGGCCCATGCTCTTCGGGCGCCCCATCGTGCAGCCCACGCTCACCAAGCCCGACTTCTCCGCGCTGCACGCCGCCGGCCGGTCGCTCAAGGAGGCGTCCGCGCTCGCCCGCGTGCGCTCTCTGCTCTACCAGGAGACAGGCATGCTCCCGCAGACAGACAAAACTAACGCGAGCAGGCGACCGCGAGAGCGCGTGGGCGCACAGCAGGGCCACCGACAACGTGCCCATCTTCCGCAAGCTCGAGAGCATCGCGCGCAGCCTCATGCCCAAGAACTGGCTCAAGCCCATCCTGCCCCAGCCCGGCAAGCGCATGCTGGCCACGACCATCTCGCAGTGCGACGACCCGACGCAGCAGTCCTGCTGCTCCGGTGCGTTTGTTTTTCACGACGATCTGACGCAAGACAGGCGCCTGCATCGACGTGGGGGGCACCTGCCCCGCCATCAACCCCCTGAGCTTCTCCGAGCAGTGGTGCCAGACCGTCGTCGACTGGACCAACGACGTCAACAACTTTGTGCTCATGGACTGGCTCGGCAACATCCTCAAGTGCGTCCAAACCTACGTTGACTATCCCGACACGGACCCCTTCGGCCCCGACGCGGCCACCTCGAGCACCATCAAATACTGCTACCCCATGGTGGGGGCGCAGAGCTGGGGCTGGGGCGGCTTCTCGCTCAACCTCAAGGGCTGGCTCAACAAGCGGTGCGGCGGGCCGGGCATCGCGGCCATGCAGTGCTCCTGCAACATGTACAGCAACGCCGAGTTCGACTACAACCACCTGTGGTTCGCCTTCGTCTCGCTCTCCAACGAGGCGCGCATCTACAACTTCTTCGTCATCGTGCAGCTCATGATCAGCGCGCTCACCAACCAGTACGGCTACCTCTGGTTCATCGGCGTCGGCTGGTACTCGTTCTGGGTCCTCTTCCCGGTGCCCGACTGGTGCGTTCCCCAGAGAGAGGGCTAACCCAGCAGGTGGACCTACATGTTCCTGCTGCGCAAGGACTTTACAAACTGGGGGCAGGAGGAGTCGTGCGCCGTGCTCCACTTTGGCAGCTTCTGGTGGGTGGGGCTGCTCATCCTCAGCATCAAGATCCTCATCGAGGTCTTCTGGCCGCTCGCCGTCGACATCGTCGACATGCTGCCCCTGCCCGGCCGGATGCAGCGCAACCGCGGGGTCCGCGACGACGAGGACGTTGACGACGGCGAGGACCACATCAAGGGCGTCTAATCAAACATGTCGGTCATCGCCAACCCACAGGCCGTCAGCTTCTCTGACAAGCACTGGCCTAGCTTCCTGGGGCCGTGGTTCGAGATCGCGCGGCTGCCCATCCCCCTTTACCCAGCGCAGGGCACCGACTGCGTCATCGAGTTCGCCCCTCCGGTGCACGACGTCGTTGTCGCCCATCTCACACGTCGCGTCTGTTTTTGCACCGCTCGTCGCGCTGACGCAACAGGTTCACGGCATCACTGTTCACAGCAGCTACAAGGCGCTCATCCTAAACCACGGCGTCAACACCAAGCTCTTCTTCACGTCAGGCGCGGTGAGAAATTGGTGGATACTCAGAACGGACTGCGTCGCCTACGCCATGGTCGGCTCGCCCAACCGCAAGCGCCTGGCCATCTACGCGCGCGAGCCCACGCTCGTCGCCGACCTCTACCGCCACCTCGTCAGGCAGGCCAAGGGCATGGGCTACGACACCAGCAGGCTGCTTCTGACGTCGCAGCGCCAGGCCTTTTTCCCCTCGGGGCTGCTGCCGGGCGCGCCGGTCCCCGAGTACCTGCCAAGCTCGCCGAGCCCCGTCCCCGAGCACGTCCTGGACGAGTCTGATTAAAACACGCCGCTCACAGCGGGAAGCCGTGATCTCCATACATGAGCATGCCGTGCAGCTCGCACGTCGAAGCGACAACAGCGGCGTCGTCTGCCAGCTTGGCCTTCTTGCGCGCCACCGCTCTGCGCTCCTCCGCCTCGACGTCGAGCTGCACCCAAAACGGGTCGTCTTTGAACAGCTGCTCGACGCTGCCGGCGTATTGGTCGGTGACGATCGTCATGAACGCGGCGACGACGTTGGCGTCGGTGAGCTCCCGGCCGGCCCGCTTGCATATTTTGTCCGCTGCGCGGAACCACATGAGGATGAAGTTGGCGTGCTCCTTGGCGTAGGCCTCCATCGAGAGCTCCTTGTCGTTAAAGTCGGGGTCGTCGCAGTTGCTCCAGACGGGCGACGTGATCAGCGCCTCGAACTTGACCGAGTCGTAGAGCCGGGAGCTCGACTCGAGGCGCTCGCGCTCCTCCGGCGTGCACGAATCCAGCTCAAAGCAGTTGGCAGAGCCCTTCTGCCCCGGCTCGGTGAACGTCTCGCAGTAGATCTCCAGGCGGTAGCCGCGCTCCTTGGCGTCCTTCTCGAGCGCGAGAAGCTCGTCCACGCCCCTGTTGCTGCGTGAGATCACGGCTTGGTTTGACTCACCCGAGTCTCTTGAACGGATACTGCTTGCCCGTGTGGATGTGCATGTGGTGCCCCACCTGGTCGAACAGCTCCGTGTGCACGCGCAAGTCATAATCGGCGTCGAAGATGTCGTAGCCCACGATGACGACGGGAGCGGTGGGCAGTCGGATAAAGTTCTTCTTGTCCATGATCACGAGGTAGCCCTTGTCGAACAGCTCGCCGGCGTACCTTTTGAAGCAGCGTAGGAACTCCTCGCGCTGCGACTCGGTGGCGGTGAAGAGCTCGACGGAGAGGAGGGGTGGGTTCCATGGGGGGAGAGACATGAGTGGATGCGGCGTATGCTCACATTCGATGGAACGAGCTCCCCCTACCAACAAAGTTCGCTGGGGCGTCGCTGCGTTCCCCACAGAGCAATGTCGGCTAGAGCAACTAGCGTTGTATGCACAGTTAATGGCATGCTCGCGGCAGCCTCCCGCCATCATCGACCACGGCACGCACAACGTGGGCATCACCGGCGTCGAATTAGCCGGCGTGCGCAACTACGACGAGGCCATGGCGGCAATACGACGCGAGCAGAAAGATTTCGGCGCGCCCGCTGTGGTGCACGTGAACGAGCCCCCGCCGAAGAAGGAGTCGGGTGGTGAGAGCGAGAAGGAATAGTCACACACCATGAACCCCTTCTTCATCACCGGCACCAAGCCCTACCTCGAATCGGGGCGCTACGGCGTCGCCCTCATCAACCCCACCGGCACGCAGATCGTGGCCTACTGGGGCCCGCGCGCCCAGCCCGGCAAGTGCTCCTGGGCCGTCTACGGCACCGATGGCATGAAGATGGAGCACCACGCGTACATGATGCGCAAGACGTTCGCCGAGGGCAGGGATCCGTCGGCCGTGCACTGGATCTCCAACCACGACGGCACCAACGAGCCGCTGGTCTATGGGGGCAGCCATCGCGGGCCCGACGGCAACATCGTCATCTGCGAGGAGGCCCAGCACTTTGATCCGACGAAGTATGCCCAGCTGCAGCGGCAGCAGCTGGTGAGCGTGTTGCCACCGCAGCAGTCGGACGATGAAACCATGTCGCATCTGTTTGCGCGCGTGGGGCTCGGCAACGTCAACGAGGCCAACTACGAGCAGATGGATTAATCACACACCAATGAGCAACTACCACCTAGTCGGTGACATAGAGGCGACAGGTCCGAGCTGGACCGACCATTTCATGACGTGCATGGCGTTCGTGCTGATGGCGCCCAACGGCACCATCGTGGCAACCTACAAGAGCTACATCGCGCAGCCGGAGGGCACCGGCTGGGACAGGCGCACGCTGGACGAGTTCTGGCTCAAGCACCCCGACGTCTACAACACCACGCTGCAGGAGGTGGCCAAGGCCCGACCGGCCGCCGTCGTCATGAAGGAGTTCCTGGCCTGGGTGCGCGAGGTCACCAGCGGCAAACCCGTGCTCCTGGTGTTCGACACGGCCGGCTTCGACTACGGGTATGTGTGTCGACCACCCGACTGACGCGCAGGTGGGTCAACCTCTACCTGGACAAGCACGAGCGCGTCGGCGTGGACTTCATGCTGGGGAGCTACGAGCCGCCGACCGACATCGCCTCGTACATGCTGGGCGCCGGGCAGGTGACCTTCGACAAGAGCTCGAAGAAGTCGTTCGCCAAGGCCAAGGGCATCCAGATCCCCGTCTGGCCCGTGATGCATGATCACGACGTGAGTTTCCGCCGACGAGAGATCTCACGCGACGCAGCCATTACACGACGCCACCGTCATCGCGTACATCGTGCACTGGGTGCTGCAGTACAACACGGAGCAGGCGGAGCCGGCGGTGTGAAGTAAACCCTCGGGGGAAGTGAGCGGCATATGCTCGTGCGGACTCACACACGATGACGACACGCAACCGAGTCCACGAGGCCCCCGGCATCCTCTCCTTCCCCGAGGCCATGGCCGCCTTCGGCAGTCCCGGCACCTCGGTAGCCACAGCGCTGATGGCCTTCAACGAGCGCTCCTCCCGAATGGGGATCAACAAGATCGCGATCACGAACAACAAGGAGACCATCGTCCCAGCACTCCACCGCGAGGACTGTGCCGAGATCTTATCCCCGCGCGTCGATCTCTCGGCCACGATTGCCATGACGGAGAGCAGGGTCGCGCAGCTCAAGGTGCACCGTGGCATCTACGTCACCCACCTCAAGAAGTGCGTCGAGGAGATTGACGTGCTCACCGCCCGGCTGGTCGTGCTGAAGGAGCAGCAGAGCGCCCATCTCAACGCGCTGCAGGAGAGGAAGACTGGTTAAATCATCATCCCCGCCATGGCGCTCTCTAAAGGATTGGGCTTCGGCTTACGCAGGCGTCTCGGTCTGTTGCGCCCGAACGCGATGCACTGCTCCCGCGAGAAGAGAATCACGTGGGGCAGCAGCGGCAGGAAGTCGCCGTCGATGCACGGCCGGATCTGCTTGCCGCAGTAAGTGGGTGTGTTGTCGTCCCACAGGAACAGCAGCGTGTCGCCACGCCGCACGTACGCTTGCACGCAGTACTCGCCGTCGCACTCATACGCGGTGATGGCCACGTCGTGGCGCACGCCGAAGACCAAGGTGCAGTACATGCGCGTGCCGTTGTAGCCGGGTACGCAATGATCCAGGCTGTCGGGGTCGTACGGCACTGCCTCCGCGTCCTCCATAAGCGCCTTGGGTATGCCTGGGTAGGTCGAGCGATATTTCTGATCCTCGACGGTGGTGGAGGAAAAGTAGGCGGGTGAGAGCGGCATGTGTGTTGCGCACACACCATGATACTCCTGCACCGCATCCCGCTCATCCTCTCCCTGCTGCACCTCGCTCTATGCACGGGTCACGCGGTGGTCATCAACACTGACGTCTTCAGGAACGCTGTGTTCACGCCCATGCACAGGCTGCGCGTGCTGGTCACCGAGTACGATCGCGTGCTGGGTCTGGTCAGCAACATCACCGACCAAGGGGTCGTCAACGGCTACGCCCCCGACATCGCCATGCTCATGGGCCAGATCGAGTGGGTCGCGTTCCACCACCACCTGTCGATCACGCCGCTGTAGAGGATACGTAACTCGCTCGCCCACACAATCCAACATGCTGCTGCTCCCGCTGCTCCTCGCTGCCACGGCAGCCGCGCTCAACATCCACGGCAACGCAGTCCACTTGTCGGCGCGCATTCCCGAGGAGCGCGAGGGCCGGCTCTGGGTGCTGCAGAGCAAGGTCATCCCCGACACGGTCCATGGCTACCTCGGGCATCACACGTTCGTCGTCTCGAGCCTGCGCGGCATCACCGAGGGCAACGTCTCCGAGCTCCACCCGGAGGTGAGCCATCACAGCAGGCAGGCTGACGCAGCGGCAGCACAAGTATGACCCACGCATCGTGGTCGACAACGGGTTGATAGCCGTCGTGGTCGACGCCTCGCTGCCCTTCCCCATCAAGTGCGTCGTGCTCTCGCCGCACCGCGTCTTCTTCCGGGGGCGCATCCCGCTCTCGCGCATCCGGCGGCTGGCCGACTCGCACAACGTGCTGCTGCTGGTGCCGGCCGACAAGGCCATGCACAGCCACGGGCTCGCGTCGCGCCAGCAGCTGCTGAGCACGCCCGTCCTCTCCAAGCCGTTTGGCGCAGGCGAGAATGCACGCTGGAGCAAGCTGACGCCAAGCAGGTGTCTCGATGATGATGACCGACGGCGGCGGGCTCGACACGCAGCAGTGCTCCTTCTACCACAAGAACGTGACCGTCTCGAACATCGAGTACGCCCCGGGCATCTACACTAACACCACGGTTGTTAACGGGTCGCACGGCACCATGTCGGCCGGCGTGGCGGTGGGCCAGTTCTGCGGCGGCCAGATGGGCGTGGCCAACGAGTCGGCGCTGCTCTTCTTCGACATCCAGGACAATGAGGGCACGCTGCAGCTGCCGCTCGACTGGACCGTGCTCTACGACGCAGCAGCGGCGCGCAACGTCTCGCTGCACTCGATCAGCTGGGGCATCAACTTCACCGCCGGCATCTACGACGAGACCGCCTCCGACCTCGACTGGCTGACGGTCGCCTACGACATCTTGCCCTGCGCCTCGGCTGGCAACACAGGTTTGCCCCGTATTTGCCTCAACTCACAGCGACAGGCCCGGTGGGAATGGTCAACAGCCCCTGCACCTGCAAGAACTGCTTGTGCACCGGCGCGGCCACCGGCAACGCCAGCTACATCGCGAGCTTCACGTCGCAGGGCGTGCTGGACCCCAGGCCGCACGTGCCGCTCGTGGCCGCGCTCGGCGTCAACGTGACGGTGGCCGAGGCCATCAACCCCGGCTCGCCCAACCACGCCGACTTTGTGCAGGCCAACGGCACCTCGCTCGCCTCGCCGGCCATCTGCGGCCTCGCGGCGCTGGTCGACCAGCACTTCACCAACGCGACGGGCGTGCGCGCCTCGGCCTACATGAAGATGGCCGCCATCGTCAACTCGGCCACCTTCGCGGCGGGGCTCGTGGACGGCTACGGCGCGCCCGTCGTCGGCTACAGCGACCTCTCGTTCGGCGTGCCCGACCTCAACTTTGCCATCGCCACCTACTACGACAAGCTCGTGACCAGCGGGGGCTCGGTGACCAAGTGCTTCGCGGCGACCTCGACGCAAGTCAGCATCACCATGGCCTACGCCGACCTGCCCGCCATGGCGTTCGTCTCCAACGTGATGGTCAACGTTTTAGGAATGGCCGTCATCTACAACGGCGTCTCGAACGTGCCCGCCATGACGCAGAACGTCCAGAAGATCACGCTCAGCGTGCTGCTGGGGGCGACCATTGACGTTTCGGTGCGCCGCTCCCCGCCGCAGACTGACGCAACAGGTGTTCGTCGAGGGCCTGCTCTCGTCGCCGAACCAGACCTTTGCGCTCGCGCTGACCAACGTGGCGCCCCGCGTCTGCGGCATCCTCCCCTGCACCGTGTCGCACGGCTCGGGGCTGCTGCTCAACAACGGCTGCCAGGTGGACAACTGCGACCCCAACTACGTCATCGACGATAACATGTGCATGTGCGTGTCCCAGCTGAGCTGCGGCAACAGCGTCTTCGTGCAGTGCAACATGGCCAGCAACTCGTTCCCGCCGTGCCCCGGCACCAACCCGCCCACGCTGCCCGCCAACATCACGCAGTCCTCGCTGGTAAGTCGCTGCTCGCGGTGACTGACGCGCCCAGTTCGCCGGCCTCGCGCTCGCGTGGAGCTGCGTCGCCGTGTGCATCGGGCTCGGGGCCTGCATCTGCGTCCGCGAGAAGCCGCTGCCACGCCGCAAGAGCGCCTATGCAAAGGCCACGCCAGACGTGCCTAAAGCAGAGCAGCCGCCACTCCCGAAGCACCTGAGCACCAACAGGTTCATAACCCCGGCGCATCTGAACCCCAAGCCACAGCTGCAAGCACACCTGCGATGAGCAACTCCACCGCGCTCGTCAACAGCCCGCTGGCGCTCTCGAGCATGCTGCTCAGCGTCATCTACTTTGTGCTCGTCGCCGGCGCGGCCGTCGCCTGGAACACCGGCATCGTGACCACGCCGCTCACCGCCGTCGATGTGGGCGTCACCGAAGAAACCGCGCCGCTGACGGTCAACGCGATCCTCAAGAAGAAGCACCGGACGACCTATATGCGGAGCAACGCCACGTTCGGCGGCAACACCATGGTGAACTGCATGTGCCCCGCCGAGCCGGACTGCACCAGCAGCAAGTGCCGGTCGTTCTCCTCCATGTGCTTCATCCTCCGCGTCCTGCTCTTCTTCACGAGCTGGGGCCTCTTCATCGGGTCGGCGCTCAACGAGTTCCCGAGCTTCAGCTTCTCGATGATTTGGAGCACGCTGCCGACCAACTTTGCGCTCATGTGGGCCTTCCTGTTCACCACGGCCGGCGGCATCCTCGACTTCACCGCGCTGCTCATCGTAATGGGGCACTGCGATTCCTGCTACACCAAGAGCCTCTCGCTGCGATGCCCGCTGAGGAGGCCCGACCGAGTAGGAGCGTAACACACATGTCCCCCGAGACCTGGGCTCTGTTATACGCCATCGTCTTCGCCTACACGTTCGGGGCTGCCGTGGGCAGGATGTTGCTGTCATGCTAAGTAGCTCTGTATCGAGTCGCCCGACACGCGCAGGCCGAGCGCGTCCACGCCCAAAGTCGGGTTGAGCGGCGTGCGCTCCGAGAACTCGCCGGCCATGATGAGCAGGTCGTTGGGCGTGCACATCTCGGCGGGGTAGTAGTCCAGCAGCCCCACGTGCTGCAGCCCCAGCATGCACAGCTCGGTGCAGTACATGGCGTCGCCGGCGCTGTCGACCTCGGGCTCGCTGCCCATGAGCAGAGACCAGAGGCAAGAGGGCAGCGTGATGCCGCTGGCGGCCACCATGCGCGAGGGCGTGTAGTAGTGGCGCTTGACGATGGCCTCCTCCAGAAAGGCGACCACCTTGGCGACCTTGAACTCCTCCAGCAGCAGTCGCAGGCAGATCCACTCGGTCTTCTCGTCGTGCGCCCGCGTCGTCTTGAACACACATGCATCGTGGTGCTGCGTGGGCTCGGCCACCAGGTAGCGCATCATGTACTTGCCGTCGCGCACCACGAACTCGACGTGCTCCACCGGGCCGAGGATGGCGCGCTGCAGCCTTACGACGGCGCTGTCGTGCTCGGGCTCGTTGTGCGCGAACGCGAGGAAGAGGCGCGGGGCCATGTGTGTCACACAATGGCCAACGCCGCCCTCTTCACCGGCCTCGCGCAGGTCAAGATGACGCTGCAGCAGGACAAGGCCGGCGGCATCCGGCTCGGCACGCCGCTCTTCAACCTGGGGCACTTCTACTTCAGCTGCAAGGAGATGGTGCGCGCCGGCGAGCGGAGCACGTGCCTGCTGGACCTGATGTGGATCTGCAACGCCAAGATCATGGCCAACAACCACGCGCGGTGCACCAGCGACGCCACGCCGCACTCGTTCGAGCGGCTCGACATGAAGCACGCCACCTTCACCAAGCGCATCATGGACATGTCCACGCAGGAGATTATGCACACGGCCACCGCGCTCATGTGGCTGCTGGACGGCGACATCTTCGACGACAGGGAGCGCGACGATGAATGGTTCAAAGATTTCGAGCAGCTGCTGGAGCTGGTGCGCCGCCGCGCTTATTATTTAGCCGCCGACACGCTGAGCCCCGACGAGCACGACGTGGAGGAGTTCGCCAACACGCGGCCCATGGACGAGGGCATCATGGTCGGCAACTGCGACTCGGACAACGACGAGCCCGACATTGACATGAAGCAGCTGCTGCTGCGCGAGAACAAGCAGTCCACGCAGGCAAGCTCGCACCGCTCTGCCGGCTCACGCGCGACAGCTGAATGAGAAATTCGTCTGGGACATGTGCAGCATGCTGACGCACATGGACGTGCTGCTCGAGGGCTACAAGCTCATCCAGCTCAGCTGGATCACCAAGAAGGTCGGCGAGGACCGTGCCCGCGTCCGCTCGCGCGTCAACGACCCCAACATCCTCAAGGAGCTCATGCACTACCGGCGCGACTTTGAGTGCGAGCTCATCTGCAACCGAGCGGACCGGCGCATCTACCAGCGCAACGTGCCGCTGCAGCCGCTCGTGACGGCGCACATGGTGCTCGGCGCCAAGAACCCCATCCTCATCGACGACAAGAACTTCCCCATGAACCTCGAGGAGCTCACGCGCAAGGTCGGCGTGCCCAAGACGCAGTACCGGCTCAACTACGACGCCATGCTGTGCTTCGACGCCAAGCAGAACTTCGAGGAGGCGGATCAGTGCGTGCCCCCGCGGCTAAAACTCACGCAGCAGGTTCAAGCAGAGCGTCATCAACATGCTCATCCTGCACGACTGGGAGATGCAGCCCTCGCTCGAGCTGGGGCCGCGCATCATCCGCATCCGGCCCATCCACAAGTGGGGCGTGCGTTGCTCTCCGCCGCGACTGACGCAGCCAGGTGGTCTTCGAGTGGCCGCGCGTCTACTACACGGACTCGCTCATCGCGGCCTACCTGTTCCTAAAGGAGGGCCTCACACAACGCAAGCGCCCCCTCGAGTTCGTCGTCCCGGCCGACCACACCGCCCTGGGAAGCAAGCGCAGAAAGCTCGAGTAATCATGCCCCAACGATTCGACTACGTCGACGACCCCGAAGACAGGCCACAGAAAAAGAAGGAGTCCGCGTGGGTTAGCCGGCTGCGCGACGCCGCGGAGGAGCGGCAGGAGAGAGCAGACGAGGCGCACCTCAGGCTCGAGGAAAGGCGGAAGGAGCTCCTCGGCGCGCGCAAGCCGCTCCTCGTCAAGCAGCAGGAGGAGGCGACGCGCAAGCCCAGGAAGGCGGCGGAGGAGGAGGTGCAGGAGTCGGCCTCGGCGCTCTGCTGCGGGCACACGTCGCGCTTCCTCATCCTCGTGCTCTTCTTCTGGGGGCTGGTGGCGCTCTTCGCGGTCGTGATCATGTCTGGTTTCACCGAGCTGGGGCGGCTGGAGAATAGCATTATTCAGGGGTAACTCGCCTTCGCAGCAGCTTCCACGGCTGCTTGAGCATCCATCTGCTCCATGACCTCGAACAGCGGGTAGACGGTCGAGGTCTTGAACGCGATCACCTCGCGGGCTGATTCTTCCCCTGCTTGGTGCAGCCGCGTCATCTCGTCGGCGATGCCGCTGAGCTTGGCGCCCATCTCGCGCTGACTCTGGATGAGGTCGCCCACTTGCGTCTTGAGGAGCACCATGATGCGATCATGCGCCTGAACGAGTTTGTACGCCTGCTCCATGGTGATGGTGCAGGAGAGCATCATGTCGCGCTTGACGGCGGAGAACTCGCGGTCGGTGCGCGTAATCGCGTCGAAGTCGTCGGCGAGGGAGGTGGTCATGACGGGTGGTTTCGAGAGATGGCGCATGCGTCGCAATCCGTACGGAACAAAGCGACACTCACCCCCGCATGTCGGACCCCGAGGCCCTCTCTCTCCCCCCTCCCCCCGAGCTGCCATCCGACCGCTGCCAGCTCCGCAAGCGCATAGCCACCCGCGCCATCGTGCTTCTCTGGCACCTCGGCAAGCTCGCGCTCTGCCTCTACCTCATGTTCGTCGTCGCGATCACGATGGACATCGCCATCCCCATCGGCGCGCTGTGTATCGTGGCCTGCCTCTCTCCCGCGCCAGAGTTCCTCACGGGGAGGCCGTGTGGTCTATGATGCGGGGGTGGGGCGGTGATCACAGTCGTGTGCAATAATTCGTTGAAAACTCCCACCCCGAAAACGGCCTCGCTCCCAACGCCGGGGAGGACCGGCAGCACCCCGACCTCAACAGCAGCAAGGCCCGGCGTGCGGGGCGGACGCACACGAGCGGGAGGCGGGGATCCCGATCCGTAGCAAAGTCAACCGACACACTTTATTGTTCCGCGTGGTTTCACTCTCCCCATGTCCAACTCCACTGCTCTCACCGTCGATCAACTCGTTATCGTCCTATGTGCGCTAGGGCTCGGTGTTGCGCTTGTTATCATCATCGGCATCTGCTACTGCTGGCACCGGGAGCGGTTCATGCGGAGAGGCCCATCGTACGATACGCAAATGAAGAACCTGGCCGATGCTGAAAGCCAAGCCACGGATGGTGGTGACAGTGTGTCTTAATCAATAGACGCATACACACAGATACCCGCGAAGTTGAGTGCATGCAGTAGCGGCGCCAGCCATCCATGTGGACGCCGTGGTGGTAGCGGCCGCGCCCGTCTCGCCGTTACCAACAGAGCTCGTCCAGCCGCCGCAGTTTCCGTTCGAGCTGACCGAGCCGCCCCCGGCAGTGCACCCTGTCCACGGGGCGCCCCCGATGCCTGTCGTGGACGAGGCAGTCGCCAACAGCGTTGCGCCCATGAGGTTGGTCCAGTTGGCCGCCATCTCCGTCGACACGCCGCCGTTGTAGCCATAGACGGGCCTGGTCGCGTCGAAGCCGCGCAGCGACGGGAAATTCGCGACGGAGCCTGTCGAGTAGCACAGGAACTGGTATGTGGCAGCACATCCAGGCGGCACGTGCGTTGGATTGTCTGTGCAAGTCGACGCGGCGATTCCATTGCCCACGATGCTCGAGCCCTGATAATATAAGAGGATGTTCTGGAAGGTGGTAGGCGAACTTGTCGTCGGCGATGTGGTTGTCGGCGAGACCGTCGTGGGGCTCGCGGTGGTCGGCGAGTGCGTGGGCGGCATCGGCGCTTTCGTGGGCGCCGAGGTCGTGGGCGACAGCGTCGGCTTAGACGACGTCGGCGAGGCGGTGGGGACACTCGTCGGCGCGGCGGTCGGCACCAGCTCGTTGATGCACACGCAGACGTAGTTGAGCGTCGAGGTGCAGGCCGGGTTGGCGTTGGTCATCCACGTCTGCGCCACCGTGGACGTTTTCAACAAGATTTCGCCGGTGCCTGCCGCCGACGTCCAGTTGCCGCAGTTTCCATTGGCGCTTACGGAGCCGCCTCCCGCCGTGCAGCCCGACCACACCGCGCCCGACAGCCCGGACATGGTGTTGAGGCTGGCCAGCAGCGTCGCGTTCATAAAGTTGGACCAGTTGGACGCGATCGGCGTCATGAACGAGTTGTAGATGGGCACGCTGGCGTTGAAGCGGTAGAAGCCGGGCATGGCGCCGATGGCGAGATTGCTGTAGCAGAGCAGGGGCGCGCCGCGCGTGAAGCCGCCGCAGCCGCTGGTGCAGATGCTGGCGCCGATCTGGTTGGCGGGCACGACGCCGAAGCCCAGCGGGTAGGCTGGGTACAGCACGAGGAACTGGGCGGGCGGCGTGGCGGTGGGCGACGCGGACGGCTCGCGCACGGGCGACTTGGTGGGCGACTTGGTGGGGCTGCTGCTCGTGGGCGAGGCGGTGGGGTCGCTGGTGGTCGGCGAGCCCGACGGCGACTGCGTGGGCCTGCGCGTGGGCGAGTCGGTGGGCTGGTTGGTCGGCGAGCCCGTGGTGAGCGGCGTGCCCCCCAAGCACGCGCAGAGCAGCGTCTTCTGCACGTTGCACGAGCCGTACTGCAGCGAGGCCCACTCGTTGGTGGTGACGGCGGCCCCGCCCACAAAGCCCAGGATGCAGATGGTGTCGTTGGTGCCCCAGTTGCCGCAGTTGACGTCGGCCCGCCCCAGCGCGTTGGCGCCCGACCACCACGTCGCCAGAGGCGTGGACAGCACGTCGGCCTCGTAGAGCGAGCTCGTGAGTTGCCCCGCGATCAACTGAGACCAATTTGTTGCAACGAGCTGGTCGGTGGGGCCCTTGACGGGGGCCGACTGGTTGAGGCTGAAGGCCGCGTACGACATGCCGTCGAAGAGCAGCATGGAGAGCGCGCTCCGGCACTGGAGGGCCGTGTAGATCTGGCCGAGCTGCTGCTGCTGGCAGAGCGCGGTGGATCCGGCGTAGGTGCCCCTATTACCGTCATAAAGGGGGAGGGAGGCGTAGAGGATGGTCGTGGAGGCCAGAGCGGCCTGCGCGAGGAGGAGGGGGAGCGAGAGGTGCATGGGGGGGAGTGTGTGGGGGAAAATTCAACGGGTGGTGTTCCACACGGTTCATGCGACCGACCCTAGCTCACCACCACCACCCGGCGCACCCCCCGCCGGCACAACACTGCCTCTATTCCCTGCGCCGTGATGCCACATATGAGCCCGAGGCAGACGTACACCATGAGCGGCGCGTCCCGGAAAAAGAGCGAGGCAAAGCCTCCCATGATCACGCTGATCACCACGACGGCAGTGTCGTTCACGACGCGCATGTGTGATGAGGGTTGCAACGAGTGGCCCGTTCGCTCGTGCTGAGTGTTACAGCCGCTTCCTATCAACCGTCACCCTGTCGCGCTTCCGCCGCTCCGTGATGACGGTGTCGACCGCGTAGACGACGGCGAAGCCAAGCAGGAAGAAGAAGCCCGCGCCTGTGAGATGGGCAGCGCCTGTGAGGAGGAAGCGGAGCATGTGTGTTTAAATCGCCAACCCAGTCCCGACGTCCACTCGCGCCAACACCCTGGGGGCGCCGCTGCGGATGAGCGAGTTCCGCTTGAGCGGCGGGGCGTTCGACCACGCGTAGATGCCCCACCATATCTCCAGCGCGGTGGAGAAGACGATGGCGGTGAGCCCGAGCTGCGTCTGCACGTTGGTGTAGTTGAAGCTGGTGACGTAGCCCGGGCAGTTGGTCGTGACGTTCTGCGGCGACAGCACCAGCGCCAGGATGATAAAGTAGTAGAGCAGCGAGCACAGCCACGCGGTGCGGGCGTAGCGCCGCAGCACCCACTCCTCGCCCGTCCAGGCCCAGAGGCCGAGGTGGATGAGCCACTGGATCATCGCGAGCGTGAACGCCAGACTCGTCTGCCACAGCACGGCCTGGCGCGTCAGCTCGATCGCGCGATGCATACCTGCTGGCAGTTGAAGGGCGTCGGCGGCGTGGGCGAGGTGGACGGGATCGCGGTCGGCAGGTGCGTGGGCATGTAGGTGGGGGACGCCATGGCGCTTTAGGATTCCGGCGCGGAGGGGGTTAGATAGCCATGGGTGAGCGAGAAGATGCTCGAGGGGAGCTCGGGGAATTCGCCGTATGCTCGGGGACTTTGCCGTATGCTTGGGAGACTCAGCTTGTTTGCTCACACACACCACACTTCAACCTCACCCCCTCTCCCTCTAACATGGCCACCTATGCTCCCCAAGCTCCCGCCGCCGCCATCACGCAGGCCGCCTACGACGACCTCGAGTTCAAGCTCGAGAACCTCAAGACCAGCTCCGTCGCGTTCCTGAACGAGCTCAAGACGCACGGCGCCGACGCCAAGGGCATCTCCACGGCCATCACGTCCTTCGAGACGGGCACCGCCCAGGCCGCCTACAGCCTGAAGCGTCTGCACTCGGCCATCATCAAGCCAGTGGTGCTTCAAGCTGCGGCCACCGACCAGGCGGCCTGAGAGAGAGAGGGGAGCGAGCACAGCGATTAAACACCTTGCTCACGAAGTCTTCTCCGGGTAGGGCGACGGGATGATGACGCTGAGGTACTCGGCGAGCGCCTGCGTGATCCCGACGCGGTGCGCGTTGACGCCCTTGAGCTGCAGCCACTCCATGAAGGCGTCGTTGTGCTGCTGCTGCGTGATGTTGCGCTGGCGGAACGAGAGGTACTTGCCGACGAGCTGGAAGGTGTTGAAGACGCCTGGCTCGCCGAGGCTGCCGTCCTTGTAGAGCACAGCCAGCTTGAGCTTCTCGGCCGCGGCGTACCCGATGCCCGGCACCTGCGTGATGTCGTCGCTCAGCTCGCTCTGCAGGAAGGCCGTCATGCCCGCCTGCGAGATGGTGGACTTGCTGATCTGGTGCGGGTGAGGCGCCTAGCGTGCGCAGACGTACATCAAAGACGGCGGTCGCTTTAGTCATGTGTGTGAGCGCGCTTAGCCCCCTACCAGTCACCAATCTTCCAGTACAGCGACACCCAGACGACCGGGCTGAACACGATGTAGATGACCGTGGCGACCGAGGCAACCGGCGTCGGGCCCGTGAGCTTGGCGCTCAAGCCGATCATGATAGCCGTGAGCGCGTAGGCGCACATGATGAGGCAGATCCACAGACGCCGCCGGGGGCCCTCTGTTGCATCGACTGGCTTGGCTTCGGCCAACGGTGTCTCGTCGGTGTCGACGAGCATGTGTGATTATCGCGGAGATTTATACCACCCATAGGCTACGTTGTAGCCCACGATCCAGTTTCCCGTGGTGAAGTGAATGATACGCACCATGGCGGCAAACTCGTCGCTCGGCATCGCCAGAATTTCCTCGCCGATGCGCGCGGCCTCCTTCGTGTCCATGATGTCCTTGGCGAAGGCGGGGAGGGACTTGGCGGCGCGACCGCGGGCGTCCATTGTGTGGTCACACCAGCATGCTCCAGATCGCCCTCGCCTGCTCCTCCGCCCCCGAGCACATCTTCGCCGACACCGACAGGGTTGAGCGCCGCGTGGGCCGCATCATGGTCCGCGTCGTCGCGCTCACCGCCGTCTTCCTGCGCCCGTAAGCGTCTGGCGACAGCACCGGCTGACTCGGGCAGGTGGACCGTGCCCGCTCTGGCCGAGGCTATTTGGTGGGTCATCTTTGTGCAGCAGACGCTGGACCGCAAGGACTCGCGCGACTTCATCGTGCTCTACAAGCAGCTGTGGTGGCGGCGCACGCTGGCTGCCCTGGCCTTCTTCGCGGTGCAGGCCATCTCGGCGACGAGGCTGTACCCGCCGCTCACGCTGCCGCTCTTCTTGATCGGGCTCGTCGCGACAAGCCTGCGCACGCCCGTGTGCTGCCTGCTGGTGCTGAGCGCGGTGGGCATCTTCATCGGCACGCCGGCCGTGGAGCTCGCCCTGCTCATCGGCGTGTGCCTGCCGCTGTGGGTGCACGGGCTGTGGGACCCGCGCGTGCTCCGGGCGATTCCGATGGCCATCATCTACAAGATGCAGCTCACTGCTCTGCTGTTCGAGATTGCCGTTCGCTTAGAACTATCGCCCGCCGACTGGCTCAGATGACGGATCAAAGAACCTCAGATGACGGGCGTGCCCTGCTTCTCGCGCCGGCCCATCCAGTCAATCTTCATCACGAAGCCGGCCACCCAGCTGCACCAGGCCACGCAGATGTTCTCCCGCTTCACGACCGCCTGCTGCTGACGTGCAAGGGGCGGCGGTATCCTGTCCCACACGTTGAGGATGGGCATGTGTGATTAAACCTATTGCTTCCACTCTATCCGTGCGGCGGGGGCGGCGGGTGCTGCTTTCGGTGTTTCTGGCGCATGCGACGTCTCGATGTACACCACGTCGTCGTCCTCCGGCTCGGCACGCTGCCGCTTCGGTGACGCCTCGTCGTCCGTCTCATCTTCCGAAGTCGGCTCGTCCGCCTCTTCTTCTTGCTCCTCGAAACTCTTCTTGTAGTGGAGGCACAGATTGGCCCAGTCGATTTCGTCGTAGGGCACGAAGAAGTCTTTCACCTCTGGCGTGTTGACGGCGCTCCACAGCCGGGAGAGTTTGGAGGCGGTGGCGCTGTACTCGAGGAGGAGGTGGTGCGCGTCGACGAATTCCATCGAGAGTGTGTGAGCGACGCATATGTATCTTCCCACCGTACCGCCACGGACTCCCCCGCTGCTGCGGCAAGCATGATTACAAGACCATTATCGCGACAATCACCATCCCCAGCAGCGCCGCGCCCGCGATGGCCATGGGGTCGCCGTTGAAGCCCTTGCACCAGGAGGGCACGAAGGCGACGTCGCCGCGGTCCCAGGCCGCCTCGAACCGGTGGATGCAGACCATGCACCCCACGATGGTGACGTATAGGAAGAGCATCATGCCGGCGGCGACGAACGGGACCGACATTTTTAATATTTTCACTACGTTGAGCGTCTCCGCTGGGTCCATGGTGTGTGTGTCTGCGCTCACGCCTTGACGCGCTTGGCTGCGGGCGCGATGGCGGCGCTGGCCTTGCGCTTCCTGGGGGGCGCCTTCCGCTTGCCGCTCGACGACGCCTGCATGTAGAACTGCACGATGGGCCGGCGCTGCTCCGGCGTGAGCGGGAGGTCCTCGCGGCAGGCGAACTTGATGGGCGCCGACACGCGCCGGATGAGGTGCCCGGTGGCCGTGCACAGCTTGGGCTCGATGGTGAGGAAGAAGACGTAGACGGCGAGCAGGGCCGCCTCGGCCGCGTCGTCAATCTTGGTCCCGATGGTCTCCTTGATCACACTGCGTGCGTCAGTCTCCGCGGAGCGCGTTGCCTACGTGATGGTGTCGCGCTCGAAGATGTTGTTCAGGACCTCGACGGACATCTCCTTGCGGCACAAGTAGGCGTTCTCCTCGCTGATGGCGTCGTTCTTGAGGCTCGTGTTGAAGAAGGCGCGCGTCGACAGGGCGCTGACGCGCAGGACCTCGGCGTGGGGGAAGGTGGCCTTGAGGTAGGCGAGGATCGCCAGCTCGAGCGAGATCATCTCGGGCTTGATCTGCTTCTCGGTCGCGAAGCGCTCCACCGTGGAGAGCAGCGCGTAGTTTTTCGTCACAAAGAGGCGGATGGCGTCGACGTAGCGGCTCTCGTTCATGGCGACGTGGACAAAGCCCTCGCCCTCGTGCTTCTCGACGGTCAGGTTGACGCGCGACATGATTATGCTAGCGCCATCGAAAATGCCCACGCCAAGGTTGGTTGTGCCCGGGTCCACGCCCAGGGTGCGCATGCAGGTGTGTGTGGTGAGTTAGCGCGGCGGTTGCGGCTGTTATGGTTTTCGCCGTTACGACACCCCCTCTCTCCCCTCACGCCACACGCTGGTAGTTGGTCGGGAACTGGTCCTCGATGCCGTAGATGGCAATCATGCCGCCGATGAAGTTGCACAGGTGCACGGACGCCGTCGCGCCGAGCATGGCAAAGTCCCCCCGAGAAAACGAGTAGGGCAACGCGACTGCCACCAAAGCCTTGCCGGTGACGGCATCAACGGGGTCGGAGTGGACCTGGAAGTCTGCTCGCTCCCATGCGTAGGTCATAAACGTCATGCCCAGTAAGATCAGCGCGCGCAGGACCATGAAGCCGAGAAACGCGCCGTACGCGTAGAGCGTGCCGATGGGAATCGTGATGTTCTGGCCGTACATGAGGATGACGGGCACGGCCATGCTCGACATGAGCCACGCGAAGCTGAGGACGGCCATGCCGTAGATGACGGCGAAGATGACGTACATGTCGTCGGCCGTGAGGCCGTTGAGGACAAAGATGCGGGAGGAAATCTTCTCCCGCATGTCGGCGTTGTACGCCACGTTGGCCACGTACTCGGCGAGGTACACCCAACCGAGGTAGTTGACGGTGATCACAGACATGGAGACGTTGGAGTTCCAGCTCTTCTCGCCGAGAAGGTTGTTGAGGATGTAGGCCATCGACCCCCAGAGCACGCACTGCACCGCCAGGCTGATGTGGTCGGCGAACGCGAACCTATCCCAGAGTCGCGGCTTCTCGCCAAACTTGGCCTTGATGGTGTCAAAGTAGATGATATACAGGATCGCAGCTCCCCAGTACACACCCGGAATGGCAATCTGGATACCGGTGAGCAGCCACTGCAGGTTGACGGTCACGGGTGCTGCCGTCATCGCCAGCGACGTGAAGTTGGTCGTGAAGTTGCAGAAGTTCTGGTTGCTTTTCAGGTAGGTGATGTTGTTGCCGGCGTTAATCATGAACTGGCCGGAGATGAAGAAAAGGCTGATCAGCCAGCCGAGGCCCATCCAGCACCAGCACCCGATGCGCGACTTGAGCGACGGATTTCCGTGGTCCACGATGAGGATTTCGAACATTTCGCTCTTCGCGATGCCGAGGGTCTTGCCGTTGTTACGTGGAGCCATTGCGGGCGCGCTGGGTTTAGCTGCAGCGCTCCTGGTGGTTACATAGCTTCTGGGCCATCGCCGCTCGCGCCAACTCCACTCGTCGAGCACTCGGTCGGGCGCGTTCCTCACGTTGGGAGGGGGCAGGCTCGACTCGTACTGCGCCAGGGTGAGCTCGCTGCGGCGCCAGGCGGCCTCCTGCCCCACCGGCGTGCGCATCGCGTTGGGCAGGGTCAATCACTCCTTCTCTTACACACTGCATGGCCACGCTCTTCGACCCCGCGCTGTCGCTCAACCACAGCATCCACGAGAGCTACGACGACTTTTTGGAGCAGGGCATCCGGCACGCAGTGGAGCGGCTGGAGCCCATCGTCATGGACGGCCACAGCTTCACGCTCGACCCCGTCGTCTTCGTGCACCCGCCCGGCCACCTCGACACCTGGCTCGAGACGGGCATCGAGCAGTCTAAATATAGAGAGATCGGCCAGGCAGAGGCATATGCACGAGACCTGGACTACCGCGTCATGATCCGCGTCAACGTCATGGACCACGGCAAGCTGTTCCTCGAGTCGCAGCTGCTGTGCTTCATGCCGCTGATGATCGGCAGCCGCCACGACCCGGCGCCGCGCGTGGACGAGGGTACGTCCGAGCACCGCCTGCATCTGACGCGAGCAGGAGGCACCTTCATCGTTCAAGGCGTCAACAAGATGATCGTCAACGCCGAGAACCAGCGGCCCGACTCGCCGCACTTTATCGTGCACGATGGGTGGGTGCATCCCCTGTCCCGCTAACGCCAGCAGCAACTGGCGCTGTGAGGTCGTGTCGTCGCGCGCGCTCACCAGGCACGTCTTCTACGCCAGCTTCATGGTGGCCGCCGTGCACATCGCGCCGCGCCAGGTCAAGCTCGTCGAGGTGCTGGCCGCGCTAGGCGCCACGCAGACGCTCACCGAGCTGTTCACGCGGCCAGGGGACGACCTGCGCCTCGTTGAGTTCATCGCCGAGCGCCTCCCTCAGAGGGGGGAAGGTGCGCCCGTCACTGCTTGCACTAACCCG
>Ga0302198_10000474_pt1 | contig 45523 bp, 40 predicted proteins | sample II_Bog_N2_2_FD_193521 | JGI IMG/M metagenome (GOLD analysis project Ga0302198, IMG submission 193521) | Peat permafrost microbial communities from Stordalen Mire near Abisko, Sweden - II_Bog_N2_2 | ecosystem: Environmental > Terrestrial > Soil > Wetlands > Peat | place: Sweden: Abisko...
TACATCCTGTTGTCTGCGCGCACCGGCCAGCGGTTCTCGCGGCTCGATGGGCTTGCGATCGCGATGTCGATCGGCGCACTCGCCATCGCGCCCATCGGCATCCTGACCGCCGGCGCCGCCCTGCTCGCCCCCGTGGACATCGCCCTCGGGCTCGCGGTCGCCGTGTTATCGTCCGCTATTCCGTACGCCCTCGAACTGATCTCTCTCCGTCGGCTCCCGGCCGCGACGTTCTCCATCCTGCTCAGCCTGGCGCCGGCGATCGCCGCGCTCGCCGGACTGGTGGTGCTGCGACAGCACCTCACCCTGCTCGGGTCGGTCGGCATCGGATGCGTCGTCGTGGCGAGCATGGGTGCCGTGCTGGTGGCGGCCCGGAACGGGACGGCGCGAGGCACCGTTCCTTCCGAGCCGCCGCTCTAGCTAGTTGGCCAGCTGCTGCTCACGGTGCGGGAGTTTCCAGCCCGGGCGCACATAGTGGCAGGTGTACCCGTTCGGGTACTTCTCGAGGTAGTCCTGGTGCTCCTCCTCGGCCTCCCAGAACTCACCGGCCGGCTCAACCTCGGTGACGACCTTTCCAGGCCAGAGACCGGAAGCATCCACGTCGGCGATTGTCTCCAGTGCGACCTGCTTCTGCTCCTCGGAGAGGTAGAAGATCGCCGAACGGTAGCTGCGGCCCACATCATTGCCCTGGCGATTCTTGGTCGACGGGTCGTGGATCTGGAAGAAGAACTCCAGCAGGTCGCGGTATGAGATCACGGAGGGGTCGAACACAATCTCCACAGCCTCGGCGTGGTCACCGTGGTTGCGGTAGGTCGCGTTGGGGGTGTCACCACCGGAATAGCCGACGCGGCTGGAGATCACTCCAGGTCGACGACGCAGCAGTTCCTGCGCCCCCCAGAAGCACCCGCCGGCGAGAATGGCGGTTTCGGTTTGGGTGGATGTGGCCATGATTAGGCCTCCTTTGTCGTAAACAGGCTGCGGTAGTCACCGTAGCCCTCGGCCTCGAGCTGGTCTACCGGGATGAACCGGAGTGCAGCCGAGTTGATGCAGTAGCGCAGCCCGCCATCCTGGATCGGACCGTCGTCGAAGAGGTGCCCCAGGTGGCTGTCGCCGTTGGACGAGCGCACCTCGGTGCGGCGCATCCCGTAGCTGTTGTCAGCATGCTTGATCACGTTGTCGGGATCGATCGGCCGGGTGAAGCTCGGCCATCCAGACCCGCTGTCGAACTTGTCGGTGGACGAGAAGAGCGGCTCCCCGGAGACGATGTCGACATAGATGCCGTCCTGGTGGTTGTTCCAGAACTCGCCGGTGAACGCAGGCTCGGTCGCGCTCTCCTGGGTCACCGCGTACTGCTCAGGTGTGAGCTCGGCGATACGGTTGGGGTCCTTGCGGTAAGTAGTTGTAGTCATGGGATGTTGCTCCTCGTTTGTGGCGCTGGCTGCGGCACTCGATCCATATAACAGCGGTTTGCCTCGAAAAGTTCCCGGGCTCCAGCTAACTCGAAGCTAGTGCTCCCGCACCTTCGAAACCCGCTGCTGGAGGGCGGAACGCACCATGGGCCATTCGCTGGCGATGATGGAAAACACGACGGTGTCGCGAAGGCTGCCGTCGGCCATCCGGGTGTGCGCTCGCAGCACGCCATCCTGTTTTGCCCCCAGCCGCGCGATCGCCTCCCGGGACTGGAAGTTCATCCAGTGGGTCCGAAATTCGACTGCTGGGCAGCCGAGAGTGTCGAAGGCGTGCCCGAGCAGGAGCAACTTTGAGTCAGGATTGGTGCCGGTGCCGTGCACGGACGCCGCGTTCCAGGTCGACCCGATCTCTACCCGGGGAACGGCCGCGTCGATGTTCATGTAGGTGGTCATGCCGATGATTCGACCGGGCTCGCCGGTTCGTTCGTCGCGCAGCCGGGTGGTGAAGGGGAGCATCGAACCTTTCTCCTGGAGTGCGAGCCGGCGGTCGATCTCGTTTGACATTTTTTCGGGCGTCGGGATGCTCGTGTACCAGAGGTTCCACAGCTGACCGTCCTGTGCGGCGGCGACGAGGCCGTCGTGGTGCGCGTGCGCGAGCGGCTCGAGGATGACGTGGGTGCCCACCAGGGTCACGGGAATGATCGGGGTTGCCATACCCCGAGTGTGCCGCATATTTTCTGAACGCTTTTTTCCCACGACGCTCAGGACGGAATCACCCCGAACGTTTGCGCCAGATTTTCGATCTTGCGTGCGCGGCCCAGCCGCGGCAGGTCGCTGCCGTCCCGCACCACCCGGCCGCGCGCCTCGAAGTCGGCCAGGAAGTCGCGAGCCCACATCACATCGCTCGGTGTGGGGCTGATGACCTCGTTGATGACAGCAGCCTGCGCGGGGTCGAGGCAGAGCTTGCCGGTGAGACCGAGCGAGACCGTCATCTCGGATTGCTCCCGCAGCACCGGGTGGCTGCTCCCCACGGTGGGCCCATCGATCGGGCCGGGAAGTGAGCCAATCCTGCTCGCAAGAACCAGGCGTGTTCTCGGGTAGGCCATCGCCAGGTTGTCTGACGCGGTTCCGGTGTCGCGACGGTAGTCGCCGCTGCCGAATGCCAGCCTTGCCGCCCCTCGCGCCCGCGCGATTGCGACCGATTCCTCGATCCCGAGGGCAGATTCGATCAACGGGATGACCGGCAGCACGCCACGGAGACGGTCGAAGGTCTCCGTCACATGCAAAGCCGACTCCGTCTTCGCGAGCATGACGCCGAGCAGCCCATGAAGCCCGGCAAGCTGGTCGACGTCATCCGACCAGAAATCGGTCGAGCGATCGTTGATCCGAACCCAGGCCGTGCCACCGCCCTGAAGCCAGGCGATTACGTCGTCTCGCGCGCCAGGCTTGGCGGCAGGGTCCACCGCATCCTCGATGTCGAGCACGATCTGGTCGGCGCGGGACTGCACCGCCGCATCGAACTCGGAGGGCCGAGTAGCAGCGACCAGCAGCCACGAGCGCGCCAACGAGGGCGGGATCTGCGACCGGGACGTCACTCCGGTACCCGCGATCCGACAAGCATGCGAGCCGGATTGCGACGCGTGATCTGGTCGTGACCGTTCGCGTCGATCCCGAAGTCGGCGAGCATCGCCCTGAAACCCGTGAGCACATGGGAATAGCCCCAGCCACCGTACTCGGTGAGGTAATGCTTGTGCCCGACATCCTGCGAGATGAGCAGCGACTCAAGGAAGCCCGCACTGGCCAGTTCGGCGATCGCCTTGCACCGCTCCCGGTCAGACGGCAGCCACCACGCGTTCGCACCGTCGGTGAAATAGCCGGAGTTGCCGCACAGGTCGTACTCGATGAACGCGCCGCGCTGCGCAAGCGACCGGTGATAGTCCACGGCTTCAGCGAACTCGATGTCCGAGTGGGCAAGCGCCGCATCAACATGGCCCAGCACGACCCGGCGCAGGTCGACGCCCTCGTCCTCGAGAATGTCCAGAACACCATGACCGGATCGCGTCGGCGGATGCACGTGCACCGAGATCGTGAGGCCCGAATGCCGGTGGGCAATCGCCGCCGCACGCAGCACCTTCTCCTCGTTGGGGTGTAGCGGCCAGGTGGTGCCGATTTCGCCGATGATGCCCGGCCGGATTCCGGATGCGCCGAGGCCGTTCTCGATCTCGCCAAGAAAGCCTCCAGCGATCTGATCGACCGACATGCCGCGCACCTTGGCGCCCTGCGCAAAATTGACGTAGTGGCCCACCCCGGCGACCACGTTGACCCCGGTTTGCTCTGCCACATCGCGGAGACCGATCGGATTGCTCCCGATGTCGCTATTTGTCACATCCACGATCGTGCCGCCCCCAGCGGCCCGGAACAGTTCCACTTCTCGGCACGCCAGGTCAACGTCGTCGAGGATGCAGTTGAGGCGGTTGCCGTAAGGGTTGCCCCGGATGGCCTGCAGGTTGCGCAGCTCGACCGGGTCGTCGAGGATCTCGCTGGACTGGTACTTGCCGAGCTCGTCGACGTAGGCGAGTAGGTCGATGAACAGGTGCTCGTGGGGTAGCGTCACCCCCAGGTCCGCGGCTGAAATCGGTCCGAGCACGGTCATGACAGTTGCGGTCACGTTGCCTCTCTCCATTTTTTGGGCCTCGGGGCGAACCGAACACGTGCGCGGTCCGCCCCAAGGATTCGCTGGATGCCCTACTTGCCGTCTGCGGCCGCGCACAGTTCGACGTTGGCTGCGGTGATCGCAGGCGTCTTCATGTACGCGATATTGGGAACAGGCTTGCCTTCAAGCACGGCGAGGGTGGCCGACGCCACATTCTGGCCGTCTTTCGCGGGGTCCTGAAGGTTGGATGCGTACTGGCTGCCGTTTTTGATGTTGTTGTAGCCGTCGATTGTGCAGTCAGACCCGACAACTACGAGGTTCTTCCCGGGCTTGTAGCCAGCTCGGTCCGCAGCGGTGATGATGCCGGCGACCATATTGTCGGCCTCACCGTAGATCCCGATGACCTTGTCGCCGCCAAACTGCGAGAAGAGTGCGGCTGCGGCCGTCGTCGCGATGGTCTGGTCCCAGTTCCCTGGCTGGCTCCCCACGATTTTGAGTCCCGGCGCCTCCCTGGCGAGCTCCGCCTTGAAGCCGTCCGTGCGGCCAATGGTCGACGCCGCGCCCGCGGTGCCCGTGATCTCGAGGATGTCGCCACTGAGCCCCAGCCCCTTCTCTTTAAGGCCGGCGACCAGGGATCTCGCGGATGCCTCTCCCAGGGAGACATTGTTGGGGCCGGTGAACGCGGCCCACAGAGAGGTGTTACTGGTGCTCGGGATTGACGTACTGATCACGACCTTGATGCCGGCCTGCTTGATCTTCTCCAGGGAGGGGACGATGGCGCTCGCATCCGCGGGCCAGATGACAATGGCATCCGGACGGGTGCTGATGGCCTGGTTCACCTGTTGCGCCTGTTCCGCCGCGTCAAAGTTGGTTGTGACAGTCGTTACGTCGACGCCAGCGCTTTTCAGTTTCGCCTGGAATGCCGCGGCCTGCGCGGCACAGTAGGCACAGGTTTGGGTGACCGTGAGGAAGCTCACCTTCTTCCCGTGGACGGAGCCGCCCGCGGTTGCTGCGGGCGTCGACGTCGAGGTCGACGCCGCGCATCCGGCGAGTGAGCCGATTGCGATGGCACTGATCGCGAGGACGGTGACTAGTGTGGCGCGCTTATACATGGGACTCCTTGTGCTGTGATTGATCCGTCAGGGTTGACGATTGGAGATAGCGGAAACTGAGCCGGTTGAGCGGTTTGTCGAGAATGACGACCGTAAGGAGCACTGCGCCGTTGACCAGTTGGATGGCGGCCGAATTCATCCCGACCAGGCCGAGGCCGTTGGACACGATTGCGAGCAGCGTGGCTGCTCCGAACACGCCTACGAGGCTGCCCTTGCCTCCGGTGAGGGAAATGCCGCCGAGTATGGCGGCCGTTGCCGCCTGCAGCAAGAAAGCGTCGTCCTCCCCAGCGACACCGGACGCGAGGGTGACCCCCTGCAGTGCACCAGCCACTCCGACGAACAGCCCCGACAGCACGAAGGCCGACACCAGAGTCGTTCGCACGGGCAATCCCGATGCCCGGGCACGATCACCGTCGCTACCGACGGCATAGAGCCACCGGCCCCGCCACGATCTCCGCACCAGCGGAATCATGGCGAGGGCGAGCACGAGCTCGATGATCGACTGCAGCGAAAAGATGCCAGCGAGGTTTTGGGTTAGCGCAAACCCCGCGCCCAAATCATTCATCTGCACCAACTGCCCGTTGGCGATGGCAAAGCTGATGCCCACTGCAAGAACGAGCGAACCCACCGTGACCGCCAATGACGGGATCCTGAAAGTTGCCGTAATCCAGCCGCTCACAAATCCGAACGCCATCGTGACTACGATCGCGACCAGGATTGCGGCAGGGGTGCCAAGCGAGTTACTCAACCGCACGGATATGAGCGCCGCCATGGGCAGGGTGCCAGCGATCGAGATGTCGAATTCGCCCGCGAGCATGACGATGCCGAGACCGAAGGCGACGATTGCGAGCGGTGCGAGCGATTGCAGGAGTGAATAGATATTGCCGGCGTTGAGAAAGTCGCTGTTTGCCACGGAAAATCCGATGAAGGCGACAAACGCGAGACCCCAGGCTATGAGCAGCCGGAAATTCCAGTAAAGAAAGGTTGGATTCACCGTGAACGCCCTCCGCGTACCCTCGACGCGACGCCCGTGAGCACCACGGCTGACAGGACAAGCGCGCCCTTGACCACCAGTTGGACTTCGTAGGTAAGACCTACGAGTACCAGCACGTTGCCAAGCAGACCGACGAACAGGGCCCCGACCGCCGCGCTGATCGGTGATCCGCGACCACCCTTCACCGCGATTCCTCCGACGACGACAGCAGTGACGGCATCGAATCCGAACGTGCCTCCCAGAATCAGATTGCCCTGACCGGACTGGGATGACAGCAGTCCTCCCGCGAGCCCGGTTGTGGCTCCCGCGACGGTGAAACTCAGTACGACCGATGGCCAGGCGCGCACTCCCGAAACCAAGGCGGCCTTCTCGTTCAGGCCTACCAGCGCCATCCGCCGACCGGGCACGCTGAACCGATGCCACACCGCGATTCCGATCGACACCGCGACGAAAGCAAAAACCTGGAAGGGGAAGATACCGAAAAGGTTTGCGGAGAATATGCCAGCATCTCCGCCTCGACTGATGGTGAGGCCGCCGGTCGCGAGCTCGCCGGCGCCGATCAGGATGGCGGAGAATGCAATCGTCGTGATGATGGGATCGGTCTGGAATCGCCCGACGATGATGCCCTGGATCCAGCCAACAAAAGTTCCGAACCCAACCGCAGCCGCGAGAGCGAGCCACGCGCCGTAGGGGAGACACTCCGCGAACACGATGGTGGACAGCGCAACCGTCGATGAGATCGACAACGAGAAGATGCGTCCCACCAAAGTGATGAGGCTGAGCCCGACAGCGGCAATTCCTGTCAGGGAAACGGACAACAGCAGGGCCTGGATGTTCGACGTTGTTGCGAACCGCGGCACTGTCACGGCCGCGATGAGTACAAACAACGCCGTGAGCAGCACCACCGCGGTCGAGCCCTCGGTGACGCGTACGCGACGAAGCAATCCGACCCGCATGACAGTCATGTGAGTGCTCCGCCAAGGATGTCAGCAAGTAGCTCGGCATCCGTGACCTTGGCGACCGGCTGGACCGATTGAGTACGACCGCGGTAAAGAGTGATCACCCGGTCCGCGAGTTCGCGTACCTCGACGACATCGCTCGTGTAGACAACGACGGCGACATTGTGTGAGGCGAGTTTTCGAACGCTGCGGTAAATCTCGGCTCGCGCGCCGATATCAACTCCCCGGGTCGGCTCATTCAGCACCAGGACTCGCGGCTTGGTCGCGAAGGCACGGCCGATGGCTACCTTCTGCTGGTTTCCGCCGCTGAACGATGACACGCGCTCCGCCACCCTGCGCGGATCGAAGGCCGTGACTTCCGCGATTTCTCGGGCGAGGTCGATCTCCAGCTGTCGCCGAATGAGGCGAAAGCGGGTTACGCGCCCGAGGGCACCGGAACTGATGTTCGTTGTAACCGGGGCGTCGAGGAACACGCCCTCGCCCACCCGGTCTGCTGAGACGTAAGCGATACCAAGCTTCTGCGCCGCGCTGCGGTCGAGCCGGCCGACTTCGGCGCCGTCGAGTGCGAACGAACCGGCCTCGAGTGGTGCCAGACCGGCTATCGCTCGCACGACCTCGTCGGCCCCCGAGCCAATCTGGCCGAAGAGCGCAAGCACTTCGCCGCCGCGAGCTGTCAACGTGATGTCGGAGAAACGACCACGGGACGAAGCATCACGCAACTGCACGTGGGTGCCCGACGCGAGGTCCACAGAGTCGGATTTTTGCGGCACCACGTGGTCGGGGCCGAGCATATTTTCGATGACCGTCTGCAATTCGAACGTGGTTGTGCGCCCGGCTGCGACCACCCGGCCGTTTCGCATCACGGTGATACGGTCGGCGAGGCCGAAAACCTCCCCAAGACGATGCGTGATATACACGATCGAACGGCCATCGGCGACCAGCTGCCGGACCACCGAGTGGATGCGCTGGATTTCGGGGTCGGACAAGGTCGCGGTCGGTTCATCCAGGATCAGGACTCGCGCGTTCGCCATCAGGCCCCGCGCTATTTCGAGTAACTGCTGCTGGGCGAGCGACAGCGCGCTGGCGGGCAGATCGTCATCGAGGGCGCCCAGGCCGGCGGATACGAGCGCCGACCGCGCCGCGAGCCTCACCTTGCGGTAGGGGACCAGCCCGCGGCGAGCACCGGAGGCCACGAGCACGAGATTGTCGAGCACCGACATTTCCGGCACTACTGAGAGTTCCTGGAACACCATTGCGACATCGCCGGCGAGGTAGGCGGGACCATGGATCTCACCGCTGTCCGCGCTCGTGACACCGGCGAGAATCTTGACCAGCGTGCTCTTGCCGGCGCCATTTTCGCCGAGCAGTGCGTGTACCTCACCCGGAAAGAAATCGATCGATACCGCGTCGAGAGCGACCGCGCCCCCGTAGGACTTGCTGAGCCTCCGCACACCAAGCAGCGCCTCGGCTTCGCTCACCTGCGACTCGCCCAACTGCTGCCTCCCGGATCTGCGCACCGTCGCGCGATCTGGTTATCCTGCCATAATTGGTTACCGATTACCAGTTACCGATTACTCAGGTTGGCTTCCAAAAATCGGATCTTGCAGGGGTGCTGAAACAGTAGGTAATATATTACCGGTCAGCGGTAACCGATAAAGAAAGGTTGCCAACCGGATCCACCCGAGACGTAAGGTGCACCATGTCGACTGAGCAACTTTCTGAGGACGACCGGCTTCTCGCCACCTTTGGCTACAAGCAGGAACTGACCCGCACGCTGGGCAGTTTTTCGACCTTCGCAACCGGCTTCGCGTTCATTTCGATCCTCACCGGAATGTTCCTTCTCTTTGGCTTCAGCTATGGCGTCGGCGGCCCGGCCTCCGTTTGGGCGTGGGTTATCGCCGTCATCGGCCAGCTGCTCTTCGCCCTGAGCTTCGCAGAACTCTCCGTGCGGTTCCCGCTTGCCGGTTCCGTCTACAACTGGACCAAGCGAATCGCCCACAAGGGCGTCTCCTGGATGGCCGGAGCATCGATGATGCTCGGCCTGATCGTCTCAACGGCTGCAGTCGCCCTGACCATGGGGGTTCTGCTCCCGCAGGTATCACCGTTCTTCCAGTTCTACGGTAAGGCGTCGAACCCGGTGGATGTATCGGTCAACGCCGTCATCATCGGATCCCTCACCCTGGTGTTGACGACCGTGGTCAGCGTGCTTGGCACGAAAGTGCGCTCGATCGTCAATAACATCGGGGTGATTGTGGAGCTCGGCGCATCGTTCATCCTCATTGTCGGCTTCCTCTTCCACGCGAAGCGCACCCCGCTCGTCGCGTTCGACACCAACGGAACCTCAACGGGACCATCCGGCTACGTAGGTTCGCTGCTTGTCTGCCTGCTCCTCGGCCTGGTCGTCCTGTGGGGGTTCGACACCGCCGGCTCGCTCGGGGAAGAAACGATCAACCCCCGCAAGACGAGTCCGCGCGCCATCATCCGCGCGGTGATCGCCTCGGGGGTCTTCGGCTTCCTGCTGATCCTCACCGCGGTAATGGCCGTGCCCGACCTCAAAGACCCGCGCATCGCAAGCCAGGGGCTGGCGTTCGTTGTGAAAAGCGCCTTCGGTGATGTGTACGGCACGCTGTTGCTCGTCGCAGCCGCGGTCGCCGTCTTCGTCTGCGCACTCGCCAACCAGACAGGCGCCGTCAACATGATGTTCGCGATGGCTCGCGACAACGCGCTACCAGGATCAGAGCGGCTCGCAAACGTTGCGGCTCGCGCTAAGACGCCCGTGGCTCCCCCCATCGTCGTCGCGATCGTCGGCATCCTGATCCTGCTCGTCAACATCTCACAGCCGCAGATCATCCTCGTCGTCACTTCAGACACCGTGATCTTCGCCCTCATCTCGTACATCCTGGTCGCCGGATCGTTCTCGCTGACGCGCATCCGGGGGCAATGGCCAGACCCCGGCAAGGGATACTTCAACCTCGGCCGCTGGGGACTTGTCGTGAGCGGGATCGCGACCGTGTGGGCCATTGCGATGGTCATCAACATCGCCTGGCCACGGAACATCGTCTACAACCCCGCACCACCGTACGCGTGGTACCTGCAGTGGGGTGGCGTGCTCATCCCCGCCGTCGTGCTCGTCGCGGCATTCGTGGTCTACCTGACACAGCGCAACAAAATCGGGATCCTTGCTGCCCACGCCGCGATCCCGGAAGACGGATCGGTAGCCGCGCCCGAAGCACTCGGGCACGGCGGCCTGTAGGCGCGGTGTCCGACCTCAGCGGCATACTCCCAGAACTGCGGGCTGCCGCTGCCGCCTGGCAGGTCGTCGACCTAACGGACATCGACCAGGCACGAAAGTCCGACGCGGCATCCGTCGCGACCGCCAGCGCAACCGATATATCCGGCCTGGTTGGCGGGCCGGTCGCAGTGGAAGAGGCCACATTCGCGACCGGCCCGGCCCGCAGCACCACCAGGACTCGGATCTATCGCTCCCCGCAGGGCGCCGGCACCCCCGGCGCCCTGCTCTTCCTCCACGGCGGGGCATTCTGTCTCGGTGACCTCGACACCGACCACCTGCGCTGCCTCGCCTACGCCCGGCGAGCAGGCATCACCGTCGTGTCCGTCGACTACCCACTGGCACCCGAACACCCCTACCCCTCCGGGCTCGACACCGGAATCGCGGCCGCCGAGTGGATGCGTGCGAGCGCAGCCGACCTCGGCATCGATCCCCACCGCATCGGAATCGGGGGCGAAAGCGCCGGCGCAACGCTCGCCGCTGGGGTAACCCTGGCGCTCCGCGACCGCAACCGGTTCCCTCCCCGCTGCCAGGTGCTGCTCTTCCCCGCGCTCGACTACCGCCAATCAACCGAATCGATGCGAACCAACGTCGACAGCCCCGCCTGGAATGCGATCCAGACCCAGAACATGTGGCGGCATTACCTCGGCACTGATCCGGCGTCATTCCACAGTGCCCCGGGCAGCGCCCGCCCCAACTATGCGTCACCGGGGATCGAGCACGACCTCGTCGGCCTACCGCCGGCACTCGTCGTAACCGCCGAAATAGACCCACTCCGCGACGAAGGAATCGACTACGCCACACGGCTGATGCGGGCCGGAGTCGCCGTCGAGCTCCACAACTACTCCGGCACCTTTCACGTGTTCGACTTTGCCGCACCGCGCGCTGCTGTCTCGGCACGCGCACTCGACGAACAAGTCCAGTTTCTCCGGAGACACCTGGGAAGCGGCGCGCAGAACTAGCGCCGACGTGCGGCACCCGAAGCGAGACCAGCAACACCCACTGCAACCAACACAAGGATCAGCGCAGTGAGGATGCCGACACCCTGGGCGATGAAACCGATCACCGGTGGCCCAATCAGAAAAGCAAAATAGCCCATCGTCGCCACCGCGGCGACACGCGCGCTGGCATTCTCCGGATCGTCCGCGGCAGCAGACATCCCCAGCGGAAACCCCAGCGCGGCACCTCCGCCCCACAGGATGACGCCGACCACTGTTGCCGGGAAAACCGGGACGAAGATAAGCAACGCGAGCCCCAGCACACCCGAAGCCGCACACAAACGCAGCGCGGCAACCCTGCCCACCCGGTCGACCAGCGCGCCGCCGCCCAGCCGGGCGAGCGTCATCGCCGCCAGAAAAACGCCCAGCATCAGTGCACCGGTCGCGTGGCTCGTGTGCCGGCCCTGAACCACCGCGATAGTCAGCCAGTCATTCGCACTACCCTCCGCAAAGGTCATGCCCAGCACCACAGCACCGAGCAGCAACACCCGTGGGTCTCGCCAGACAGCGAGTCTCGAACGCCAGGTATCCGGTACCGCAGCGCCGCGCACAGCCGAGCGAACCGGTGCCGAGCCCGCCCCCGCCGAATCCCGGGTAACCCGCTCGGCCGCGCGCTCGTGAATCTCCCCCGACGTTGACTGAAGGGAGCGAGTCAACAGCAGCGTCGCCACCAGCGCGATCGTGCCCGCGAACGCGAACTGCTCCCACACGGTGATGCCCAAGAGGAGAGCCAGGGCGCCGACGCCAGCTCCCAGTGCAGCCCCAAGGCTGAACGAAGCGTGGTAGACCGGCAGCAGGGTGCGAAGCATCGCCCGGTCGGCTTCGGTCGCGGAGACGTTCATGGCCACATCCGTGACGCTGTATCCGGCACCGAAAACAGCCAGCAGCACGAACACCACGAATGGGCTCGGGAACACCGCCGCACTGACGCCGAGTGCGACCAGGGAAATACTCGAAAGACCGTAGGCGATCCGGATGGTGCGCGTCGTGCCCAACCGGGCGACGACATGGCTCGACAGAAGCAACCCCAGGATGGAGCCACCCGAAAGTCCCGCAAGCAGGATGCCCAGTTGAGCGTTGTCCGCGTGCAGCACCGCTCGAACGTCCGGTATGCGACTTGCCCAGGTGGCCAGACCGAACCCCGTCAGGCCGAAAACGCCGAACAGGGCATTGCGCCAGCGGCGCATCGAAGCCCCCAACGGCGGCGTTCCGGCCGGCAGGGCGGATGTCACCGGGCGATCAATTCAGATCCTTCGTGCCCGCTCCCCCACAGCCCTGACCGTCCCGCGCGTTCGTGCGCCTGCGGCACCTCCCATTCGTCGTCGTCCCGCAGGGCGGGCGGAAGAAACTCCTGGGGCGCGTTCTGGTAGGTAACCCCGCGCAGGAACCGGCCAATCGACGCCGTACCCACCGACGTCGAATCCACGGTCGTCGCCGGCCATGGCCCGCCGTGCTGCATTGCGGGTGTTACCGCAACCCCGGTCGGCCAGTTGTTGAACAGCACCCGGCCACTGGTTTCGGCGAGAGTGCGAACGAATCGCTTCAGCGCCGGCGACGACTCCCGCTCACCAAGGAACAGGGAACCGGTCAGGTTGCCGGGGAAGAGCTGACGATGAAGCAACTCAAGGTCTTCGTCACCGATGGTGACGATGACGGACAGGGGGCCGAAAGCTTCGTCGAGCAAGTGCTTCTCGTTCTGCAGCAGCTGGGCCAGCGACGCTCTCACAATCGTCGGGCGCACCCAGGCCTGGCCGTCGTCATCCCAGCGCAGGCTGCCCTCGATGAGGGTGTCGATACCTGGCACACCCAGAACGGCCTCGCGTCGCTCCGCATAACCGCGCGAAATAGAGCCGGTGAGCAGGCGGTGCTCCTCAGCGTCCACGGAGAGAGACTGGAGGGTCTCCGTGAAGGCGTCGTCGGCTGGGCCGAAGAGGAAGCCAGGTTTGGTGCACAGCTGCCCCGCCGAGCCGGAGACCGCCGACCAGTATCCGGCGGCAATTGCCTCACGATTCTCGGTGAGCGCCTGGCGGGTGACATAGACCGGATTGACGCTGCTCAGTTCACCGAAGAACGGAATCGGCACATCCCGCAGCGCCGCGAGCTTGCAGAGCAGGTTGCCCACGGCGAACGAACCGGTAAAGGAGCCGGCGCGAATTTTCGGGTGCTTGATGAGGGCGACGCCGGCCTGCTGGCCGAAGACAATCTGCAGCACGTCACGCGGTATGCCGGCCTCCACGAGCGCTGCTCCGGCAATCTTCTCGGTGGTTGTCGCCAGCTGCGGATGGCCGGAATGCCCTTTGACGATGACCGGGCATCCCGCGGCCAGCGCCGCGGCCGTGTCGCCGCCCGCGACAGAGAAGGCGAACGGGAAGTTGCTGGCGGCGAAGTTCAGCACAGGCCCCACCGGCTCGAGAACACGCCGAAGGTCGGGACGCGGTCCCAGGACGAAATCCGGGTCGCGCTCATCCAGCCGTGCATCCAGGAAGGTGCCGGAGCGCACCAGGTCGGCGAAGAGCCTGAGCTGCACACAGGTGCGGCGCAGTTCGCCGGTCAGGCGAGTCGTGGAAAGTCCGGTCTCGGCCGCCGCAATCCCGACCAGTTCGTCGGTCGCCTGCGACAGCCGCATCGCGATGGTTACCAGGCCATCCGCCCGCACCCGAAGGGGAAGGGCCGCGTATTCGGCAGCCACGTTTGCGGCACGCACGGCGATTGCGTCCCAGGCGGCATCGGCTGTTTCTGTCTCGTCGAGTTGCATTGCGAGTGGTGTTCCTTTTGGCATCTGGTGACGTCGCCCGGTCAATCGATCAGGCGCTGAAGACGGGAGTGAGAAGCGACGCATCCACCTCGATGCCCAGCCCGGGAGCTGTCGGCGCGCTGCCTCGGCCGGCCGAAGACCTGGGCTGCCCCTGCGCTACGTGCTCATTGGTCCAGTCGTTGAAAAACGAGGTGGTGAGCAGGCTCGAGGGCGAGGTGCTCGCGGCGAGGTGGCTGACGGCGGCAGTAGTGATGTCGCCGCCCCAGGTGTCTTCGATGGACACCGTCAACGCGAGATCCTGCGCTCGATCGCGCATACGCGCAGCGGCGGAAATGCCACCAACTCGACTGAGCTTGATGTTGACCGAGCCTGCATGCGCGACATGCTTCGCGTCGAAGAGGTCATCGAGAGTCAACACCGACTCGTCGAGCACCAGGGGAAGAGTGCTCGACGCCTGGACGATCGCGCAGTCTGCCGTGCTCCTGCAGGGTTGCTCGATATAAACAGGCAGCCCCGCGAGTGCGCGAACGGCCGACAGTGCTTGCGGAATGTTCCAGCCGCCGTTCGAGTCGGCGATGACCAGCACATCCGGATCGGCACGGGCCAGCACCGCCCTGGTGCGCTCCGCGTCCTCCTGCGGATCGTTGCCGACCTTCAGCTGGAATTGCCGCACACCTTCGCTGGAGCGATGCGCCACGAAGTCGGCCATCGCCTCGGGCGCCGCCAGCGGAACCGCTTCGTAGAGCGGGAAATCGGGGGCGAGCACTCCGCCGAGCAGGGTGGATACCGGCAGTCCCGCAACCTTGCCGAGGATGTCCCAGCAGGCAATGTCGACGGCGCTCTTCGCGGCCTCAGCGCCGAGCAGCGTCGTCCGCATGAGCTGGTGAACACGGGAGATGTTCGTCGGGTCTGCGCCGACCAGCGCGGCGGCAAGTTCTGCCAGCGCTGCCCTGACACCCGTGGGGAACGCGGGCAGGTAGGTACCGCCGAGCGGGGACACCTCTCCCCAGCCTTCGACCCCGTCGTCGGTCGTCAGGCGCAGCACCGTCGAGTCCTGCGTTGTGGATGCCCGACCTCCGGACATCACGTATTCACCGTGCTTGTAGGTCAGGCGATAGCGGAACACATCGAATCGAACAATTTTCACGAAGAGTGCCGATCTGGACGTCGGGTGGACTTGATCAGGCGGGGAGCAGCACGGTGAGGGCGAGCTCCACGTCTTCGATTACTCTGGCACGCTCCTCCGCAGTGAGGGCAAGTCGCGGTGCACGCGATGGCCCGCCGTACTGCCCGGCGACCTCCTGGGCCAGCTTGATGGCTTGCACGAAGGTGTGCCGGGTATCCCACATGAACGCCGGCTGCAGGAATCGGTAGAGCTCGCGTGCCTCGGCGACCTTGCCCTCGACCCCAAGCCGGTAGAGACGCGAGCAGAGCTCCGGAATCGCGTTCGAGAAGCCGCCGATCCATCCGACGGCGCCCATCAGGGTTGCCTCGAGGATGGTGTCGTCAGAGCCCGCGAGAACATCGAGCGCCGGCGCGACCCTTTTGACTGAGGTGATGCGACGGATGTCACCCGAGTATTCCTTGACCGCGACCACCTCGGGGATCTCGGACAGCTCGCGAAGAATCTCCGGGGTCAGGTCGACGCGCGTGTCGAACGGATTGTTGTAGGCGACGACCGGCAATCCGGCCTTGGCGATCTCACCGTAGTGGTGGATGATCTCGCGCTCACCGGCCCGGTAGGCATTCGGCGGCAGTGAGAGCAGCGCATGCGCGCCCGCCTCGCGAGCCTGCTCGGCCCATCGACGTGCCTCGTCGGCACCATACGCACCGGTTCCCGGCATGACGGTGAAACCCTCGGGGGCCGCTTCGACCGCGGCCGTGACTACTCGAGCGCGCTCTTCGTCGGTGAGCACGTGATATTCGCCGAGGGATCCGTTGGGGGCGATGCCGTCGGCTCCATGCTCCGCAAGCCAGCGCACCTTCTCCTGGTAGCGGTCGAAGTCGATCGAAAGGTCGTCTCGCAGCGGCAGGGTGGTTGCGACAACGATTCCGTGCCATGCGCTCATGAGTGACATCCGTTCATCGAGTAATGTTATCAGTAGTCGATAATATATTACCCGTTACCGGGAAGCGCAAATCCCGCCCGTTCGAGACGGCGTCACCGTGGCAACTACCGGACGGGAACCGACCAGTCGCCCTCGATGTGCTGCAGGTGGTGCCGCATCAGGCGCTCGGTCGCAGCGCGATCTCCCGCCACCAGGGCATCCAGGATGGCCTGGTGCTCCTCCGCCGAGTCGATCAGCCGGCCCTCCTCGGACAACGTTGCGAGGTTGAACAGCCGCGTGCGATCACGCAGGTGATCGATGTAGTCGGTGAGCTTCTGGTTGCCGGTCAGCGCGATGAGATCGAGGTGGAACCGGCGATCAGCCTCGAGATAGCGAGGAATATCGCCCTGTTGGGCCGCGTCGACAATCTCGAGCGCGCGTCGCGACAACTCCAGCTGCTGTTCGACGACGCGCGGATCGCCCGCGAGAGACACCATGACGGGAACCTCAAGAAGCATGCGAAGCTGAGAGATCTCGACGCGCTCACGTTCGGACAGCGCGGTGACCCGGAACCCGCGGTTGCGCACGATTTCCATCAGGCCCTGGTTGACGAGGGTCAGCATCGCCTCGCGCACCGGACTCGTCGAAACGCCCAACTCCACGGCGAGCGCGGAAGCGGAGTAGATCTCGCCGGGGATGAGGTCGCCGGAAACGAGACGCTCGCGCAGGACTGACAGTGCTTGGTCACGGAGATTGGACCGCTCAAGCAGTTCTGCCATTGAAACGCCTCACATTCGACTGGACTTGTGGGTTATACGTTACTCCGGCGGCCGACCCAATCCTTCGACGTGCGCCCCCGTCACGGATTGAGTGTCAGCCAGATCGTCTTGACCTCCGTGTATTGGGCGAAGGCCTCGAGGCCCTTGTCGCGGCCACCGAACCCGGAGGTGCGATAGCCGCCGAACGGTGTCGTCACGTCGCCCTCGCTGTAGCCGTTGATCGCCACCGTGCCGGCCCGGATCGCCCGTGCCATCCGGAAGGCCTGGTCGAGGTCGCGAGTCCACACCGTCGCGTCGAGCCCGTACTTCGTGTCGTTGGCGATCCGGATCGCATCCGCTTCTGTATCGAAACCCATCACGGTGACGACGGGCCCGAAGATCTCGTCGCGCACGATGCGGGCATCCTCGGTGACATCGTCGATCACCGTCGCGCCCACGAACCACCCGCCGCTCTCCTCGTGGAGTCGTGTGCCGCCGGTCACGACGGTTGCACCGGCATCCTGGGCCTCGCGGATGAAGCCCAGTACTCTCTCTAGCGCGGCTGGCTCGATGAGGGGCCCGAGCCGTGCTTCGCGGTCGAGCGGGTTGCCGACCGTCAGCCCGGAGGCGATTTTCGCGAGCGCCGCCACGAACTCCGCCTTGATGCTGTTGTCGACGAGGATGCGTGACCCTGCGGTGCAGTTTTGACCGGAGTTCCAGAACGCCGCCTGGCTGAGATCCGCGGCGACACGCTCCAGCTCGCCGGCCATGCTCGCCGTGACAATCTGCGGGCTCTTTCCGCCGAGCTCCAGCACGACCTGCTTGAGGTTGCTCTGCGCCGAGTACTCCAGGAAGTAGCGGCCGACTTCGGTCGACCCCGTAAAAGCGATGACGTCGACGTCGTCGTGCAGGCCCAACGCCTTGCCTGCGATATGGCCGAGGCCCGGCACCACGTTGAACACGCCTGCGGGGATGCCCGCCTCGGCAGCCAGGTCGGCCAGGCGCAGCGTACTCAGGCTCGCGAGCTCGGGGGGCTTGATCACGACGGAGTTCCCGGCGGCGAGCGCTGGGGCCAGCTTCAGCATGAGCACCGCGAGCGGAAAGTTCCAGGGAACGACGATTCCCACGACACCCACTGGCTCGGTCACGATGAGCCCGAGATTGCCCTCCCCGGTTGGGGACACCTTTCCGAAGACCTTGTCAATCGCCTCCGCATACCAGCGCAGGGTCGAGACGACGTCCGGCAGGTCGCCATCCTCGGTGTCGGCGATGGGCTTTCCCGCTTCGACAGCGTCGAAGAGCGCCAGGTCCGCGGCATTTGCCTCGATGAGCGTGGCAAACTGCAGCAGGATCGCCTTGCGCTCGACGGGAGCGATCCGGCTCCAGGAGCCTTCGTCGAAGGAGCGGCGTGCGGCAGCGACTGCCGCGTCGATGTCGGCGGCGGCGCCAGCCGCTACCGTGGCGAGCACCTGGCCGGTCGCCGGTTCAAAGGTCTCGAACGTCTGGCCGTCGATCGCGTCGACGAATTCGCCATCGATGTAGATGCGGGTGCGGACGATCTGGGGAAGCGGGGTGGTCATGAAGGCTCCTTGGGGGTCGGTGCGAGCCGGCGATCGGCAGTCACAGAAGGTCAGATTGATAGCAGGGTGCGCAGGTAGGAGTTGAGGAACAGTCCCGCCGGGTCGAGCTCGGCTCGCACCCGCTTGAAGTCCTCAAGCTTCGGATAGGCCGCCGCTATCTCGGCAGGCGTCGCGTAATGCATCTTGCCCCAGTGCGGTCGTGCGCCGAACGGCATCAGCACGGCGTGGGCCTTGCGCAGGAACACTCCCGCGTCGGGCAGCCGGGTGGCCGAAACCGAGATGGCCACCGTGTCCCGGCCATACTGCGGCGAGAGCCAGGCATCGTCACCCTTCTGCCAGCGCACCTGGATCGGCGACACGCCATCCGGGTATCGCTCGCAGAGTTCGCGCAGCGCGCCGAACGCCTCCAGCCACACGGCGGCATCGAGCTGGTACTCGGCCTCGACATGGGTGGAGACCTCGGTCGTGACATCGGGAAATACCAGGTGGGATCGACCCACGCGCGCATCGTGTTCGCCCTCGACGCCGTATTCGACGCCATCCTGTGGCTGCTCCTCGCTCAACAGCTTGACGAGGGTGTCGCCCTTTTTCAGCGGACCAAGGTCATACATCGCGGCCGCTTCGTCGGAGACGCAGTAGAAGATCGAGGAGTGCCGGTAGGTCTCGAGGTATTCCCGCCAATGCGCGAGGAAGTCGTCGATCGACGTCACCCGGTTGTGTTCCCGCAGCAGGTAGCGCGGCTGGACAGCCATGGTCACTCGGGTCACCGCGCCGAGCAGGCCAAGTGAGACCCGGCCGGCGAGAAGCAGGTCGGGCGTGGACTCGTCGATGTCGATGACCTGGCCCGTGCCGTCCACGATCCGCAAGCCGACCACGCTCGAGGAGATGTTGCTGTAGTTTCGCCCGGATCCCTTGGTCGCGGTCGCGATCGCGCCCGAGATGGTCTGGGTATCGGTATCGCCCTGGTTCTTGAGGGCGAATCCCGCATCCCAGAGCGGGGCGCCGATCGCGAGCAGCTGCGTTCCCGCGAGAATCTCCGCTGTGCGGCGCTCGGCGTCCACCCCAAGCACTCCCGTCACCGCGGGGATTTCAACCAGGCTGCCGTCGGTCTCGACCAGCGGCGTGAACGAATGGCCGGAGCCGGCAACCCGGAGATGCTCGCGGCCGGCGATGAGACGCTGCACGGTCTCGATGTAGTCGGCTTCGTCGCGCGGTCGATAAACGGCGGACGGAGTGAACGACTGGTTGCCCGACCAGTTGGTCCAGGTTTCGGCCGGTATCGTGTTCATTCGCAATGGCCCTTCAGCCGGTGGTCTGTAACCGGTAGCATATTACCTTGGGGGCACTGTTGGCGATGTTCGCTGCGGAACACCGGCCAGACTCCTTCAGAAGGGCCCACGTGCAGGAATTCATTGATTTTCTCGGTCACCAGTCACCCTACGACCGCCTCGGCCCCGAAGACCTTGAGCGTCTGGCGCGCAGCATAGAGGTCGAGTTCTTTCCCGCGGACACCTGGATCGTCGTCGAGGGAGGCGAAACCCTCGACCACCTGTGGGTCGTGCGCACCGGAAGCGTCGGCATCCTTGATCGCGGCCGGGTGGTCGACGTGCTCGAAGCCGGCGATACGTTCGGTCACATCTCCCTGCTGTCCGGGCTTCGGCCCGCACTTGCCGTGCGCTCAATCGAAGACACCATCTGCTATCGGCTGCCCGACCCTCGCCAGCTGCTCGAGCATCCCGAACTCCTGCAGTTCTCGCACTACAACACCCTGGTTGCCCGCGAACGGTTGATCGCCGCAGGAGGAGCCACCGCCCAGTTCGACCGTGATATCACCGTGGCGATGCGACCCGCCGAATGGTGCGATCCGAGTGAAACGGTGCGGCAGGTCGCACTGCGCCTGACCGAGAACCACCAGAGCGCCCTCCTGATCGAAGTGGATGGGGGCTACGGAATCGTCACAGACGACGACTTCCGGCGGGAGGTCGCAACCGGCCGCGTCGGCATCGACCAGCCAATCTCGGCGATCGCGAGCATCCCGGCCATCTCCGTTCCGGCCGGCACAACAGTCTGGACCACCTACCTCGACATGGTCGAACGCGGCATCCAGCGCATGGTCGTCACCGGTCCGTCCGGGCGCCCGATCGGGGTCGCCGGCCTGATGGACATGATCGGATCGGACATCCACCATCCTCTCGTCGTTCGCACCGCGATCACGCGCGCACGAACCCTCGACGAACTCGCTGCGGCGACCGCACTCATCCTGCCGACCCTGATCGATCTGCACGATGCCGACATGTCCTCTCGCCAACTCGGCGCGATCCACGCCACAATCGTCGAGTCGGCGATCCGCCAACTGGTCGAGTTGTCGACGCCCGTGGGCGTCTTCCCCGCCGCGCACACCTGGCTTCTGCTGGGATCGCAGGCACGCCACGAGCCGTTGCCTCGCTCCGACATCGATACGGCTTTCGCGTGGAAGCCGGGAGCAGGCGAGGATGCCCCGGCCGATGCGATCCGATCCGGGCTGGCCTCAGTTCTGGGACACCTCGTGCCCCTCGGGTTCGAACCGTGCCCCCACGACGCCAACGCCTACTACCCGCTGTTCAGTCGTTCGATGGATGCGTGGGGACGCGCGGCGAAGAAGTGGGCGGACGATCCCGCGGAGCCCGGCTACCTCATCCTCGCGTCAGCGATGCTGGATGCTCGGCCGATCACCGGCCCCGAATTAGCCGACCAGTTGCATGCGCGGCTGCTCGTAAGGCTGGGGGGCGACGAGTTCCTGCGGGCCATGCTGAGGTTCGCACTGACCGAGAAGCCGCCCGCCGGATTCGTGCGAGGATTCGTCGTCGAGCGACTGGGCGAACACCACGGGCAGCTTGATTTGAAGCGCGCGGGACTGCGACCCATCGTTTCGATGGCGAGGGCACTGGCGCTGCGGGCGGGACGCGCCCGCGGCACGACGCTCGAGCGGCTCGACACGGCGGCACAGGCCGGCCTGTTGTCGTCGGAAGAAGCGGAAACCCTGAAGAGCGTGTTCCTGCTCTGCTACGACCTGGTGCTCGACGCGGACATCAGGGCCGCGAGGGCTGGCGAGCACGCGGCCGCGCTGCTTGATCCCGGTGACCTCGAACCGTTGCGGCGGCGCTACCTGCGCGACGGTTTTCGATCCATCGACCGAATCCAGGATCGACTCGCCTCAGACCGTTACCTGGCGAGCGCGTGACGCGCGCACCGGCCGGCGAGGCGAGACATCCACGCTCGCCCCTTCGTCCCGTGTCGTGGAGGGAGGCCCGCTACTGCGTCGTCGACTTCGAGACAACAGGACTCGACGTGCAGCACGACCAGATCCTGTCATTCGGGCTTGTCCCGATCGAGAACGGGCGCATCCTGAGCTCACGCGCCCAGTACGGGCTGGTACACGCGGAGTCCCCGGTTCCGGCCCGCTCGATTGTGGTTCACTCCCTGCGCGACGCTGACCTCGCGGGCGCCTCAGCGCTCGATGAGAGCCTCGGCACCATTTTTGATGCTCTAGACGGGCGGATCATCGTCGCGCATGGCGCCTGGGTTGAGCGTGGATTTCTCGAGCAGGCAGCCCTCCGCCTCGGCCGGCGTGCCCGGTTTCGAATGATCGACACGGCCGCACTTGCCTCGCGCTGCCTCGACCTGCCTCCCATGCCCAGGGGGCAGGGAATCGCGCTCGAATATCTGGGCTCGAGGCTGGGGCTGCCGATCCATACTCCGCACAACGCTCTCGGCGACGCGATGACGACGGCCCAGGTGTTCCTGGCGCTGTCATCGCGGCTCTCGCACGACCGAGTCGTCAGCGCGAACCGCCTGGTGTCACTCAGCCACGCGCGGGGGTGAGGTTCGCAGCGGGGCCAGCGGGGCACTGCTCACGTCAACGAGCTGGTCGATCGTTTCGCGCAGCCGCTTCGCGAGGGGCGCATCCCTGCCGTCGTCGTTCTGCATGACCCGCCCAAGCGCCGACATCACCAGTGAGACCGCCAGCTCCGCCTGCTCCGCGCTCGCGGCACGTTCTGCGGCGAGTGCGGTGTACTGCCCGCGAACCTCGAGCATGAGCTGCGACAGGATGGTCAACAGTTCGGGGCGCCGGACGATGAGCTGCTTCATGCGGGCGTGGCTTGGACCCATTTCCGCATTGCTGCCGACCGCGTCGCACAGCGCCGCAACGAGACTGCCGCTCGCGGACCGGAATCGCGCGGTTATCTCTGGGTCGAGAGTCGTGCCCGAGAGTTCGAAGGCGGCCGCCGCCTTTGATGGGAAGTAGTTGAAAAACGTGCGGGTTGACACGTCGGCGTCCTGGCAGATCTGCTCGATCGTTGTCGTCTCGAGCCCCTGCTCCTCGATGAGGCGCAGGGCAGCCTCATGGATGGCGTTCCGGGTCTGCTGCTTCTTGCGCTCCCGGAGCCCGATCTCGGAGGTGGAGTCTTCGACGATGGATGTCATGAGTGTCTTCCGCTGGTCAGACTGTCGGTGGGGCGGCGCCGTTCATGGGCCGCCCCACCGGTCGTTCAGACCTGGGGCTGTGTGCGGATCCTTCCGGTCTCTGTCGTGCCACCCTCATCCGCGCGCTGCTGCAGCGCGGACGTCTTGCGAAGCGGCGGGACACGGAAGAACAGGGTGAGAACGAAGGCCACCAGGATGACGCCGAGCCCGATCCAGTAGATCGAGATGACGGACGCATTGAAGCCGACCTTGAACGTCTTGGTGAGGCGTGAGTCGGCTCCGTTGAGGAACGAGGTGTCGCTTGTCGAGCTCGAGCTGACCTTCACGCTCGAGAGCTTCTTCTCGATTGTGGGGACACTCTTGTCGACGTAGTAGCTGCGCTGGGCCGAGTTCGCCCAGTCCACCTCAACGGTTCCACCGACGACGCTCGCGTGGGCCGCCTTTGCGACCGCGGCCACTGCCGCAGCCTCGGCCTTGGGCGTGGCGGCGATCAGCTGCTGGCTGATGAGAGTCGTTGCTGCAGTCGCGGGAATTCGCCCGGCGGCGACCTCGTTATCGATTGCCGCTGTTACCTGGGCTTTGACGGCAGCATCCGCCGCAGCCTTGGCCTTGACGACCCCGGCGTCTAGTCCCTTCTGGATGCCGCTCTTGATCGGGTTCACGATCGGGTTCCAGAGCTGCGACATGATGGCCTTGTTATTCGATGCATTCGCCACGCTCGGCGTGAGTGCCGCATCCAGCGCGGACGTCAGGGTTGCCTTGTTTTCGTTGGCCGCGACGATGTTGCCCGGCAGTGCCGCGAACAGCACCGAGAGCAGCACGGCGACACCCAGCGTTCCACCGATCTGGCGGAAGAACGTCGATGCACCGGTCGCGACACCCATCTGGTGCGGTTCGACCGAGTTCTGGCTGGCCAGCGTGAGTGTCTGCATCATCTGGCCGAGCCCAAGGCCGATCAGGAACATCGCGATGAAGATGAACCACAGCGGCTTGTCGTAGGTCAGGAAGGTCAGCACGAGGTACCCACTGGCCAGCACCAGCGTTCCCGTGACCGGGAAAATGCGGTACTTCCCTGTGCGCGAGATGATCTGGCCTGAGCCGATCGACGCGATCAGCAGGCCCACCATCAGGGGCAGCGAGGCCAGGCCGGAGTTCGTCGGGCTGAGACCGAACACGATCTGGAGGTAGAGCGGCAGGGTCAGCAGCGCGCCGAACATACCGAACCCGACCAGCACACCGAGGATGGTCGCCATCGAGAACGTGCGAGAGCGGAACAGCGCGAGCGGGATGATGGCGTCGGCCTTCATGTAGCGCTCGATCAGGATGAACGAGATCAGGCCGACGGCTCCGATGATGTAGCAGGAGATCGACCCAGCGGAGCCCCAGCCCCACGTGCGGCCCTCCTCTGCAACAAGCAGGACGGGCACAAGGGTGACGATGACCGCTGCCGCGCCGAACCAGTCAATCCGCGGCTTGGCGGATGCGGTGAACTTCGGCAGGTGCAGGAACGCGAGCACCATGAAGAGGGCGGCGATTCCGATCGGAATGTTGACGAGGAATACCCAGCGCCATCCGGTGATCCAGAGGATCTGGTTCGCACCGGCGAACAGCCCACCGATGAGTGGACCGACGACAGAGGAGATACCGAAGACGGCCAGGAAGTAGCCCTGGTACTTCGCACGCTCGCGGGGAGCGAGGATGTCTCCCATGATCGCGAGCGGCAGCGACATCAGCGCACCGGCACCGAGGCCCTGGAAGGCACGGAAGCCGGCCAGCATGAACATCGAGGTCGAGAATGATGACGCGAGCGAACCGATCAGGAACACCACGATGCCGAAGATGTAGAGCGGACGGCGTCCAAAAATGTCGGAAAGCTTGCCGTAGATCGGCACCGCGATCGTCGAGGTGATGAGGTATGCCGTGGTGACCCAGGCCTGGTCGTTGAGGCCGTGCAGGTCGTCGCCGATGGTGCGGATGGCCGTACCGACGATGGTCTGGTCGAGCGAGGCCAGGAACATTCCGGCCATGAGGCCGTAGATGACGAGCAGGATCTGCCGATGCGACATGATCGGCTTCGACTCGCGCGGCGCGGATGCGGCCGGTTGCGCCATGGCGGGCGCGGTTGCAGTAGACAAGAGAGGTCCTTCGAGTGACGGTTTCGGTGCGTCGGAGGTCGCTCGCTAGCCAGACAGTGTCGACAGTGCGGGCGCCGACAGTGGCGTACTGTTTTTGCAGACTCTGCAATAATACACGACTGCATCTCTGCGTCAACTGCAAGAAGCAAAATACTCCCGGCGGAGTACTCGCACGCAGAGTTTCTGCGTTTCCCAGGGATTCTCAGGCTCACCCGTCGATGGCCGCCGCCCTCTGCGCGTACAGCGTCGCGTTCGCCGCGACCGCCGAAACGTAGCTCTCCAGGTGGTTGTAGCCGAAAACGGCGGCGTGCCATCCCGCGATCGTGTCCAACTCTCCATACGAGCACAGGTACCGTGCGGCGGCGAGCGCCGCATCGTCAATCTGGTTGGGGTCGGCCACCCCGTCGCCGTTGCCGTCGGCCCCCCATTTCGCCCACGTGCCCGGCATGAACTGCATCGGCCCCTCCGCGTGGAGGCCACCCTCGACCGCAGGCCCGAGGATGGCCGACGTGCTGTATCCGGCGTCGGTCAGTGTGCGGCCATTATTGGACTCCACCTTCCCGATCCCGGCAAGAGTGTTCCAGCCGAGGTGGCAGGCTGGCTTCTCGCGCTCGAGCTCGAGCTCCGCTCCCGCATAGGCCTGAAGCGCGGGACGGGAGATCCCGGTGGCCGCCGAGACTCGGGTCAGCCAGGTCGCATCCACGGGCGGTTCGGTCGCGGACGATGACGCGAGCTGGGGCACCCCGGCGGTCGTGGGCTGCGGTTGTGGTGCCGCCGCGGTCGTCCCTGCGGACGCAGCAGAGGCCGGCGCAGGAGTGTCGGTCGACGGGGTGTTGTTCAGAATAGTGGCCCCGGGGGACGCAGCCACGGCGGGTACAGCATCCATTACCGACACAGGAACGGGTGCCGCGCTCACCCCGCTCAGGAAACGCGCCCACACGACGACCGCGAGAACAATCACCACGAGCGTCGTCGCAAGCGCCACCGTCACGCGACGAGACCCGCGACCGGTCTGCTCCGGCGGCGACTGAGGCGCCGGCGACTGAGGCGCCGGCGACTGAGCCGGCGGGTACTGAGCCGGCGGGTCGATCCAGGCATCCGCCACTTCAGCCGAACCGACCGTTCACGTAGTCGCGGGTGCGTGCATCCTGCGGGGCGCCAAACATGGCCTCCGTGTCGCCGTACTCCACGATTCCGCCGGGTGTGCCCTGCGTCGCGAGAAAGAACGCGCACTGCTGGGACACCCGTTGCGCCTGCTGCATATTGTGGGTGACGATCACAATCGTCACCTCTTTCTGCAACTCGGTCATCGTTTCCTCGATGACGCGGGTCGACGTCGGATCGAGTGCCGAACATGGCTCGTCCATCAGAAGAACCCGCGGGTCCACTGCCAGGGCGCGAGCAATGCACAGGCGCTGCTGCTGTCCACCCGAAAGGCTTCCGCCGGGCTCGGCCAACCGGTCCCGCACCTCTTTCCAGAGGCCGGCCCGCAGAAGGTTCTTCTCGACGAGTTCGTCTTTCTCACTGCGGCTGACACGGATGCCCTCCAGCTTGAGGCCGGAGACGACGTTGTCGTAAATCGACATCGCGGGGAACGGGTTCGGGCGCTGGAAGACCATGCCGATGTGGGTTCGCGCCTGCGTGACCTTTGTTCCGGGGGCGTAGATGTCGCGCCCGTCGAGCATCACGGAGCCCGCGAAGCGTGCCGATCGCACCTGCTCGTGCATCCGGTTGAGGGTGCGCAGGAAGGTCGACTTGCCGCATCCGGAGGGGCCGATGAGCGAAGTGACCTGGCCGGCGGGCATGGTCAGCGAAACCCGGTCCAGCACCTTGTGGTCACCGAACCAGGCGGTGACGTCACGCGCCTCGAGAGAGGCGAGGGAGCGCGGCGGGGCGGGCGGCGCGCTCTTCTGTCCGGCGGACCAGTCGATGTTTCTCACTCGCTCGGCGCGGGTCGTGCGAGGTGCAGGTCGCGGAATGGCGAGACCCGCCGCCTGGTCCGGTGTGAGACCGGTTTTCTTCAGAAATGCCTGCACTCTCTTGAGGTCTTTGGCTGGTTGGGTCGGCCCGGGCTGTGTTGTGGCAGGCTGTGCCGGCAAGGGCGGGGGTGCCGATATCCGGTCTTCGGGCTTCGGGGGGATGGCCGCTGGCCAGGTCTGGTTTGTCATGAGGTCCTCGGGGTTGGTCACGTGGATGCGTGAGGGTCTGGGATTAAATCAGGTTGGGAAGGGCGTTGAGCACCTGGTCGGCCACTGTCGCAGCCAGGACCACCGCAACGGGCACCCCGATCAACCAGGCCTGGCGACGCCCCCACACGCGCCACAGCCAGGCCAGCAGCAGGTCGACCGCGAGGAAGAGTGCGAAAGTCGCGCCGGCAACGGCCCAGGCTGACGAATCCTGCCCCATGGCCCGTTCTTCGTCGGGTAGCGCCGGATAGGTCATCACCAACGATGGGGTGGTCTGTACTTTGCTGACCAGTTCGGCGTCGACATAGAGGCCGCCCACGGGAGCCAGCGGCAGGCCGTCGGCGGTGATGAGCTCGAGCCGGCCACCGCCTGTGGGGATCGCGCTGGGCTGCGGGTCATTCTGGTGGCGCACGTCGATGACCCTGAAGGTGTTCAGCCCCTGCCCGGTGGTGACGGTGATCGTCTCGCCAGGGACGAGTTGGTTGATCGAGCCGAACGGACCCCCGAAAGTGGTTTGCCGACCCATGATCACCGACAGGCCGGCCTGTCCCGGCATGACGGTGTCTCGCCGGTGGCCCGGTCCCGAACGGAGCACGGATCCGGTTGTGCCTTCCGCCACCACCTGCGAGATACCAAGCGAGGGGATGCTCAGAAGAGCGATCGGAGTGCCGGGAACGACCAGGTTGCCATTGTTGTCGAGTTGGCCAACGGGGGTCGTGGCCTGGGCCAGCGAGCTGCGCAGCTGGCCGTATTCAAGCGTTTGGGCACGGTTGTACTGCAGCCAGGAGAATGTCGTTGCGTAGGCGACGAATGACAGCAGCAGAACAGCCAGGGCGAGCACGGCGGCGCCCCACCACCACGCAGCACCTCTCGGCGCGAGCTGCCTGGACGGCCGGAGTTGCACGGGGAGACCGTGCGGAGGAGGGGGAGGCTGCGGCGTCGCGACCTGCGGATGGTCGGGGGCAAGAAGCGGACTGGCGGTCATCGGTCAGACCCCCGTCTCTAGCGCGGGAAGTCGGCGCAGTGACGCAACCCCGAAATATACGAGTACGGCAAGGGCGCCCAGGCCGGTGAGTCCACCGAGCAGGAACAACGCTGCGCGGGCCAGGATCGGGTTCGGCGCAACCCAGCTGGCGCCCATCAGGAAGCTGGTGAGGGCGATCTTGGAACTGTCCCATCCGGTGAGTTGGATGGTGTCGGTTCCGGCATCGAGCGCAGGCACGACAAAGGCGTGGGAGAACGAACCGGATGCGCTCGCCGCGAAGTTGCCGATCTTGACGGGCTTTCCGTGCTCGTAGAAGACCACGAGTTGCACTTTTTCCCCCGGGTTGAAACCCGGTGCGGAAATCGTCATGTTTTCACCCGCGCGAAACACGTGCGGGAAGGCGATGACGAGCTTCAGTGTGCCGGTCGCCGGGTGTTTGGGGACGCGAGGCTCCGTGCCGGGCTGGTGCGGCGGGGCAGCGACGCTCCCTCCGGAGCCACCGCCTCGATTACCTCCAGGCGAACTCGAACCGGAACCGGAACCGGAATTCGAACTCGCGCTTGGCGACGGGGTCGGCGTTTGGCCGTTCGAGCCGTTAGCGGGAATGGTCACCGCAACCGGCACTGGCGTTGGCCCGGGCCCGGCGCCACCGTCGGCAAAAGCCGCGCCGGCAAACACGCTCGCCGCGCCGAGGGTACCGAGCACGCACACCACCAGCAGGGCGGCCGCACCGCGAATTCTGGCCTGCTTCATCGCGTCGACTCTGGGTCGCCACCACTGACGCCGTGGTCGACGAGTTCGCCGCGAGCATCCGCCTTGGCCTGCAGGGCGTACGCATGCAACGCCTCGGCCAGTTGTGCGTTGGAGCGCCGTCGCCACCACACCACCCCGACGACCGCGCCGGCCGCGAGCAACAGGATGAGAAGCCAGGCCCACGGGACCGCCCAGGTGATCGCCGTGGCATGAATGGCCGGCAGCGGAGTGTCGGCACCGACGTCGCCGTCGGCCCGCTCCGGTGTCACAGTGATGCCGCCGAACAACAACAGGAGCTGCGGTACGCCAGTGACCGTGGCCTGCACGTGAGCCACTCCGCCGGGGACCAGATCCTCCACCGGGCGGGCGGTCGCGGTGCCCGCAGGAATGCCGAAGATCCCCGTCACCGCGAAGCTCGGCAGCGCCGACAACCGAGTGTTGCCATTGTCGATGAGATCGAATCCGATACTCGCGCTACCGGTACCGAACGGGTTGGACGGAGCGTGGAACGCGGCCACCGCGCCGCTGGTGGTGAGGCTCGGTGCCAGCCGGCCCGCAACTCGCAGGTAGATGCGCGCGCCCACGCGCTCCTCCACCGCGATGGCGTGCTTTCCCGTGCCCGGCACGGTGTACGAGGCAACGATGCCGGCGACGTGGTCTCCCGCCGAAGCGTTGTTCGGGATGGCGATGCGAAACGGGATGATTTCGGAGGTGTTGGCCTGCACCGTGAGGTGTACCCCGAGCCCGTCGAGACACGTGGTGAGCTCACTGCCCACATCGGACGCCGGGCACGAACTCGGTCCGCGCGCGATGCTCACCCACGAGCCAAGATCCTTCGAAGGTTTGGTCCCCTCAATCAGCGTGAGCTTGCCCGTCTTGAAGTCTGTCGTGCCGTCGGCGGCGTACACGTGGAGGGTGATCGGTTGCGAGGACAGGTTCGTGATGGCGACATGGTCGCCGAGCCCGACTCCGCGCTTCGCGGAGTAGTCGTAAAAGTTGCGCGTCGTGTCGACGGCATCGGCCGTCGCGGGCGAGACACTCCAGGTCAGGCCGGAGCCCGTGATCGGCGTATCCGCAGCGCTCGACGAGCCGAGCACCGTGACTGGCACGCGTGGATCCGACGGACCTGCCGCCTGGGCGGTTGTTGGGGCAGCGATCGCGCTGGCCAGGGCAAGGAGCGCGGCGATAGCGACAGCGGCGCGGAGCCCCGGCGACGTGGCGCGGTGGGGCGTGACAACAGGTCGTCGGATCATGACGGGTGCTCGTTCCTGATGAGTGTGAGTAGTGGGTGGGGCGGGTGTTGATTGCGCATCCGTACGGGGGACGCGCCGCGCTGGGATGCCCGAGGTTTGCACCTCGGACACCCCAGCGCGTGATGCGATGTTGGTTGGAACAGGGTGTTTCTTAGAGCAGGGTGATCGTCAGCGTGCCCGAGTAGGTACCCGTCGGCTGGTTGATCGGTGTGGTGAGCGACAGGGTGGTGTCAGCCTTGGTTACGATCTGACCCAGCAGCGCGCCGTTGTGGAACGTGGCGAGTGCCTGGGCGGTGGCGAGGGTGGTCGCCGCCACACCAGCGACCGCACCAGAGCCCGCGGGCGTGGTGATGGTCGGCAGTGCCCAGCTCAGGTCAGACGCCGGGATGGTGTTGGATCCACTCGTCAGAGCCGTCGAAACACCGTTGAGTGTCCAGTCGCCCTTCGTGAGGCGGGTGTCCGTCACGGTGGCCTCGGGCAGCGGGGCCGTTGCCGAGTAGGTACCGTGAACGAGGTCCGCCGTCGCCGTGCCGAACTGCACACCACCGGTGGCAACACTCAGGGTGAGCGTTCCCGTGTTGGTGGGGGCAGGGATCGTCACGATTTCGTTGCTGCCGATTTGACCGAAGTTCGCCGGAGCGGCGGCCGTGGTCACCGACTGCGCGGTCGAGGTCGAGGCAGCGAAGCTGACGTCGCCCGAGTACGCGGCCGTGAACGAATACGTGGTGGCGTAGTTCGTGGTCGGGTAGGGGATGCTCGCCGTTGCGACGCCATTGGTGACCGTAGCCTGAACGTTGCTCAGGCCGGCGGCACTGAACGTGACGCCACCCGTCGCCGTCGTGTCAACCGCGTTGGCGTTGTTCGGGTCCTCGACGGTGGCCGTCAGCACGACGCCGCCGTTTGCGTCGGCGGTCGCCACAAGGGCGGTCGCCGTGGCTGCGACAGGAGCAGTGTTGACCGTCGAGCCGATCACGCCGGACTCGTATACGCCGGTGGTCGGGTTCTTACCGTCGTACTGGTAGGGCAGGTCGTAGTAGTTCTCGTTCGCCAGCAGCACCGACGGGTCACCAGCCACACCACCGCTCGCGAACGGGGTCTGGCCGATGATGACGTCGTACTCCGTTCCGGGGGCCAGGCTCTCGAGCTCGGTCGTCACTGCTGTCGCGTTGTACCCGGCCAGGGGTACGGCCCCGACAACCGAGGTGCTGGCGAAGGCGGCGAGGTGGCTTCCCACGTCCACGAGGGTGCTCGTCGACGGGATGTAGAAGAACAACCCGTAGTGGGTGGTCGCGCTGGCGGTGTTGTTGGCGTCCGGCTTGGCCCAGATCTTGTCGCCATTCTGGTCGGCGACAATCGTCGGGGCAGGAACCTGAACCGAGTTGCCGGTGCCGTCCGTGAGAACGAACTTGTCGTTCGGCGATGACGGTGTGGAGGCGCGGTTCACGGGGTTGCTCGGGTTGACGACCGAGTAGTTGTAGGCGGGGGCGGGCGTCTGCGTTGCGGCGTTAGCGGCCGACGCGGTCACCAGGGCACCGCCGAGCGCGAGGAGCGCTCCGGTGGCGACCAGCGCCGTCACCCGCTTGCGCGAGGACGGGGCGACAGTTGTGCGGGACATGGGGGTAGACCTTTCGTTTGAAGAAGAGAAGTTGTGGGTGTTGGTCGCGCGCATTAGTTGAACCGGTAGTCCGTGGCGTCGCCCTGCTTGAAGACCACGCTGCCGTAGACCGGGGTGGAGAATCCGGCGGCAGGAATCTTCGCGAAGCCGAAGTCGGTGATCACGTTGGTGCTCTGGTCGAGCGGGTTCGTCGCGTTGTAGATCGTGCTGCTCGCCGCGAAGTTGGAGTCGCTCACGAACACCGCCTCAAGCAGCGGGTTGATCTTCAGCTGCGCGTACTCGAGGTCGACGAACACGGGGCGGGAGATCGGGAAGGCCGTGTTGAGCACGCCGCCAACGGTCGGCGCAACGCTGCCCACGCTGTTCAGCAGCACGCCGTGGCGACGGTCAGTGATCGCGGTGCCGTAGACGGTGTTGATGTTGGCCGCGTGGCTCTGTGCGGTCCACTGCGCGATCGAGAACGGCTCAATGCCGTAGGCGTCGCTCTGGATTGCGGAGCCGTCATGCTCCTCGTTGGTGACCGGGGTGCTGGTGCCGCTCGGGATGTACGTGTCGAGTACTCCGGGCGGAAGGGTGGCTTCGGCGTATCCGAGCGTCAGGGCGGTGTACCAGAACTTGCGCGTACCCGAGCCCTCCTGGGGAAGGAAGACATCGAGCTTCGGCCACGCGGCCTGGTTCGAGCTGGCGCCGGTTCCCGAGTAGAACTGGTACGTCGTGCCGCCGATGACACCCGAGAGGTAGCCGTCGCCGTTGAAGATGTTGGACAGCGTCAGCGGGTCAGGGGCAGCGATCGTTCCTGCTGCCGCGCTCGGGGTGCCGCCTTCGGCGATGCCGCTGGGCACCAGGGAGGTGGTCGAGCCACTGGTGGCGTAGGTCACTGCGTCCACCGCGATCGGAATCTGGGTGTAGCGACCGCCCGCCGCGAGCGGCGTGTTGTAGCTCGACGAGCGCGCGAACTGCACGTCTGAGCCGTGCAGCACGACGTTTGCGGTTCCATCGGGAACAGTGCTGCCGGCGACGGCTGACCGCAGCGCGACGAGGCCTGCGCCGGAGCCGTTGGGACGTGTGAACGTCTGGCCGAGTACGCGAGTCGTGATGGTCGCAGAGCCGGTGGCGTCATACGAGGCGAATACCTGGTTGCCGCCTGTATCCAGTACCGACTGGGTGAGACCGCTGAACAGGTCCTGGATGGTGTCGGATCCGACGCCGACTAGGGCTACTTCCTGGCTCTCACTCGTCGGGTTGGGGTACTTCGGGTCGGCGTTGGCCGCAATTCCGGCGGTGCAGCTGATGCCGACGGCGGCGATAAGGGACACGGCGCCGAAAAGCGTCGTTTTCATTCGAGTGCGCATGGAAATCTCCTTTGTAGATAAGCGCGCGAGTAAACTGCCCCCTGTTGTCTGGATGACAACCATCCCCTCGGCGACGTGTCGTCGAGGGGATGTCCGCTTCCCGGTCGGGGTACATCCACCGGGGAGAAGTTCTTTGGGCGGCGCGAGGCCGCGAAGCCGGTCACGGTACGACCACTTTTCGTCGCATGAGCAGCGGAGCCGCGATTGCTCCAGCCACACCCGCGAGCAGCGAACCGCCGAGCGCCGCGCCGCCAACAGGTGTCGTTGACGCGGGCTGCTTCGGCGCTGCCGTGTCGTAACTCGCATCTGCGGTGTCCGAAGCGGCCGTGTCTACGACGCTGCTCGGACCGCTCGTGCCGACCGGCACCGATTCAGTCGGCGGGGTGTATCCGCTGGACGAGCCGGAGTCGGAGCTGCCGGGGTTCGGGTCGAGCTTGCCCGTGAGGATGTCGGAGAGCTGCTGCGCCTGGGCGACCTGGCCCGCGTCGAGCGGGGCGTAGCCCACCGGGAGTTCGCCGAGCGCGGTTCCCGGCGTCTGGCCAGCGCCGATCGCGTAATCGATCAGCGTCGCGTACTGGTTGCGGGTCGACTGGTCCAGGGTCGTATTCGTGATGTTCACGGCGGCATAGATCGTGGTGGTGAGCGGGTACGCATTCGATGGGAAGCCGGCGAAGTCGACAGCGGTGATGGTGCCCGCCGGCTTGTCGCTCGCAACCGGAACTTCGGCCTGGGCTGCGGCTGCTATCGAGGCCTGGGTGGGCGCCACAAACACGCCCGGCTGGTTGGGCAGCTGCAGTTCGGCGGTCCCGAGGCCGTTGAGGTTGGCCGAGGCTGCGTCGGTGAGGCCCATGACGTCTTTGTTCTGGGCGCCGACCACGCGAGGTGAGTCGGCCTGGAGTGTCGCTGTCAAAGCGCCCTGCACCAGGGAGTCTTCGCCGTGCTGGGTATCGCCCTGGGCGATGCGCAAGGCGGCCGTGGGGAAGTCTTTGGCGAACGGGCTCAGCGACACCGCGTCCAGAGTGATCTGCGCCTGGCTGCTGTCCGGAACGAGAGAGGTGGGATCGGCGCGGTAGATGCGATCGACTGGCCCCTTGGACAGGTCGATTGCGCCGAGCCCGCCGCCGAGCGCCTTGGGGTTACTGGATGGCAGGTAATAGGGATTGACCACCATGCCGTTCTCGTCGGGTGTCCCCGCGAGCCAGGTGGAAGCAGCCTTGTCTGACTCGATCCATTGCCACAGCAGCTGGAGTGCGTCATCGCCCTGCGGACCGACCTCGATGAAGCCGACATCCTGGCTGACGAAGAGCCCCAGCGGCTGCACGCCGGGATTGAGCTGCTGGAACTCAGGATCGTCGCCGATGTCACCCGGGTTGTTTCCCAGCTCCGGCACCTGGTACTGGCCGGTGTGGGAATCGAGCGGCACCTGGTACTGGTAGCTCTGGGTGAGCAATTTCGCCAGCAGGCGGGGAGTGAGCTTCAGCGTTGTGACCTGTTGGCCAAGCGCGTTTTCGGCGATGAATCCGACCGTGAGGGCCGCGTTCGCCACGGGGCCATAGCGGATATCCGACGTCGACCAGCTGTCGCTGTCGTCGTCGGCCTGCGTCACCGGCTCGCCGATGAAGGCAAGGCCCACCTGGCCGCTCAGCAGTTGTGCGCGGGTCAGGGCACCGGCGTTGTTGGCGATGTTGTAGGTGGATGCGCCAGTCGAGCAGAGGGCCTGCTGCCAGGAGTGCATTGCCCCGTCGAGCAGCATCGAACCATTGGTGTTGACCTCCGGCGATCCGACGGGGCAGTGGCTGGCAATGGGCGTGAAGGTCAGCGGCACCACGATGCGGTCGCTCCAGTAGCTGCAGTCCGTGCTGAGCGGCGAACCGAGCTGCGCCTGGGTGGCGGTACCGAAGCCGCTGTCACCGAACACTGAGCTCTCGCACTGCGTCGAATCACCAGAGATGCTCCCGGAATGCGTGCCCCGGGGAATAACGACCAGCCAGCAGCGATTGCCGGCTCCCTGGCTGGTGGCCGGGCTTCCGCACCCAAGCCAGGGCGCCGTGGCGGCCGACTGGGCATTGAACAGGGTGAAGCCCGCGTTGCTGCCGCCGTCGCTGGGGATGGTGACGAAGTCCTGCTCGTTGCCCGTCGTCGAGTTGAAATACTGCCGGATCCCGTTGTCGGCGTGACTCAGGTCGGGCGTGCTGGACGTACCGTCTGGCGCAGTGAACGGCACAGTCGACGGGCGCGCCGTGACATCCAGCCCGGCGCCGGCGGCACTCAACTGGGCCGCCGGAGCGCCATTGATGCCGCTTGAGGCCCAGGCGCCAAAGGCGCACGTGTTGCGAAAGTCCGGGGCGTTCGGGTCTGCGCCCCAGCACTGCATCACCTGCAGGAAGTTGCTGCGGCCGGCTCCGGGGTTACCGATGGTGGCTGCCATTCCCTGGTAGCCGACCCGAAGGGTCTGGTCCTCGAGATCCGTCGTCTGCCCGACGGTGATCGTCAGGTTCTTGAAGTCGCTGAGAGCGCCGGATGCGTCGGTCGCGGGACGTGCGGGCTGGTACTGGGCCGCCGATGAGGTGTCGTTCAACCACGAGACAGTGATCGAGGATCCGGTGTCGGCCGACGCCGCCGGGGCGCCCGCTCCCACCAGGAACAACCCCACCCCGGAGGCAAATAACACGGTCGCGGTGAGAAGGCGCACGATTCGTCCCCGGCGCACCGCGCCGACCGTTCCCGCGCTCACTGTCCGGGCCCTTGCAGCCACGGAGGCAGCTTCGGCGTCCGCCGGCGCACGAGCGTTGGCACGAGCGTCAGCGCGAGCAGGATGACCCCCGCGAAGATCACGAAGAACGAGGTCAACCAGGTTGCGACCGAAGGAATCACGGGAATCTGCTGCGGGGTTGCGTTCGCCAGTACAACCGATCCCGACTGGCTCACGTATCCTGCCGCCGCAGTGCCGCTGCCGTCACCGGACGAACCTGACGTTCCCGATGATCCCGACGAGCCCGACGAGCCACTGCCGGACGTGGACGCGCCCTGGTTGCGGGTCGGCGCCGTGGAGGCTGTGCTGCCTCCCGTGCCGCTGCTGCACTGGGTTGGCCCCTGCTTGTCGCACGCCGCAGGCTGCGGGTCGCTCGCGGCCAGCTTGTTCGTGCCATCCGCGGAGAAAGTCGGGTTGTTGCAGTCCTGGATCGTCTTGATCGACGGATCCCCGCCAGGAATCTTCTGGATCTGCTGCTGGCCGTCTTCGACCAGGTTGATCGGCAGGGCCGAATATCCGAGCTGGTCCACCTGCTGCTGGCCTTCGCACAGCAGGTACGCTCCGAAGTTCGCCAGGGTCTCGCCGCGTCCAGCCGCGAAGTTGTACTGGGACGTGGTGGGCAGGATCAGGTACGAATACGACGAGAGTTCGTAGGTGCGAGGGTCAGTTGAGGTGTACACCTGCGACAGGTCCTCGGTCAGGTAGTTGGGACTCGTCGGGTCGTTGTTGAGCTGTGCCTTGAGCAGCGAGACCGCCACATGACCGGCCGTCGGCTCGGTGTAGTAGCCCGCAGCGTTGAGAAGCTTCGCGACCGGGAAACGAAGGTTGAGCGCGTAGGAATACTCGACGTAGGTGATGGTGCCTACGTTTTGCGGCTGCGCGGTGTAGCTCGCTGTGCCGTTGTCGCCCGCCTTCGCGATCATCGCCGAACCGGGAAGCACCGGGTAGAGCGAGGTGACACCGCAGTGGCCGTTGATGGTCGGGCGCCCCACCTTGGCGCAGTAAGCGTCCCAGATTTGCGGATACATCTGCCGCATCCAGATAGTGACCTGCGCGGTGGCGCCCGAGCCATCCGAGCGCACCACAGGAATGATCGGGGTGGCCGGGAGCGCGAGCTGCGGGTTGTCGGCCAGGATTTCCGGATCGTTCCACCTGGTGATGACACCCGTAAAGATCTTGGCGAAGGTTTCGCCCGACAGCCTCAGGTTGGTGACCTGTTTTCCGGCGATGTCGACGTTGTACATGATCGAGGTGCCACCGGCCACGATGGGCATGTAGACGTATCCACGGCCGGGGCAGGAGTCCGCTTCATTGCTGTTCGCGATGCCAAATGGAATATCGCTGACGCCGTAGTCGTAGGTGCCCTGGCAGAACTGGCTGCGACCCTGGGTCGACCCGGTGCCGCTGTAGTTCACCGACCACTGGTAATTCGACTTGACGTTACTCGTCCACTGATCGACCGCGTTCTCCGCCCAGCTCGATCCTCCGCCGGAGATGGGTGCGTCAGGCGTCGCCGCCGAGGCGTTCTCCGGCGACGGGACGCCGAAGGTGCCGACCACGACGAGAACGAGCCCGAGCAAGACGACCAGGTGCCTGGCTGCGCGCATCCAGCCACCGCGCATCGCGGTCATCGCTGTCCACTTTCAGCCTGGGGAACCGCGTAGGGCCCGCCGTCGGACGGGGCAACAACCGGCCTCCGGCTCACGCGCGCACTCATCCTCATGGACGTGGCCCGCGCACGGCGCAGCCCCGAGCCGGAAAGCTGGCCCGCCCCCTTGCCACCGAGGATGCGCGCAGAAAGAAAGAGAACGAATACCAGCACCATCAGCACGACCGCCGCACCAAAACCGCGGGCAATCTGCGTATCGGAGGGCTGCTTCACCAGCAGGAAGGTCGCCAGCGGGAGGCTCGTCATCGGACCGCTGAAGGGGTTGAAGTTGTAGAACGTCGTGTAGCCGGCGGTCAGCAGGATGGGGCTGGTCTCACCGATACCCCGCGCGGTGCCGAGAATAATCGCGGTCATGAGCCCCGCGCGGCTGCTGGGAAGCAACACGTGCACCACGGTTCTCCAGTGGCTTGCCCCCAGACCAAACGAGGCCTCCTTAAGGTTGCCCGGTACCAGGCGAAGCACGACATCAGCCGACCGGATGATGATCGGAAGGATCATGATCGTGATCGAGAATGCCGCCGCCAGGCCGGAGGTCGGGTTTCCCAATAGCAGGATCCAGGTGGCGAAGATGAACAATCCGCAGACGATGGAGGGCAGAGCGGTCATCGCCTCCACCACGGTGCGCACCACTCGACTGAACGGGCCAGGAAACTCGGCAAGGAAGACCGCGCAGAGGAGACCGAGTGGAATGGCGATGGCCAGCGCGATCGAGATCATGATGAGGGTGCCGACCACGGCGTGCAGCATTCCGCCGACAGTCAGCGGGTCAAGCGGACCCCCCTTGGTCAGATCCTGGGTCCAGAAATTCAGGTGGACGATTGCGGGAAAGCCCTTGATGACGGTGAAGACCACAATGTCCACCAGGGCGACCAGCAGAACCACCGCGATCGAGTTGAACAGCACCGTCGCGAGCTTGTCTTTGACGCCGACCAGCGTGTCGTCAAAACGCACCAGAATCGCGTAAAACGCGACAAAGAATATGTACGACAGCACAATGAATGGCAAGACGCCGGAAAAGGGCGCAACCTGGGTGAACAGCCACGCGGTCAGCGCGATACCCGCAGCCGCGGCGCCGAGAACCCGGAAGATGTCTTCCCGCCGGAGGTGTCCGATCGAACGCGCTGGCTGAGGCGTCGCCTCGGGCTGCCGGATCGGCAGGAACGTGCGCCCGGACGTGCGGGGAGCAGGGACGGCCGCCTCGCTGAACTCACGATCGGTCGTCATGGTCGTCTCGGACATCCGTGTCACCCCTCCGCCGTCGCGCCGGACCGGGACCGGCCGCTAATGATCGACGCACCGAAGTTGATGGCCATCGTGATGATGAAAAGCACCAAACCGGCGGCCATCAGCGCGGAGGTCTCGAAGGGGTTTGCTTCGCCATAGCGGAGTGCGATCAGTGAGCTGATCGAGTTTGTGCCGGAGTGCAGGATGTGGATGTTTATCGTGAAAACCTGGCTGATCACGAGATAAACGCCGATGGTTTCGCCCAGGGCTCGGCCGAGGCCGAGCATGATTCCCCCGATGATGCCACCCAGTCCGTACGGGTAGACAACGGTTCGTATCATCCCCCAGCGGGTACTACCGAGCGCGAGAGCACCCTCCCGCTCGCCGATGGGTGCCTGGGCGAAAACTTCACGCATCACACTTGCGGAAATGGGCGCGACCATCATGGAGACGACGACGCCGGCGACGAGCGCGCTGGAGGTGAAAATCGTCGTGCTTGCCAGCGGGTCATTCGGGTCGAACCCGGGAACGGCGAAGATCGGGATCCAGCCGAAATTGGTTGAGATCCACTGCGCGATCGGCACGATCGCCTCGTCGAGGAAGAAGAAGCCCCAGAGGCCGTAAACCACCGAGGGGATAGCCGCCATCAGGTCCACTGTTCCGATCAGGAACCGGCGAAGGGCAAGGGGCGCGTACTCGCTGATGTAGGTGGAGGTGCCGAGCGCCATGGGAACGGCGATGACGATCGCGATCACGGCGATGATGATTGTGCCGCTCAGCACCGCGGCGATGCCGAAATGATGAGAGTTCGGATCCCACGCCTGCGTGGTCAGAAAGCTCCAGCCGGCGACATTGATCGCGCTCGAACCGCGGATGATCAGGAACAGCCCGACAAGGCCCATCAGCGTCAGCACGAGCGTGCCACCGCTGCGAGCAAGAGCCCTGAAGAGGTGGTCCTGCCAGCCGCGAACGATGATCGTTTTGCGAGGTTCGGTGGCCTCCCCGACCGAAGGTGCGATCGTCGTGGTGGTCATGGGCGCGACGCTCCACGCTCTGCCAGCCCATTCGACGACCGGTCAACGGCCACACGGGCGCCCTCGCCGAGAGTCGCGCCCGCGAGCGCGCCCACGGCGACAGCGACAGCCTGCGTCCGTTCCCGATCAGCGAGATACCAGCGCGCGCAGACCACGTCCGGCGCTCCCTCTATGGAGAGGTACCAGCCGTGCAAGCCCTTGCGGTCGTCGACGACAGAGTGGGGCACTGCCTTTGCGAGGGAGGCCACAGTGGCCTTCGCGGCGTCGCGGGCGGACCCGAATCCGTCAAACAGTCCTGCGCTGCGAGCCAGCTCCCGGTTGTTAGCGGTCACGAGCTGCCAGACCGTGGGGTCCGCAACATCCCTCCGAACGGGAGACAGTTTGCCCAGCACCCGGTCGAGGTGTTCGATCCATGGCCGGAATTCCGTGCTGTCCACACTGGAAAACTGCGTGAAAATCACGCGCGGTTGCACGGCCATCGTGGCGCACTCTCTGTCGGGGGTCAGATCGTCTGTTGGGGAAGGGATCGGATCGAACGCTGTAAGTGGGGGCCCGCGGCGATCTTCGAGAGTGAAGTTACGGAGAGGTGATTAATCGGGCCGGTCGGCCACTTTCACGCCAACAAGACGGCAGGTGAACAGACGGGGTTTTAACAGAATTTTGCCAACCAATTTTTGTGACCCTGTGCTACTCACTCGACGCTCCATCGACCGGTGCCGATTTCTTCCCTGTCCGTTCACGAACCGGCAAGATCGCGCCCCTACGCTGCCGGTACACCGGAAGGCCCCCTTGGTTATCGATATCCCCGAGAGCGAAGCGCCGCGCACCCGCCCGAATTCGCCTCGAATGCGGTTTGGCGCGGTCGTGCGAGACATCATCCTGGTCATCGTTGTCGCGCTCGTGATCACGTTCGTGTTGAAGACGTTTCTGATTCGACCGTTCTTCATCCCTTCCGACTCGATGAATAACACCCTGCAGGTCGGCGACAGGGTGGTGGTGAGCCTGCTCACCCCCGGGGTCGTACCCCTTGCACGAGGAGACGTGATCGTCTTCGAGGATCCCGGCGGATGGCTGCCGCCGAGCAGCACAGCAAACGGCGGCGCGCCCGACCTGACGAGCGTGCTGTCATTCCTCGGGCTGACGGCGCCCGTCGACGACAGTCACCTGATCAAACGCGTCATCGGCCTGCCCGGAGACACCGTGGCATGCTGCACGGCCGCTGGCCGGGTCACGGTTAACGGCACGCCCCTGGTGGAGCCCTATGTTGTGATCCCGCCAGGACAGACCCGGGCGAGCAGTTCGTCGTTCTCGGTCACCGTGCCGAGCGGATCCCTGTGGGTAATGGGCGACAACCGCTACGACTCAGCGGATTCTGCCTACCGCTACCACGAGCACGATGCCAGCTACTTTGTGCCGATAGACGATGTGGTGGGCAGGGCGATGGTGATCAACTGGCCGGTCGGGCGCTGGGCCTACCTCGACGACTATCCGTCAACATTCGCCCGGGTGAATCATCCGCAACCCAGGATCGAGCCACAGGGCTGAGGCAGCGAAACTGTTGCTCAGTAACGCGGTCGCTGTGCGCCGCTCATGTCGAGCAGCTGCTCGCGAGCCCCCCGCTGAACCAGTACGGGGATGTAGTCACGCACCGGGGCACCATCGAACTCGTGGTATCGCTGGCCGACCACCTTCGCGATCTCGGGACGGCCCACGGAAGGGAACTGGGACTCCAGAGCCGCGATTACGGTGTCGATCGACTTGGTCTCATCGGGGTCGCTCATAGGTAAAGACTGCCCCGCTGCTACTGCGGTGTCAATTGTCGCGTCGGATCGCATACTCGCGAAGCCAAACCCGGTGAGGGGCGTGAATCTGGTCTCTGGAGACCACTCCAGGGCACGGATTGGCGCCCCCGAGCGGGCTCTCGCCGACCGGGGGACACCGGTCAGTTATTGACGTCCTTGCGCCAGCTGCCTTCTGCGGCACCCTCATGCTCAATGAATTCCTTGAAGTTCTCGAGGTCCTTCTTCACCGCGTGACCGACGACTCCGGATGCCGCCGCCACGTTCTCGAGAAGACCGGTCGGTTGCCAGTCGATCTGTACCGTCACGCGCGAGTCGCTGTCGCTCAGCTTGTGAAAGGTGACGACGCCGGCGTGGGCGATGTCGCCATCCGTCGACTTCCACGCCACGCGCTCGTCCGGGTGCTGCTCCGTGATCTCGGTGCCGAAGACGCGCTCCTGCCCACCGATTTTCACCGTCCACTCGTTGTGCGTGTTGTCGGTTTGCTCCACCGACTCGACGTAGTCGAGAAACTTGGGGAACGATTCGAACTGGGTCCACTGGTTGTAGGCAGTGGTGACGGGAACGTTGACGTCGATGGTGTCGATAACCTGGGCCATTTGTTTTCTCCTCATTTATTGCTCTGTTTCGACGCTACGTGGCCAGCGAATTTCCGGAAGGGGGTTGCATTCACAGGCGGAGGGCGCAAGGAGGCGCTTTGGGTCGCGGCGGGAGAAACTGCACTGTGAACTGACACCTGTTGCCGCTGAAAGTACGGTGCGGCGACAATACGCGCCAACTCACCAATGCGCTTATGCCGCCCAGATCACGGCCGACGCGGGCCGAGAAGTCGACCTGATACACAAGATATGTGCTCTGATCAGGATCTTTTGGTGGCAAGTGAGGGATTCGAACCCCCGAAGTTGAAAACGTCTGATTTACAGTCAGATCCCTTTGGCCGCTTGGGTAACTTGCCGTGGCGCTCCCGAACACATGTGATCACCTGTCCGGAGGCGCTGAATAAGGATACTAGGCCCGCGAGGCCTTCGAGTTCACAATCATCCGGCCAGCACCAAAACGGAGATGCCGTCCACGGTGAGCTTTCCGACCACAATGCGGGCAGTGCTGCTCGCAAAAATCTGTTGGGTGCCATCCGTGACCGTGCTGATCGCACTGGGAGCGAAGCCAGCGCTCTCGATCCGGGAGACGATCAGGTTCTCGGCAGAGTCTGACATCCTCAGGAAGTAAAGCTCGTCAACGGTCTTCCCCGAGACCGTGATCGCGAACGCACACGCCGGCGTGAATCCGGCCGTGGCCTGCGGATCGGAGGGAACGCCGAGGGTGGTACTGACATCAAGCGTCGCGAGCGTGTCAGACGTCGGCAGACCGGCGAGCAAGCCCTGGCGCAGCGAATCGGGACAAGTCGGCGGCGAATCTGAACCCGTCGGCGAACTCGACGACGAAGGCGAGATGGCCTGCTCGCCGATCGCCACTGCTCCGGAAGCCACCGAAGGGTTAGACGCAGCGGCGGTGCAACCCGAGAGGGACACCACCAGGACAGCCGCACCAGCGACCGCACCAAAAATTGCTCGGAGTCCCCGCACACCCATGCTCGCAGCCTATTGAAACTGACGAAAACTTGATGCCCCCCGAACGGGCATCCGTTTGCCCTGCGGCCGCGCACGTTAAAGTGGTGGCATGGCAGATTCCACGTTCGACATCGTCAGCAAGGTCGACAAGATGGAGGCGGACAACGCCGTCAACCAGGCGCAGAAGGAGATCGCGACGCGATACGACTTCAAGAATGTGGGCGCCTCCGTCGAATGGAGCGGAGAGAAACTCCTCCTGAAAGCGAGCGCCGAGGAGCGGGTCAAAGCGGTTCTCGAGGTCGTCGAGCAGAAGTTCATCAAGCGCGGCATCTCGCTTCGCAGCCTCGACGCAGGTGACCCATACCCCAGCGGCAAAGAATACCGCATCGAGGTCGGGCTGAAAAACGGCATCTCGTCAGAAGACGCCAAGAAGGTCTCGAAGATCATCCGGGATGAGGGTCCGAAGAGCGTCAAGTCGCAGATCCAGGGCGATGAACTGCGCGTGCAGTCCAAGAGCCGCGACGACCTCCAGGCGACGATGGCACTGCTCAAAGGCAAAGACCTCGACGTCGACCTGCAGTTCGTCAACTTCCGCTAGCGGGAACGGAACAGCGTGGTCTTCGACTGGTCGACCGTCACGCTGGCGATCGGCATCCTCCTGGTCGTCGTCGACTTCGTGGTGCGCGTGCTGTCAGTCATCTTCGTTCCCCGCAACAGGCGACCCCAGACCGCGACCGCCTGGCTGCTGGCGATCTTCTTCCTCCCCTACATCGGGATCATCCTGTTCTGGCTCATCGGCAGTCGCTACCTGCCCAAGAAGCGCCGCGAGAAACAGCACGAAATCAACCGCTACATTCTCGAAACCACGGAGGGAATGGATCTCGTACGCCGTGACAAGACCTGGCCGACCTGGCTGGAGCCGATCGTCGCACTCAACCGCAACCTCGGCGCGATGCCGCTGGTCGGCGGGAACAGCGCCACCCTGCACGACAACTATGACGAGTCACTGATCGCCATGACCCGGGCGCTCAGGACCGCGAAACGGTACATCCACGTCGAGTTCTACATCCTGAATCTCGACAAGACGACCAGGCCGTTCTTCGACGAACTGGAGGCAGCGGTCAGGCGCGGGGTGACCGTGCGGGTGCTGCTCGACCACATTGCCTGCCTGCGCTCGAAGAACTACCACCAGACCCTGCGACGCCTGACCGGGATGGGCGCCGACTGGCACCTCATGTTGCCGGTGCAGCCGTTCAAGGGGAAGTTCCAGCGCCCCGACCTGCGCAACCATCGCAAAATCCTCATCATCGACGGCCTGGTCGGATTCACCGGATCGCAGAACGTCATCGACTCCAGCTACGACAAGCGCGCCAACCTGAAGCGTGGCCTGCGATGGAAAGACCTCATCGTGCGATTCGAGGGCCCCATCGTCGCGGGCATCAACGCACTCTTCGTGACCGACTGGTACAGCGAGACCAACGAACTGCTGGTGCGCGAGGTCGAACGGGTGCCGGTCGAACACGCCAAAGACCTCCTGGAAGCCCAGGTCGTGCCGAGCGGTCCGGGCTTCGACGGTGAAAACAACCTGCGACTGTTCAACTCGCTCATCTACGCGGCAATCGAACGCGTCATCATCACGACCCCCTACTTCGTGCCCGACGAGTCAATGCTGTACGCGATCACCACCGCCGCGCAGAGCGGGGTCGATGTGCAACTCTTTGTGAGCGAGATCGGCGACCAGGCCGTCACCTACCACGCCCAACGCAGCTACTACGAGGAGCTGCTTCGTGCCGGCGTGCGAATCTGGCTCTACCGGGCCCCCACCATCCTTCACGCCAAGCACATCACGATCGACGACCAGGTAGCGGTTATCGGCTCCAGCAACATGGACATGCGCTCGTTCAGCCTCGACCTCGAGATTTCGGTGATGATCAAAGGCAGCAAGTTTGTGCAGTCGTTACGGCGGATCGAAGACAGCTACCGCACCCGCTCCCGCGAGCTGACCCTCGACGAGTGGATGCGTCGTCCCATGCGAAGCAAGGTGCTGGACAACGTTGCACGGCTCACCGCCGCCGTGCAGTAACGCTGCCGCCGACGACTACTGGGTCAGGCGGCCCAGCCGGGACGGCCACCAGATCGCCCGGCCAATGTCATAGGACAGGGCGGGCACGAGCAGCGAACG